>Ga0116197_1000158_pt1 | contig 13409 bp, 13 predicted proteins | sample ZodSprsou2mmetaG_FD_94480 | JGI IMG/M metagenome (GOLD analysis project Ga0116197, IMG submission 94480) | Hot spring sediment microbial communities from Zodletone spring, Oklahoma to study Microbial Dark Matter (Phase II) - Zodletone Spring... ...
CCGATCTCGGTGCCGAACAGCAGGTCCATCGATTCGTACAGCGGCCGCTCGGGGGGGAATTGTCGGACGAGCCGCCGATGCAAGGCCTCGATGTCGACGCCCGTCTCGCTGGAGGGACCGAAGCCGTCGATGACGTGCTTGGCATCTTCGGCGTCCGCGAGGTCGAGTGGCACGGCGACCGGATCGGAGAGCTCGCAGAGCAGCGACTTGAGCAGCCCCTCGAGTTCCAGCCCGCCGATGGGCTCGTGATCGTCGAGAAAGTGCGCGATGTCCGCCTGGAGGGTGGCCATGTCGACCTGGCCCTCGCGGTGGTAGCGCTGGTACTCACGCCGCGGCAGGAACCCCCGCCCGTGGAACAGCTCCTCGCCCCGGCGGACCCCCTGCTCGAAGGGCAGATGCTCCAGGCCGTGCAGCGGATTGTGGTGGATGAAGGTCCGCATCGGCCAGAAGAACGGAATCGGCTCGGCGGCCATGTGCACCATGGAACGGATTTTCAGGCGGTGGCCCAGTGTCAGTCGGCTCATGGCATCAGGCTCCTGTCCAGATCAGCTTCAACACGATCGCGAGGACGATCACGGCCGTGAACGCCCACGCCTGCGCGGGACAGATATCGGCAGTCTCCGCGCCGCTGCGCGGGCCGAATACCGTCTCCCGCAACAGGCGGGTGCCGGCCCAGCTCCAGAGGAGCCAGGTCAGCAGCGCCAGCATGACCGGGCCGGGCGGGCTGCGGAACAGCAGGTCGAGCATGGCGAAAAAGCCCGGCGAGATGGGCAGCGCCATCGCCGCGAGCAGCACCACAGTGAGCAGTCCGGCGAGCCGGGGGACGTCTCGCGCCATGCCGGTGACCAGCCCGGAATAGGCCGCACCGATGCGGCGTTCCAGCAGCGTGGCGATGACCACCAGTAATGCCGGCGCCATGGCGAAGCCGAGCGCGAACACCTGCAGGTCGGCCGCGTGTCTACTGGCGGCGGCCATCACCCAGGTAAGCGCGAACGCGGAGGTGGCGAGCATCGCGGCCCATTGGCCGATCTCCCGCACCGTGAGCAGGCGCCAGGCGTAGAACGCGGCGGTCGCCAGCCCCCACCAGAGGAACAGTCCGCCATGCAGACCATCGAGGGGCAGGCCGGCGGCCAGCACCAGCAACACGCCCAGCTGTGGCCAGACAACGATCAGCGCCACGCGCGCGGCCGGATGGCTGAACCGTGCCAACAGGGCGTTGAAGACCATGCTCAAGGGGAACAGGGGCAGGAAAAAGCCTGCCAGCAACAGCAACAGAATGCTCATGTCAGCGCCACCTCGTCCAGACATTGATGCGCTTGGACCCCTCGAGCAGGGCCTGGCTCAGACGTTCGTACAGGTCGGAAATGTAGAGCTCGCGAGAGATCAGGGAGTAGAGCGTCAACCGCATCTCGGTGAAACGGTTGCCGAACAGGGATTCCTCGCGGCTGGCCAGGTAGCTGCCGATCCAGCCGGCCAGCACGACCAGCCCCAAGAGCACCACCAGCCCGTCGAAGGTGACCGCATCGATGCCCGCGGCGTGGTAGAGCGCGTCGCGGAACGCCGCATCCGGGTAGAGGAAAGTCTCGAAGGCGTGGCCGATGAAGCTGTAGCCGATCACGATCAGCGCGAACGACATCAGGATCATCAGCATCATTCGGATCGGGTTGGTCGCATCGAGGTGATGGGTGGCGAACAACACCTGCACGCCGGTGATCCAGCCGAAGAACAACAGCACGATCGCGCCCTGTTTCTGGAAGAAATCCGGGGAGACCGCCCAGTGCGCCAGCACCAGGATCGCCAGCGGCACGATCAGCGTCACCAGGCCGATCACGAGCCAGGGCAGGCGCGTCTTGCCGGTCTTGCGATCGACCAGGAAGGAGTAGAGCGGGTTGACCGGCACGTCGTCGTGGCGGCGCGCATCGCCGATCAGGTCGCCGGAACTGAGGAACATGGTCGCCTTGAACATGCCGTGGGCGATCAGATGGAACACGGCGAGCGAGAAGGCGCCCACGCCGCATTCCATGATCATGAAGCCCATCTGGCCCATGGTGGAGTAGCCCAGCGATTTCTTGATGTCGTTCTGGGTCAGCATCAGGATCGAGCCGATCACCGCCGTGAACAGGCCCACCACGAACAGCAGGTGCAGCACGCCGTCAGCGTTGACGAAGGCCGGTGCGAAGCGGTTGATGATGATGCCGCCGGCGTTGACGATGCCCGCGTGCATCAGCGCCGAGACCGGCGTCGGGCCGTCCATGGTGTAGGGCAGCCAGGTGTGCAGCGGGAACTGGGCGGACTTGGCGAAGGCCGAGATGGCGATCAGCCCGGCCGCGGTGATCGCTGCCGGGATCCCGAAGACCTCGACCGTCGGGTCGGCCATCAGGCGATCGAACAGGGTGGGGAAGTCCAGTGCGCCGTAGGCCTGGAACAGCAATACGGCGGCCAGCACCAGCGGCAGGTCGCCGATGCGGTAGGTGATGAAGGTCCAGAAGGCGTAGCGCTCGCCCGGCCGCGACTCGGTATTCTGGCCGAGCAGGAAGTACATCATCACGCTGACCATGTGCCAGGCGATCAGCAGGGTGATCAGGTCGCCGGCAGTGACGAACAGCAGGATCGAGGCGCTCATCAGGTCGAGCAGCATGAAAAAGCGCGCGTAGCCCGCTTCCTCGGTCATGTAGCGCACCGAGTAGATGCGCACGATCAGGCTGAAGCCCGCGACCACCAGCGCCATCGTCGCGCTCAGGGGGTCGAGGTACAGGCTGCCCCAGCTTGCGGTCAGCCCGATCCAGCCCGGCCCGTTGCCGCCCACGATGTAAACGACGATCTGCCAGAGGGCGACGACGAAGGTGACCACCCCGATGCCGACGCTCAGCCTAGCCACGCCCTTGCCGAGCCGGCCGGCAAGCAGATGCACCAGCAGGGCGGAGAGCACCGGCAACAACGGGATCAACCATTGCAGTTCGATCATGTCCTTACTCCATCATTCGCCGGCCGGGGCCAGCTCGCTGCAAAAAATCTCGACCCCGCCGGGCGGGAGTCCGGTTCTCGACCCGGCCGCTCGCTGGCCGCTTTCCGGTCAGCGCGTCATCGACAGGTACAGTGCCGGCAGTTTTTCCGGCAGCCGCGATACGTGGTCGAGCACCATGAAATTCTTCGGCCCGAATACCCTTGAAACGTAATCGTCGGCGTTGGGGTCGAGGGTCACGCAGAAGGTTTCCACCCCCTGGCGATGCAGTTCCTCGACCGCCTTCTTGGTGTCGTGTCGCAGGTACTGCGGGTCGCGCACATCGTTGTCCGAGGGTTCACCGTCGGAAAGCAGCAGCACCAGCTTGCGCTGACTCGGGCGTCGTTTCATCACCGAGCCGGCGTGGCGGAGAGCAGCGCCCATGCGCGTGGACAGTTGCCCCGTCATGCCGGCCAGGCGCGCCTTGGCCTTGTCGCCGTAGGGCTCGCCGAAGTCCTTGAAGCGGTAGTACTCGACGTCGTGGCGGCCGTTGGAATCGAAGCCGTGGATGGCGAAGGGGTCACCCACACGGTGAATCGCGTCGGCGAGCAGGGTGGCCGCCTCGCGCGCGAGATCGAGCACCGTGGTTTCATCCTCGCCCTTTCCGAGCACGTCGTTGGTCGACTCGGACAGGTCGATCAGGAGCATCACCGACAGATCGCGAATCTGCAGGCGCGTACGGATGCCGATGCGCGGGTCCGGGGTCTGGCCCATGCGGATGTCGATCATCGCGTTGACTGCGGCGTTGAGATCGATCTGGTCACCGTCCTCGACCTTCTTCTCGCGCACCACCCCCTGCGGCTGGATGCCCTCGATCAGGTACTTGAGGCGGCGGACCAGCGGCTTGTGCCGCTCGAGGATGGCATCGATGGTCTCGGGGTCGCCGTCGACCGGGCGCTTCTCGTTGATGGTGGTCCAGTACGGCCGTTCGAGCTGGGACATGTAGTCCCACTCGTGGTAATGCACCGGCGAGGCGGTGCGGTCGTCAGCGAAGATCTCCGAGTACGTGCGTCCGTCGTCGTCGTAGAGCTCGGTGCCCAGCACCCAGATCTCCGCGGCGTCCTCGGCGGAGATGTACTCGATATCGAGCGCGTTGAGCATCTCCATCAGCGTGACCTGGCGGCGCTTGTCCTCGAGGCCGTCTTCGCGCTGCACGTCCAGCGCCGATTCAGGCTTCTCGAACAGGAAGGTGTTGTCGTCGCGGTAGGGGATGCTGGGGACGTCCTGGCTCGGGCTGAAATGCAGACCCATGGCCTCGACCCGCTCGGCCAGGGCCAGCCCGGCACTGCGCACGCGCTCGTAGTCGTCCAGGTCCTCGCGAATCGTGGTTGCGGCCGTGCGGGCCTGCTCGACCAGCGGATGGTCGTCGCGGTAGTCCGGGTCGAGCAAGGCCAGTGCGAGGCGGTCGAGCAGCGGGCCGACCCGGTCCGGGTCGGTCTCCTCGTGACGGTTGACCGCGATCCGTGCGATGCGGGTCCACAGTGGCGCGAGCCCCGGGAAATCCTCGCCGGCCAGCGTCTCGACGCGCGCGTCCTCCATCAGGCCGATGAAGGTCTGCTGCAACTTGGAGGCGCCTTCGGATTCGGCATCGAAGCGCGAGTAGATCATGTGCGCGGCGGCGTGAGCGGCCGAGGCGCGGTAGAGGTTGACGCCATCGACGGAGGAGTCGTCGCGATCGACGTAGTCGTCGAAGGCGTCGGGCAGGTTGATGAATGGCCCTTCGATAAACGGCCGGTAACCCTGGCGGCTTTCGAAGTCTCCTGAGGTGGGGCGCAGCAGGAAGTTGCGGGCCCACAGGGCGCGCAGGTACATCACCAGTCGGCGCTGCACGTCGACGAACAAGGTGCCGCGTCGCTCCTTCTGCAGCACGGCCTCGGCATCGGGACTGGCGAGGCTGAAATAGCCCTCCAGGGCCTCGAAGTCCGTGCGGTGGGCGTTGATGCCCCAGGTCGCCCAGCGACGAAGCCCACCGAGGGTGAGTACCTCGAGGAGGTGGTCGAGCTGACCGAGCATCGGGCGCAGGGCACGCGGTGCCTGCGAAAGTATGTAATTGACCAGTGACAGGTACTGCTGGAACAGCGAGGCCTCGCCGAGGCGGTTCGCGGCGACCGGCGCGGTGGAGAACAGCAGGGTAAGTACCGCGGAACTGGTCTTGGAGAACATCTTGATCGACATCGAGAGCAACTCGAAGGCCGTGTCGACGCCCAGCTCCCGCGCCACCTGCGGGGTCGCCTCGATGTAGGCGAGCACGAGCTCCTCGCCTCGGCCCAGTGATTGCAGGCTGATGGCACCCTCAAGGTAGGCTTCGAGCGCGCGCGGCGAAAACACGCGCGAGGCATCGGTCCAATGGATCTCGAGGATCTCGCGCGCGTGCTCGCCCAGTTCGTCCAGGCGCGCCTGGTCTTCTAGCCGTGTGCTGCTCATGGGGTCGGTCGCCGTTTCGCGGGTGACATGGGAGGTCTCGAGGCCGGTTCATAGCGCCGGCCCCCGGTAAGGTCTGCAGGAACGCGGGATTTCGCCACTGTGGCGGGGCGTCCCTGCAGCCACATCGGCGGGGCGATCAGTCCGGCCAGACCCGGAGCGGATGCAACGGTTGCTTGCCCTGGCCCGGCGCCTGGGCCTTTTCGACCGGTTTCGCAGCACTCGAGGTCGAGCGGGTAGCCGGCTTGCGCGCTGGCGCACGGCGCGTAGTGGTGCTGCGCTTGGCAGCAGGTTTGCTGGCCGGCTTGGCGGCGGTCTTGGTCGCCGGCTTGGCCGTGGCCTTGGTGGTCGTCTTCGCGGCTGGCTTGGCAGGCGCGCTTGCCGGCTTGGATTCAGCCTGATTGCCGGGCTTTGCCGCCGTGCTCGCTTGAGCAGACTGGGATTGGGATTCGGACTTTACGCTGGCGCTCAGCTTGTCTTCCAACTTGCTCATGATGACGTTACCTCGTCAATGATGGTCTCGATTTCGTCCACCGCCGCGCGGCCGCGGCCGCCGAGTTGGTAGACGCTGACTCCCTCGACCACCGCCGTGCGGTAGGCCGCGCGACGACGGACAGCGGAAGGAAGGACGGGCAAGCCAAGGCCCGAAACGGCGTTCTGCATGGCCCGGGTCATGGCGCTGCGCGGTTCGGTCTGGTTGAGCACCAGGTACGCCGCAAGCCCGGTATTGCCATTCTCGCGGGCCTTGTTCACTGCCTCGACCGTGTCTGCACTCGCCCAAAGGTCGAGCGGGGAGGGCAGCACCGGAATCAGCACCTGGTGACTGTGCTCGAGGAGCGCAATCGTCACGTTCATGTCGAGCGAGGGCGGGCAGTCCACGATGACGTAATCGCAGTGCTCGCGGGCCTGCGCCAGATTCCGATGGACGTCGTCGTGGTCATCGAACAGGCGTGGCAGGCCGGACTTGGCCTCGCCCCAACCGGACCAGTGCCGCAGGGCGCCCTGCGGATCGGCGTCGACCAGTCCGACTTCCGCTCGCCTGGCCAGGCCGGAGGCCAGATTGATCGACAGCGTGGTCTTGCCACAGCCGCCCTTGAGATTGGCCAGTGCGATGACGTGTGCGGACATGGAATCGTTACCCCTCCCGGGTCTCTCCGGCCAGTTTGTCCGCCCTGCGCGCGAAGCGGACCTCGAGATCCCCCAGCGTTTCCTCCAGCGGCGAGACATTGACGCTCACGGTGGTGCGGTCGAATTGCAGGCTGGGGTGATAGCCCATTTCCTCGGAGGCCTCCGCAAGACGATCGAGGAAATCACGGGTCTGATCGTAATGCTCGAATTCAAAGCGGCGGATGAGCATCGGCGGACGTTTCTGCGTCTGCCAGCCCTCCGGCGAGATGTCGGTGGTGTCGGACATTGAGCGTTCTCCCTGGGAACTCGTGTGGCTTGACCGCGGAGCTGATCACTCAGCCGCCGAGCTGACGGGCGTGACCCATCTCCTGCTCGAGGAGGTAGGCGAAGAGCGCGCCGGTTTCATCCGGCTGGAAGCGCCGAAACCAGTGGGCGGACTCCTCGTAGAAACGCACCGTCTGCCATTCGTGGGCCCGGCTCAGCGCCAGTATCTCTTCCGGATCCCGCCCGGGGCGAACCGGATCGAGCGATAGCCCGGGCGGGGCGTAGCCCAACAGCAACATCTGTCGGGTCAGCAGGTCGGCGTGGCCCATTTCCTCGTCGGACAAACGGGTGAGGGTATCGGCCAGTCGCTGGTCACGCCAGAGCCCGGCAAGGCTCGCCCGGGTCATGTGTTGCTGCGCGGATTCCATTTCCAGTTGTAGGGCGCGTCCAAGCAGCCCGATCACACGCGAGTTCATTCGCATGCTCATTGCCAATCCCTCTCAAGCGGGCATCAGCCGTTTCACGACAAGGACGGGACACACCAGGAGGACTCGCTTTGCGACGGGTCCTTCGGCAGGATCGACTCGACCTCACCATGCACGCGGGCAATGATGTGGGCTGCGACCAGGCCGTCGCCGACTCGCTCGCATGCATCCGCCCCGGCGCGCACGGCGGCGTTGACGGCACCGGTCTCGCCGCGGACGAGCACGGTCACGTAGCCGCCTCCCACGAACGAGCGCCCGATCAGGCTCACGTCCGCGGCCTTGGTCATGGCATCGGCGGCCTCGATGGCGGGCACCAGCCCACGCGTCTCGATCATTCCCAGAGCGACACCAGTAGCCATCTCAATCCACCCTCAGGTCAGTCTATCCAGCAAGAGCCGTCGGTAATGCACTCCAAACGGCTCCTGCAATAAAAATTAGGGCAGCAGGCTGACCGCGCCCCGGGAATGCGCCCGGAGAAACGGCCGGATCATCCTGCTGGCAGTTGCCCGGAATTAGGCTTCCGGGGCTTTCGGCAGAATGTTCTCTACCTCGGAGTGGACGCGCGCGATGATGTGCGCCGCCACTAGGCCGTCACCGACGCGCTCACAGGCATCAGCGCCAGCACGTACGGCCGCGTTTACAGCGCCGGTCTCACCACGGACCAGTACGGTCACGTAGCCGCCGCCGACGAACTGACGACCAACGAGGCGAACTTCGGCAGCCTTGGTCATGGCATCAGCCGCTTCGATTGCCGGCACCAGGCCGCGCGTTTCAATCATTCCCAGTGCGATACCGGATACATCAGCCATTTGAGTTACTCCCAAGCTGTAGTTGAATCGGTCGGCGACGTCAGGCCGCCGACGCTACGTGAATCCGCCTTAGGCTTCCGGGGCTTTCGGCAGGATGTTTTCTACTTCGGAATGGACACGCGCGATGATGTGCGCAGCGACCAGGCCGTCACCAACACGCTCACAGGCGTCGGCGCCAGCACGAACGGCGGCGTTGACCGCGCCGGTCTCGCCACGGACCAGTACGGTCACGTAGCCGCCACCGACGAACTGACGACCCACGAGGCGAACCTCGGCGGCCTTGGTCATGGCGTCAGCCGCCTCGATTGCCGGCACCAGGCCGCGCGTTTCAATCATTCCCAGTGCGATACCGGATACATCAGCCATCTCGTCTCTCCTCTCGAACGACTTGTTTAAAACAAAAACCCTAGTTTCGGTTTGGATCCCAGTTATCGATGATCCCGATGATCGTCAGATCGGTCTGGATCTCGGGATCCGGGAGCGCCATCCTGGCGGCGGTGCCGCTGACGGTGACGACCCATTTCCCCTCTGGCACGCCCACCGGGTCGGCGCCAACATTGAGGGAGCCCGACTGATCGACGAGCACCCTCAAGGATGTGTGTTTCAGCCCCGGTACGCGGCGCGTGGCCACGAGATCGGAACGTACCTGCATGATCTCCATGTCACTCAGCGGACCATTGGTCGATGATGCCCACGATGGTCAGGTCGGACGGGTAGGACTTGCTGCCCGCCGCTTCCCGTGCCGCCGAGGAGCCGACGCAGATGACCCAGTCCCCGGGGATGCAGCCAATGGCGTCGACCGCTACCTGCGGCGTGCCGCCCGGCTTGTCCGTTACCACGAGCAGCGGGCGGTGGCCCAGCTCGCCGATCCGGTTGGTGGAGACCAAGGTCTTTTCGACCCGCATGATCTTCATGCTTGTGCAACCTCTTCGATGTCGCTGCCGGACGGGCGGTCCTGGACTGTCAGCTGGAAAAACAGCATGTCCTGTTCGTCCAGTTCGTGGTGGCGATCGCGGATCGCGTGACAGACCCGGCGGGCCTTTGCCACCGCCCGGTCCCGCCCGCCAGGCACCCGCCCGTCGTAACGAAAATGGATGGCAATCGGGATTGGCAGTCCGTGACTCACGTTGAGCTTGCGGAAGATCTTGATCCCGACGTCCAGGTCGTTCGTGTTTTCTTCGACGGTGTGCAGATGCGCGTAATACGCGATATTGCGCATCTGCACTTCCTCGAAACCGTCGCCGACGCTTATGTAGCGTTCGGCATGGCCGATGCTCTCGGCCGGGTAGCGCCCCTGGTGGCGCTCGGTCACGTAGTCGATCTGTGACAGGTTGTTGACCAGCAGGGTGGCGATGAACCGTCGCATGCCGTCATGCGGTTCGCCCGCCGTGCTGCGCCCCCAGTCGTCCGTCTCGTTGACCGCGCGGATCGCCTCGTACACGGCGCGGTGCGCGGCCTCCCGTTCCAGGTTCAACGTCTCCTGGTACAGGTAAGCGTTGTCGACGTAACGATGCACGCTTACCTCGCCCGCGGCGTCCGGGACGTGGATGCGGATGGCGTCCGTGTCGGTGTCGACACCCACCAGGAGGATGTCGGTGCTTGCGCCGCAGCAGTAGGTATTCTCCACTGCCTGACGGAAGGCCTGCAGCCGTTCCAGTGCGGCCTTGGCTGCCTTGCGCTCGTCGCTACCGTGCGCGGCGCAGCCTTGATGGTCGGGGTCCGAGGAACTGCCGTGGTAGACCGCGATCTTGAGATAGCGGGTTCCCTCGTCAGCGCGACTCGGTACGCCCTCGCGAAACCGGCGGAGTTCGACTTCGCTCCATAGCTGGAGGTCTTCCTCCACGTCGAACAGTGCGCCGGCATACGCCTTGCGATAGGTGAACGACCAGGCCGGTAGCCGCAGGATAAACGGCATGAGGCCCTTGAGCCGTCCGTCCGAGCAGGGACTGATATCGACGGCGTGAAAACCGCAGTCGAGAAAGAAGTCGCTCTTGGACAGCGCGTCGTTCTTTTGGTCTTCCAGTTTGCGCCCGAACTGTTGGGTAGCAGCGTTGAGCGCCTCGAACGTGGCCCGTGCGAACAGACTCCGAAGGTCCGGCCCCTCGATCCAGCTGTCTCGTACCAAGGCTTCGTCGAAGCCGTGGCCGAGCCGGTCGTGAGCCATCGACTGGATGCGCTCGCCCAATTGCCCGTCACGGGGCAGGGCGGCGACATCCTTGAGAAACGGGACGATGCGATCGAACCGCTCCGTGACGGAGTCCTCGCAGTACGCCAGTTGCCGGTTGCCCTCTTGGTCGGTGAGCGGATGACGGCAATTGCGTTCCGGCAGCGACGGGCAGGCCGGGTGCGCCACCTGGGGCGAACCCAGCGGGGCGACCCGCGCCTTGGGTGCGCCGAGCCCGAACGGGGCCCGACGCTGCCCCAGACGGGGCGAGCCCAGACTGTTGCGTCGAAACGGTTGCTGTGACATCAAGCCGCTCATTCGTCCACTCAGCCCCTCGCACCACCGGAATAGGTGATGATCGAGCTGTTCATGTCGTTACCGCTACTGCCGGTAATCTTCGACGCCGGAACGTCGGGACGCGGCACCTCACGGTTGACCCAGGCATTGCGGACAGCGCCCCGAGCCTGGCCACGCATGGACGGGTTGCGGGACTGGGCCCATTGACCCTCGGTACCGGTCACCGAACCGTTGCGAGACCAGTCATCGCCGGAGATGCGGCAACGTTCACCGCCTTCTCCAGTGACACGCTCACGGACCTGTGCCTCGGGGGCACACTGCAGCGCGGCATCGGCCGGAGCGACAGCCGGGATCTCCGGTTGCGGCTCGTAGGCTTCTACCGGCTGCGCCGGCGCATTCTGCGTCGGTGCCTGACTAGCTGGGCCAGCCGGGGCAACCGGAGCAACCGGGGCGGGTGCGGGTGCCGGGGCCGCTGCCTGCGGGGCAGGCGTCGGCGTCGGCATGATCGAACCCATCCGCGGATGCGCGGCGCTCGGTTCCGGATGACGGAACTCCGGCGTACCGGTAATCAGCCCCATCGCCATGTTGCCCGGACCGGTGATCCGGCCACCGTGATCGAACGAACTGCCCGTGACTCGACCGCGAGCAGCGCGTGCCGGCGTCTGGACACTGAAGTCCTGCGGGGCCGTGATCGGCTCCTGGACCGATGCCTGGGCTGCCGGACGAGCGTCTTGCGGCACATACCGTGCACTCGGCTGGGTCGGGGCCGCCATCGGATGGCTCGTCGGCGCCGCGCAGCCGGTGTGCATCGCGTTCGCGTACGGCGTGCCACTGACATAATGGTCGTAGCCGTACTCGTTGCCGGTCACATGCTCGGTACGGTCCATCGGCGTGCCGCCGACGTTCTGTCCCTTGCAGGTCATCGACTCTTCTACCTTATCGGCACGGGGTGCGGGCGAAGCCGAGCAATACGAGCTGTAGTGTTCAGCGCCGTAGTACTCGGTACCGGTGACGGGCATGCACCCCCCTTGCTCGTCACCGGACATCTTTGGGTGATGGTCGACGCGCTGACCGGTCAGACCCAGCCCACCCAAGGTGTGCATGGACTGGACCTTGTCGGTGCCGCCACCGCAAAGACGCGGTTCGCCGTACTGAGAGCCGGTGAGACGGGCGCAGGAGCCCGGCTCGTTGCCGGTCACGCGCTCGCTGCGGTCCACGAGATTGCCCGTGATCCGCTGGCCGTGACGTGACTGGTCGATACCGACTTTGTCGTACCCCGGCTCGGGGCGCGTGTCGCAGAACGACTCGTACTGCTCGAAGCTCAGGTACTGGGTGCCCGAGACGTTACGGCAGGTGCCCGGCTCGTCGCCCGTGACGTGGCTGGAACGGCCCACGGCGGTGCCCGAGACGGTGCGCCCGGTGTAAGTGTGCGTCTCCGCCACTTTCCTGGGGGCGCCGTTGATGGTCATCCGTGCCACGCCAGTGTCGGCGTATTCGGAGCCGGTGATCGAGCGAGCGGCACCCGCTTCGCCACCAGTCGCCCGCACCGGACGGTACTCGTCGCTACCGGTCACACGCATCTGCTTCTCGGTCCGACCCTCCACGACCTTATCGGCGTGGCTGGGGCGGGCCTTGGTGCCGCAGAAGGCCTGCAGGTCTTCGCTGCTCAGGTACTCGGTGCCGGTCACGGACTCGCAGGTTCCGCGCTCGTCACCCGTGACCCGGGCGGCTCGGCCGACAGCGGTGCCGCTGACGCCATGACCGCGGGCGGTCGTGGTCGTGCGGACCTTCGGTGCGTTCGGTTGCGGCCGGGTAGGGCAGAACTGATCGTACTGCTCGAAACCGATGTACTCGGTGCCCGAAATGGCGCGGCAACTGCCGGCCTCGTTACCAGAGACGCGCTTGGAACGCTCCACCTGGGACCCTTTCACCTCATGGCCGGAAATCGTGTGACCGGTCTCCACCTTTTTTGGCGTGGACGCCTCCTCGCTGGAGGATTCGGTCTTGCGACGTCCGGTAGGACGGCAGGAGGGCGCGCTGCCACGGCCGTAGTGGCACATCATCTCGCGATGACGCTTGGCCGCCTCGCGTCCGCTGGCACTCGTGTCCAGATAGCCGGGGACCTGGTAGCCCACTCGACCCGGACCGCCCTGGGAAGCCGGCTTGGCGGGCAGGGCGCGCTTGCCCTTGTTTGCCATGGCCTCACGACGGGCCTGGCAAATCTGGCGAACGCGACTAGCCTGCGAGCCAAGACGGGCCGGCCGCTTCTTGGCGACCGAACAGAGCGACTCGAACGACGCGCCTTCTTCGGAACGGGCCTGGGTGTCGTTTTCCACGCGAACCGGTTTGCGCTGCGAGCGTGCCTCGTCAGCAAACGGCATTCCGTTCCGACCCGGCCCGCCCTGAGAAGACGGCTTCGGCGGGAGAGCCGACTTGCCATACTTCGCCATGGCCTGGCGGCGCGACCGGCAGACGGAACGCACCAGGTCCGCCTCGACGCCGTACTGATCCGGATCGGACTCGGCGAGCGAGCACATCTGGTCGACGTCGTCGGAGGACGAGGAAGCGTTGGATTGCGAGCCCGAGGCGCCGTTGCTGCCAGAGGACCGCGATGCCGCGGGGTTCTGACGAGCGGCGGACGCCGACGGTTTCCAGGCCGAGGTGCTGGCTTTCTTGCCATGTGCGGACAACTGCGCACGCCGCGCGCGGGCCAGTTCCTTGCCGGTCAGACCGGCAAGGCTGCCCCCAGCGGAAGGCGACGACGTGTCACCACGCCGGGTCGCTTCCTGTCGGGCGCGAGCTGCTGCACGATCTCTGGCTGCATTGTTTCCAGATTGTAC
>Ga0116197_1000159_pt1 | contig 13198 bp, 14 predicted proteins | sample ZodSprsou2mmetaG_FD_94480 | JGI IMG/M metagenome (GOLD analysis project Ga0116197, IMG submission 94480) | Hot spring sediment microbial communities from Zodletone spring, Oklahoma to study Microbial Dark Matter (Phase II) - Zodletone Spring... ...
CTCTTGAGCAGGGACCTGCGGCACTCGTCGCCGACCACGTTCGCGTTGACCCGGATGAGGGACTTGATCTCGAGCCGCCCGTCCGGCTTGAGCTCGGCCGACCGGAAGGCCGGATCGAGACGGTCCCGGACCTCGTCCAGGGCCTTGCTGATGAGGTTGAAGGCGACCGGCCCGATCTCCTTCGAAACGTGCTTGAAGACGAAGGCGCACTTGGCGTTGAACGCGGCCAGGATCCGGTCCATGCCGGCGAGGGACAGGTCCCCGGCCAGCCGGCCCGTCTTCGGCTTGGGGCCGGCCGTCCCGGCCAGGCCGAGCAGGACCAGGACGAAGAGGGACCGCCGGGTCTCCGCCGCCCCCACGTCGCTGGCAGCCGTCAGCTCCTCGACCGTCGCCGGCGGCTCGAGAAGGCCGAGGACGTATTTCTCGGTCAGCGACAGGCCGAACGCCTCGGCGGAGAAGACGGGCAGCCGGCGGACGCGCTCCCCGGCCTCCGGGAGCACCCTGTCGATCGCGGCCTCGTCCCGGATCCGCCGGGCCCCTTCGAGCAGGAGGTCCGGGATGTCGATGGCCTCGACGTAGATCCGGGCCGGGGGGCCGCTCCGGGTATGGAATTCCCGCTCGATTCCGGTCTCCTCGAGGAGCGAGAGGGCCTCCTGCCGGGCATAGGCCCGGAGGAGCGTCCAGAGCCGGACCGGCTCGAAGAGCCCGTTGTCGACGAGCGCCCGCAGGATGGAGACGCCGGTCCTCTGGACGTGCTCTTCGACCCGGTTCAGGGCGATGAGGTCGGTCTCGCCCGTGGTCAACAGGAAGCGCAGGAAATCCTGCTCCTCGAACGACACCGAATCGAGGACGAGCGAGCCCCGGTCGAACGACAGGCATTTCGGGACCCCGGCCCCCTTGACGTAGAGGGATCCGCTCAGCCCCTGTTTCCAGATCTCGGCCAGGACGCGAGCGACGGGAGCGCGGGCGAAGTCCCCGGACGCGAACCAATCGTCCATAGGCCTAATGTATCGGCGGGAGGGCGCTAAGTCAATCGTCGGCGGCGTCGGCGTCAGCGCAGGAAGCTCATGCCGATGAGACCGATCCCGATATTGGCCAGGGCCTTGAGGAGCCAGACGCCGTAGGACAGGGCCAGGGCCTTCCCCGGCTTGATCTTGAAGATCGCCGCCAGGCCGAAGGCCAGGACGCCGAACGTCCAGAGCTGGAAGAAATCGATCTGGGTCAGCACGATGTAGGGCGTCGACGTGACCTCCATCCGGGGGAAGAGCAGGGCCAGGCTGGTCGACGTCTGCATGAGCGACTTCCGGGTCAGGGCCAGGACCAGTCGCACGGCGTTGCCCAGCAGCTTGTCGACGAGGCTGGCGTGGACGAGCGCGGCCAGGACCTGGACGTAGGTGCCCTGGGTGGAGAGGAAACGGCCCAAAATGAGGAGCAGGAGGGTCTGGACGAGGAGCGCCGCGACGGCGAAGAGCGGCGTCGTGATGAAGATCTGGAGGATCTGCCCGGACCGGGACGGGTTCTCGGCCCGCTCGATCATCTGGGCGTAGTTATCCTCGCCCATCCTCTCCTTGAGGGCCGTGTTGTCCCTCATCAGGGCCAGCTGGTCCTGCTGCATATAGGGGAGGACGACGAAATTGAAGGCGATGAGGGCGACCAGGACGACGACCAGCGTGTCGATCCAGACGGGCTTCGCGGCCAGCCCCTCGAACGTCTGACGCGGGCTGAAGAACACGCCCTCGATGCGCTTGAGGAGAGTCATGGGCTAGGCTCCTTTCCGTTCGTCCTTCTCGATCCGGCCGTCGCGGATGTGGATGATCCGCTGGGCCCGGTCGGCGACCTCGCGGTCGTGGGTGACCATGATGATCGTGTCGCCCTGTGCGTGGATGCGGTGGAAGAGGTTGAGGATCTCCCCGCCCGTCCGGCTGTCGAGGTTCCCCGTCGGCTCGTCGGCCAGGAGCAGGGAGGGCTCGTTGACCAGGGCCCGGGCGATGGCCACCCGCTGGCGCTCGCCGCCCGAGAGCTCGGCCGGCTTGTGGCTCATGCGGGCCTTCATCTCGACCCGCTCGAGGGCCCGGCGGGCCTTCTCCAGGCGCTCCGCCTTTTTCGCCCCGGCGTAGACGAGCGGCAGCTCGACGTTGTGGAAGGCCGAGGCCCGCGACAGGAGATTGAAGACCTGGAAGACGAACCCGATCTCGCGGTTCCGGATGAAGGCCAGCTCGTCCTCCGTCATGGCGCTGACGAGCTTGCCGTTGAGGCGGTACGTGCCGGATGTCGGCGTGTCGAGGCAGCCGATGAGGTTCATCAAGGTCGATTTGCCCGAGCCCGACGGGCCCATGATGGCCACGAACTCGTTGGGCTCGACGGTCAGGGTCACGCCCCGCAGGGCCTCGACCTTCTGCTGGTCGAGTTGATAGACCTTCCAGAGGTCCTCGACGAAGATGACGACCGGGTCCTTCCCGCTCATGGGATCGTGGTTTCCTTCTTCGGCTCGGCTTTGACTAGGACGCCGTCCTTGAGCTCGCGGAGGGACGCGTACGGTCCGGTGACGATGGATTGGCCCTCCTCGAGGCCCGAGGTGATCTCGATCATCATGCCCCCGGTGATGCCCTTGACGACCGGGACGAACGCGGCCCGCTCGTCCACGACGGCGTAGACGCCCTCCTCTTCCCGGGCCGCCGCGGCGGCGCCGGCCTCGACGTTCGCCTTGTCCCTCAGGACGAGGGCGGAGATGGGCACGGACAGGACCTGCTGTTTCTCGGCCACGATGATGTCGGCCGACGCGGACAGGCCGGGCTTGAGCTTCCGGTTGGGCTCGTTGAGCGTGACGACGACCTTGAAGTCCTTGGATTCCTGGGTCGAGAGCCCGCCGGTCGCCTGCTGGATGGCGGAGCTGCCGATCTCGGTGACCCGGCCCTTGAAGATCGTGTCCGGCAGGGCGTCGACGCGGACGTTGGCCTGCTGCCCGAGGGCGACGCCGATGACGTCGGTCTCGTCGACCTCGACCTCGACCTCCATGACCGACAGGTCGGCGATGGTCATCAGGACCGTGCCCGGATTGTTCATCGTGCCGATGATGGCCACCTCGCCCTCCTCGACCCGGAGGCTGGTGATGACCCCGTCGATGGGCGAATCGTAGGTCGTTTTGGCCAGATTGTCCATCGTGCTCTTGAGGGAGGCCTCGGCCTGCTTGATCTGGAAGCTGATGGCGTTGGACTGGGCCACAGAGACGTCGTACTGGGCCTGGGCCGCCTCGAGCTGGTCCTTGGAGATGAGATCGTCGTCGAAGAGCTTCTGCTGGCGGCCAAGGGAGTTCTTGTCCCTCTGAAGCCGGGCCTCGGCCTGGATCAGATCGGCGTTGGCGGCCCTGATGAAATTCCGGTCCCGATCGGCGTTGGCCTCATATTGGGTCGAATCGAGCTTGAGCAGGAAATCGCCGGCCTCGACCTCCTGTCCCTCGACGACGCCGATCTTGATGATCCGGCCGGGGACCTGGGCGCTGATGTTGACGCTCTTCTTCGGCTTGATCTCGCCCGAGGCCGAGACGATGGAGGTCAGGTCCTGCCTCTTGACCTCGTCGATGGTCACGCTGACCGTTTTCTCGCGCCGGGACTGAAGGTTGGCGATGACGATGGCGCCCAGGGCCAGGAGGACGGCCAGGGCGATCAGGGGCTTCCTCCGCCGCTTGAAGAAACTCGCCTTTTCGTTCATGGTTCAAACCTTTCGGGTGCAGCTTCGTACGCTATCCGCTCATTATACTACGGATTTGCGCCCGGCAAGTTCAGCCGGGATCCCTCATCGCCCCTTGTCTGTCCCCGGTTTCCCCTATAAGATAGAGGGGCCCATGGAAGACCTCAAGGCGTTCGTCGAGGCCGGCGAGGCCGCCGTCCGGGAGGCCGGGGCCTACCTGCGGGCGAACCTCGGCCGGCTCGTGGAGGCCTCCTACAAGGGCGCTGTCGACCTGGTGACGCCGTTCGATCTCGGGGCCCAAGAAATGCTCGTCGACCGCCTGGCCTCGGCCTTCCCGGAGCACGGCTTTCTGGCCGAAGAGGGGCTGGCCCGGCCTGGCGCGTCCGACCACCGCTGGATCATCGATCCCCTCGACGGCACGACCAATTTCGCCCACGGCTTCCCCGTCTTCAGCGTCTCCGCCGCCCTCGAGCGCTCCGGCCGGACGGTCCTTGGTCTCGTCTACGACCCGATGCGCGAGGAGATGTTCCGGGCCGAGGCGGGCGGAGGGGCTTTCCTCAATAGCGCCCCGATCCGCGTCTCCGGCGTCGAGCGACTGGACCGGGGACTCCTCGCGACGGGTTTTCCTTATGATGTCCGGCAGAGCCCCGCGAACAACCTCGACCACTGGAGCCGGTTCATCGTCCGTGCCCAGGCCATCCGGCGCTGCGGGTCGGCGGCCCTCGACCTCTCCTATGTCGGCTGCGGCCGCTTCGACGGCTTCTGGGAGCTCAAGCTCAAGCCCTGGGACGTGGCCGCCGGGGCCCTGATCGTCCAGGAAGCGGGCGGGCGGGTCACGGACTTCGCGGGGCGCCCGTTCGCGCTCGACGCCCCGGAGATCGTGGCCACCAACGGACGCGTCCACCAAGCCATCATCGACGTCCTGGCCCTGGCCGGCCCGGAAGGAGGGACCGATGGCCGCTAAGCGCGCGCTTCTTTGCGCCGGCTTCGCTTTGTGGGGACTTGCCGCCCCCGCCTTGGGCGGGGGGCCGCCGCCTCAGATACCGTTCGCTTTCCCTCCCGTCGAGAAGACGGTCGCCGTCGACGCGACGGCCGGCTGGGTGGATACGGGCCTCGACGTCGGGGCCGGCGACGAGCTTCACTTCCTGGCCTTCGGGGAGATCGACCTCCAAAGGGGGAATCCGGGCGCCGTCTGCGGCCCCCGCGGGATCGATCTCGTCACGGTCGACCAGCCCATCCCCGACGCCAACCTCGGCGCGCTCGTCGGCAAGGTCGCCCAGCTCGTGGCCGCCCGGATCGACGAGGATTCGGGACAAGAGGTCCGGGACGAGATCTTCGCCCTGTTCCTTGTCGGCGAGGAGAGGGCCGTCACGGTCCCCTTCAAGGGCCGACTCTATCTGGGCGTCAACGAGAACGTCTTCAACGACAACGGTGGGGGCTTCTCGGTCGTCGTCATCCGGCGGCCGCGCTGACCGGAGGGCTCCCTCAGGCCTCTCCTTCGGCCGCCCTCGAGGCCAGGTGCTCGTCCATGAACTGGGTCGTGTACCGGCCGGCCGCGAATTCCGAGTCCGACAGGATGTCCAGGTGCAGGGGGATGTTGGTCTTGATGCCGACGATGGTCGTCGTTTCCAGGGCCGCCCGCATCTTGGCGATGGCCAGCTCCCGGCTAGGAGCGTAGGCGATGATCTTGGCCACGAGCGAGTCGTAGTCCGGCGGGACGACCCAGCCGCAGTAGGCGGCGGAGTCGACGCGGATGCCCTCCCCCCCCGGCAGGACGAGGAAGTCGATCTTGCCCGGCGAGGGGGCGAAGGTCTTCGGGTCCTCGGCGTTGATCCGGCACTCGATCGCGTGGCCCCGCATCTCCTGGGCGAAGGGCGGGGCGTATTTCTCCCCGGCGGCGATGCGGATCTGGGCTTTGATGAGGTTGATGCCGTAGACCATCTCGGTGATCGGGTGCTCTACCTGGACCCGGGCGTTGGCCTCCATAAAGTAGAACTTGCGGTCCTCGTCGACGAGGAACTCGAAGGTGCCCAGGCTTTGGTAGCCCACCACGGCGGCGGCCGCCTCGACCTCCTTGATCATCCGGCGGCGCATTTTCCAGTCGATGAACGGCGAGGGCGTCTCTTCGATGAGCTTCTGGTAGCGCCTCTGGACGGAGCATTCCCTCTCGCCGAACGCCGTCACCTTGCCCTGCCGGTCGCCGATGACCTGGATCTCGATGTGGCGGGCCCCGCTGACGTATTTCTCGATGTAGAGGGACGGGTCGTTGAAGGCCGCTTTGGCCTCGCCCTGGGCGATTGGGAACGCGTCCTCGAGCTGGGCGGCCGTGCGGCAGATCCGCATGCCCTTGCCTCCCCCGCCGGCCGCGGCCTTGATGATCACGGGGTAGCCGATCTTGGCCGCCGTCTTCTTGGCTACGGCCAGATCGTCGATGACCGTGTCGCTGCCGGGCAGGATCGGCAATCCGGCCTTCTTCATGGTCTGGCGGGCCTTGTTCTTGTCGCCCATGAGCCTGATGATGGACGGCGGCGGGCCGATGAAGACCAGCCCCTGGGTCTTGCAGATATCGGCGAACTTGGCGTTCTCGGCCAGGAAGCCGTAACCCGGGTGGACGGCGTCGGCGCCGGTGATCTCGACCGCGCTGAGGATGTTGGCGACGTTGAGATAGCTCTCCGAGGCCTTGGCCGGTCCGATGCAGACCTTCTCGTCGGCCAGCAGAACGTGGAGGGCCTGCCGGTCCACGTCCGAGAACACGGCGACGCTCTTGATGCCGAGCTCCCGGCAGGAGCGGACGATGCGGAGGGCGATCTCCCCGCGGTTGGCGATCAGGAGCTTGGAGATCATCGGGCCTCAGCTCTCCGGCATGATGGCGAAGAGCTTCTGCCCGAATTCCACGGGCTTGGCGTTCTCGACGTAGACATCGACGACGGTCCCGTCGACGTCCGCCTCGATCTCGTTCATGAGCTTCATGGCCTCGATGATGCAGAGGGTCTGGCCCTTCTTGACCGTCTCCCCGATATCGGTGAACGGGGCCGAGGTCGGGTCGGGGGCCCGGTAGAAGGTCCCGACCATGGGCGAGGTGACGAGGTGATGGCCCTTGGCCGCTTCAGCGGCCAAGATCAGCGCTTCCGCCGCGGCGGCGGCCTCGGGCGTGGGGGCCGCCGGCAGCTCGGCCTGGGCGGGGGCCATGACCGGCGCGATCGGGGCGCTGTTCCGGGCGATCTTGACCTTGAGGCCCTCGACCTCGAGCTCGAAGACCGAGAGGTTCTTCTCCTCGAGAAGCCCGATCAGCTTGCGGATCTCGTCGTAGTCGATCTTGCCGTCCAGGGCGCCGTCCGCGGGTCCGACAGGCTTGCTGTTCTTGTCGCTCATACCCTGCTTCACCTCGCCGAAGTGAGTTTACCTTATCGGCATCCCTTCGAAAAGTCAAGCCGGGCCCCCGGTCAGGGGGGGGCGGCCCCCGGACGGGCGGCGAGGACGCCCCGGGCCCGTCATTGACGGCTCCGGGGGGTTGGCCTATGATGGCCCGAGGGACACGCGCCGATGTTCGAGCAGCTTTCCGGACGCCTCGAGAAGATGGTCAGGTTCCTCCGGGGCGAGGTCAAGGTCACCGAGAAGAACATTGCCGAGGCCCTGAAAATGATGCGCCTGGCCCTGCTCGAGGCCGACGTCAACTACAAGGTCGTCAAGGACTTCGAGGGCCGGATCAGGGAGCGGGCCCTGGGCGAGGAGGTCCTGAGCGGGCTCAATCCCGCTCAGCAGGTCATCAAGATCGTCCGCGACGAGATGGCCTCCATTCTGGGCGGGGCCCAGAAGCCGCTCCAGTTCGCGGGCCGCCCGCCCTCGGTCTTCATGCTCGTCGGCCTTCAGGGGAGCGGCAAGACGACGACCTGCGGCAAGCTAGCCCGCTGGGTCTCCGGCCTGGGGAGGCACCCCGTTCTGGCCTCGATCGACCTGAAGAGACCGGCCGCCCAGGACCAATTGAGGACGATCGCGGCGGGTCTCGGCTTCCCTTTCTTCGAAACGACCCCCGCCGGCAAGGCCTCCCCGGAGCGCGCCGCGCGGGAGCTGCTGGCCCACGCGGTCAACCGCGGCCTCGATCCCCTGATCGTCGATACGGCGGGCCGCCTCCACGTCGACGACGAGCTCATGGACGAGCTGCGCCTGGTCAAAGGTCTCCTCGACCCTGTCGAGGTCATCTACGTCGGCGACGCTATGACCGGGCAGGACGCCGTTCGGAGCGCCAAGGCCTTCGAGGAAAGGGTCGGGCTCACGGCCGTCATCCTGACCAAGCTCGACGGCGACGCCAGGGGAGGAGCGGCCCTGTCCATCGTCGCCGCGACGGGCCGCCCCATCAAGTTCATCGGGGTCGGGGAGAAGCCCGACAAGCTCGAGGTCTTCCATCCCGAGCGCATGGCCTCTCGCATCCTAGGCATGGGGGACGTCCTCTCGCTCATCGAAAAGGCCCAGGACCAGGCCGACATCGCCGAGGCCGAGGAGATGGCCCGCAAGCTCCGCAAGCAGGAGTTCACTCTCGAGGATTTCAAGAAGCAGGTCGTCCAGATGCGGAAGATGGGCTCGCTGTCCGAGCTGCTGGGGCATCTTCCCCAGGCCGGTCCTTTCAAGGGCCTGGGCAAGGCCCAGATCGACGAATCCAAGATGGCCCGTTTCACGGCCATCATCGACTCGATGACGCCCGAGGAGCGGGCCGACCCGCGCCTCCTCAACGGCAGCCGTCGGGCCCGCATCGCCCGCGGCAGCGGCCGGCCGGTCCACGAGGTCAATCAACTGGTCAAGCAGTTCCAGGAAATGCGGAAGATGATGAAAAGTGATTCCGTCCGCAAGCTCCTCGACGGCCTCAAATAAGGTTCCTCCCCCGATCCCGGGATGTCCCCCGGGGACGCGTCCCCATTCCGGAGATGACGCGCGATGGGAAGGCCCTCGAGCGGCTGTCCTCTCGGGGGGACAGAGACCCTTCCCCGGTTGACTTGCCCCCCGAATTCCGCTATGATTCACCAGCAAAGACCTCAACCACGGAAGTGAAACGCCAATGATGACCATGCGCTTGATGAGATTCGGCACCAAGAAGAAGCCGACCTACCGGATCGTGGTGATGGACTCGAAGAGAGCCCGCCAAAGCCAAGCCCTGGATATCCTGGGCACCTATACCCCCCTCGATGACCCCGCCGGCGTCCAGATCGACCTCGACAAGGCGAAGGCCTGGCTGGCCAAGGGCGTGCGGCCGTCGAGCACCGTCAAGTCCCTCTTGGACAGGGTCGCCAAGTCCGAGAAACCCGCTGATGTGAACGCATAAAGGAGGTCACTGTGAAGGAACTCGTAGAACTCATTGCCAAGGCGTTGGTCGATCAGCCGGAGCGTGTCCAAGTCACCCAGCTCGAGGGCGAGCAGACCACCATCCTCGAGCTCAAGGTCGCCCCAGAGGACCTGGGCAAGGTCATCGGCAAACAGGGACGGACGGCCCGGGCGATCCGGATCATCCTGGGCGCCGCGGGCATGAAGCTCAAGAGGCGCTTCAATCTCGAGATCATTGAAAAGGGCTGACCTCGTCGCGCTCGGCAAGGTCGTCCGGAGCCAAGGGCGCGAAGGCCACCTCAAGCTTAGGCTCTACGAAAAGGGGCCGACCCGGTTCAAGTGCGCGAGGGTCTATCTGAGCCGGGGGGACGAGGTCGAGCCTTACGGGATCGAGTCCCTGACCGTGGACCGCAACGCCACCATCCTCAAGCTCGCGGGCGTCGACACGCTGGACGCGGCCGACGCCCTGGCCGGCCGGGAGGTCCTCGTCGCCGAGTCGGACTTTCCGGACCCCGGCGAGGACGTCTTTTACGACTTCCAGGTCATCGGGAGCCGCGTCCGGACCCGGGACGGCACCGAGATCGGCCGAGTCGCCGCGGTCTTGGACGCCGGAGGGTCCCTTCTCCTGGTCGTGAGGAGAGGCGACAGGGAAGTTTATGTCCCGTTCACGGAGCCCATCTGCGTCAGCGTGGACCGGGGCGCGAGAGAGGTGGTCATCGACCCTCCGGACGGCCTGTTGGACTTGAATGAGATTTGATATAATCACGATTTTCCCGGAGATGTTCTCCGGCGTCTTCTCGGCCGGGGTCGTCAAAAAGGCCCTGGACCGGGGGATCGTCCGGATGGCGGTGCACGACCTGCGGGACTTCACGGCGGACAAGCACCGTCAGGTCGACGACCGGCCCTTCGGGGGGCTGGAAGGAATGGTCTTGAAGCCCGAGCCGATCTTTCGCGCCGTCGAGGCCGTCCGCGAGGAGGCCGGCGCCAAGGTCTACCTGCTCTCGCCCCAAGGCCGGACCCTGGACGCCCGGCTGGCCCGCGAGCTGGCCTCGGAGACGCAGGTCATCCTCATCTGCGGGCGCTACGAAGGCGTGGACGAGCGCGTCGCCGAGCACCTGGCCGACGGGGAGATCTCCATCGGCGACTTCGTCCTGTCGGGCGGGGAGTTGGCCGCCGCCGTGGTCGTGGACGCCGCCGCGCGCTTCGTCCCCGGCGTCGTAGGCAAGGAGGGCTCCGTCCGCAGCGATTCCTTCGCCGGCGGGATCCTGGCTTGCCCCCAGTACACGCGGCCGCGCGAGTTCCGCGGCCTCAAGGTGCCCCCCGTGCTCTTTTCGGGCGACCACAAGCGGATCGAGCGTTGGAGGCGCAGGAAGGCTTTGGAAAAAACGGCCCGGCAACGGCCGGACCTGGTCGAGCCCGGAGCCCTGTCCCCGGAGGACCGGGAGCTCCTGGAGGAAACTCCGCACGAAAGGAAGAGCTCATGAGCGTCATCACTGCGGTCGAAGATAAACACCTCAGGAAGGACCTCGCGCCCTTCGACATCGGCGACACCGTCAAGGTCCACGTCATCATCAGGGAAGGCGACAAGGAACGCGTCCAGATCTTCCGCGGCGACGTCATCGCCAAGCGCGGCGGCGGGACCAAGGCCACCTTCACGGTCCGCAAGGTCTCTTTCGGCGTCGGCGTTGAGCGCGTCTTCCCCCTCCACTCCAAGATGATCAAGACGATCGAGGTCGTCCGCAAAGCCAAAGTCCGTCGGGCCAAGCTCTATTATCTGCGCGAACGGAAGGGCAAGGCCGCCCGGCTCAAAGAGCGCAAGGGCTGATCCCCGGGGCCGTGGCCAGCCTCAGGCTCGAGAAAAGGCTCGTCAGGGGCGGCGCCGGGACTATCGCCGGGACCGACGAGGCGGGCCGAGGCTCGCTTTTCGGACCGGTCGTGGCGGCCGCGGTCGTCCTCCCGGCCGCATGGCTCTTCGGCCGTCCGCCGGCCTGGGCGTCCGAGATCGACGATTCCAAGCGCGTTCCCCCGGCCCGGCGCGCCCGGCTGGCCGCCGCCCTGCTCCGGGAAGCCTCGGGCGTGGGCCTGGGACTGGCCTCGGCGACCGAGATCGACGAGCTCAACATCTACCGCGCGGCCCACCTGGCCATGGTCCGGGCCGTGGAGAACCTGCCCGATCCGCCCGACATCCTCCTTGTTGACGGGTTCCCGATAAAAGAGGTACATTACCGGCAGATGGGCGTTCCCCGGGGTGACCGGATCAGCCGGTCGATCGCCGCGGCCTCCATCGTAGCTAAGGTCTTCAGGGACGGGCTGATGAGGACGTTCGACGCTCTCTATGAAGGCTACGGGCTGGCCCGGAACAAGGGCTACGGGACTGAGGAACACCTCCGGGCGCTGAGGGAGCGTGGGCCGACGGGCCTGCACCGGACCTCCTTCAAGCTCGGTTGAGGACGCGACTCATGACGGTGCGCACCGATCGGGTCAGGATCGTCGAACAGGCCGAGAAGTTCGTCCGCGCCGGCCGGATCAAGGAGGCCATCGCGGAATACGAGAAGCTCGCGCTCGGCGATCCCCAGGACGTGGGCACGCTCAACATCATCGGCGATCTCTACATCCGCCTCGGCCAGAACGACCGGGCCATCCGCTCCTTCCAGAAAGTGGCCGAGGAGTACGAGCGGCGGGGCTTGTTCTCGCAGGCCCTGGCCATCTGCAAGAAGATCCACAAGCTCACGCCCGAATCCGCGGACTACGCCCTCAAGCTCGGCGAGCTCTACGCCCAGCAGGGTTTCGTGGCCGACGCCAAGAAGGTCTACGCCGCCGTCGCGGCTCGACTGACCGATGAGGGCAAGACGGACCAGGCCATCGCCATCCTCGATCGGATGGTCAAGCTCGACCGGGATGACCACGAGGCCCGGAGGCATCTCGTCCGGCTCCAGCGGGAGTCCGGGAACCTCGAAGCGGCCCTGGACGAGCTCAACGAGGACGCCGAGGTCCACGCCGAGAAGGGCCGGCTCGACGAGGCTGCGGCCGTTCTTGCCGAGGCCCTGGCCCTGCGTCCGGGCGACCCGCGCAGCGTGATCGGGCTCGTCGATGTCTATAAGAAGCAGGACCGGCCCGACAAGGCCGTCGAGCTGCTCGAGAAGGAGCTGGCGGCCGCCCCCGACAACGTCCAGTTCCTCAGTACGCTCGGCAACGTCCATTTCGAGGCCGGCGAGACCCAGAAGGCGGAGGAGATCTTCACCCGGATCGTCACCGGCCATCCGTTCAACGTCAATGCCCGGATCAAGCTGGGACGGATCCAGATCCTCAAGGATAAGCTCGACCAGGCCTACGAGTTGTTCGAGCCGCTGATCAACAATCTGGTCAAGAAGCACAAGGACGAGAAGGCCATCGGGCTGCTCGGGCTCATCCTGGAGAGCCAGAAGCCTCACCTACCGGCCCTCGGGCGCCTGGCCCTGATCTACCGCTCGAACAAGGAGGTCAAGAAGCTCGAGGTCGTGGACCGGGCCATCCTCGACGAGCTGCGCAAGCAGGGGGAGAAGGAGCGGATGGTCCCCGTCCTGAACGAGCTTCTCGAGCTCCATCCCGAAGACCCCGATCTCGCCCATGAGCTGAGGTCCCTCCGTCAGGAGCTGAGGATGCCGGTCGAGGACTCCCTGGACCAGACCCCTGAGCTCTCAGAGTTGGACCGCGAGGCGATCCGCGAGGCCATGGGCCAGGCCGATCTCTATCTCCAACAGGGGCTCGTGCGCATCGCCCGCCGTCTGCTCGAGAATCTCCGCTTCCGATACCCCGAGGACCCCCAGATCGCGCGGAAGATCGCCGTCCTCGACGAGGTCCGGACCCATATGGACGAGGACGAGATCCGAAAGAGGGTCGAGAAGACGACCATCCTCGAGGCCCAATACAAGGAACGGACGGCCGGCAAGAAAACCTTGGCGGGGAGCGCCGACGAGGCCCCGGAGGAACGGCCCAAGGCGGGGGCCAAGACCCGGCCGGCCGGCCCGTTCAAGGCCGAAGTCATCGACGGGGAGAAGGTCAGCACGGTCGACCTCTTCGCCGAGACGGACATCATCCCGTTCATCGCCGAGGCGCCCGCCTGCATTGCCATCTTCTCCAAGCCCAGCAAGTACTACCTGGAGAACGGCTGCCTTGCGGCGCAGAACATGCTCATCGCCGCCACCGCCCTGGGCATCCA
>Ga0116197_1000162_pt1 | contig 13148 bp, 15 predicted proteins | sample ZodSprsou2mmetaG_FD_94480 | JGI IMG/M metagenome (GOLD analysis project Ga0116197, IMG submission 94480) | Hot spring sediment microbial communities from Zodletone spring, Oklahoma to study Microbial Dark Matter (Phase II) - Zodletone Spring... ...
CCTGTGGGATTTATTCATGTCCAACCCGGAGATCCGGCCCATGATGGATGCCATCGGGTTTTATGATTCTCCCAACAGCCTGGATCACCGGGAATATGAAAATGCATTCACCCTGTTTCCGAATCCGGCAGCGTCACATTGCACCCTTCGGTTCAAAGTGGACAAAACATCTGTCATTCAGCTGGATATCTATGATCTAAATGGAAAGAGGGTGCAGGAGGTCATCCGGCAGGAAATTTTTCATCCCGGCACCTGCACGGTTAGCATCCATACGGGTAATCTGGATCCCGGAGTGTATCTTATCAGGGTGGAGCCGGTTGACGGTCCAATTCAAACAAAGAAACTTATGATTCATTGAAGATAAACCATTTAAAAGAAAGGAGGTGTTGTCAAAGAAGAATCTGTTGCATGAACTAAAAAAAATTTGTTAATCACTTAAAATGTACATGATGAAAACAATCTTTACAATTTTTTTATTTGTCGCATTTGCAGTGGGACTGAATGCCCAGTATGCCCTTCCGGTGGATTTTGAAAATCCCCAGGAAGATACTGCCTGGACTCAGTTTGCCAACGGCGATGATTTAGCTGAGAATATGGTCCTGGCGGAAAACCCTGCCAAGGACGGGATCAATACCTCGGATAACTGCATCAAGTTTGTAGTAGTTGATAACGCAGCACAATGGGCTGGTGCTGTTTCCGCATATTACGGAACCCTTGAGATCACCGATGACAACCATATCATGCAGATGATGGTTCTCAAGGACAAGATCTCTCCCAGCGGGCTGAAGATCGAAGGAGGTGACGGTGACCCTGCACAGATCGAACTGAAGGCTTCCAATACCGTAACCGGCGAATGGGAACTGCTGACCTTCGATTTCTCGGATGCCATCGGTGTCAACTATCCCCGGTTGGTCTTCTTCCCTGATTTTCCGGACGATGCCAGGACTGAGGGGGGGACCGTGTATATCGATAACATAGGCTGGGCAGGTGCTTCCCCGGTGGGACCGGACCGTAAAGGGCTGGTGGCTGTGTATCCGAATCCAGCGACTGATCTGCTTACCGTGCAGTATCCCGGGATTTACCGGATCGCCATCTCGAACATCGTGGGACAGCGGGTGAAAACCCTTGAATTCCAGGCCACCGGTCACAAAGTGTTCGATGTTTCCGATCTGAAGACCGGGCTTTATTTTATGACCCTTGAAACGGCTGACGGAAGTATCAGCACCAAGTTCATCAGGGAATAACCTTTATTGATCATCAAGGGGGAAATCCCGGCCGCATGCGGTTGGGATTTTCTGTTTTTGTCGCTATCTTAAAATGTTCCGAGTTCAGGACGATTGCCTGCATACTGGCCTGTTACAAGGATATTTTTTTACAAACCAAATATTTACAAAATGGAAAACTTTCAGGAAACCCTTCAGAATTTCGCGGGAGGGGTGATGATCCTGCTGTTCAAACCTTACGAAGTGGGACATTTTATCGAGGCACAGGGATTCATGGGAACGGTGCAGGAGATCCAGATATTCCACACGGTGCTCCTTTCGCCGGACAACAGAAAGATCACCATTCCCAATTCGCCCCTGGCCACCGGTTCGATCACCAACTTCTCTGCCATGCCCACCCGGCGGATAGATTTCTCCTTCGGCATCGGGTACGGCGACGACATTGATAAAGCAAAAGAGATCCTGCTGAAAATGTGAAGAAGCAGTTCGACGCGGCAGGGATCTCCATTCCTTTCCCGCAGAGCGACGTCCACCTGTACCAGCACGCGGAACTTTAGCCCTGGGGGCCCCGCTTGCGTTTCAGACGTATCTCGCCACTGAACGGCTCCCGGGACCGGTCACCTCTGACTGGACCAGGTATCCCGGAGGGGGACCGTGCGGTTGAATACCAGCTTATCCGGCGTTGTATCCGGATCCAGGTTGAAATACCCGATCCGCTGGAACTGAAAGTGATCCAGCGGCGCCGCATTTTTCAGGGAGGGCTCCACATATCCGGTGATGATCTTCAGTGAATCGGGATTGAGGAACTCGGTAAATTCCCTGTCCTTGTGGCCGGCTGGATCAGGATCGCTGAAAAGCCTGTCGTACAGCCTGATCTCCGCCTCCAGGGCATGTGAAGCGGATACCCAGTGCAGGGTTCCCTTCACCTTCCGGTCTGCTTCCGGTCCGCCGCTCCTTGTCTTTTCATCATAGGTGCAGTATACCTCGGTGATGTTTCCATCCCTGTCTTTTTTGTAGTCCTCGCACCAAATGATATAGGCTGATTTCAGCCTGACTTCCCTGCCAGGGGCCAGGCGGAAATACTTTTTGGGCGGATCTTCCATGAAATCTTCCCTTTCGATGAAGATCTCCCTGGAGAAAGGGACGGTACGGCTTCCCATGGAATCATCCTCCGGGTTGTTCACGGTTTCCATCTGTTCTGTCCGTCCCTCCGGATAATTGGTGATGATCACCCTGAGCGGATTGAGCACGGCCATGACCCTTGGGGCCCGCCGGTTCAGATCCTCCCGCACGGCAAACTCCAGCAGTCCCACATCATTGGTCGCTATTACCTTGGTATACCCGATGCTTTCATTGAAGTTCCGAATGGATTCCGGTGTATATCCCCTTCTTCTGAGTCCGGTCAGGGTAGGCATTCTGGGATCATCCCATCCCTTTACATGGCCTTTTTTTACCAGTTCAAGCAACATCCGCTTGCTCAGAATGGTGTAGGTGAGGCTCAGCCGGTTGAATTCGGTTTGCCTGGGCCTGTAATCACCGGTCATCAGTTTTTCCACGAGCCAGTCATATAAAGGCCTGTGCACCTCGAACTCCAGTGTACAGAGGGAATGGGTGATGCCCTCAAAATAATCACACTGTCCGTGGGCAAAATCATACATGGGATAGACCTTCCAGGTGCTGCCCGTGCGGTGGTGCGGATGGAACAGGATGCGGTATATCACAGGGTCCCGCATGTGCATGTTGGAGGAGGCCATGTCGATCTTTGCCCTCAGTACCCTGGACCCCTCGGGGAATTCGCCGGTATTCATCCTGTGGAACAGGTTCAGGCTCTCTTCCGCGGAACGGTCCCTGAACGGACTGGCAGTTCCGGGAACCGTGGGGGTTCCTTTCTGGCGGGCAATCTCCTCGGAGGACTGGTCGTCCACGTAGGCATACCCCCTTTTGATCAGGTCAACGGCGAACGCATACAGCTTTCCGAAATAATCTGAAGCATAATACTCCCTCTCTTCCCAGTCAAATCCCAGCCACCGGATGTCCTCCCTGATGGAATCCACGTACTCCACGTCCTCCTTGGTGGGATTGGTATCATCAAACCTGAGGTTGCACCTGCCGCCGTATTTTTCGGCAATGCCGAAATCGATACATATGGCTTTCGCATGTCCGATATGAAGATACCCGTTGGGCTCGGGAGGGAACCGGGTATGGACCCGGCCGTTATCCCTTCCCGTACGCAGGTCCTCTTCCACGATCGCCTCGATGAAATTGGGACCTTTCTTCAGGGGCGGATCCGCTTTCTTTTCAGTCATTCTTCCTGGTATATGGAGCGTGACAAAAATAATAAAACTATCTTTGCGCGAAGCTACAATCCATCGAACAAAACCGGTTACCCATGGGAAAAATCATCATTGAAGACATGGAGTTCTACGCCTTCCATGGCCACTTCAGGGAGGAACAGATCGTCGGCAACCGGTTCCTGGTGGATCTGGAGATGGAGGCGAACCTGGAAATCCCTGCCGCATCCGACCAGTTGAAAGATGCGGTCAATTACCACCGGGCCTACGAAATCATCCGGAAGGAAATGCGCATGAAAAAATCAAATCTCCTGGAGAACATTGCCAGAAGGATCCTCGACGCGCTGTACGCAGAACTTCCCGGGATCGAGAAGGTCACCGTAAAGATCCGAAAGATGCATCCCCCCATGGGCGGACCCATCAAATCGGTGGGTGTGGTCATGACCAGGTAATAAGGGAAGCGAAACCGGCCCCGAATCCGGCTGCAAACAATCAGATCTTTCTGAAGATACAGATGTCCTGGTAATTGTCCAGCGCCGGCTTTGGTCCCCCGGCCCAGAATCCGTAATGGACCTGTTCCATGCGGAATCCTTTCGCCCCGATCATCTCAGCGGTAAGGTACGCTTCGTCATAGGCCACATTTGCCTCCCTCACCCTGGGGTGGAACAGATAATGATGTCCGAGCCGGGTGGCAAACATTTTTTTTCCCGATTGTTCCAGCAGTGTGCGTGCCCGGTCGTTCATGAGAAAGAATGTGGAAAAACATATTCCGCCCGGTTTCAGGACGCGGTGGATCTGGTCCAGGTAGTGATCCGTATCCTCCAGCACCATGTGGGTGAATACAGAGGTCAGGACCACCATGTCAAATTCTTCGTCAGCATAAGGGAAGTTGAAACTTCTGGCCTCCTTTCCGGTGGAGAGGTTATAGAGGTCATTTTTCAGGTCCACGTGGATGAAGCGGAAGTTTGGATAACGGCTGCCGATCCGGCGATTGCACCAGCGGATCCCCGACCGGACAATGTCAAATCCTTCATAAGAGCCTTCCCGGCTGAGGTATCCGGTAAGAGGGACAGCCACCCTCCCGATCCCGCAACCCACGTCCAGCACCCTGTGACGGGGCTGCAGGCCTCCTAGTTCCACAAGCTGATCCCGGAGTACATTTCCCATTTCCTTGAAATCACCGCTACCGATGAAGATCATTCCCCTTGGAGGGATCATGGGATCCCGCTTTCCCGTGATGGTTTCAACCGCATCCACCGGGAAGTACCAGATCCTCCGGAGGATCCTCCGGACAACAGGCGGGAAAAGATAATACAGGTTCCTGAGGTGGCCCATGCTTGTTGCAAAGAGGTTTTATTCAAACTCAAGGGTGACCAGTACCGGGAGATGGTCCGAGAAGAATTTCCGGTCCCGGGAATCGGTCAGCGCCCCGTAACGCTTCACCTTCACCTGTTCCGAGACAAATACATAATCGATCCTCTCCCCGGGAGGGTCATCGTACGTGAAGCCGTGGAAGGTTGCCACCGATCCGTAGGGAGGCAGGGTGGTTACCAGATAGGCATCCTGCAGCCGGCTCCGGATCAGTTCAACGGGTTCCGATCCGGGCGCAAGGTTAAAGTCCCCGCAGAGCACTACGGGCATCCCTCCCCCCGTTATCTCCCGGATCTTTTCCAGGATCAGTTTTGCCGATTCCCTCCTGGCCACCTCCCCCCTGTGGTCGAAATGGGTATTGAACACAAAGAATATTTTCCCGGTCAGCTGATCTTCCAGCTTCACCCAGGAGCAGATACGCCTGCAGGCCGCATCCCATCCAAAACTGCATTGCGCGGGGGTTTCAGACAGCCAGAAGGTGCCCCCATCTTTCTTTGTGAACCGCTTGTGATCATAAAAGACGGCGGAGAATTCCCCTTCCCTTTCCCCGTCATCCCTTCCCACGCCCTCAAAGGAATAACCGGGGAATGCAGCCGCAAGATCATCCACCTGTTCCGGCAGGGCCTCCTGGACACAGAAAATATCCGCCCCGTGAAAAGTGAACAGTGCCGTCACGTTCGATTTTCTGTTAGGCCATGCATGTTCCCCGTCCCCCGGCGTGTTCAGCCTGATGTTATAGGTGATCAGTTCAACCGGCTGGGCAGCAGCCAGCACGGTCAGAAAAAGCATCCATAAAAAAAGTGTTCTTCTCATAATTGTATCGGTTCATCATGATAAGGGCATATCCAGCCAGAAATACTGTCCCAGTCCCACTCCGAAAACAATGATCCCCAGCACGCCGTGAAGAACAGCCGTAAAAAGTACACTGCGCGTCTGCCAGTACACCCTGGCCAGGTAGATCCCTCCAATGAGGGTAAGGATCATGGAAACCGGATCATAATAGACAATGTGCACAAATGAAAAAGCAATCCCGCTGGCCAGAACGAAGGCCCACTGATTCGGAAAAAGTGCCCCGTACCTCCTGCAGAGGAAGGTCCGGTAGATGATCTCCTGTCCGAAAGCAGAAAAAACCGGGTAGAATATACACATGGCCAGAAAGACCAGGGGATTCGCCCTGATCAGGTTGAACAGCTGGTCCGGCTCAAACAGCGCGGTATAGGAGAACATCAGTATCAGGCAGGCCAGGACGATCATCCCGTTGCGGCGGAGCGTGGCTCCCGGAACCCCCCACCTGAACAGCTCCCTGAATGTGAAATCGGTGGTTTTTTTCAAAATGAGAAATATAAAGACCAGCACCGGAATGATGATCACACTGGGATGGACAATATCCCTGTCAAAATAGATGAGCAGGGGAATCCCGAAAAACAGGAGGACGAATTCGATGATCCTTAGGGTGATTTTCTGCTGAGTCATGGCTCCTTCGTACGCATTTCAAATGTAGGATTTTATTTGCGCTTTGCGGCGGTACGTGTAAAGTTTCCTAACTTACCACGGATCATTCGCCGCTGGCATGTACGCATACGAAAGATACAGTTTCAGGATTGTTACCCTGGTGCTCGCCCTGGTGGCCATCGCATTCTTTGCGAACTCCGGATTCATCGGTGGTGCGCTGACCGCCTTGCTGGTGGTATTTTCCGCCTTCTCTTATCAGGGGATCATCATCGACGCGGGGAAACAGCGCTATTTGAAGTATGACCGGTTCCTGTGGGTGAAGATAGGAAAATGGATGCTGCTCCCCCCTCCATCCTATGCGACCGTCGTCCGGATCAACCTGAGCAGCAACCGGAACCTGCCCACACCGGTGGTTCCAACCGACACGAAAAGCGTCAAATCCTACAGGGTCAACCTGGTGGTGGAAGGTGACCAGCGTTATGTGCCCGTCTGCCGTGGCTCCAGAAAGGAGATGAGGGAAGAGGCCCTGAAACTGGGGCAGCTGCTCGGGATCAGGGTGCTCGACTACACCACCCATGAAAAAAAGTGGATCCTGTAACGCCCTGATTTCCCGGGGCCGGTCCTTTCGCTGGTTCTCATTCGGCAGCTGATGAACCGGCTTTTCGTCATATCCTCACAAGGTTGTTCCGGAACCGATATGCCTTCGGTGCTAAACCTGCTGCTTCGCACCAGCTCAGGCACCTGCAGGCACATCGGTTCCTTCTGGTTAATAACGTTTGATGGGCCTGGGAATACCCTTGAGGGGATATAAACAACGCAACCTGGAATCTTTTTGCGCCAGCAAAATTATCACGTTGCGTTTTATATCCCCGATGGATTGCTTACAACGATTGTCGCAGAAAATAATTTCCGCAGGGATTGGAGATCACACCGGGAGGTGATGGAGCCTAGAACCAGATCCCCAGCGAGATCAGCCACTGCCTGGGCCTCGCATCCAGGGGAAATTCCGCGCCCCCGATGGTCAGGGTCTCGCCCAGTCTGCTCAGTGAGCCCTCATACCTGGCATCCAGGGATATCTTTTTCAGCAGGTCCACACCGAAACCGGCCTGGAACCCCCAGGTCATTGATTGCGAAAATACCTTATAACCGGGCACCAGCGTCTGAAGGTCGTTCGTCTCGCTCAGCACGAAAGATCCCACAGGGCCCAGGTTGAAACGGGCAGGACCCAGTTTCACTCCCACCAGCACAGGCACATCGAGCCTGCTGAACTTCACATCCAGTATGGCTGTCGCCCCGCCCGTGATCACCTGCTCCACCGTTCCCCCGCCTGTATTGAAATAGATTTCCGGTTGTACGTATGCCATGGCGAGCTTGACCCGCGTCTGAACCCCCAGATGGTAACCCATCACCGCATCTCCGGTTACCAGGTCGTACACCTGGCTGCCATCGTTGATACCTGTGATGTCATTGAACTTCAGGGAGGAAAATCCGATCCCGGCTTTGACGCCGTAGGAAAAAATCTGGGCATCCGCCACCTGCACCAGCAGGAAGGCCGCCAATAAAATTGTAAATAGCTTTTTCATCATTTCAGTCATTGGGTTAAACCACCATTTCTGTTATTTAACGGCAAAACGGGTGATATAGTTGCACGCTATGCTAAAAAAGCGGCGATCACACGGACAGTTCCCGGATCCCCTTTTCCATTCTTGCGATCACCTCTTCCCTGCCCAGGAATTCAGCCAGATCGAAAAGAGCGGGACCGGTGGAAGAACCCACCAGCAGAAGTCTCCAGGTATTCATCACCGCACCCGTTCCCCAGCCGTTTTTTTCGATGAGTCCCTTAACCTCTTTTTCGATGTGCGCAGATGTAAACGGATCACATTTCTCCAGGAGCTTCATCAACATCCGCATTTCCGCGGGGGTATGCTCCTTCCATCTTTTTTTGACCGTCGCCGGATCGTAGGATTCGGGCCGCCGGAAGAAGAACCATGCCTGATCCCAGAATTCATGAATGAAATTGATCCTGGGTCTGATGAGCGGGACCAGGGCCTTCATCCGGTCTGCTTCACAACCGATCCCTTTCTCCTTCAGGATACGGCAGAACGCGACGGAAAGCTCCTCTTCCGGGATCATTTGCAGGTGCTGGTGGTTGAACCATTTTGCCTTTTCAGGGTCGAATTTCGCACCTGATCTCCCGATCTTTCCGATTGAGAATTCCCGGATCAGCTCCTCCAGGGAAAACAGTTCCTGATCGGTTCCGGGATTCCAGCCAAGCAATGCAAGCAGGTTGATGCAGGCTTCTGGCAGGTAACCCTCCTCCCGGTAACCCGGTGATATTTCACCTGTTTCAGGATCCTCCCATTTCAGTGGAAAAACAGGAAATCCCCCCTTTTCCCCGTCCCTTTTGCTCAGCTTTCCTTTTCCGGTGGGTTTGAGGATCAGCGGAAGGTGGGCAAAGTGCGGCATCATGTTCTCCCACTCCAGCGCCCTGTACATGGACACATGCAGGGGGAGCGAAGGCAGCCATTCCTCTCCCCGGATCACGTGAGACACCGCCATCAGGACATCGTCCACCACGTTGGCCAGGTGGTAGGTAGGCATTCCGTCCGATTTGTATAATACTTTGTCGTCCAAAGTGGAACTGTCCACCACCACCTCTCCCCGGACCAGGTCCTTCATCCTGATCTCCTGCCCGGGTTCGAACATGAACCTGATCACGTATGGTTCGCCCTTTGAGATCAATTCTTCCGTCATGGAGCGCTCCATGGTCAGTGAATTCCTCAATGTGTACCTGGTCCGTGCATCGTATATGAATGTCTCACCCTTTGCTTCATATTCCTTTCTGAGACGGTCCAGTTCCTCCGGCGTGTCAAAAGCATAGTAGGCATTTCCCTTTTCCACGAGCCGGAAAGCGTAACGGCTGTAAATCTCTTTGCGTTCAGATTGCCTGTAAGGTCCGAATCCCCCACCCTGAAGGGGGCCTTCGTCAGGGTCCAGGCGGCACCATGCCAGTGCCTCGTTGATGTACTGTTCTGCACCCGGCACATACCGGGTCCGGTCGGTATCTTCGATCCGAAGAATGAAGGCACCCCCGTGCTTCCTGGCGAACAGATAATTGAACAGGGCGGTTCTCAGTCCCCCTATGTGCAGAGGTCCAGTCGGACTGGGTGCAAATCTCACACGGATGTCCTGGCTCATGTGCTTTTCGGTTTTGACAAACGTACATATTGTTATTTACGAATACAACTCATCTGAGCGAATGTCTTTTCCTGAATGCCGGATACACCTCATCCCGGAGCCAGACCAGGGCCGGCTCCCGTGCCAGCATTTTCCTGTACACCTGGTCTGCCTTCTCCACCTTCCCGGTCTCCTCATAAGCCGATGCCAGCGCTGCCAGGGTGTTCAGGTAGATCCAGTTCTGCCGGGTCCTGCCCGGGGTCGCTTCAAACAACCTGACCGCCTTTTCATACAGAGGCACCGCCCTTTTCTTGGATCCACCGAAAACGGCAGGTTTGTAAAACTCAATGTTGGCCTTTTCCAGCCACGCCTGAGGCTCATCCGGACCAAGTTCGATGGCTTTCTCATTGGCATCCACCGATTTTCGCCCGAAAAAGGGCGCCTTCAAAGGCTCCAGTCCCACCCTGAACCCATATAAAGCACCCTGCAGGCCATACACTTTCGGCAGGTCCCGACCGGCCTTCAGAAGGAGTTCCACATGCTTTTCGGCCTTTTCCAGCCATCGTTTGGCCTCCTCCTTTTTTCCCTCTGCGATGCAGTGGGCAATGTATCCGTATTCCGCCTCTGCAATCTGATAGAGAAGGGCGTCGTTTTTTGCAGCGCTGTACTCCCGTTCCATTTTTTCCATCACTTCCTTCCACAGGTCCATCCTGCCGGTCACGTATGCCCGGTATATCTGCCCGGTATCATCCTGCCCCTTTACCAGCAGGGATCCCGTTAATAAAAACATGCAGATCCACTTTCTCATATCCCTGTGAATTTGATGGTTCTCCCTTTCCACACATTTTTTCCCCGCGCCCTGAACAGAAAAGCCCTGATGACGATCCGTACAAAGCTGAGCTGTATCAGTGGGGAGAGCAGTGTGCCCGCCAGGATAGGCTGGACGCTGAGCATGGCCACCAGGGCACGGAGGAGAAGGGCCAGGGTAAGATAGACCAGGGCATATACCAGGCCCATGCCCGCCCATACGAAAAAGACACCGAAGGTGGTAAACAGGGTGAACAGGAGCAGGATCGTTCCGCTCCCCCCGAAAAACGCAAATACGCTCCTTGTGAAACCGATGACCCCTTCCTTCAGGCTCCTGTACATCCTGCAGGAAATCTCACCGCGGCTCAGGACCGTATGGGCCGAATACCCCATTCGTTTCACCAGCCTGAAAATATGAATGTCTTCCACGTTGATCTCCTTCACCATTGCATGAAACCTGTGCTGCCTGTATTCCCTTCCCCTGAACAGCATAAATTGCCCGTTGGCAGCCGACAGGGAAGTATAATGGCTCCACCTGGTCAGTGCCAGGGGAAGCAGGCTCACCAGGATCCAGTTCATGACGGGAACCGTGATCTTTTCACCGAACGAGAGCATGAGCTGTCTGGGGAAGATCGAAAGCAGGGTGAGGTTACGCCTGCGGGCATGCTGCACCGCCTTTGCCAGCAGGTCGGGTTCAACCCTGACATCCGCATCCAGAAACAGCAGGTACTCCCCCTCGGCCTTCATGGCAAGCTGGTGACAGGCATTGTTCTTGCCGTTCCAGCCCTCCGGGACACCCTGACCCTCCAGGTATCTGATCCGTGAATACCGGGCGGCATAGGAGGCAATGACCGCCCGGGTCCCGTCACGTGAATCATCGTCAAAGATCCAGATGTCAAAAGGTTCATACGTCTGCTTCATCAGTCCGTCAAGGAGTTGCGGCAGGTTTTCCGCTTCGTTCCTGGCCGGGATCAGCACCGAAACCGAAGGTGCATTTTCCGGGACCTCCTTCCGGAGCCACTGCCGGGTGATCATATTGACGATGACAATCACCAGCCTTGCGGTCAGGAATACAAACGCAGGGAAAGCCAGCCAGATCATGCCAGCGTTTTTTGGTGATCAATGCTCTCCCGGATACATCTGTTGAAGTCTTCGTTTATCTTCTCCAGGCTTTTCCCCTCATATGCATAGTCGTATAGATAGAGGTCCAGTTCGGGCTTTCTGGAAGAAAAAAAATCGAACAATGCCACGTAAAACACCACCTGGACGGGATTTCCGAGGTAGCGGAACAGATGGTACCAACCGGTTTCAAATTTCACCGGCAGGTCCGTCATGCTGTGTATCTTTCCCTGGGGAAAAAGGATCACCATGTTGCGTCTGTCTGAGAGGATTTCCGCAGTATAACGGATTGATTCAAGGACGCTTTTACTGCCCTTTTTGATGGAATATGCCCCGGTTTTATTCAAAAACATTCTTTTTTTGAGCTGCTCCTCCAGCATCATCACATGATACCGCCGCCGGAACACCTTGTGGTTGATGTATTCGGCCAGGAACCCGTCCCACCAGCTGACATGGTTTCCGATCATCAGAACAGGCAGCTGCCTGTCTCCCACGCTTTGATGGAGCCTTACCCTGCTGAACGACCATACGGGCATCCACCTGGAATAACGTTTGAAAAAGGGGTAAAAGAACCAGTGATGACGTGCCCTGATGATCATAGACCGGCGGTACTTTGATTCTTCACCTGGTAGAGCTTCCACCAGGGCTTTCCGGGATATGTATGGTGCTCATAGTGATACCCGAAAAAGTAACACGAGAGCATGGCCCAGAGATGGTTCTTTTTCTGGGTCCGTGCCCGGTGCTTCCCCATGGCCTCTGTGTGCGGTTTTTTGTGAGGTACAAAGGTGCCGAAATAGAACAGCTGGAATGTGGCCAGGAAAGCCGGGATGATCCAGAATACAATCAGAGCGGGAACGGAGGCCCCGGCAATTTTCTCCAGGACATTGAATGCCACCGCCATGATGACGATCTGAAGCAAGGTAACATACCTTTTCAGGAATGTAAACCACCAGGCGAAAAAATTCTGCGATTTCACATCAAAATCCGGGTCTTTCTCTGTGGCCGGGTACCGGTGGTGGTCCCAGTGATTTTTGATGAGTTTCCGGTAAGACATTCCGGCGAACAGGAACACGGAGGCATACCCGATGGCATTGTTGATCCAGCGGATGCGGGACACTGAGCGGTGCATGGCATCGTGACCGGTGATGAACAGACCCGTATACAGGTATGCCTGTACCAGCATGTGAAGGTACATCCAGGGATTGCTCCAGGAAACCTCCACATGGAAAAGGATGTACCAGAGGTGAACCCCCCACAGTCCCATGACCAGTAATGCTATGACAATTCCCATATTTTTTCAGCAATGATCCAGAGATCCAGTCCGATAAAGAATCCCAGCTGGACAAAAAACAACGGCAGTGCGATTTTGTTTTCCCGGGCCGGCAGTTTCATCCAATCGGCCAGTGAACCCAGCAGGAAAGCAAGGATCAGCCAGGCCAGGTAATTCTGCATGGGGACGGCCCCGCCCGCCCAGCTCCACATATCCAGATAGACGGCCGCCGGTTCAAGGGCAAAATCGTAAACCACCATCAGCACCGCGGCCACGATCGTCCTGAAATATGGGGTATCGATAAATCGTCCCGCGATATACAGGCTGCAATAAACCAGCATCAGCCAGTTGACCCCGATCATCAGCGGGGTATGGAACAATTTCGGCCCGAGGGTTTCCCCGTAGGTGTACTCCCCGAAGATGACTCCCGTCCCGACC
>Ga0116197_1000163_pt1 | contig 13105 bp, 8 predicted proteins | sample ZodSprsou2mmetaG_FD_94480 | JGI IMG/M metagenome (GOLD analysis project Ga0116197, IMG submission 94480) | Hot spring sediment microbial communities from Zodletone spring, Oklahoma to study Microbial Dark Matter (Phase II) - Zodletone Spring... ...
GGGCTTACCGGTATATTATGGAAGCACTGGATGACGCTTCGTTTTTCAATGCCCGTCACCGGAAACTGGAGATTGGACAGATCCTGCCCATCATCGAGGGGGAACAGATGAATGTGATCAAAAGACAGCGGGACAGGATCACCGAGATCTCTCTCTTCGTATCACTCCTGTCTGTAGCTTTGATCGTCGCACTCGTCATCATCCTGATTTCGTTCAGGAGGCTTAACAAGGCACGGCTCGCCATACGGGAGTCCAATGATAAGCTGACGGAAGCAAACAAAATCAAGGATGAATACATCGCCTATTTTTTCAACCAGAATTCAGAGTATATCGAAAAATTAGAAAGTCTTCAGAAATGGGTCCGGCGCAAGGTGGTGGCGAAGCAATTCGAAGGACTGAAGAAAATTCCGCAGAACCTCAATGTTCAAAATGAAAGGAGGGCACTGTATGAACGGTTTGACAAGATATTTTTGAAATTGTTCCCCAACTTCGTCGAAGAATTCAACAGCCTCCTTAAGCCCGAAGAGCAAATCCGGTTAAAGGATGACCAGGTACTGAATACAGATCTGAGAATCTACGCTTTGATTCGTCTGGGAATACATGACAATGAAAAGATCGCAAGTTTTCTGGATTACTCTGTCAACACCATTTACACCTACAAAACAAAAATAAAGGGAAAAGCCAGCTGCCCTTCGGATCAGTTCACCCAGAAGGTCATGGAGATCAGATCGATCTGACTAATCCACGAATACTTTCCTGATCTGGTGATCGTCCCAGCTGACAATGTAAATTCCCGGATTCAAATTGGGAACAATGACCGGTTCACTCTGCCCTGATGCGTGGTATCGCTTTCTTCCCCAGATATCGTACACCGACACCATCGTGTTTTGCAACCCCCCGATGTGGAGATTCCCGTCCAGTGAAATGAGCCGGATCCCCGGGGACTGGCTGTCGGGAACGGATACACCGCTGCAACCCTCGATGAATGTGAAGGAGGACGGGATCGCATTGGTGCCGGAGGAAGCCCCGATGTTTTCGTACCGGATATTGCAATACCTTCCGCTTCCTTTGGTGTTGTAGAAGTAGATCCCGTATCGTCCGGTCCCGTTGATAAATATGTCCTTGAATATCAAATTTCTTATGGAATAGACAGTGCTGCCGATAAAGATCGCGTCATTTTTCGAGTCATAAAAATCAATGTCGTGGATGTGGATATTCTGCAGATCATACCGGGTACTGCTGTTCACATGCAATGCCCCCTGCTGGTTTCCCCACAGATCTCCGCTGATCCCTGCAGTTCCGCTGGCCACGCCTCCTTTATACACAGAGATGTTGAATAATTCGCTGTAACCGTCGCTGCTGAACGGCATCCCCGGAAAATCGCAGGTCACCCGGAACCCGGCTTCCATGGGGTCGGTGATCACAATGTTGTATGCCCTGTTCTGTTTCCCGCCGAAAAAACCCAGTCCCGAGGCGCGCCAGTTATTTTCGCTGATGCAGTACCGGTAGGCATTGTTCTCACACAATCCTTCTGCCCGTGACCAGGAAGCCATGTCGTCATCTCCGTTGTTGCGGAAACTGCAGTGCTCCACTACCGAATTCCTGCATCCGTTGGCCAGATTCATACCATCTGCGTAATTGTTGCGGAAGCGGGAATGCTGGATATTCAGGTTCTCTGCACCCTCAATCCATCCCCCGCATTCGAAATGTTCAACCCACAGGTTCCGGATCGCGGAACCGGAACCAAAGCTGCCCATGAGCCCTTTCCCCACCTGGTAGACTGGATCGTTGTCGTAATAACGCTTGTTATTGACCGTATTCAGGTATAAGCCTTCCAGGACCACATTGCTGCTGTAGGTTTCGATCCCCCGATTGTTGTAGGTGCTTTTATCATCTGAAGAAGCGGTAAAATAGAGTTCGGTGTACCACATGCCCGCTCCGGTCAATTTCGTTCCGTCCCCGGTGATGATGATCCGGTCGTCCACCTCGTATTTTCCTTCTGGAAGATAGATGGTTTTACCCGGGTTCTGTGAAATAAAGTAAGGAAGGTTTCCCTCCCCCGGCGTGTAGAGGACCTTGTTCTCATCTGTAACCGATTCAAAGGAAACGGCTTCCGGAATCTCCTCAAGTTCAACGAAATCGATGGTATAGGGCACCTCGTTGTCATCGGCCTTGGCCAGCCGGAAGGTTGCATTTTCCGGAATTTTATGGTCTAATTTCAAATGAATTTCGTCGAAGCGCATTCTCGGAAACTTGGCTTCCTCATCGGGTGTATTGTCGGGATACTTGCTTCCGGATTTCAAGATATATTGCCAGGCCCAGTACGAGTTGAGAAAGATGGTTTGCACGGAATCTCCCTCCACATACAATATCAGGGTCCCGGTGGTCCCTTTCCCTTCCGGGTCGTCGGGCAGGGAGAACCGGAGGGTCAGTCCACCTGCACGCTGATCGCTTGTCCACCGGACATAGGAGTCGCGGGCGACAAGCTGAACGGCAATTTGATTGGATGCCTCGCAATGGATCAATCGCTGGTCGAACGTGGGTTCCGGAAAGGTTCCATCTGTCTCGCATTTCCCCGGTTCGGCTTCGTATCGCAGGTACGGGCGATCGAAATATCCCCGTTCTTTTTCATCATCGGCAAATGAAACACTTTGCCCGCTTACGCTTATTTGCGAAACAAAGCAGAACAACAGTACAACCGGAAACACTTTCCTTTTTCCCATGTGTTAAATCTACGATATGATTTGGAAATTTCTAAACCGGCACAGTCCCGGGCAGAGGGATGCGGGCCGTATTCAGGGGAAAATCCCTGTTTCGGATCTATATTTTTAGATGTGGTAAAATCATTAAAAAATTGTCGTACAAGCATATAGAGTATATAACGGTCTATATTTTCAATGATTTTTCCTCTCCGAGCAGTTGCGCTCCTTATCTTTACGTCAGTGTTTAATCATAAAAACAAAGCGTATGAAAAAATTTACCTTACTCATGTTGTCTTTCTTAACGATGATGATGATTTCCAATGCACAAACACTGAATAATCCGAAAGATGCAGACGGATATTATATCGTTAAGTGGGATTGTGCCCAGGGGGCATTTGCAGCTTCAAATGACATTGAAGCGGATGAAACCTTCACATTCGCGGTTGATGTAACCGGAACTCCCTGGGTAAACTGGCTGAAGGAAACTCCGACAGCAGCAGGAGCCACACGCGCACTCGCCATCAACAAGTGGACCAATTACGGGGATGTGAGTGGCGGGACCAACCGCCTGAAGCAGATCGATGAGAACATCTTTGCAGCCACCTGGAATATCATTCAGATGGCAAGCACGATGAATGTGGAAGCGGCAACCGGCATTGATTCAATTGTCTACATTTACGGACAGGTTTTCGGCTTTGAGTTCACTGCCGATAATCCGGGTGCCAACTGGTGGATGTGGCCTGCGGAAATACCGGAAGCAACCGCGATCGATCCGGGAACCGGTGCGATTTTCAGAACGCTTGCCTACACCGGTACAAAAACAAGCCCCGAGATCTGGAGTGATGATTATGAAGGCGGACTGTTCCTTTCCAACAACACGCCGGAAAAAGGATATACGGTGCCCTGTCCCCAGTCGACCGGCATTCCCGGGGTAATTGAATCGGATGCACGGATCATCGGCCATGAGTACTATACGATCATGGGTCAGCTGCTTGAGAGGGAACCACGCCAGGGGCTCTATATTCACAGAATATTGAGGGAAGACGGGACTTCCGAGGTGTTGAAGATGTTCAAGGTGAGAGAATATTGAGCCAATCTTTTTTATAAAAAGAAAAGCGGAGTATCAAAGCTTCGCTTTTCTTTTCTGTACTGAGAAGTATCGTCTGCCTTACAACTTACTTTCATGAAACACCTAAAGTCAATTGTAGCCTGCACTGCGGGTCTCATATGCTATCTTTCAGGTACTCCCGCCCGTGCCCAGCAACAAAAAACGATCACGGGAAGTGTGACAGACAATCACCAGGAGATCGTCGTTGGTGCGACCATCACGGTCAATGTTTCGGATGAAATGACAGGAGGCACCATCACGGATCTGAACGGAAATTTCGAATTATCCGCCCCCGTAGGCGGGATCCTCAAGGTTACATTTGTCGGGTACGAACCCTACCAGGAAACGATCACTGAAGCAAAAGATGTTTATAATGTTGTTTTACAGGAGGATGTGCAGTCGCTCGATGAGGTGGTGGTGATCGGGTACGGTACCCAGAAGCGATCGGAACTGACCGGTTCGGTTTCATCGGTCCGGGCCGAAGACATCAGGGATTTTTCATCGAAGAGTCTCGCCGAATCCATCAGCGGGATGGCAGCCGGGGTTATGGTCACCAAAGGCGAGGGAACGCCAGGAAGTCAGGCGGACATCATTATCCGGGGTGCAGGCTCCCTGAACGGGATGGCTCCCCTGTATGTGGTGGACGGAGTTGCGCAGGATGCCGGTTTCAGATTGAACATGCGTGATGTTGCATCGGTCGAGATCCTGAAGGATGCCGGTTCGGCAGCCATATACGGTTCCAGGGCCGCAGGAGGGGTGATCCTGATCACCACCCGGCGGGGCAGGGAAGGGGATCTAGCCACCATCAGTGCCAATGCCCGTTACGGGGTGAGGAACATCACCACGGATATCAGGTTGCTGAATACCGAAGAGTGGATCAGGGCACGGGATGCTTTCGGAACCGGGAGCACCCTGGATGTGCTCGGGGCGGAAAGCATCGAAGATTTGCCGGATACAGACTGGATGGATGTGATGTTCGGAACCGGGACGGAGCAGGAATACAACCTTTCCATCGCCTCTAACAAAGAAAACACAAACTTTTTCTTATCGGCCGGCTACCTGGGAGAGAAAGGGGTTTACATGGATACCAGGGCCGATCGTTTTTCATTCCGAAACAACATCGAACATCAGTTCAACAGGTTCATCACCCTCGGTGAATCCATTTACGGGAGCGCCGTCAAGACAAATCCCGCCACCTCCTCTTCCATTTATCAGCATACCATCCCTTTCCGGACCGTCCCGGTCTCCCCGGTATATGATGAAAACGGAGATTTTGCCATGACAAATGACAAAGTGGGAAGCGGACCCAATTTCGCCGGGCTGGAGGATGCCTTTCACGTTTTCAACGACAACAACTATACCCTGAATGCCCAGACCTACCTGATCATCAGCTTTATTCAGGGACTGGATCTGAAAATAACCGGGGCGGGGGAATTCCTGGGATTCTCGAAAAATACATTTACCGAGTTTCGTGATTTCGGTCCGGTGCAGGTAAGCCCGCAACGCCTGAACGCGGACGCTGGGACCATGCAAAACCTGATGTTCAATTCAGTGCTCACCTATGACACGCAGTTCGAAAACCATCACCTGAAAGTCATGGCAGGCACTGAGTTCTGGAAACGTGACGGGTACAACCTGTATGTAACTGCATATGACTTCTCCATTCCGGTAGCCGAATCCATTGCCCTGGGATCGGCAGGTCCCACCAAAGATGCCTACGATCATTTGCCGCTTGAGCGGAGGGGATCATTCTTCGGCCGCATCAATTACAGCTATCTTGGCAAATACCTGCTTACGGCCAATTTCAGGGCCGATGCCTCCGACCGCTTTATTAATGAGAACCGCTGGGGCTACTTCCCGTCCGTCAATGCCGGATGGCGGATCAGCGAGGAGGATTTTCTGAAAAAATACACGGAGAACTGGCTGAACAATGCTAAGATCCGTGCCAGCTGGGGGATTTTGGGGAACGATGCAAGTGTCCCCCAGTTCATGTACCAGAGTACCTGGTCGGGTACGGGAATCAGCCATTCATTTGACGGAACCTCCACCCAGCAGGCCGGTTACTGGCTGGCAATCTTCGGGAACGAAGATCTGAAATGGGAAGAAATCAATCAGACCGATGTGGGCCTGGATCTGAATTTCCTCAAAAACCGGCTGTTTGTTTCCTATGATTACTATCACCGTCAGACAAAAGACATGCTTTACAGGGGCGACCTGCCTTTGTCGGCCGGTATGAGCTACTATTTCAGCAGCGACGACCCGGCCAATACGGTCCCCGTCTATTTCAACGCCGGCCTGGTGGAGAACCAGGGCCACGAAATTTCAGCCGGGTGGAAAAACACCCTGGGTGATTTCTATTATTCCCTGAGCGGCAATGCATCATTTAATTCCAACCTTGTCAGACAGATCGGAGATGAACCGGGAGCGACACCGATTGACGAGGGACTGAACAATACCTGGAATTTACTGGCGCGCACCCAGGACGGCTATCCCATGAGCATGTTTTACGGGTACAAAGTGCTTGGTATTTTCCAGAGCCAGGAAGAGGTCGAGGCATATAACCAGGATGCCCTGGATGCATGGAAGGAGCAAAACCCCGGTCATACCAGCTTTGATCCCGTGACCGGACAGCCCCTGAACCTGGACGGACAACCCATCGGTATTTATTACCAGACCAGGCAGACTGGCGTCGGGGACCTGATTTTTGATGATCACGGTCAGGGAAGGGTGACCCCACTTTCCCGCCAGTTTATCGGAAACCCATGGCCCAAAATGACGCTGGGTATGAATATCAACCTGGAATACAAAGGATTTGATTTGAGTGCGGTGTTCCTGGGCGCATTTGGCTTCGATATCATGAACCTGGTCAAGCCCTACACCCAGATGTTCAGCTCTGACAACACCACCGCCGAAATCTTCAAAACATCCTTGTTCGGGATCGATAACACGACGGTCACCGATTATCCGCGGGTGGGGTATGTGGATGTGAACGGATCGTTCATCGGCGACGGGGCGGCCAATAAGAATTACTCCACCGTATCGGCGTACATGGTTGAAAAAGGCGATTACCTGAAGCTGAAGAACCTGTCTGTCGGATATACCATTCCAGCTGGTATCAGCCAAAAAGCAGGTGTCCGGAGCGCCCGGCTGTACACCAGCATTCAGAATGTGTTTACCATCACCGGTTATTCAGGCATTGATCCCGAAATCGGAGGCGGTGTGCTGATGCGCGGCGTGGATCACCAGAACCGGTATCTGCCGTCCCGGCTTGTTTCCTTCGGGATCGATCTTACATTTTAGTCAATACAGTCAATGTAGAAACACCGCATCATGAGAAATGCAATCAATCACACGCTGATCATCATCCTGATCCCGGTCATGACGGGGTGCTCCGGTTTCTTTGAGATATCCAACAAGCAAACCCTGTCGACCGATAATTTCCCGGCCACGCTGGAACAGGTGGATCTGGTCCTTACTTCTTCCTATGCCGGACCCTATGGCATCGGATTGTATTCCTTTTACTGGTTCCCCATGGGCATTTATTTGTTCGATCATACGACCAATACCTACGGTTCCTACGACGAACGGGGTACCAGCATGGATAACTACACCGACCTGAACAGCCGCTATACCACGCAGATGTATGTGGATATCTGCAAATGGGCAAACCTGTCAACCACGGCGGTTGAGGCGATCGAAAATTTCGGGGAAACATCTGCCACATCTGATGAACAGGACCAGCTCGGTTATATGCTCGGACAGGCACTGTTCAACCGTGCACTGGCCTACTGGCACGGGCAGATCTTCTTCGAAATGGATCCCGATGGGTGGGGTTTCCCGATCTTTGACCGGGTGGCTACCGATCTGGAGAGCATGAAACGGGTCAGGGCAACCGTGACCGACACCTGGGAGTTCGTCATCAAAGACCTGGAAACTGCCATTCCCCTGCTGACAGGTCATCACGATCCATACCGTGCCTCCGAATGGGCAGCAAAAGGACTGCTGGCAAAAGTCTACATGCAGTCGCTCTATATATTTCCCGGGAACAAGGCCAGGGCCAAAACGCTTATGGAAGAAATCATCCTGACAAGCGGCAAGGAACTGGTGTCTGAAGAGGTTTACCGGGATATGTTTTTCGGAAATGAACTGAATGAGTTCAACACAGAATCCCTCTATGAGCTCAGCATGACCACCAACTGGAACCAGAATGGCCCCTGGGAAGGGTACACCACCGGGAGCGGAATGCCCATGGTGATGGCCCCCTGGTACATGGATCTGAACATCCGTTTCAGACCGGGTGTGGAGGGATCTGTGGATCCGCTTACCAAAGAATATGATGTAATCACCTCGAAGAAAGCCAGCGAGTGGGGAAACAATTTCATTCATGATGCCAATATCAGACGCTTCGGGTTCGCCGGCATCGGAGGGGATACGGTACCCAGAAGGACCCTGAACCCGGAATATGATCCCAGTCTTCCCCGTTCGGTCGATAATTATCCTTACCGCACGCAGGATCCCGGTTACAGGGAACAGAGCATCAACCTGAAAAATAACAGGGATCTGGTTGACCCGCGTTTGATGCTGTGCGCCGGACAGCCCTATGTGGATGAATACATCGACGACAAAGGGAATATTACCTATTATGACCGGTCGCTCGAGGTGAACAACCGTCCCGATCTGCTGACCTGGCAGCACCGGAAATTCACAAATATCAGGGGTGTTGAAATGGGGCCGGCCCCATACGGTAAAAACCAGAGCAGCGATGCCAATTATCCCATTGTCCGCCTGGCAGACATATACCTGCTATATGCAGAATTGGTCAAAGAGGATGATCCCTCCCTTGCGCTGGAGTATATCAACAAGGTCCACAGGAGGGCATACGGATTTTCTCCTGATGATCCGTGCCCCTATGATTATACCGGTCTGACCGACCGCACCAGGACGGTTGACGAACAGGACCACCTGGCATACGACGTGCTGAAATACGAACGCTGGGCAGAGTTGTTTGCCGAGGGACAGTGGTGGTGGGATGTCAGAAGATGGAGGATCGGTCCGGCCGAGGCAGAATTATATGTGGAAACAAGACACGGCGCCATCACCTGGAAAGGAGACGAATCCTATGTTCAGCCCATTCCGCAGCTTGAACTTGAACGAAACGAAAATATCCAACAATCCGCCGGTTATCCCGGAGTGAGATAGCAGATTATATGAGAAACAGCATTTTAGCGATCGGAACATATTTGATGATTTCAGTTCTGATCCCCTCCTGCAATGACACATCCCTGCAAGTAAATTCCCCCGATGAAACAATTCAGGTCCGCTTCACCCTGAAGGATGGCATACCGAGGTACATCATCACCAAAAACGGCAAATCGGTGATTGAACCCTCGGCAATTGGTTTTGTTTTGCGCGGACAGTCAGGCAACAGCACGGACCACAGCACGGACCGGAGGACTGATCAGGGGACAGACCAGGGGACGGACCAGGAGACGGACCACAAGACCGACCTCGGAACCGCTTACAGGCTGGTCTCCGTTGAAGAAAGCTCAGCTGACGGGAGCTGGGAACAGCCCTGGGGGGAATTCAGAACCATTGCCGACCGGCACAACGAGCTCGTGGTGCATCTGGTGTCAGCCGGCAGAAACGGGATTTTGATGGATATCCGGTTCCGGGTATTTGACGACGGGGTGGGATTCAGGTATGCTTTCCCGGAACAACCCGGCCTGGATTCGGTTGTGGTGATGGATGAACTGACGCAGTTCACTTTTCCGGATGACCACCAGGTGTGGTGGATCCCGGTCCATTCGGAGAACAGTTACTACGAGAGTTTGTACCGTAAAAGCCAAATCAGCGGGACCGATACGATCAACACCCCGGCCACCTTTGAAACACACGATGGCCTGTACCTGGCCATTCATGAGGCCAATCTGACCGATTTTGCCTCGATGACCTTGAGAAGGACCGGCGCCAGACAGTATGTGAGTGAGCTGGTCCCCTGGTCGAACGGGGTAAAAGTATATGCGAAGGCGCCCTTCGAAAGTCCATGGAGAACCATTATCATCGGGGAGGAACCCGGAGACCTGGTCACTTCCACCCTCGTGCTCAATCTGAACGATCCCTGCAAACTGGATGATGTCTCATGGATCGAGCCGTCCAAATACATCGGGATCTGGTGGGGAATGCATCTTGAGAAATACACCTGGGGACAGGGTCCGGATCACGGGGCGACCACGGAACGGGTGATGAGGTACATCGATTTTGCCGGCGAGCATGGTCTGGACGGCGTCCTGGTTGAAGGCTGGAACCGGGGCTGGGACGGCAACTGGTCGGAAGACGGTACGAAGTTCAGTTTTACTGAAAGCTATCCCGATTTCGATCTGGAAACGGTCGCTTCCTGCGCCGCTGATAAGAATGTCCGCCTCATCGGTCACCACGAAACGGGCGGGGCCGTGGCAAATTATGAAAAGCAGATGGAGGATGCATTTGCGCTTTACCAGCAACACGGGGTGAATGCAGTAAAAACAGGTTATGTGAACAAATACCTGGACGGCAGTGAATGGCATGACGGACAGTATGGTGTCCGGCACTACCGAAAGGTGGTGGAGACCGCGGCAAGGTACCGGATCATGATTGACAATCACGAACCGGTGAAGGGAACGGGGCTGCAGCGCACCTACCCCAACCTGATGACTCAGGAGGGAGGCAGGGGACAGGAATACGATGCCTGGTCCGGTGACGGCGGGAATCCTCCCTCGCATACGACCATCCTCCCTTTTACAAGAATGCTGGCAGGTCCTTTCGATTTTACCCCGGGAACTTTTGATTTCGGCTACAGGGTGGTGGAGGGCACCCGTGTGAATACCACCCTGGCAAAACAACTGGCACTTTATGTGATCATATTCAGTCCCCAGCAGATGGCTTCCGATCTGCCGGAGAATTATGAAGGGAATCCGGCTTTTGAATTTATTAAGCAGGTTCCCTGCACCTGGTCCGACACAAAAGTGCTGGATGCCGTGATCGGTGAGTATGTTACGATGGCCCGCAAAGACTGGAACAGCGATGAGTGGTACATCGGCAGCATCACCAATGAAACACCCCGGACCATTGAACTGGATTTCTCATTCCTTGAAGAGGGGTTGGATTACAGGGCTGAAATTTATGCTGACGGCGCGGGCGCGGATTATCTCACCAATCCCGAACCTGTAAAGATCACCTACCGGGTGGTTCATGCAGGAATGCACATGAATGTGGAACTGGCTCCGGGAGGCGGTACAGCGATCCGCCTGGTCCCTCTTCCCTGACAGTCAAAGTGATCCCATTCCGTCACTGAGGGTCGAAAATCAGTGAAGAGAATTGTATCTTTACATAGATTCTGGAAACGATCATGCATGCTTTGACAAGAACATTTGTGATAATCGGTATCCTGTTCCCGGGGATTTCCTGCGAAAAGGAAAGCTCCGGGGTGTTCCATATGAAGATATCCGATGGAACAGGGATTACGGAGGATGACATTATGTTTTATGATAGCTCGACATGCATTCTGTTCCTGGAGGAAAAAATTTATCTGTCATACCAGGAACCCGATTCGGGAAGGTTGTTCCGGAATGAATTCAGTGTATTTGTCGACGATAAGGAGATTTATTCAGGACTGATCTTCCCTGAAGAGATCATCACCTGTGCAGGTCCCCCGAGAACCTATATCATCCAGCGGGATAAGGATGTTCTGGACAGGAGTGTGATGGAAATAGCATTTGCAGGCGAATCGCCTGACCTGAGAAATGATCCGAGAATCATTGATGCCCTGGAAAGCGATGGATTGTTGAGGAGCGGGATCTCATTTACAATCGACCAGGTGGAGGTCCTGGGCAGGTTCACAAAAACGAGCAGTCACGTGGATGCCGTGTTGGACTGGTTTGGGCCGACAAATTTCTTAACAATGGATGAATGCGGGAGTTCCATGTCCCATAACGATGAGAAATCGCCCGAGTCATCGTTGATAGGAGGCCCGATCCAATCCAACAAAGAAAAATGTTATCTCGCCGATCCTGCGACGTATGCAAACGCTGAAACACCTCCCTTTTTGATTTTCCATGGAGACGAAGACTCCCTGGTACCCCATTGCCAGAGTGAATACCTGCATGAAAAATTGAGATCGACCGGTGCCGAAAGTGAGCTTGTCATCGTTCGGGGAGGAAAACATGGACCAGGGGTGCTGATTCCGGAGCATTTTCAGAAAATGATTTCTTTTTTCAACCTGAATAGAATGGATTCCTGACGAAAGTTTAAACACACTCGTACCAGGGATCAATGGAGGACGGTAGGTGTTAAGGTGATATCAATGACCATGGAAAAAAAGCAAAAGATCATCACTCCGCGCGTTGTCATTCAATTGTTTGTATTTGTTGTTGCCGTGCCATTTTTGCCACTGATCATCTCCGGGCAGTGGGACTGGTGGGAGGCGTGGGTATATGGTTTTATCAACGTGGGAGGCTTTGCAGTCAGCCGGTTACTGGCTGCCCGGCGTCATCCTGACCTGATCGCAGAACGTGCCCAGTTCATGAAACATGAGAATGTCAAACCCTGGGATAAAAAGCTGGCACCCATCATGGGGATTGGTGGTGGTTTGATCCCTCTTGTTGCCGGCTTGGATGAGCTGCTACAATGGTCACCGGAATTCAATATGCCGCTTAAAATTGTTGCATTCATCCTTCTATTAGCAGGATATGCTTTGGGATTCTATGCGCTGGTTGAAAACCGCTTCTTTTCGGGAATGGTTCGCATCCAGAGTGAGCGCGGCCACCATGTTGTATCGGGTGGTCCGTACCGCTGGGTGCGTCATCCGGGTTATGCAGGAGCGATTCTGTCCTATCTGGCCACTCCTCTAATCCTGGATGCAGCATGGGCATTCCTGCCGGCAGTGTTACTTCTGATCGTATTAATTGTTCGTACTTCCATGGAGGATAAAGTCCTGCATGAAGAATTAAGTGGTTATCCCGAATATGCCGGCAGGGTTCGTTTCCGTCTTTTCCCCGGATTGTGGTGAACCAATCAATCGATAATAACTGATGGTATTTTTGTAAATATGGAGGAATGAAAAATGATTAAGTATATCTTTTTGTTGTTTATCTCCTTACATCTCAATATTGCTCATTGCCTGAAGGCACAGACACCACCTGAGCCATCGGGCCGGAGACTGAGAACAATTGTGGAGGATAAATATCCGGACAACAGCATTCTGATCGGAGGCACGACGGGCTCATGGGCTTTTGGCACCAGTACAGGTTTGATCATGGAC
>Ga0116197_1000165_pt1 | contig 13092 bp, 11 predicted proteins | sample ZodSprsou2mmetaG_FD_94480 | JGI IMG/M metagenome (GOLD analysis project Ga0116197, IMG submission 94480) | Hot spring sediment microbial communities from Zodletone spring, Oklahoma to study Microbial Dark Matter (Phase II) - Zodletone Spring... ...
ATATAAAATAGGGGGTTAATTATGAAAAATATGTTAAAATGTGAAATAGGGTTATAAAAATAGGGGGGGGTGATATATAAAAAGAATAAATTAATTAATCACCCCCCTTTTTGAAGAAATGTGTTGATTCTTTCTGCAACCCTCCTGCCGGATGCAATGGCCGTCACCACCAGGCTGGCTCCGCTGACAGCATCTCCTGTCGCAAATACCTTTTCGACGGTGGTGGCCATGCGGCCATCCACCTGGATATTGTTGCGTTCGTTCCGTGCCACACCCAGCTCCTCAAGAAGACCTTCATACACCGGGTGGAGAAATCCCATTGCCAGCAGAACCAGGTCGGCCCGGATGAGGCGCCGTGTTGAAGGGACGGGGACGATGGAGAGTTTTCCGTTCACCGCCTCCCAGCTGACCTCTTCCACTTCGGCGTGGGTGACCCTGTGCTCTGTTCCCAGGAAACGGACGGTGGACAGGCTCCACATCCTGTCACACCCCTCTTCATGGGACGTAGAGGTCTTCAGGGTTTTAGCAAAATATGGCCATGGATTGTCCGCCGATCTCTTTTCAGGCGGTCTGGGAAGGATCTCGATCTGGGTAATTCCGGCAGCTTTTTGCCTGATGGCGGTACCCACGCAGTCAGAGCCGGTATCCCCGCCGCCGATGACCAGCACCTGCCGGTTCTCGGCACTTATCCTTCGGTCATAGGCCACGTAAACCCCGTCGTTCACGCGGTTTTGCTGCGTCAGGTATTCCATGGCAAAGTGGATCCCGTCCAGGTCCCTGCCCTCCACCACCAGATCCCTCGGTTTCATAGATCCGATGGCCAGACAAACCGCGTCAAATCTGTCGATCAACTCATTCCCGGAGATATCCCGGCCCACCTCGATCCCAGGTTTCAGCTCGATTCCCTCCGCCACCATGATATCCAGCCGCCTGTCGATGGTCCGTTTGTTAAGCTTGAAATCCGGGATCCCATACCGGAGCAGTCCCCCGATCTTCTCATCTTTCTCAAAAAGTGTAACCAGGTGGCCCGCTTTGTTGAGCTGGTCCGCCGCAGCCATCCCGGCGGGACCGCTGCCGATGACCGCCACCCTTTTGCCGGTCCTGTGAAGGGGAGGGGAAGGTTTGATGTACCCTTCGGCAAATGCTCTCTCCACGATGGCCGCTTCATTTTCCCTGATGGTCACCGGTTCCCCGTTGATATTTAGCACACAGGAGTGCTCACACGGAGCGGGACAGATCCTCCCGGTGAATTCCGGGAAGTTGTTGGTGGCATGCAGCCTGTCACTGGCACCCTTCCAGTCGCCCCGGTACAGCAGGTCGTTCCATTCCGGGATCAGGTTGTCCACGGGACATCCCCAGTGACAGAACGGGATCCCGCAATCCATGCACCTGGATGCCTGCAGCATCCTGTCCTCCGAGTTAAGCGTCTGCTCCACCTCGCTGAAATCCCCGATGCGTTCGTGGACAGGCCGGTTCCCGGCAGGCTTCATCTTTATCTTTAGGAATCCTCTTGGGTCACTCATTGCGCTTTCCGGATTTATCAATCACCGATCATTTCCACATCTTTTTCCACTGCGGCAAGCTTCCGGCGGATTTCCTCGAGCTTCATCTCCTGCATTACCTTTTTATATTCATAGGGAATGACCTTGATGAACTGTTCCATGTAGTGATCCGGACCGGCCAGGATCTTTTCGGCTATTTTGCTCCCTGTCAGCTCAAAATGTCTGGAGATCAGATCGGTCAGCTCCTTTTTGTCATTCAGGTCCTCCACCAGCGACAGCTCTACCATGCCCATGTTGCAATAATAATCGAAATCTCCTTCCAGGTTCAGCACAAAGGCGATTCCCCCGCTCATGCCGGCGGCAAAGTTCCTTCCCGTCCTTCCCAGCACCACCACCCGACCGCCGGTCATGTATTCACAGCAGTGGTCGCCCACCCCTTCCACCACGGCCACGGCACCGCTGTTCCGCACCGCAAAGCGTTCTCCCGCCATACCTGAGATAAAAGCCTCACCGCTGGTGGCGCCATAAAGCGATGTATTTCCGATGATGATGTTCTGGTCCGGTTCGAAAGTGGATCCTTCCGGGGGCACCACGATGATCCGTCCCCCCGACAATCCCTTCCCCATGTAATCATTTGTTTCCCCTTCCAGGTAGAACTCCACACCGGGGACCAGGAACGCTCCGAAACTCTGTCCCGCCGATCCTGCAAAACGAACCCGGATGGTTCCTTCCGGCAATCCCGCGCTCCCTGATTTCTTGGCGATCATCCCCGACAGCATCGCACCGCAGGCGCGGTCCGTATTCCTGATGGGCAGGTGCAAGGTGACGGGTTTTTTCTCCTCCAGCGCTACCTGTGTCCGCTCGATCAGTTCCCGGTCGAGCACCTCCCCGATCCGGTGGTGCTGCGGCTGGGTTTTGTGCAGTGGATAATTCCTGGCTGCCGGCAGGAATGCGATGAGGTCGCTCAGGTCGATCTGCCTGATCTTCCAGTGGGTTACAGAGGTGTCTCTCATCAGCACATCAGACCTCCCCACGATCTCATTAAATGTGCGAAATCCCAGTTCTGCCAGGTATTCCCTGACCTCTTGTGCCAGAAAGCGAAAATAATTCTCCACGAAATCCGCGCTCCCCCTGAACCTATTCCTGAGTTCGGGATCCTGGGTGGCCACTCCAACCGGACAGGTGTTGAGATGGCATTTCCGCATCATCACACACCCCAGTACAATCAGTGCAGCGGTGGCAAATCCAAATTCCTCGGCTCCCAGCAGGGCGGCCATGATCACATCCCTTCCCGTTTTCATCTGTCCGTCCGCCTGAAGCACCACCCGGCCCCGGAGGTTGTTCATGACCAGGGTTTGCTGGGCTTCGGCCAGACCGATCTCCAGCGGGAGCCCGGCATGTTTGATGGAGGAGGACGGACTGGCGCCGGTGCCTCCTTCGGTGCCGCTGATGGTGATCAGATCGGCTCCTGCCTTGGCCACCCCCGCGGCAACTGTCCCCACCCCGGTTTCCGACACCAGCTTCACCGAGATCCTGGCATCCGGATTCACATTCTTCAAATCGAAGATCAGCTGCGCCAGGTCCTCGATGGAATAGATATCGTGGTGCGGGGGAGGGGAGATCAGCGTGATGCCGGGAATGGAATACCGGGTCTTTGCAATGATCTTATCCACCTTGTGGCCCGGCAGCTGTCCGCCTTCCCCGGGCTTGGCCCCCTGGGCGATCTTGATCTGGAGCTCATCGGCATTGACCAGGTATTCGGTGGTCACGCCGAAACGGCCGCTGGCCACCTGTTTGATGGCGCTCCTGGCACTGTCGCCGTTCTCCCGGGCCCTGAACCGCTCCGGATCCTCACCTCCCTCGCCGGTGTTGCTCCTGCCTCCCAGTCTGTTCATGGCAACGGCCAGGGCTTCGTGCGCCTCCCTGCTGATGGAACCGTAGGACATTGCCCCGGTCACAAACCGCTTTACGATGTTCTCAACCGGCTCCACCTCTTCCAGGGGAATGGGATTCCGCCTGTATGCCAGGAGCCCTCTCAGGAACCCGGGCCTGGCGGTATCGCGGTCGGCCAGGGCGGTGAATTCCCTGAATTTGTCATAGTCGTTGTTCCGGGTGCTCCATTGAAGCAGTGCCAGCGTATCAGGGTTCCAGGCGTGGTGTTCCCCGTTCTTCCGGTAGGCATATACTCCTTCGGTGAGGATCCCGGCAGAAGTATCCTGCGAAAATGCGCGGCGGTGCGGGATCAACGCTTCTTCCGCGATCTCCTCCATTCCGATCCCTCCGATCCTGGAGACCGTTCCCCTGAAATACCTGTCGATCACCTGCGGGTCAATCCCGATCGCCTCGAAGATCTGCGCGGCCCTGTAACTGCGCAGGGTGCTGATCCCCATCTTAGAGAGGATCTTCAGCAGGCCCTTGTTCACCGCGTGAATGTAATTCTCCTGCGCTTTGTCAAAATCCTGCTGGATGATCCGCTTTTTGACCAGCTGCTCAATGATCGCAAAACTCATATAGGGATTGATGATGCTGGCGCCGTACCCGAAGAGCAGGGCAAAATGCATCACTTCACGGGGTTCGGCCGATTCCAGCACGATATCGATCTGCATCCGTTTCCGCTTATCGATCAGGTGGTGGTGCACGGCCGATACAGCCATCAGGGAGGGAATGGGCGCTTTCTCTTCCGAGATGTTCCGGTCGGTGAGGATGATGTAATTCTTGTGTTCATCCACTGCCTGCTCTGCCAGCCGGCAGATCTCATCCACCGCCCCTGCCAGTCCTTCCGCACCTCGCCCTGCATCGAAGTGGATTGGGATCACGCTGTTGGAGAATCCCTTGTAGCGAAGGTTCCTGACCACCTGGAAATAAGTGTTGTTGATCACCGGGCTCCTGAATTTGACCATCTTCACATGGTCGGGTGATTCGTCCAGCAGATTCGACTGCAGGGAACCGAGATACCCGGTCAGGGTCATCACCAGTTCCTCCCGGATCGGGTCTATGGGAGGATTGGTCACCTGGGCGAAATGTTGCTTGAAATAGTTGAAAAGCCTGTAGGGTTTCTGGCTCAGCACGGTGGCAGGCACGTCGTTGCCCATGGAACCGAGGGGTTCCTGGGCGGTTTCGGCCATGGCGCGGATGATCAGGTCAACGTCCTCCCTGCTATAATTGAAAGTTCCCAGGTACCGGTCGTATTGATCGCCAAGTCCGGGTGGAATAATGTTCCCTGCCTCGATGTCCTCCAGGCTGACCATGTTTTTTCCGATCCATTCCAGGTAAGGGTGGGCGGATGCAAGCCGGGCCCTGAGTTCATCATCCCTGTAAAGCTTTCCTTCTTCCACATCCACCATGATCATCTTGCCGGGCTTGAGTTTTCCCTTTTCACGGATCTGCTCCGGAGGGAACTGCAGCACCCCTGCTTCGGAAGCCAGGACCATCAGGTCGTCCTTTGTGATCACGTAGCGGGAGGGACGGAGTCCGTTCCGGTCGAGCATCCCCCCGATGTATCTGCCGTCGCTGAAGACCAGCGAAGCGGGACCGTCCCAGGGCTCCATGAAAGTGGAATGGTACTGGTAGAATGCCTTCAGTTCGCGGGAAATGGGATTCTTCTCGTTCCACGATTCGGGGATGAGGACCGACATGGCATACGGCAGCGACTTGCCGCTCATGACCAGGAATTCCAGCACGTTGTCAAGGGAGGCGGAATCGCTTTTCCCGGGTTCGATCACCGGGTAGATCCTGTCCAGGTTGCCCAGGATATCGGATTTCAGGATCGATTCCCTGGCTTCCATCCAGAACCGGTTCCCTTTCACCGTATTGATCTCCCCGTTGTGCGCCAGCATCCGGAACGGCTGTGCCAAATCCCAGCTCGGGAAGGTATTGGTGCTGAACCTGGAGTGGACCAGTGCGATGGCACTCTGGATCCGGGTGTCGCGCAGGTCCAGGAAATATTCCCCGAGCTGCTCCGAAGTGAGCATCCCCTTGTAAATCAGTGCCCGGGTGGAGAGACTGGGAATGTAGAACCGGGATCTCTGTTTCAGATGGGACGCCGCCATATATTTCTCAGCTCTCTTCCGGATGATGTAGAGCCGGCGTTCCAGTTCTTCCCGGGGCATATCGGCTCCAAGAAGGATCTGCCTGATGAGCGGTTCCGCATTCCGGGCGATTTCGCCGATTGTACTGTTGTCCCTGGGTACCTCCCTGAAACCGATGAAATCCACACCCTCCTCATGGACCAGCTGGACCAGGATCTCTTCGCAGTGCTTTGCTTCGGAAGGATCTGCGGGCAGGAAGACGAGTCCGGTCCCGAACTGTCCTTCCGGGGGAATGGAATAGCCCTGCAGCAGGTAATAATCCCTGGGGATCTGAATCAGGATCCCGGCACCATCGCCCGTTTTCGAATCGGCCCCTTCCGCACCGCGGTGTTTCATGTTTACCAGGGTTTCCAATCCCTTTTCGATGATCTCATGGGACCTTTTCCCTTTCAGGTGTACCACGAAACCGATCCCGCAGCTGTCGTGCTCGAACTGGTTTCTGTACAAGCCGGCCTGTTCAGGTCTGTGTTTTATCATCTGCATTTGCGTATAATAGATCCTGCACCATAAAAAAAACCGTTCTCCATGTCAGCGGCAGAACGGTTTTTCGGATGCGGCACACACCATTCTACCCTGACATCAACATCCTCCCTGACCTTCTTTTGCCTGTTTTCATCGCTTCGAATTTGTCTGTCCTGGCAGATCGGATCAAAGATACGCATTATTATTACGAATCAAAACTTTTATAACCTATTTAACTATATTTTTATAAGATATTAGTGTTAATAACTTATAAAATGTAAGTATTATCTGGTGGTTTTGTTTTTGTATCAGAATGAGATTCCCACGACCACATGCAGCTGTTCGGTATCCGGATTGAGAATCACCGCCCCGCTAACCGGCAATCCAAATGTCTCTGTGATTTTAATTTCCTTCGAAGTGGTGATCCCGATGTTACAGACCATGAAGCCGCCGTCTGCCGTATGCCATCCGTTCCCGGCTCCCAGCACGACCCCGAAGGATGGAAATGAATATCCTGCCTCAAAATACAGATCCCCTCCCGAGGAACCTGCCCCGCCGGCCTGGTTGATGGAATAATTGGCGGCGAGGGACAGTCCACCGGCGGTGTACCCGGCATTTATCTCCAGGGCATGGGCACCGGTGGATTCCGAGAAATCAAAATACTCCGTACCAGGAAAATAATAGTCCGTCAGCCCGAGTCTAAGTCCGAAACCAAATGCATAGGAGAGGTACAGATCTGCTTCCGCTGCCTCATTGGTGGTGAAACAGTAGGAACCCCAGGAACCCAGAGTAAAATTGCCCAGGTCCAGTTCCACAAATGGCTGGATGGCCGGCCCGGACCCGAATTTGGTGCCGCGCCACAGGTAACTGCTCACCACATCCGCTCCGGCGCTGAACGGAGAAGAATCTGTCTCCTGGGCTATGGTATCTGGATGAAGGAAGAGCATGTTTGCTATCAGAATTGTCAGCAGCAACTTGTGCAGGGATTTTCTTTTCATTTCGGTAATTTTTTTAAGATGTTAGTAACAGATCGCTGTAAAAGTATATAAAAATTTTTAACTCCTAATTATATAGGGGGGGGGTAAATCAAGAAAATAACATTTATTCAGATTATACCCTTATGGAAATAGGGGTATATACAGAAAAAATGTATAATTAATTTGTATTGCTACAATTTTCAGTTGATCGGTTTAGGAGCTCTCTCCTTGGACATACCCCAGTTTTTTCCTGTGATTTCGTTGATTTGTAGGATGGTCATGCGATTCCGGGTAACAACATGTGATAACCATAAAAAAATGGGGATACTTTTCTGTTAACTCACCTGTTTTTGTTAGTGTATCAGGCAGGATTTCACAGGATATTGTCCGTGATATTGCCTGCCCCTTTATGTTCCTCGATTCCGTCAGAGCTCTCCATCACATTCCACAAGACTGCATCCAAAATCTTTGCATACCCTGTCAAAGTGAAATCGCAGCCGCTCATACATCTTCTCCGAGAAGACCTTTTTTCGGTATTTCGTCACAAAGACCAAATGCAGGTGAAGGTGGTGAACAACATGTCTTTTTGTGCGTAATTCTTCTTCTGAAGCTTGCATAATACAGATGTTTTTCTTAAATTGAATAAGCAATGACCAAGATACGAAAAGCATATCGATTTCAATTAAAGACCAACGAGGAAATTGAATCCCGGCTAGTGCGTATCTGTGGTTCTGCGAGATTTGTCTGGAACAAGTGCCTTGCCATGAACCTGGACCGGCTGGAGAAAAAACAACCGATCATCTGGTATAATGAGCTGGCCTTCTGGCTGACTCTCTGGAAACGTTCCGTGGAGTACGGGTTTTTGAAAGAATGTCCTTCCCAGGTGCTTCAGCAGAAGCTCATGGACCTGGACCGGGCCTTCAGGGATGGCTTTGACAGGAACCAGCCACTGTAACGGCTTCCTGTGTTCAAAAAGAAAGGCCGGGGAGACGGCATCCGTTTTCCCCAGGGGTTTCAGATAGACAACAGGCGGATCTTTCTGCCAAAGATAGGCTGGATTGGTTTTTACAAGAGCCGGCCCATCAGCGATAAGGTGAAGAACGTCACAGTTTCATCCAGGGCAGGTAAGTGGTACATCTCGGTCCAGGTGGATCAGGAGGTTACCATCGACGTTCATCCTTCCGCTTCCGAGATCGGGATCGATGCCGGGATCATGTGTTTTGCCGCCTTTTCGGATGGGACGATGGTGGATGGGGTGCACAGCTTCAGAAAGCATCAGGAGAGACTGGCCAGGGAGCAAAGAAAACTTGCCCTTGGTTTTGTAAATATCAATGGAATCCCTTTCCTTTAGGGAAGGGAGGATGTCAAGTCCCCCTGTAAAAATGTGGGGAAGGAATTGCAGGAAAGGAATCCTGTTCATTCTTGCCTGATTGTCATCAATTTTTTAAATTGCAGTCAGAAGCAACTACCAAACCTGACTTTCCCGGCATGAGAGGTGTGTTTAGCGTATTTCTGTCCCTGTGCCTGACCCTGCCCGGGTTTCTGCTATATGGTCAGAAATCCGCACTTCTTCTGGTCGACATCCAGGATTTTTATTTCCCCGGTGGCAGCATGCAGCTGGAAAATGCAGACCTGGCGGGAATGAATGCCGGACTGCTGCTGGATCATTTCAGAGAAAGGGGATTGAAGGTGTATCACATCAGGCACCGTGTCGAATCGGGAGGGGACATTCACCGCTATGTGAATCCCCTGCCCGGGGAAGCGGTTTTCTCAAAGGACGAGGTGAATCCGTTCCTGGGAACCGGTTTAACTGCGGCCATCCGGTCAGACAGCATCAAACAGCTGGTCATCTGCGGAATGCAGACCCACCTTTGCGTGGAGGCGGCGGTAAGGGCAGCGCATGATCAGGGTCTCTCATGCCTCCTCGTTCAGGACGCGTGTGCCACCCGGGCGGTACAGTACGAGGAGCATATCATTCCTGCCAAGAATGTACATTTTTCCACCGTCAAAACCCTCCAGGACCACTATGCTACGGTCGTCTCTACCCAGGAACTTCTCAGGAAATTCAACCGGTACGTGAAGTAATCCCCGCACTTTTGCACACCCTGATTTTTACTATCTTTGATGGCTGATACAAATCAATGCGTATGAATTTACTGGATCAACTCAAGAAGTTTACGGAGGTAGTGGCAGATACCGGTGATTTTGAAAGCATGAAAAAATACCACCCCGTCGATGCCACCACCAATCCCTCCCTGATCTTTGCTGCCGCACAGAAAAGCGGGTATGCGCACCTGATCGAACATTCGGTCGCATACGGGACGAAGACAGGAAGAACCGCGGTACAGAAGCTTTCCGAAACGATGGATATGCTGGCGGTTGCCTTCGGACTGGAGATCCTGAAGATCGTGCCCCGCAGGGTTTCCACCGAGGTGGATGCGCGGTTGTCGTTCGACACGGAGGGAAGTGTGGAGAAAGCAAGAAAGCTGATCGGACTCTATGAGGATCAGGGGATTTCCCGGGAGAAGATCCTGATCAAGGTGGCGGCCACCTGGGAAGGGATAGCTGCAGCCCGGGTGCTCGAAAAGGAAGGAATTCACTGCAACCTGACCCTCCTGTTCAGCATGGCACAGGCCATTGCATGTGCCGAAGCAGGGGTACAGCTCATCTCACCTTTCGTGGGAAGGATCTATGACTGGCACAGGAAGGAGAGGGGGGTGGACCACATTCCCGGATCGGAGGATCCCGGAGTTCATTCGGTGAAGAACATCTATTATTATTACAAGAAATTCGGGTACAGGACCGAAGTCATGGGTGCCTCCTTCAGAAACACTGAAGAGATCACCGAGCTGGCCGGATGCGACCTGCTGACCATCTCCCCGGCACTTCTGGAAGAACTTGAAAGAGCCGAAGGACCCCTGGAGCGGAAACTCACCCCGGAGGCATCCCAAAGCATGGATCTGAAAAAGATATCACTGGATGAGAAATCCTTCAGGTGGATGCATAACGAAGATCCCATGGCTGTGGAAAAGCTCTCGGAGGGGATCAGGAGGTTTACGGAAGATATGGTAAAGCTTGAGAACGCGATCAGCAAACAAATCCATTGACCGGGGGAGTGACCATGCACCACGACACTGAAGCAATACGGGCGATCCTTGACAAAGAGGCGGAGGCCATCAGGAATATTCCGGTGAACGGGGAATTTGACCGGGCGGTGCAGCTGATGTACGAACGGGTACACCGGGGCGGTGGAAAGATTATATCCAGCGGGATGGGAAAGGCGGGACATGTGGCCAACCATATTGCCACCACACTCAGTTCCACAGGTTCCCCGGCCCTGTTTATCCATCCCAGTGAAGCCCAGCACGGGGATCTCGGCATCATCCGTCAGAACGATCTGCTCCTTTTGCTATCCAATTCGGGAAGAACCCGTGAGATCATCGAACTGGTGGCGCTTACCCGTGCACTGCATGCCTCCATTCCCGTGATCCTGATCACAGGCAATCCGGAGGGTGAGCTGGTAAACAAATCAGAAGTGGTCCTTTTCACAGGGCATCCTGATGAGGTATGTCCCCTGGGCCTGACCCCCACCACTTCCTCCACAGCCATGGCCGTCATAGGGGATGTGCTTGTGGTGCTTTTGATGAAAAAGATCCGCTTCACCCCGGAAGACTATGCCCGGAGGCACCATGGCGGATACCTCGGTCAGAAATCGAGAGGAACAGCTGTATGAGAATTCAAAAAAAAGAAAGCGCGGGACTGGTCATTGATATCCAGGAGCGCCTTTTCCCCCACATGGTCTATTCGGAGCTGCTGCTCGCAAACACGGTGAAACTGCTGAAAGGATTGAAGGTGCTCGGAGTACCTGTTTTGCTAACGGAGCAGTATCCTGAGGGGCTGGGGCATACCCTGGAGGAAATCCGTCCCCTGTGCGGATCTGCTGAGCCGCTCACCAAGATGGCATTCTCCTGCTGCGATGAACCGGCTTTTCTTTCTGCACTTGAACACTCCGCCAGAAGAACCGTGATCATCTGCGGGATCGAAGCCCACGTGTGTGTCCTGCAGACCGTGATCGATTTGCTGGAGAACGGATATGTCCCGGTGGTGGCGGCCGATTGCATTTCTTCCAGGAAACCGGGGGACAGGGAGATTGCGGTGCAGCGGATGCTTACCGAAGGCGCCATTATCACAACCATGGAGTCGATATTGTTCGAGCTGGCCAGGATCTCAGGTACCGACCCCTTCAGGGCCATCTCCCGGCTTGTAAAATAGCACTCTGAACATGCAGAAGATCTACGCCATCGGAGAGACCATCCTGGATATCATTTTTAAAAATGACCAGCCCCGGACTGCCAAGCCCGGAGGTTCGTCGTTCAATGCGGCCATCACCCTCGGGCGACTGGGAGCCCCGGTTTCATTCATCAGTGAGATGGGAAACGACCGGGTAGGGAATATGATCCAGGATTTCCTGGCGGAGAACGGGGTGGACAGCACCTTTATGTCCAGGTTTGAGAATGGACAGTCGGCCGTTGCGCTGGCGTTTCTCAACCAGAACAGCGATGCGGAATACATGTTTTACAAGGACTACCCGCATCAGAGGCTGGCCGTGGAATTCCCTGAATTCAAACCGGATGACCTGCTGCTGTTCGGTTCTTTCTATGCACTCAATCCGGGTATCAGGCCCAGGGTCAAAGCGTTGCTCGGGAAAGCCAGGCAGGCGGGAGCAATTTTACTGTATGATCCCAATTTCAGAAGCACCCACCTGCCTGACCGGGATGAATTGCTGTCGGTCATCGGGGAGAACATGGGATATGCATCCATTGTCCGGGCAAGCGATGAGGACCTGCGCAATATCTTCCGGGCGGAGAATCCGGAAGATGCATGGGCCTGTGTCCGACCCCATTGTCCGGTCCTCCTCTACACGGCAAACGCACACGGTGTATTCCTCAGAACAGAAACGGTGGAACTGAACCTGGAAGTGAAGCCCATCGAACCGGTCAGCACCATCGGTGCAGGGGATACTTTCAACGCGGGGATCCTGTTCGGCCTGCACAGGATCGGTTGCACGCTTGAACAGGTCAGGGCACTCGACAGGGAAACATGGGAAGGACTGATCCGGATGGCCATCGAATTCTCCCGTGAGGTATGCCTGAGCTACGAAAACTACCTGCCGGTAGAATATGCGGCATCTGTTAAACGAAAGATCAAGCAAAATGGATAGAAGGAAACTGGGAAAATCCGAACTGACCGTCTCGCCCATTGCCCTGGGAGCCTGGGCCATCGGGGGATGGATGTGGGGTGGTTCGGACAGGAAGGAGGCCATCAAGGCCATCCAGGCGTGTCCCGACCACGGGATCACCTCCGTCGACACGGCGCCTGCATACGGGTTCGGACACTCTGAACGGATCCTGGGTGAAGCCATCAGGGGGAGGCGCGACAGGTACGAGGTCTTCACCAAGGCAGGATTGCGGTGGGATAACGACCGGGGTGCCTATTACTTCACCTCGGAGGACAATGACGGGAAGCTGAGAGACCTGTACAAATTCTCGGGGAAGGACAGCATCATTCATGAATGTGAGGAGAGCCTGAAGAGACTGGGCACCGATTATATTGACCTGTACCAGATCCACTGGCCCGATCCCACCACCCCGGTTGAAGAAACCATGGAAGCCTTCCGGATCCTGCTGGAACAAGGCAAGGTCAGGGCGGCAGGGGTCAGCAACTATTCGGTGGAGGAGATGGAAAGGGCCGGCAGGGTGGTCACCCTGGCCTCCAACCAGGTTCCTTACAGCATGGTTAGAAGGGAGATGGAGAAAGAGGTGATCCCGTGGTGCGTCTCCCACGGTTGCGGGATCCTGGCCTACAGTCCCCTTCAACGCGGACTGCTGACGGGGAAGATTACGCCTGATTATCCGTTCAGACCCGGAGATTCAAGGCCCGACACACCCCACTTCAGGATCAATAACCTTATTAAGATCAATCAGTTCCTTGAAGAAATCAAACCGCTGGCAGCATCGAAGAAGATCACCCTGTCACAGCTCGTGATCCGCTGGACCCTTGAGC
>Ga0116197_1000166_pt1 | contig 13009 bp, 14 predicted proteins | sample ZodSprsou2mmetaG_FD_94480 | JGI IMG/M metagenome (GOLD analysis project Ga0116197, IMG submission 94480) | Hot spring sediment microbial communities from Zodletone spring, Oklahoma to study Microbial Dark Matter (Phase II) - Zodletone Spring... ...
ATCCGGAACAAGCCCTGGGTCGCCATGCTGATCCTGACCGTCTTCGTATTCATCACCCTTTCACTCAAAGGAGGGGCTTACGTATACTATTTCGAGAATTATGTAAACGAGTCCCGCCTGGCTGCTTTCCTGGATAAGCTGCCGGCATTCCTGCGGCTTTCGGAGCATACGGCAACAGCCGGATTCAGCCTCTTCAACGCGGGGGGCATTGTGTTCATGATCGTGGGGATCGCATTCTCCAAGGGACTGGCAGACCGCTTCGGAAAGCGGGATGTTTTCGGGACCGGGCTCTTCCTCTCTGCGCTCTGCCTGCTGGCATTTGCATTCTATTCTCCTGAGTCGGTGTACCTGATCTTCATCACCCAGGTGCTGCATGGCTTCTTTTACGGACTGACCATCCCCCTGCTCTGGGCCATGATCGCCGACGTGGCCGATTATTCCGAGCTGATGAACAACCGCCGGGCGACGGGCATCATCTTTTCTGCCATGATCTTCGGGCTCAAGGCAGGTCTGAGCATCGGGGGCGCGCTGGTAGCCGGCATCCTGGGAGCATATGGATATGATGAAAGCCTTGTTGTTCAGTCCCCTGAAGTAATCCAGGGGATCAAGATGCTCATGAGCGTATATCCTACCCTCACGTTCATGGTAAGCGTCGGATGCCTGTTCTTCTATGCCATTGATAAAAAGATGGAAGTAAAAATCGAAAACGAACTGGTTGAGAGAAGAAAAAAATAAAAAATGACTCCTGATATGAAAAACACAATGCTATTGCTCCTGGCGCTTGCGACACTTTCCTGCACAAGCCAGGAACCCGCTGAAAAGGGCCTCAAGGATGCCCTGGAAGGAAAATTTTACATGGGTGCTGCCATGGGTGGGGCCCAGATCCTCGGAAAAGATACAGCCACACTGGAACTCATCCATCAACATTTCAATTCGGTGGTGGCGGAGAACTGCATGAAAAGCGGTCCAATCCACCCGGAGGAAGGGAAATACAACTTCGAGCCTGCGGACCAGTTCATCGAATTTGCGCAGCAGCATGAGATGTACACAGTGGGCCACTGCCTGGTGTGGCATTCCCAGGCCCCCCGGTGGTTCTTTACCGATTCCGCAGGGAACCAGGTCAGCCGGGAGGTTTTGATCGAACGGATGAAGGACCACATCAGCACCGTGGCCGGCCGGTACAAAGGAAAGGTCCATTTGTGGGATGTGGTAAACGAAGCCTTCGAGGATGATGGTTCCTGGAGAAAGACAAAATTTTACGAGATCATCGGGGAAGATTATATTGAACTGGCTTTCCGCTTCGCCCATGAGGCCGATCCGGACGCCGAACTGATCTACAATGACTACTCCATGTTCCATTCAGGCAGAAGGGATGCCGTGGTGAACCTGGTGAACAGACTTAAAGAAAAAGGGATCCGGATCGACGGAGTGGGCATGCAGGCCCATTATGGAATGGACTATCCCGATCTGGGGGCTTTCGAAGAAAGCATCCTGGCTTTTGGCAATGCAGGGGTGGATGTGCACATTACCGAAATGGACATCTCAGTGCTGCCCAGTCCCTGGAGCAATGCGGGCGCGGAGATATCGGACCGGGCGGAATACATGGAGAAAATGAATCCCTACCCCGGGGGGCTTCCCGACTCAGTGGATGCTGCCATGAACCAAAGGTGGATGGATTTCTTTGAGATCTTCCTGAAACATGAGGACATCATCAAGCGTGTGACCACCTGGGGCGTGTCGGACAATCATTCCTGGAAGAACAACTGGCCCATTCGGGGAAGGACCGATTATCCCCTGCTCTTTGACAGGGAATTCCAACCAAAACCCGTCGTGGCAGAAATCATCAAAGCAGCTCAGGAATGAAAAAAGCAGGGTACCTGTTTCACCACGACAGTGTGCCCTTATACGGAACGCTATCGTTTTCATCACTAATTTAGCCTGATAACCCGGGTGGTGTGATGAATGAATACTACCTGATAAAGGACAAATGCAGGGAGGGACTCACCAGGTACCTCGAAAATGCCTGCTCCAAGATTCCAAAAACTGACAGTAAGCAGATGCTTGATCTCGGATGCGGAACAGGTGTGCCCACTCTCTGGCTGGCGGATCATTTTTCCGGGACGATCACCGCTATCGATACCGACCGGAAAGCTCTCGGATTTCTGCAACAAAAGATCGAAATTAGACACCTGCAGCAAAGGGCAAAAACACATCACATTTCTTTCTTTGATTTTACATTTGAGCCCGGTTTTTTTGATCTTATTCTTGCAGAAGGATTTCTCAATACGGTTGGTTTCGAAACCGGATTCAGAAGAGCAGTTGATTCTTTGAAAAAGGGGGGATATTTCATTATTCATGATGAGTACAGGGACCATGAAAAGAAATCAGCGTTCATTGGGAAAAATAGTTGTCAGATCACAAATACCCTCTATCTGGATGCATCTGTCTGGTGGAACGACTACTACAGACAACTTGAATCCGAGATAAACGACCCGAAGAATGCCGGGATCCGAGCGCTGTTTGAAAATGATCTGAAGGAGATCGAATCCTACAGGGCCGATCCGTCTCTTTTCAGATCAATGTATTACATCCTGAAAAAATTGTAGCAACCCATCTCCCCGGTAAAATGTGATGGTTATGCACGCGGCAAGAAAATATGTGATAAAAAAAATGTCCCCGTTCAGGCTCCTGTCCATATACGCCTATGACACCCTGGGGCAGGGCCATAATATGTACGCTCAAATTGAAGTCGACGTAACGAATACCCGGCAATATTTAAGATCACAGAGAAAGGCCGGGAGGAATGTCTCATTTTTCGGATTCCTGCTGAGCGCGATTGCCAGGACCATTGACGAGAACAAGGAATTTAACCAAATAAGATGTGGGAAAAAAGTCTATTATTTTGATGAAGTAGACATTGATACTGCAATTGAACTGAAACTTGACGGAGTTCTGATACCCCGTAAATTCATTGTAAGGGATGCGGCCAATAAAACCGGTGAAGAAATCACACAGGAAATTGAGAATGCAAAAAAAAGCTGGAAAGAGACCGGTTTTGCGGGAGAAGATGACAGAGTGGCCCTCCGCTGGATTAAGTTCGCTTCGACCCTGCCGAAATGGTTCATTAAATATAATATCCGCAGGTTATCGAATCGGCCACTTAAGATAAAACACCGTTTCGGCACCACGTATGTGGCTTCGGTGGGCGGATTTGCTGATATTTCAGGTTTCATCATCCCTTTTTTTGAAGGCCGGAACAGGCCGGTAGCATTTGCCATCGGGGGCATTACAATAAAACCGGGTGTCATCAACTCCGAGATAAAAATCCGGGAGTATTTAAGTTTGACGGTCTCCCTGAATCATGACCTGGTTGACGGTGCTCCCGCAGCCAGATTTATTAACAGGTTAAAGCAGAACATGGAAGGTTTCAAGCTAGAATGAGATAAATATTTTATGCAGACTATCATTTCGAATCATGATGCCGGCTATGCGCTTGAAATTATCAGGAAGATCTGTAAGGAGGCTGGGCCTGGTCTGCCGGGCAGTTCCCAGGAAAGGGAACGGGCTTTGATGATTCAGGAGGAATTGGAATCGCACCTGGGGAGTGAAAATGTGACTGCAGAAGAATTCAAGCTTGCTCCATGGGCGTTTATCAGTTCGTATCCCATCAGTGCTTCATTAATGCTCCTATCAGCTTTACTGAACATTTCCGCAGATCACATCACAGGAACCATGGCGTTTCTGAGCACCCTGACCGCCCTGTTGCTTTCTTTATGCGCTCCTTTGTTTTTTCTTGTGGAGTTTGTTCTTGGAAATGAGTTTATTGATCCATTGTTCCGGAAGAAACGATCAGTAAATGTGATCGGCACATTGCGGAAACCGGGGACGAAGAAGGTGAGGCGACTGCTTATTATCAGCGGTCATCATGACAGCGCTCCGGAAAATACCTGGCTACGCATTCTGGGCTATGGATTTTTTATTCTTTCCGGAACTTTTTTTATCGGCCTGATCACCACCCTCGTGATGAACACCATCCAATTTGCCGGACTGATCAGCGGGAATAACGGTATTTCCCAGTTTGGAACAATCGGCCCGGGATTGATGATCTATCCTGTGGTCCCCTCGTTTATTTTCGCATTTTTCTTCTATAGAGGCAGAAAATACGGGGGAGTCGTGCCGGGTGCTGCCGATAATTTATCTGCGAGCGCTCTTGTGGTGGCATTGTGCAGATATTTGGTTAATCATCCCTCATGCATCCCTGATGAAACGGAAATACGTTTTATATCCTTTGGCAGTGAGGAAGCAGGATGCCGGGGTTCGAAACGTTATGTGAGGCGTCACCTGGACGAATTAAAACTCCTGGATACCCGGCAATTAAATATTGAAACTGTTGCGTATCCCCTGATTACCATCCTCACTTCAGATATAAACGGAACAGTAAAAAACTCTCCTGAACTGATAAAAAACCTGACTTCAGCGGCAGAGCGTTCCGGAGTCCCCTACAAAGTGAAACCTGCTTATCTGGGCGTTTCGAATGACTCGGGTCCTTTCAGCCAGGCAGGGATCAAAGCTGCAACCCTGCTTTCTTTTAAAATGCCTCAGCAGTTTGTTGCCTTCTACCATCAGAAATGGGATGTGCCTGAGAATTTAACCCTTGATCCATTGTGTAATATGCTGAGGCTCTCTCTGGAATGGTTGCGCGCTGCCGGTGATTACAAGAAAAAATCCGGCACTGAGAATCAACAGGATTCCATCCAGGTATCACAGATATGAATCTCAGGGAAAAATATCCACCGTCAGAACCTTGTTCCTGTGAAATATGCAAGAATTATTGCCGGCGTCCCGGATGGTGGATAGTGGAAGAAGCAGAAAAGGCAATGAATCGAACTATGCGCTGCAGGTGCATTCGAAAAATGGATGTACATTTAATGACAATGGATTATGTGAATTATTCGGGACAGGACTGCAACCGCTGGAATGCCGTTTCTGTCACCACAGCAGAACCGGACTGGGGAAAAAATGTCATCTGGATATCGAAGAGGACTGGAAAACAGAGAGGGGGCAAAGATTGATTGTCAGGTGGGGAAATTTAACCGGTTTCTGGCAGCGACAGGGTAATGCACTGAATGAAAAATAGGACATCCTGGTGGAAAAAGATTACTACTTCAAACAAATACCCCGTTCGCGAATTGCGACCTTCGATACATTTGCAGCCGGATTGCTCAGGCATCATGTAAGTGCCCTGCTTCAATTTGATGTCACTGAAAGCAGAAGAATATTGCGGGATATACGCAAAAAGGGCGTCATGATCTCTTTTAACGGCTGGCTTGTGAAAGTCATCAGCAGTGTGTTGGAGCATCATCCGGAAGCTTCTGCCTTTCTTTATAATAAACACAAACTCATTGTTTTCAATGATATAAATATTTCTGTTCTGATTGAAAAAAAAATAAACGGGCAGAAGGTCCCTATCCCCTACATCATCAAAAAAACCAACCACAAGAGTGCGCAGGAGATCAGCGCAGAATTGGATGATGCCAAAAATCGGAAGATCACACCTGCTGATATCACGCTGCACAAAAGGGCCTCATTCTCTGAGCGGATGTATTATCACCTGCCCGGATTGCTCAGGAGAAGCTTCTGGAGAATCCTGCTCAGAAATCCCCGGATCGCCTTTAACAAGATGGGCAATGCGGTAATCACTTCCGTCGGAACAATTGGTGTGTTGGACGGCTGGTTTATCCACAGGTCCGTTCATCCGATTTCTTTCGGCATCGGGTCGATACTCAAAAAACCCATGGTCGTAGAAAACGAAATTCAGGTAAGGGAGATCCTTCACATCACCGTCCTGATAGACCATGACGTAATAGACGGGGCCCCGATGGTCAGGCTGTTGAATGCGCTGACCAGGTCCATCGAATCCGGATATTTTTTAGAAAAACCAAATCCACAGAATACACATCCTCACCTGCAATGAAAACAAAGCTTGAAGACCTTGGTTATAAAGCGAACCATGAACAATACCGAAAAGAGCAGCATCTTGACGGCTTCGAGGTGGGAAGAGTGGCGGTGGAACACAAAGAGCGGTACATTGTCCTGACACAGAAGGGTGATTATGAAGCTGAGATTACCGGAAACATGCGCTTTACAGCCCGAAGCCGAGAGGATTTTCCGGCAGTGGGTGACTGGGTCGCGCTGAACATTTATGACGATGGTCCTGCGATCATCCATTATATATTGCCGCGGTATTCGATCATCAGAAGACAGGCGGTGGGGCAGTATGGTGAGACCCAGGTGATTGCCGCAAATATTGATGTCGCGTTTATACTCCAGGCCGTAGACAGGGATTTCAACATGAACCGGCTTGAAAGGTACCTGACCATCTGCCATGCATCGAAGGTAGCACCCGTCATCGTGCTCACCAAGATCGACCTGACGAATGAGCAGCAGCTTTCAGAATTAACCGGGCAGATAAACCGCCGCATTAAAGAAATTCCTGTGATCGCGATCAGTAACCTTTCAGGTAAAGGATATGAACTGGTGAAGGATCGAATTGAAAAAGGAAAGACCTATTGTTTGCTGGGCTCCTCGGGAGTCGGGAAATCAACATTGTTGAACAATCTCGCAGGAAGCACCATCATGAAAGCAGACGCGATCAGTGAGCGTACAAAAAAAGGACGGCATGTGACCAGCCACAGGGAACTGATTCTGCTCGATACCGGGGGTATCATCATCGATAATCCCGGAATGAGAGAAGTCGGAATTGTGAGTGCGGAGGGCGGCCTGGAAACCGCATTTGAGCGGATCATCCATCTTTCCGGGCAGTGCAGGTTTAAAACCTGTACCCATACAGGTGAAACGGGCTGTGCAGTGCTTGCAGCTGTCGAAAAGGGCGAGATCGACAAAAGTGCCTTCGAGAATTACATGAAAATGGAACGGGAGAAAGCGTATTTTGACTCAACGGTGGCTGAGAGGCGGAAAAAGGAAAAGACTTTCGGGAAGATGCTCAAGGATTACCAAAAAAAAGACATTAAAAAAAGAAATCACTGAGCAATAAGTTTTTTCATTCTCAGAATCATTCATTAAATTTTGATCATTAATCAGAAATGGTCGAATTTTACAGAATGAATCACCGGGTAGCAATCAGAATACAGAAATCCATTCTGCACAAAGCAGAGAAGAAACTGCTTGTCAGGATTGCGGAAAGATTGCCAGAACGGATTAAATCAGATCATTTAACAGCCATCGGACTTGCAGGAGCGATCATCTCTGCAACAGGGTATGTGCTTGCCAACCGGGACATCGCATTCCTGTGGGTATCATCATTCGGCCTGCTCATTAACTGGTTCGGGGACAGCCTCGACGGGACCCTGGCACGGGTGAGAAATACACAGCGACCCATCTACGGTTTTTTTGTGGACCACTGCATTGACGGAATTACCATCACCGTGATGTGCATTGCGGCCGGCCTGTCACCCCTCATATCACTTTATGCCGCCTTGCTTGTGCTTGCGGGATACCTGCTGCTGTCCATTTTCACCTACATCAATACCTACCTCAGGGGTGAATTCAAACTCACATTCGGCATGTTCGGTCCCACCGAGTTCAGGATCATCGTCATTCTGATCAATACCCTGTTTATTTATTTTCCTGTGAAAAACCAGGCTTTTGACTTACTGGGCAGGACCTTTAAAACATTTGACATCATCGGTATTGTTATTGCCCTGATATTGTTTATTATATATCTGGCAGGATTCTTCTCCGACAGAAAAAAATACAACAGGATGGACCCGCTTCCTTCTTTCCGGGGCAGCAACAGCAAAAAGCAAGGGCAATAGTCACCTCAATCAGACATCGTAATGGGAGTAGTCACCACAGAGGATTTTGAGCGTTTGTCCGCTGTTTTCAGGGGAGAAAGGGGACGTCGCCGCGCCGAAATCTTCATGCGGATGATTGCCCTGGACAGGATCAACAGGCTGTATGACAATTCAAGTGCCCATTCCGGATCAGCATTTGCCGCTGGTTTGCTGAACGATTTGGGGGTCAATTATTACATTGGAAATGCTGAAAGGCTGAACTTTTTACCGGAAGGAGCATTCATCACCGTGAGCAACCACCCCTACGGCGGTCTGGACGGGATTATTCTAGTGGATCTCTTCGATAGAATCCGGGATGACTATAAATTGATGGTCAACCAGATTCTTTCGCTTGTCCGGGCAATGAAAGGGAATTTTATCGAGGTGACGCCCTCGGACAAAAGGAAAAAGGGTATCACAGCCACAAGTATCGGAGGCATCCGGGAGACGATCGCCCGGTTGAAGGAGGGACATCCCGTTGGATTTTTCCCTGCCGGAGCTGTTTCGGACCTCAGATTAAAATCCCTGACCATCAGGGACCGGCCATGGCAGCAGGGAATTCTACGCCTGATCCATTCCGCAAAAGTCCCCATCCTTCCGGTTCGTTTTTTCGACAGGAATTCCCTGTTTTTTTATTCACTGGGACTGATCAACTGGCGAATCCGTATGCTTAGGCTTCCTTCGGAGGTTTTTAATAAATACAGGAAGGTACATCGGATCGGGATCGGAAAGATCATTTCCGTCCGGGAGCAGGAAAAATTTCCTGACAGCCGGTCACTGGGCGCTTTCCTGAGAAAAACCATTTATAAAATGCCGCTGCCCGCGTCATTCATTCCGCGAAACAGGATCCATTTCAAAGAGAAACAAAAGGGGAATATAATTGTGAAACTGCCATGACAAGGATCAATGTCTATAAAGTCCCGACCGTTTTTTCAAAATTCTTTGTCGTCTTCGGGATCCTCTTCTCCATCATAGGGATTATCCTTCTCATCAAAGCATCTATGGATGGTTTTGACACACAATTTCCGTCGGGTGACTGGAATTCCGTGATTTTCATCATCCAGGGGATCCTTTTCATCATCATGGGAGCGGGTTATCTGGCCGTGAGAAAGTATTACATTGAATGGGATGACAGAGAAATCAGGTTCATGCTTCCGGACACAAAGAAACCGGAATCGATCCTGCTTGAAGACATCACCTCGGTGACGATTAAATTGTTTGAAGTCGTGCTGCAGCTCAAAGACGGGAGCCGTACACTGGACCTGAACAGTCTCCAGTTTGAGGACCTTAAAAAGATCAAATCAAAGTTCGAAGAAATCAAAAATCTGAAATGATGTTTTATACGAAATCCGACATACAGGTTTTCTCTGCGAGGAAAATTATTTCCGGCGCTGTGCTCCTGTGCCTGGTGATCACCGGATGCCGGTGCGATCCGGTTGATTCCGGGAGAAAGAACACTGCGGCCGGTTCATCAGAAACCGGTAGTTATGCGGACGATCGGGCATTGATCGAGGACCTCCAGGCCCGTTACATGTTTGCCCTGGATTTTGGCGATCTGGAGGGTTACGTGGCCACTTTCACGGAGGACGGAATCCTGGACATCGGTATGGGTGAGTGGCGCAGCCGGGATACCATTTACCGCGTGCTCTCCGCCATCAACGATTCAGAAGAGGACACGGGCAGTCCCGGTGACCCGGAGCTCCATCCTGCGACCGGCCGCCATCATATCTCCAATATCGTGATCAGGATCGATGGCGATACGGCCTACGGAAGGGCCTACTGGTTTCATATGTCCAACGACAATCCGCAGCGATCCGCAACACTCGACTCTTACGGGCACTATGAGGATGTGATGGCAAAGGTGAACGGCAGCTGGCTGTTCGCCAGGCGAAAGATCTTTAACGAACAGGTCCCCGATTGGGCCGCACCTGCAGAGAATCCCTGCTGGTAGTCGGCCCTACCTGATTATTTGTCTATTCAAAAACCAGATACCATGAAAACAAAATTATTTGTTCTGTTTCTTATCCTGTCTGCTCCGGGGTTTTCCCAGGGCGGTGAGAAGAACTTCATTGACCAGAATTATATTCAGGTAATGGGGAAAGCCGAGATGGAGGTCGTCCCGGATCTGATCGACCTGAAGATCATTATTGATGAAAATGACGTCCGTGGCAAAACAACCATCAGCGAACTGGAGAAACTGATGCTGGAGAAATTGACCAGTATCGGGATAGATTTAAAAAAGGATCTGGCCGTCAGGGATCTGGCAAGTAATTTTAAATCCCACCTGATTTTGAAAAATGAGATCATCCTGTCCAAGGAGTACATCCTTACGGTCCATGACGGTAAAACAGCAGCCACGGTATTCCTGGAACTGGAGAAAATCGGCGTCTCAAACATCAGCGTGGAAAAGCTTGACCACAGCGAGATGGAAACATTTCGGCAGGACGTGAAGATCAACGCGGTGAAAGCGGCAAAGCAAAAGGCTGAGTTCATGACCCGGGCGATCGGACAGGACGCCGGCAGGGCGCTGTATATCGAGGAGCTGGAGATCCCTGTGTATTACCCCCGTGCTTCCAACATCATGCTTCGGGGGGCAGCAAAAGATGAATCAACCGCAGAGGTGCCGGACATTGAATTTGACAAAATAAAACTGGAATATTCGGTACTGGTAAGATTTGAGCTGAAATAGGCCAACTGCGCTTAACAATTTGATATGACAACTTCAATGCCATGAAAAACAAAACAGGAACTGCCATGATGATCCTGCTGGTGCTGATGATCTCAAATGTGTCATACGCCCAGGATGCAAGAACCGAAAAGCCCCCGATCAAACCAGCCCTGCTGATTATTGATATTCAGAATGCCTTTTTGACCATGGTCCCCGAAAGGGAGAAGGAAGTGGCCCTTTATAATATCAATATCTACATTGAACTCTTCCGGAGCCATGGTTTTCCGGTCATCCGGGTCTATCACCACGGTGAAGAATACGGTGTCGTTCCCGGTACGGAATATTTCGAGTTTCCGGCTTCTGTATCCATTCAGCCAGATGATCCCAGGATTATCAAAACGTATCCTGATGCATTTAATAAAACCGACCTTGACAGGGTTTTGAAAGAGACCGGCAGCAATACACTGTTCCTGTCCGGTCTGAGTGCTGTGGGATGTGTGCTTGCCACATGGATCGGAGCACAGAATCATGATTACGATGCCTTCATTTTAAAGGACGCGATCATGAGCCATAACGAGGAGTTCACCAACAATGTGGAGGTCATGTTCGATGCTGTGGGCTATGAGATGGTAAAACTGATCCTTGACAATTCGGGGAACTGACGCATGCATATCTACCTTGATTACAATGCGACCACACCGGTTGACAGGGAGGTGGCCCGGGCCATGCAGCCCTATCTGGATGAATATTTCGGGAATCCGTCCAGTGCCCACAGCTATGGCGCAGCGGCGAAAAAAGCCATAGAAATTGCCAGAAAACAGGTGGCACAGGCCATCAATTGTATGCCGGGTGAAGTAACCTTTACCAGCGGAGGATCGGAATCAAACAACCATGCCATTAAAGGATTCGCCTTTGCCAATGCACACCGGGGAAGGCATATCATCACCTCCTCCATTGAACATCCCTCGGTTGCAGAAGTATGCAGATACCTGGAGAATAAAGGATTTCGTATCTCGTATCTTCCTGTGGACGAATATGGCCTGGTCCGTCCCGAAGCGCTGGAAGCAGCCATTACCCCTGATACGATCCTGATCTCCGTGATGCACGCCAACAACGAGATAGGCACCGTCCAGCCCATCCGTGAGATCTCGGACATCGCCCGAAAACACCACATCGCATTCCATACCGATGCTGCACAGTCCGTGGGTAAAATTCCAGTGGATGTGAAGCAGCTGGGGGTGGATCTGCTGTCCGTGGCCGGACACAAGCTGTACGGTCCGAAAGGAACAGGCGCGCTTTATATCAGGGACGGCATCGTACTTGAAAAGCTGATCCACGGTGCCGACCATGAGCAGAACAGACGTGCGGGGACAGAAAATGTACTGGAGATCGTCGGACTGGGGAAGGCCTGTGATGTCGCATCCCGTGACCTGGATAAGAACAGGAAGCACATGCAACGGATGAGGGATTTGCTGCATGACCATCTGAAGGAAAAACTGACCGGTATCCGGATGAACGGGCATCCCGAAAGATGTCTTCCCAACACGCTGAGCATCAGTTTTCAGGGACTTGAAGCCAATATCATCCTGAATGAGCTGGAAATCAAAGGCATCGCTGCCTCTGCAGGGGCGGCGTGCCACACCGGATCGATCGACGTTTCACCGGTGCTTACCGCCATCAAACTGGATACCGGTTTTGCCATGGGAACCATCCGGTTCTCGGTGGGCAGGTACACCACGGTGGATGAAATCGACCGGGCATCGGAAATGATTGTTGAAACAGTTCACCGCCTGCGGCCTTCAGAAAATCAACAGGCAGTCAGTTCCGGCATACCAGCCGGGAGCATCAAACTGACAGGCTACACGCAGGGACTCGGATGTGCATGTAAACTGCGTCCCCAGGAATTGGAGAGGATCCTGAAGGATTTCCCCGTCCCCTCCGATCCCAGCATACTGGTCGATCTCCGGAATTCGGACGACGCGGCGGTCTACCGCATCAATGATACCACTGCCCTTGTGCAGACCGTGGATTTTTTCACCCCCATTGTGGACGATCCGTATGATTTCGGTGCCATCGCCGCGGCCAATGCACTGAGTGATATTTATGCCATGGGGGCCAGGCCGTTGTTTGCATTGAATATCGTGGGATTCCCCTCGAACAGGCTGCCCATGGAGGTCCTGAAGGAGATCCTTCGCGGAGCCAATGATGTTGCCGGTGAAGCCGGGATCAGCATCATCGGCGGCCACACCATCGATGATCCGGAACCGAAATTCGGCCTTGTGGTCTCCGGACTGGCACATCCCCTGAAGATCTGGACCAATTCGGGAGCAGGGGAGCATGACGCGATCATCCTCACCAAACCGATCGGGACGGGGATCCTGACCACCGCGCTCAAACGCGGTCTGCTTGATGAAAACAGCCGGTCCGCCCTGGTCCGGTCCATGTCCGAACTGAACGGAAAGGCCGCACAAATACTGGCGGATCATAC
>Ga0116197_1000167_pt1 | contig 12910 bp, 11 predicted proteins | sample ZodSprsou2mmetaG_FD_94480 | JGI IMG/M metagenome (GOLD analysis project Ga0116197, IMG submission 94480) | Hot spring sediment microbial communities from Zodletone spring, Oklahoma to study Microbial Dark Matter (Phase II) - Zodletone Spring... ...
GCGGCGCGGTCGCGCTTGGCCTCCTCCTCCGTGGGGGGCCTCATGTTGTAATTGTCGATGGTGGCGTACATGATGTCCGGGTCCTTGGCGTAGGCCGCGAGGCCGATGCGCCCGAGCTTGCCGCCGGGCAGGCCCCCGGCGAGCTTGCGCCAGGTCGCCCCGGAGTCCTCGGATCTGTAGATCGCGCTGCCGGGCCCGGCCTCGGCGAAGTTCCAGGGGATGCGGGGCTTGTCGTAGGAGGCGGCGAAAACGACCTCGGGGCGGTCGGGCCGGATGAGCACCTCGACGAAGCCGATCTTGGGGCCCAGGTCGAGGGCCTTGGCCCAGGTGCGGCCGCCGTCGGTCGTCTTGTAGACGCCCCTCTCGGGATTGAAGGAGAAGTGGTAGCCGAGCGCGGCCACGTAGACGGTGTCCGGGTCGCGGGGGTGGATGGCGATCCGCCCGATGTGCCGGGTGGCTTCCAGCCCCATGTGTGTCCAGGTGCGGCCGCCGTCGGTCGACTTATAGACGCCCTCGCCGCGGATGGGGATCCGGCCCGAGGCGGCGTCGCCTGTGCCTACCCAGATAACGTCGGGGTCGGACGGGGCCAGGGCGAAGTGGCCGACGGGAACGTTGCTCTCGCCGGGGAGCAGGCTCTCGAACGTGGTCCCGTTGTTGACGGTCTTCCAGAGGCCGCCCGTCCCCGGGGCGAAGTAGAACGTGTAGGGCTCGGTCGGGTGGCCGGCGATGTGCAGGATGCGGCCGCACTGGCGGGCCGGTCCCACGGCGCGGTAGGAGAAAGCCATGGCCAACTCGGGCGTGAGCATGACCTGGGCGGCGGCGGGTTGGACCGTCGCCGCGACAAGGACGGCGGCCGTTACGATCACGGTCGCGACCGGTCGCATCCTGGACGCGGTCGACCGGGCGGTCCGGGCGATGGGGACGGGAGATCCGGATATCATGCTCTCCTCCTGGGCGGGATGGGGGCCGATCCGACCCTTGGACGTAGGATTACCCTATTCATTCAGGCTTGTAAAGCCGGGCGCGGAACCGGCCGGGGGGCCTATCGGCCGGCGGACCGGTCGAGGACCCGGAGCGTAAGACCCGGATCGCGTGACTCCAGCCTACTTCGCCAGGAAGGGATTGTTGGCTCTTTCTTCCCCGATCGTCGAGGTCCTCCCGTGTCCGGGACAGACCCGGGTCCCATCGGCCAGGGCCAGGAGCCTGCGCTTGATGAGACCGACCATCTCTTTCTGGGCCGTCTTGGCCGCATCCGGCCGGGCGGGCTGGACCGAGCCGATGCCGTTCCTGAAAAGTGTGTCCCCTGAAAAAAGGATGCTCCCGACGATGAAACAGGCGCTGCCCGGCGTATGGCCGGGAGTGTGGAGGACTCTCACGGTGAAGCCGTCGAACGGCAGGCTTTCCCCGTCGCCGAGGCGCTTGTCGGCCGCAAAGCCGAGATCGCCGGCGTCTCGGACGGGGACGCAGACCGGCGCACGGAACATCTTGGCGTAGGCCGCGGCGGCCCCGGTATGATCCGTGTGACTGTGGGTGATGAGGATGGCCCTGACCTCGAGGTTCTCAGCTTTGACGAAATCCTCGATCCGGGGATCCTCCGCGCCCGGGTCGATGAGGACCGCCTGCCGGGAGGACCGGCTGAAGACGACATAGCAGTTCTCGTAGAGGGGAGGCAGGAGCGGGTTTTCGCGCTTGACGGCCAGGGCGAATCGCCTGACCCCGAGGTCCTCCTCCGTGGTGGAGGACAGATCCTCCTGAAGGATCCCGTCGGTGGGACGCCCCAAGGCCTCGCTGACGAGGTGTCTCAGCTTGAGATTGAGGTTGTCCTCCAGTCCCTGGGCCTCGGCCTTCTCTAGAAGACCCAGGGCCTCGAGCGGCTTCCCGGCCAGGAAAGCCACGGCCGCGGCGTTGTTGTAAGCGTTCACATGCCCGGGATCGAGCTCGATGGCCTCCAGGTAGCGTCCTTCCGCCTCGCCGAAGCGCTTGAGCTGGAAGAGGATGTTCCCCAGGAAATAGTGATAATGGGCCTTCTGGCGGGACCGGCGAACCAGCTCCGCGCCGGCCTGAAGGGCCATCCGGTTCTCCTTGTCGGTCAGCTCCCCAACCATGGATTCGAGCTCGCGCGACTGCCGGCAGTTGGTGATGTTCTCGTTCGCGGCGTTGAGCATGTGCTGGTAGGAGTCGATCGTCCGGCTTCTTTTCTTGAAGGCGTAGGCGTTCAGCTCCTCCATGAACGGGAGGCGCACCAGAGCCTCCTCCATCTGGGCCAGGGCGCCCTCGTAATCCCCTCCGATGTAGAGGATGTTGGCCAGGTAATAGCGGGCATAGGCGTGGCCCGGCAATTCCCGGACGCTCTTGCCGAAGGCGGCGGCGGCGCTCTCATAGTCTCCGGCCCTGTAGGCCTTCAAGCCGTCCGCATAGTGGCGCTCGGCGGCCGGGAGCCGCTTCAGGGCCTCGTCCAGGGTCTTCTCATCGGCGGCCGGGGAAACGGAAACCGGGGCGGAGGCGAGATCCATGGCCAAGAGGACCGCCGCCATAAGGAGTATAAGGAGTCCATTCCATCGCTTCATGACGAAGCTCCTTTCGGCCCGGATCCCCGTGGGCCTTCTGAGGCCCCTCGGCCGAGCCTCCTTCCTGCCCTCCATGAATAAAGACTCCGCGATCCGGAAAACCGTTTATGGCGTCGCGCGCTTGGCCAAAGGTATCGGAATCCTTGTATAATAAGTCCGAGGAGGGCGCAATGGAAGATCTTAGCAAGGTCGACGTCATCGTCGAGATCCCCAAAGGAAGCCGGAACAAATACGAGTTCGACCGGGAGAAGGGGGCCTTCAAGCTCGACCGGATGCTGTTCTCGTCGATGCACTATCCGAGCGACTACGGCTTCATCAGGGACACGATGGCCGAGGACGGGGACCCGCTCGACGCCCTCGTCCTCGTGACCGAGCCGACCTTCCCGGGCTGCCTGATCGAGGCCAAGCCCATCGGCCTGTTCAAGATGCGCGACGAGAAGGGCATCGACTACAAGATCCTCTGCGTTCCGGTCGGCGACCCTCTCTGGAACCCCATCGACCGCCTGGCGGACGTGCCCCCTCACCTCTTGATCGAGATCGAGCACTTCTTCGACGTCTACAAGGAACTCGAGAAGAAGAAGACGGCGGTCGAGGGATGGGAGGACGTCGAGTCGGCCCTGGAGGTCATCCGGCGGGCCCGGCCAGGGATCCTTCGGCGAGAGCCGGACCGGCCTTGACAGGCCCCCCCGCCTGTTTCACCATGTCCCCTCGAGATCGACCCCGAAGGCGATCCCGATGAAAGGACGACCGATGAGAAATCCGAGACCACGACTCGCCCTGACCCTCCTCGCCATCATGGGGCTGGCCAGCCTGTCCGGGCCAGGGCCCGTCCGGGGCCAGGATGATCCGGCGGCAATGCTGCAGGGCGATTGGGCCGTCGCCGCCAAATACGGCCGCGGCGACGGGGAAGCCGTCTTCAGGGCCGACAAGACCTACGTCCTGACGGAGATCCATCCCGACGGCACCGCCGTCACCCACAAGGGCGAGTATCGGATCGACCCTTCCGTCGACCCCTGCGCCATCGACCTCTGCGTCGGCAAGTTCAGCAACGCCGGTTCGGAGTGGGTCACGACATTCGGGATCCTGAGGTTCCTCTCGGACGACGAGGCCGAGATCCACTTCGATCCGAGCGGAACGCGTCCGGCGTCCTTCGACGGAGCGTCGGCGGAGAACACCCACAAGCTGAGGCGGAAGTCCTAGCCGCGGGCCCTTGCCCGGGCTCGCGGAGCCCGCGTCGTCATGTCGATCCTCAAGGTCTTGGCCGCCGTCCTCCTTCCCGCGGCGTTCTGGATCGGCTATTTCGCCTACAAGGACAGGCTCCGGCCCGAGCCCGTCAGGAACCTGATCGCCACCTATGTCCTGGGCATCGTCGCCGGGTTCGCCTGCATCGGGTTCTACGAACTGCTCAGCCGGACCGGGATCACGCCGGACTTCCGCGAGATCCTCATCCGCTCGACGCCCACCGAATTCTTCTCCTACTCGGTCGTCTTCGTCGGCCTCGTCGAGGAGATCTTCAAGTTCATCCCGTTCGCCCTGGGCGTCCGCAGGTTCAAGGCCTTCGACGAGCCCGTCGACGGGATCGTCTATGCGGCGGCCCTGGCCGTCGGCTTTGCCAGCTTCGAGAACCTGGGCTATCTCCCTCACCTCAAGGGCTTCGTCTTCCTGGGCCGGGCCGTCGCCTCGCCGCTGACCCATACCGCGTTCTCGTCCATCTGGGGCTACGCCCTGGCCCGGGCCGTGATCAAAAAAAGATCCGCCGCCTTCGCCTCGGTCGCCGGCCTCGGTCTGGCCGGCCTGGCCCACGGCCTCTACAATTTCCTCAATTTCTCCCCGGGCCTGCGGGTCCTCTCGGCGCTCCTGATCCTCGTCATCTGGGCTTGGGGCATCCGGACCCTGGAGAAGAAGCCGGAGGCGGCCTGAATGGACGCGGAGAGGCGCCTGGCCCGCCGTACAAACAGGGCGAGTTCCGCCGGACCGGCGTCGACGACCTCATGGGCCGCCCCTACGGGAGGATCGTCCTCCTCCACGTGACCCTGATCATCGGAGGGGCCGTTCTTCAGGCCCTGGGCTCCCCCATCGCGGGGTTGTGCCTTTTCCTCGTCCTCAAGATCGGATTCGATCTCAGGGCCCACCTCCGCGAGCGCGTTCTGGCCAAGACCGGCGGAGAGACGAATTAGCTTATCGGTCGGCCAGGAATTTTTCCCGCGGGTCGCCGCTCCGCTGACGGAACATGATCGGGATGCGGTCGCGGAGGGGGGCGCCGATCTGGATGAGCTCCCAGTCCTTGTCGTGTTCCTTGATGACCCGGCGAAGGAGCGCGATCCGGTCCTCGACCAGGGTCTCCTCGGTGTCCAGGCCGACGATCTCCACGCGGTACTTGAGGGTTCTTTTCCGGCCGTTGATCTTGACGTCGATCTCGATGTTCTGCTCGGAATCGAGCGTCGGGATCTGCAGCACGACCTCTTTCATGGGCCCTCCTTCAGGCCGTCTTTTTCTTGATCCGGTAGAGGACCTCCCCCAGGCACATCGACTCGCTGACGGCCGCGATATAGAAGCCGGGCATATACTGGACCCTCTGTCCGAGCTTCCGCTCCGGGAGGCTGTCGAGAAGCGCCTTGGCTTCCCAGTCGATGTCGGCGGACCGGAGAAGGACCGGTTCGCGGGCGTCGGCGATGGTCGCCAGGGCGTCTTTGAGGCTCATGAACGTCGAGGTCATGTTCGCGTCTCCTTGGTTCGGTCCCCGAGGGCCGAACGGGTCGATGATGAGATGAGCAAAAGTCGTGCCACAATCGAACAGACGGTCGCCGGGCCTAAAAGGATGCACTCGCCGTCGATCCTGTCCGGAAACGCCTTTCCGGTGTCCGGAATCGAACAGCGGGACGGCCGGGCCGCTCATTCGTAGCGAAGCGAGCGGACCGGATCGGACAGGGCCGCCTTGACCGCCTGGGAGCTCACCGTCAGGATGGCGACGGCCAGGGCCAGGGCCCCGGCCATAAGAAAGACGCCGGGCCCGATGTCCATCCTGTAGGCGAAATTGCGGAGCCACCGGGACATGGCGAAGTAGGCCACCGGCCAGGCGACGAGGTTGGCCACAAGGGCCCATCGCGTGAATTCCTTCGAAAGGAGGACGGCGAGGCCCCCCGTCGACGCGCCGAGGACCTTACGGATGCCGATCTCCTTCGTCCGCCGCTCGGCCGAAAAGGAGGCCAGGCCAAAGAGCCCCAAACAGCCGATCCCGACGGACAGCCAGGCGAAGGTCCTGAAAATGCGCCCGAGGTCTTCTTCGGACCTGTAGAGCCGGTCGAAATTCTCGTCGATGAAGGAATACGAGAACGGCCGGTTCGGACGCATCTCGGCCCAGGTTGCCCTCAGGAATTCCATGGTCCGGGGGATGTCCCCCGGAGCGAGCCTGATCGAGATGCGGCCGAGGTCGGACGCGGAGACGTACATGACGATCGGGGAGATCTCCTGGTGAAGGGATTCGAAGTGAAAGTCCTTGACGACCCCGATGATCTGCCCCCGCCGCCGGCCGTATTCGAAGCCCTGGCCGATGGCCTCCTCGGGCCTCGACCAGCCGATCCGCCGGGCCGCCGCCTCGTTGATGACGAACGCCTGGGTCGCGTCCGTGCCCCTCTCCTTCGAGAAATTGCGTCCGGCGACCACGGTGATGCCAAAGGTCGGGATGTAGTCATGATCGACCAGCAGGTTGGCGATCCGGAAGTCGATGGACCGACGCTCCTCGCCCGTGAGCAGGCGGGCTTGGGCCGAATCCAGGAGGCGGCCGGACGGCACGCGCTTGGCCGCCGAGACGCTGAGGACGCCCGGGTCCCGGAGGAGCCGGGCCTTGAAGCTTTCGAGGTCCCTGATCATCTCCGGGCTGCTGGGAAGGATGACGACGCGCTCCTTGTCGAAGCCGAGGTCCTTGGCCCGCATGAAGGCCAGCTGTTCGGAGACGACGCCGACACAGATGATGAGAACGATCGAGATCGTGAATTGGAAGACCACGAGGGCCTTCCTGAAGAAAAGACCCGTCCCGCCTTTCGCGGCCGCGCCCTTGAGGACCCGGGCCGGGCGGAATCCTGAGAGAAAGAGCGCGGGATAGAGTCCGGAAACGATGCCGACGAAGACAGCGATCGCGGCCAGGAAGAGTATGAGAGAGCCGTTCCCGCCGAGCTTCAAGGCGAGCCCCCGGCCCAGGAAGCGGTTGAAGGCGGGCAGGGCGAGGAGCACGAGCCCCAAGGCCACGCCCAGGGAGATGACGGCCGTCAGGACGGATTCGCCCAGGAACTGGAGGACGAGCTGGGCCTTCCGGGCCCCGACGACCTTGCGCAGCCCGACCTCCCGGGCCCGCCCGGCCGAGCGGGCCGTGGCCAGGTTCATGAAGTTGGCGCAGGCGACGAGAAGGACGAAGAAGGCGATGATCGAGAAGATGCGCACGTACTTGATATCGCCGTTGGCCTCGATCTCGGAATCGAGGTGAGAGCGGAGATGGATGTCGCGGAGCGGCTGGAGCTCGAGCTTGGTCTGGGCGCTCATCCCCGGCGCCATGCGCCGGTCGATGAAATCGTCCAGCCGGCCCGCGAGCCTGCCGACGTCGTACCCGTCCGGAAGGAGAAGATAGGTCGCGTAGTTGTTGCTGCTCCAGCTCTGCATTTCGTCCGGCCCGACGATGGCCTCGAAGGTCTTGAACGAGCCGAGGAAATCCGGGTGGAAATGGGAGCCGGCCGGAAGCGGCTCGACGACGCCGGTCACCTTCAGGTCCCCGCCCCGGCCCGAGGCCTGGATGGTCAGCGACCGTCCGAGGGGGTCGTCCGGGCCGAAATATTTCCTGGCCATGTCCGTCGTGACGACCACGGCGAAGGGTTCGGCCAGGGCCGTCGCCGGGTCCCCGGCGACCATCTTGAAGGTGAAGACGTCGAAGAGGGACTCCTCGGCGAAGTAGAACCGGTTCTCCTCGTAGGACAACGGGCCGCTGTTGACAAGAAGGCCATCGACGTCGATCAGGCGGACGGCCTGGAGGATCTCGGGAAAGTCGTTCTTGAGCAGAGGGCCGACCGGGGGGGCGACGTGGCCGAGATGCAGGTTGACCTCTCCGTCCGCGTTATACCACTTCCGGGTGACCCTCCAGATGTGGTCGTAGTTCTCGTTGAACCGGTCGAACCCGAGCTCGTCGAAGACGAACAGCATGATCAAGATGCAACAGGCCATCCCAACGGCCAGGCCGGCGACGTTGATCAGGCTCGTCCCGGCGTGCTTTTTAAGGTTCCGGAGGGCTGTCTTCAGGTAGTTCTTGAGCATCGGTCCTCTCCTCCCCTCGACAAGAAGCCCCTGTCTTCATAGCCCCGGCGGGCGGCCTCCGGCGTCTCGACCGAGTATGGCTTCGAGGACGGGATCGCGGAGAGCGAGATGATCGTCCAGGCTCAGCTCGACAAGGACGTCCGGGGTCATGGAGGGATCGTCCCCTTCGACGAACTGGAAGTACTTGGTCGAGTACGAGACCTTGAGGCCGAGGTTCGGCAGCGTCAAGGTTTCGATCTCGCCGTAGTGGTTCGGCTTCCCGCCCGTCGGCTCGCCGTAGAAAACCGCCTCGGTCTTCTTCCGGAGGTCCAGGGCGTTGAGGATGGCCGAGGAGAACGTCCTCCGGCCGAGGATGACGAACAGGCGGCCCTTCCGGTTGAGCTCCGTGTCCGCCGCCAGCTCCCCGATGAACGGGTCGAAGATCGACGAGTCGCCGCCGCCGTTGTTGCGCAGGTCGATGACCAGCCTGTCGACAGGGTTCTTCCGTATCGTATCCCAAACGCCCGCGGTGAACTCGCGGAACGGCCGGTCGGGGAGGTCCCGGCAGGAATTGTAGGCGAAGTAGAGAGTCCGCGACTCGGGAAGGTAGGCCGACTCGTAGGCCGAGCCGGCCGTCCGCCGGTAGAGGGGGAGGCGCGAGGGCTCGAGGGCCGGCGCCGTCCAGGAGACCGCCCGGACCTCGGTGAGGGGGAGGCTCTTCATCTTCGCCGTGGCCGCCCCGCCCTCCGGCGTCCGGACCGTGAAGGCCGCCTCGTCGGCATCCGCGACCAGCCCGAGCCCCCGGAGGTGCTCCGAGGACGCCAGGAACCTGGGCACGAAATCCTTGACTTGGGCGTCGTTGTCGTGGGGGATGATCCCGGCGAACGCGCGGACGACCTCCTCGATCGGATGCCCGTCGACGGACTCCAGCCGGCCGTTGAGAAGCTCCGCGCATTCGGGCGTCGTGTCGACGACGCAGATGCCTTCCTCGAACCAGTAGAGCTTCAAGGGAAAGGCCTTCTGGGGCATGATCGTCAAAGAGGTGTGGGAATCGCCGATCGACGCCACGAGACGGGCCAGGTCGAGCAGAAAGCCGGTCCGGTCGAGTTTCGGGATCCGGCCTTTTAGGTCATCGACCCCCGCCCGGAACTCCTCCTCCGTGATCTTGAAAAAAAGGTTCTTGTGCCTGGCGGGAAGCTCCTTGGCCAATAAGTCGAGGTCCTCGGCCCATTGGGCCTGTTCCAGCGCCGGTTCCGCCGCCTTCCGAGGGGCGCCGCAGGACGCCGCCCATACGGCCAAAGCCAGGACGGTCAGGAAGATAGTTGGGAAGATAGGACTTCTGCGCATGCGCTTCTCCGGGCTCGATGATCCGGCCGCCGGTGCGATCGACCACTTGGTTATACGCACGGGCGGCGCCGGCGTTACGGCCACCCGGCGATTTCGGGAAGAAACGGACCGGCCGGCCGTCTAATCAGTCGATGAGACCGGAGGCCGGAATGTCCCGTTCCCCCAGAGGCAGAAAAGCCTGCCTCGCCCTCGGCCTTGTCGGGGCGGTCCTCCTCTTTCCCGGACAAAGTGTCTCGTCGACCCCGTCGGAGGAAAGCCCGACGCCCAGGCTCAATCTCCTCCTCGTCACCATCGACACGCTCAGGGCAGATCGGCTCAGCTGCTATGACGAGAGCCACGTCCGGACCCCGGCCATCGACGCTCTGGCAAGCCGGGGCACCCTGTTCGCCAGGGCCTTCGCCCACGTCCCCCTGACTCTTCCCTCCCATGCCAGCCTGCTCCTGGGGACAACGCCTCTCGGCCACGGCGTCCACGACAACCTCAATTTCGTGGTCATCGAGGAATTCACGACCCTGGCCGAATACCTCCGCGACCAGGGCTACCGGACCGCCGCCTTCGTCGGGGCCTACCCTCTCGACGCCCGGTTCGGGCTCGCCCAGGGCTTCGAGGTCTACGACGACCAGTATCAGCGGAGATTCAACGTCAAGCCGTCAACGCTGGAGAGGCGGGCCGAGGAGGTCGTCGCCAGGGCGGTCGAATATCTGGAGCGGGCCGCTTCCCCATGGTTCGTCTGGGTCCACTGCTACGATCCGCACCTTCCCTACGACCCGCCCGAGCCCTATCGCGGCCGCTTCGCGGAGAACCCGTACGACGGGGAGGTCGCCTACGTGGACGCCACGCTGGCCCGGCTCTTCGGCCGCCTTGAGGCCTTGGGCCGGGACAAGGACACCGTGATCGTGCTGACGGGCGACCACGGCGAGGCCCTCGGCGACCACGGGGAAGAGAGCCACGGCTATTTCGCCTATAACGAATGCCTCTGGGTCCCCCTCATCATCGTCGCCCCCGGCGGGGAGCCGAGGCGGGTGGCGGAACCGGTCGGTCATATCGACGTCTTCCCCACCGTCTGCGATCTCCTGGACCTGGAACGTCCCCCCTTCCTCCGGGGGCGTTCGCTCCAGGCGGCACTCCGGGGAAGGAAGGCCGCCCCCGAGCCCATCTATTTCGAGTCCCTCGATCCCTATTACAGCAAGGGCTGGGCCCCCATCCGAGGGTTCATATCCGGGAACGAGAAATTCATCGATTCGCCCATCGCGGAGCTCTATGACCTCGGCCGGGACTTCGGCGAGACGGCCAATCTCGCCTCGTCGGATGAGATCGGTCCCTACCGGCGCCGGCTCGAAACGATCGTCGAAAAACACTCCTCGCCCGCGGGCGGGAGCGCCCGCCGGGCGCCCGACAGGGAGATCCTCGAAAAATTAAGGAGCCTGGGATATCTCGGGGGGCCCGGCGCCTCGGGCAAGGAGAGTTTCAGCGCGGCGGACGACGTCAAGACGCTCCTTCCCCTGCTGACCAAGGTCCAGCAAGCGACGGCCCTCTACGGACAGGGCGGCAAGGGCGAAGCCGTCACGGCCCTGCGGGAGATCATCCATCAGAGGAAGGACTTCAGCCCCGCCTACGTCGCCCTGGGGACCCTCCTGGCCGGCGACCGGAAGGCGCCCGAGGCGGTCGCGGTCATGGAAGAGGGGCGGGCCAACCTGCCCTCGAATTACGAGATCTATTCCCACGCCATCAAGTTCCTGAGCCAGGCCGGGCGGGCAGACGACCTCCTGCGGCTGTTCAACCCGGGCGCGTTCCGGGAGATGGACTATGACAGCGGCATCTGGGTCCTGGCGGGACTGGCACATTTCCAGAAAAAGCAGCTCGACGAGGCCGTCGAGGCCCTCGAGAAAGCCCTCTCGATCGACGCCCGGGACCCTCAGGCCCATTTCTTCCTGGGTGAAGCCCTCGAGATGAAGGGGCTCGCCGGCAAGGACCCCGGGCTTCTCGTCAAGGCGACGGAGGCCTATAAGAGATCCCTGGAGTCCGATCCCGAGTACCCGGCCCCCTATTTCTACCTGGGCCGGCTCTACAAGATGACCGGAAAGCCCTATGAGGCCATCCATCTATGGAAGAAGGCCGTCGAGCTGAATCCCGCGTTCGAGCAGCCCCTGTTGGCCTTGGGACAGACCTATCTCGAATTGAAGGACGGTCGGAACGCCCTGGCCTATCTCAACGCTCTCAAAAGCCGGTTCTACCCCGCCTACCCTCCGGCCCGGAAGCGGGAGATCGACGCCCTCATCAATCAGGCCATGGCCCTGCCGATCAGGTAAGACCCGACCTAGAGCAGCGTCCCCGTGAGCAGCAGGATGGCGACGCTGAAATAGATGACCAGCCCCGTGACGTCCACCATCGTCGCGACCAGCGGGGCGGACGAGGCCGCGGGATCGGCCCCGAGCCGTTTCAAGAGGATCGGGAGCATGGATCCCGACAGCGTGCCCCAGAGCACGATCAGGACGAGCGAGAAGGCCACGGTCAGCCCGATGAGGACCAGATGGGTCTGCAGCTGGACCATGAAATGGGACAGGGCGATCACCTGAAGGAAGCCGATCACGCCGAGGGCGACGCCGAGCATCAAGCCGGAGACGACCTCCCGCCTCATGATGAACCACCAGTCGGCCAGCTTGACCTCGCCGACGGCCAGGGCCCGGATGACCAGCGTCGACGCCTGGGCGCCGGAATTGCCGCCGCTCGAGATAACGAGGGGGATGAAGATGGAAAGGATCACGGCCCGGCTCAGCTGCCCCTCGAAGAAGCCCATGGCGATGGCGGTCAAGGCCTGGCCGATGAAGAGGATGGTCAGCCAGAACGCCCTCTTCTTGACCATGGAGAAGATCGGGATGGACGAATACGGCTCGTCCAGGGCCTCGACCGCGGCCAGCTTGTGGATATCTTCCGTCGCCTCTTCTTCGGCCACGTCGAGGACGTCGTCCACGGTGACGATGCCGATGAGCGAGCCCGCGGCGTCGATCACGGGCAGGGCCGTGCGGTCGTATTTCTTGAAGGCCTCGACCGCGCTCTCCTGATCGTCCGAGACGTGGAGGGCGACGAAGTTCTCGTCCATCAAGTCGGCCACCTTCTTATCGGCCGGGGCGAGGAGGACGTCCCTGATCTTGATGTCGTCGATCAATTTGCCCTTGTCGTCGACGACATAGAGGACGTTCAAGGTCTCTTTGTCCTTGCCGAAGCGCCTGATATGATCGAGGACCTCGCTCATGCCCCAGCCGGTCTTCAAGTCGACGAAATCGGGCGTCATCAGGCGCCCGACGCTGTCCTCGGGATAGCCCAGCAGGGTGACGGCGATCTTCCTTTCGTCGGGCGAAAGCAGGGCGATCAGCTGCCGGGCCGCCGAGCCGGGCAGGTCCTCGAGCAGGGCCGTGCGGTCATCCGGGGACATCTCGTTGAGGATGGCCGCAGATTCCTCCTTGCCCATGCCTTTGAGCAGGCTCAGCTGCAGCTCAAAGCTCACGTGCTCGAACACGTCGGCGGCGAGGTCCTTCGGGAGCAGGCGGAAGATGACGGCCTGCTCGTGCTCGGGCAGATCGGCCAGCAGCTCCGCGATGTCGGCGGGCGTCCATTCGCGCAGCACTTCCTTGATGGTGCCCAGATCGCGCGAGGCCAGCAGGGACTCGATATCGGGTCGCAGGAGTTTGCTCAGCATGTTCGGCTCCTCGGTTCAATCC
>Ga0116197_1000177_pt1 | contig 12480 bp, 10 predicted proteins | sample ZodSprsou2mmetaG_FD_94480 | JGI IMG/M metagenome (GOLD analysis project Ga0116197, IMG submission 94480) | Hot spring sediment microbial communities from Zodletone spring, Oklahoma to study Microbial Dark Matter (Phase II) - Zodletone Spring... ...
CTATTGAAATTAACTATTTCCTTTTCTCTCCAAAAATGTATGATTGATTACAAAATGACCACATTCTTCAAGTATATTCTCCGGAATTTTCCATTTAAACTTAGACTAATCTTAAAAAAAGTATAGTTAACAAAGATACTAAGATGGAGTTTATCATGCTAGGAACTATTTTATTGAGTATTTTCGCGTTGGCGATCGTATGGGTAATTTATGTTGAGTATAAAAATACACAGAAATATAAAAAAGAGAGAGACGAAAAACGTCAACTCAGAAAGGCCCCTCCATCCGAACTCAAAGCAGAAAAACCCCCGAAAGAAGAAAAGAAACCAGAACCAGAACCCAAATCTGAACCTCTAGAAGAAAAAGCAGTCCTCACTCCTAAAGCAGTTGAGACGGAACCGGAACCTGAGATCATCCACGAAGAAGTGAAAGTTGAAGAAAAACCGGAGGTAACAGCAGAGAAAGAGTTACCGCCATGCAACTATCCGCCTTTTGACCATAGCCGTATGATTGAGAGTCTTGGACTCACTGAAGAGGATGCCAAAGAGTTTATGGCTGAACTGATCTCTCAGATAGAGACGCAACTCCCTCTTATCAAAGAAGAGATGCGCAAAGCGGATTTTCATCAGCTTGAAAAACTGACACACTCCATCAAGGGTTCGGCAACCAACCTCGGTACCGGCGGTGTATCAGATCTGCTGGTTGACTTCAACACCTACCTCAAAAAAGGGAGCAACAAGGAGATCGCAGAATACTATATCGCCGCCCTTGAAACCTATACGGAAAAACTGAAAGCGCAGTATGCGTAAGAAAGCCTCTTCGTAAAATCACTGACTTTTCAAAAGAACATAACAGCAACGTTACTTGAGACCTCGGGTATCGGTATGTCGGGGTTAGTAGGGTGGATGAAATCCACCATCATGGTGGGATGCTCCCACCCTACGACAAACCGTTCGTACTGTATTGAATAGTTTTTATTTGGTTTCCACGTTGCACGTGGTAATCCATACTCCAATACGATATGCTAAAATTTAGTGAATGGCTACATTGTCATAGACATTTCCACGAAAATTGTGGGAATGAAAGAAAAAGATGGATAGTGCCCTTAAAAGTTCGCAATTTTAAAATACCTTCCATGTATCAGGCTACATCCTGCAGCAACGCTTCACGCTTAATCATTACCAGTTCGAGCTTTTGTGGCTGAATATAGCTTCTCTCTACCTCCCATTCCTCGGTGTATTCCATCAGGTAGGACGTTAGCAATCGCAAATAGGATTCTCTACCGGGAAAGATACCAACCACTTTGCTTCTTCGCCTGATCTCTTTGTTAAGTCTCTCCAGCACATTGGTAGAAGAGATACGCCCATGGTCAATAGAATCAAAGTGAAAGAACTGCAAGCTATCCTCCAGTCCCGCTTCAAGACATTCTATGGCTTCAGGGTATCTATCTTGATACTCCTCTACAAAGAGGGTGGATTGTTTCCGCGCATCTTTTTTTCGCTCCAACGTTGTACGTTGGAGTGTATACGGAAGTCAGGTAAGCAGTAACAGTGAAATCCATCGCTAGATGGCAGAGAGGCAAAAGATATCTCTCCTGATGCGGAGTGTATACCGGCGGCTGAATCATCAGTGATTTGCAAGTCCAGTGATAGCTGGTATCTATATGCCATTCTGCTACAATGCAGCATCTGCGTTCCCGATCAAAGATCGGGAACGAGAGGAAATCCCAAAACTCAACTTCTGAGTTTTTTTGCGAACTCTAGCGCCTGAGAAGTCGGGTTCTCCCCCGCTATGATCCTCGCGATCTCCTGTATCCTCTCCTGGTCATCCAAACCTCTCACCTCACTCTTTTGCGCTTCTTTATAGACCACGAAGTGCTGGTCTGCTTTGGCGGAAAGGTGCGGCTGATGGGAGATGGCAAAGATCTGGTATGCTTTGGAGAGCCGGGAGATCATCTCCGCGATAGCGATGGACTCATCCCCGCTCACATTGGCATCGATCTCATCAAGGATCAGCACTCCGCCCCTCTTCTCCGTACCGATCGTAGAGGCCATCAGTGCCAGACGGACACGGTTGAACTCACCGCCGCTGAGTGTATCGGCACGGGAACCTCCGAGCAGCACATCGCACAGATCGCTTCCCGACTCATCAAAAGGTTTTGGGCTGAAAACAAAACTGAGCGCAGGGAGTTTCAGCGCAGAGAGATACTCTTTCAGCTTCTCCTCTATCACCCTTGCCTCTTTTTGGCGATAGGAGGAGAGTTGTTGTGCCAGGATACGCAGTTCACCGGCTTCCATCATGATGAAGTTCTCCAGCATGCTCTTGTCCTGCTCGATATTCTCGTAGCCTGCAAGCTCTTTTTTCTTCTCCTCCTTATAGAAAAGCGCCTCTTCGATAGAACCGTAGCGGTTTTTAAGTGTCGTCAGATCCGAAAGCCGGTCGAGTATCTGCTCCACATCCATCTCTTCAAGCTCTTCTGCCAATGTCTCGGTCTCTTCAAAATCCGCACGTACCTGGTTCATCGCATCGGTAAACACAGAAGCATCTTTATCCAGCAGCCTGTATACCTCCTGTACGCTTGCTTCCGCATCGAAGATCGCCGTTGCCTGCTGCATCACCTCTTTGATCTTGTCGATACGCGAGAGCTGCTGCTTGACCTGCATCAGCCCCTCATCCTCTCCAGGTTTGGGATCGATCTTCTCGATCTTCTCCACTTCAAACCGGGCAAATTCTATCAGTTCGGCAAGCTTGCTCTCGTCCTCTTTGATCTTATTGAGCTTTGAGAGCTGATCCCTGTAAACGGCATAACGTTTCCTATACTCTTTTGAGAGCTTTTTGTAGGTTTTATCCTTGGCGAAGAGTGCACTCTCGATCATCGCCAGAAGCTTTTCAGACTCAAAACCGCCTTTGTCCCGTACACTCAGATATTGCACATAAGGGGAGAAGAGTTCTCTAAGCACTTTTTTGGAGACGTTTTGTCCATCGAGATAGTGACGGACCTTCTCTTTTTTCAGTGTCTTGATCGTCACCTCTTCTTCCAGAGTATACACTTCAGACTCCAGGCTTTCCGGTTTGGAAAGGTTCACTTCACACAGGGATGCAGCACCCGAAGCAGTATGTCCGAAACTGGAGAGTATCGCGGACATCAGTACCGACTTCCCTGCACCACTCGGCCCGGTAAAGACCACAAGCCCCTTTTCAAACTCGACCTCCACCTCTGAAAAAGTGACAAGTTCACGAAGATACAGACGCTCGATCAATTTCTGTCTCCCCAGGAGAGCTTTTCACGCAGTACGGAGAAGTAGTTTCTCTCTTTTCTGTGCAAGAGTCTTGCCCCTCTTTTGGCCCCTTTGATGATCAGGACATCCCCCTCAAATATCTCATAGGCATCCTGTCCATCGATCATAGCGATCACTTTTTCATCCGGGGAACTGAGCTCGAGTGTAAAATCAGCGGGCACAACAAGCGGCCGCTGGGTCAGGGAGTGCGCCATGATAGGGGTCATAATGAAAGCTTCAGTAAGCGGGTACATCACAGGACCGCCTGCGGCCAGGTTATATGCCGTAGACCCTGTGGGTGTAGCGACGATCAGTCCGTCTCCCTTATAGCTGTTGAACATCTCTCCATCGATCGCCGCATTGATCTGTGCCATTTTGGAGATCACCGGACGGCTGATGACCACATCGTTGAATGCAAAAAATGTCTCTTTTTCACCGGAAACCTTACGGATATACCCCTCGATCATCATCCTTTCATCGACACGGTACTCCCCTTCAAGCAGCTGATCGAGGAAGTTGTCCACCTCTTCGATCGTGATATCCGCCAAAAAGCCAAGGTTGCCGGCATTGATCCCCAATACCGGTTTGCGATACTCATAGCTTCTTCTGACCAAAGAGAGCAGCGTACCGTCACCCCCCAGGGAGACTAAAAAGTCTGAAATCTTACACATCTCATCAAACGAAACTCCCTCAGAGCCGATCATCTCAGCGGAGTGTTGCGACAGAAGTACACGGATACCCTTCGCCTCAAACTGTCCCCTGATCTTCTCATACAGCGGTTTGATCTCGGGTGAATCAGGCTTGAGTATAAAGCCTGCGGTTTTTATCTGCGCCAATCTTTCCAAAGTTGACTCTCCATCGTTTTGATATCTATCAGAGTAGCATAGTTTTGCTTTGTCGGTTTTAGTAGAGACTATGCTGATTTTGTATTTTATATGCTTTTCAACTATGAGGGTTGAAATGTGTCATTTTGTCATATTTATGATGAAAACAATCAACCCATCACACCCCGCTCTCTTATTGAAAATGACACTTCCCGTCTTAAAGATTTATATACCAGATTTTTGCTATTATTACACTACTAATTTTAGAAAGGGGAAAAAGTGCAATCGCCTAAAGGTTTTGGTAAACGCTATTTCACACTGGCTGCTATCCTGGCTTACAGCGTAGAAAAAACACTGCAAAGCCAAACCGTAAAGATCACCTCCCTTTTCACGCAGAAGCTTTTATCGAAGGAGGAAGAGATCGAAGAGAACGATTTTCCTTCGGATCTTTTGACCTCTCTGCGTAAATTAAACGCCAAGCCCTGCCACTGCAACTGCTTTTACAGGCTGAGAACCAGGATCATCTTAAAGATCAACCATTTCATTCCAAGATGCCCCTACTATACGACATGGTTCGCATTTAGAAGAACCGGTGTACACCCTCCCCGCATTACACTCTAATCCATTATCAAACATTTATCAACATCAAAACTAAAAACATATCAAAGGATAGTGTAATGTCAAATAAAAGCTATATTGTAGGATTTCCAAGAATTGGAGAACAAAGAGAGTTAAAACAATCACTGGAGGATTTTTGGGCACAGAAGTGCACATTTGACGATGTCAAAAAGGTAGCAGGAGAGCTCAAGAGCAGACACTGGAACTATCAGAAAGAGGCCGGCATAGACTTTATCAGTTCAAACGACTTCAGTCTCTATGACACGATGCTGGATACAGCTATCATGCTCAACGCCATCCCAAAAAGGTTTCAATCACTGAAAGAGGAAGCGCTCTACTTTGCCATGGCCAGAGGGAACAAAGAGAGCGTCGCAATGGAGATGACCAAGTGGTTCAACACCAACTACCATTACATTGTTCCGGAACTCAGCCTTGAGGATCAGTACCGCCTGAACAGTGAGAAGATCATCGAGGAGTACAAAGAGGCAAAAGCCCAGGGGATCAAAACCAAGATCAACCTCATAGGGCCTGTTACCTTCCTGGGACTCTCAAAAAGGGTTGACAGAGGAGACACCTATGCACTCCACGCCAAAATCCTGCCGGTTTACGAAGCGCTGCTCAGAGAAATAGCGGTACTTGATGATACGATCACCCTGCAGATCGATGAGCCTGTTTTTGTCAAGGAGAACGAGACAAAGGTACTCAGTCTTATCAAGCCGACCTATGACCGTTTGGCTGCGGTCTCGGACAATATCAATATCATTGTGAGCACCTATTTTGAGCACTCCAATGAAGCGACAAAAGTACTGGTCAATACACCTGTCTGGGGAATCGGGCTTGATTTTCTGCATGGCCCGAAAAATATCGAAGCTCTGGAACTCATCGCAAAAAGCGGAAAAAAACTGATCGCCGGCGTAGTTGACGGCAGAAATATCTGGAAAAACGACATTCAGGCGACACTGGGACTCCTGGAGAGTATCGCAAAGAGTGTATCCAAAGAGGATATCATCGTCTCTTCCTCCTGCTCGCTTCTGCATACACCGTTTACACTGAAGTATGAGGAGAAGATGGATGCCGAGATCAAAGAGTGGCTGAGCTATGCGGTAGAGAAGCTGGATGAAGTCTCGCTCGTCACAAAGCTCTTCTTTGAAGGTGAAGAGAAGCTCAACGAAGAAGAGAAAAGAGCCTTGGCAGATAACAGAAAAGCCAATGAGAGCAGAAGAACCTCTACGCGCATTCATGATGCGGAAGTGCAGAAGAGAGTGGACGATTTCAAAAAACTCACCAGAGACGGTGCCTATGAAGAGAGGATCAAAATTCAAAAAGAGATATTGGGCTACAAAGAGCTGGCTACCACGACCATCGGTTCATTCCCGCAGACACCCGAAGTGAGAAAAGCCAGAAAAGAGTTCAAAAATGGGCTGATCTCAAAAGAGGAGTATGAGGCGCAGATGAAAGCCTATATCGATGAGTGTGTAGCCTTCCAGGAGGAGTGCGGTCTTGAGATCCTGGTACACGGAGAACCGGAGAGAAACGACATGGTCGAGTACTTTGGCGAGCAGCTCAATGGATACGGTTTCAGCCAGAACGGCTGGGTACAGAGCTACGGCAGCCGATGTGTCAAGCCGCCGTTTATCTATGGAGACATCAGCAGACCTGAACCGATGACAGTCGACTGGACCACCTATGCGCAAGGCAGGACCGAAAAACCGATGAAAGGGATGCTGACAGGCCCGGTGACGATACTCAACTGGTCATTTGTAAGGGATGACAAACCAAGAGACGAAGTCTCCAAACAGATCGCAGTGGCGCTGAGCGATGAGATCGATGACCTGCAAAATGCAGGGATCAAGATCATCCAGGTGGATGAGGCAGCCTTCAAAGAGGGGTATCCGCTAAGAGAGGAAAATATCAGGACCTATGAGGATTGGGCGGTCAGAGACTTCAAGATCGCGGTGAGTTCTGCCAGAAAGGAGACACAGATCCATACACATATGTGCTATAGTGAATTCAATGATATCATCAAGACCATTGAAGCGATGGATGCGGATGTCATCTCGATAGAAACGGCAAGAAGCGGGAATGAACTGTTGAAGATCTTCAAAGAGGTTGGATACAAACAGGAGGTCGGTCCGGGAGTCTACGATATCCACTCACCGAGAGTACCGAGTGTCGAAGAGATCGTAACACAGATCAAACTCCTGCTTGAAGTCCTCCCCAAAGAGCAGCTCTGGATCAACCCTGACTGCGGGCTGAAAACAAGAAAATGGGAAGAGGTGAAGCCGAGTCTCACCAACATGGTGGAAGCGGTCAAGATCGTCCGGAATGAACTGAACAGTTAAAATCCGCTGCGCTTTACCAAGCACTTTTGGGGTTCCTGCGCACTGTTCAGGAACCCCTTCTTATTTATAGGAACTTAAAGCATTAAAATTTTACACAACACAGCGTTTGCGGTTACCTTCCCCTGATCAGCTCCACAACTTTCATGACAATCACAGCCACAGCACCCACGATCAACCCCACCAGCAACTCACCGAAAATAAAGGGAATCACCTCCACCCACGCATGGATCGTATGGACATTGTGTACGAAGATCCCCCCGGCTACAAGCAGCATCGCCAGCGTACCGATGACGGCAAGCGCCTTGATCACCTTGGGAAGGGCAAGCACGAAGAACATCCCAACCCTGCTCTCTCCGCCGCCCAGTGCGATTAGCTTATAACCGAAGTCATCCATGCGTACCAGCAGCGCCACGATACCGTATACCCCCACTGTAGCCAGGAAGGCGACAAATGTCACGGCTGCGATCTGTATGCTGAGCGGTTGAGTAGCAACCGCACTCAGCGCAATGATCACGATCTCGATCGAAAGGATAAAATCGGTAATGACGGCGGATCTGATCTTCTCTTTCTCCTGTGTGAGCACCTCTTCGTCGGAAAGTTGCTTCAGGCTCTCTATCGGTATATGTTCCCCGTGCGGTACAAAATACTCATAGATCTTCTCTGCCCCCTCATAGGCCAGATAGACCCCGCCGACCATCAGGATCGGTACAATGATCCACGGGGCAAAGGCACTGAGCAAAAAAGCAAAGGGGAGTATGATCACTTTATTGACAAAGGAGCCTTTGGTGATCGCCCAGATCACCGGAAGCTCACGTGACGAGGCAAACCCCGAAGCCTTCTCGGCATTGACCGCAAGGTCATCCCCGAGTATCCCCGCGGTCTTTTTCGTCGCCACCTGCGTCATCGTCGAGACATCGTCCATCAGTAGCGCGATATCATCCAAAAGTGCAAAAAATCCTGCTGCCATCACCATTCTCCTTGATTTGTACAGATTCTATACGTGTTATTCTACCATCTTCAAACTCTTAAACAACAATTGGATATAATCGCGTCACTATTCAACATACAGGACAGGAAGCGACGTGAGAACACATTATTGTGCCCAAGTAAATGAAACGAACATTGGTGAAGAGGTCACTGTAGCGGGTTGGGTTTCCAGCCGCAGAGACCACGGTGGACTGATCTTTATCGACCTCAGAGACAAGGATGAAGTAGTGCAGCTGGTCTGTGACCCTGCTGACAATGCAGAAGCCCACAAACTGGCTGAAGAGGTAAGAGATCAGTTCGTACTGATCGCTACAGGTAAAGTGCGAGCAAGAGGCGAAGGTCTTGAGAACCCGAAACTCAAAACAGGAAAGATCGAGATCGTCGTTGACAAGCTCGTGATCGAAAACCGCTCCAAACCTATGCCGTTTGACCTTGGTGACAATAAGGTGAACGAAGAGATCAGACTCAAACACAGATACCTCGAACTCCGTACGCAAAAGTCTTACGATATCTTCAAACTGAGATCAAAAGCGACGATCGCAGCGAGAAACGCGCTTGATGAGCTTGGATTCCTCGAAGTGGAGACACCGATCATCACCAAGTCTACACCTGAAGGTGCGAGAGACTACCTTGTGCCAAGCCGCGTACACCATGGTGAGTTCTATGCATTGCCGCAGTCGCCGCAGCTTTTCAAACAGCTTTTGATGGTCGGTGGTTTTGACAGATACTTCCAGATCGCCAAATGTTTCAGAGATGAAGACCTCAGAGCTGACAGACAGCCGGAGTTCACTCAGATAGATGTCGAGATGAGCTTCTGTGACCAGGAGGATGTGATCAGGATCGCGGAAAAACTGCTTCATGATGTGTTTACCGCTTGCGGATTTGATATCCCTGCTACATTCAAACGTATGCCCCACTCTGAAGCGATGGAGAAGTACGGTTCGGACAAACCCGATATGCGTTATGACCTTGCGATGGTAGACGTGATCGATATCTTTGAAAGATGTGACAACGAAATCTTCTCAACGATTGCAAAATCACCGAAGAAGAACCGTATCAAAGCACTCCGTGTTCCAAAAGGCGATGAGATCTTCTCCAAACGCCAGATGAAAGGATTTGAGGACTACGTTCGCAAGTTCGGCGCGCAGGGTCTAGGGTACTTCCAGATGAAAGAGGATGGTCTCAAGGGACCGTTGGCGAAGTTCTTCAGTGAAGAGGACCTTCAGGCGATCGTTGAGAGATGTGAAGTTGAAGTCGGCGATGCGGTATTCTTCGGTGCGGGCGAGAAGAAGCTTGTATGGGACTACATGGGTAGATTCCGTATCTTCCTTGCCGAGACGATGGAGATCATCCCTAAAGACAGATTTGAGTTCCTATGGGTGGTAGACTTCCCGATGTTCGAGGTGGAAGATGGTCAGGTCAAAGCACTTCACCACCCGTTCACACAACCGAAATCGCTTGACTATGAAGATATCGAAGAGATCGAGTCGATCGCCTATGACATCGTACTGAACGGTACGGAGCTTGGCGGTGGTTCTATCCGTATCCATAAAGAGGATGTCCAATCAGAGATCTTCAAGCTTCTTGGAATCGGCGAAGAAGAGGCGCAGGACAAATTCGGCTTCCTGCTGGATGCACTCAAGTACGGTGCACCGCCGCACGGCGGATTTGCGATCGGTCTTGATAGATTGATCATGCTGATGACAGGGGCTAGCTCTATCCGTGATGTGATCGCGTTCCCTAAGACACAAAAGGCACAGTGTCTTCTGACACAGGCGCCAAGCGAAGTCGATCCTGAACAGCTCAAAGAACTGCACCTCAGAGTCAGACAACAACCGGCAACATAACTGCACTGCTTTGTCACTGGGACTGTTTCAGCAACAGGCGCCCTGAAAAAAGTGCCCTTGGGGTGCTTAAGTGACTGGTCACTTTCATCGCACAAGTGCGATGAGCATTCCGCTGAGGAAAACACAGCGTTAGCGTAGCTACTTGGACTTTGTCCAAATGGTGTACTACATTAGAGAAAGGAAAGGTATATTTTATGAAAAAACTATTTTTGATCATCGGAGCACCGGGTTCAGGTAAAACAACAGATGCAAGCATCATCGCGGGCAAGCATGAGGATATCGTACACTATTCTACAGGCGATATGCTTCGCGAAGAGGTAGCAAGCGGTTCTGAGCTTGGACAGACGATCGAGAGCTATATCTCAAAAGGTGCGCTTGTACCGCTGGATATCATCGTCAACACGATCGTATCGGCGATCAACAATGCTCCGGTCGACACGATCCTTATCGACGGTTACCCACGAAGCACAGAGCAGATGACCGCATTTGACGCGATCGTCTCACAAGAGGAGAACATCGAGCTTGCGTCTGTCATCGAAGTCAGAGTAAGCGAAGCGGTTGCAAGAGAGCGTATCCTCGGGCGTGCGGCAGAAGCAGCACCCGGCGAGCAGAGAAGCGATGACAGCGAAGAGGTATTCAACGACCGTATGAAGATCTACACTGATCCGCTTGCTGAGATCCAGGCATTCTACACAGAGAAAAATCTGCTTAAAGTCATCGATGGGGAAAGAACACTTGAACCTATCGTTGCAGATATGGAAGCTTTCATTCTGGAAAACAAATAATTCTCTCCAAAGGGTCGGCCTTCCGGCCCTTCTTCTCCCGTTTCACCATTCCATTTTTAACGTCTAACTGGCTATAATCTCTCTATCACTACAGGCAAGGGATCATAGATGAGAGAGAAGTCATTCAGAGTCGGATATGCTGTGCTTGTCATGGCAGCGGTAGTCATTATTCTCGCCGGTATCAAGGCTGCGGCAGTCATCGTAGTCCCGTTTCTGCTCGCGTTCTTTCTTGCGGTCATACTCTCTCCATTCTTTCTCTGGCTCAAAGCAAAAAAAATCAATGATCTCTTTGCACTTTTGATCGTCGTCTCCCTGCTGATAGCCATCATTACAATACTTTTTGTTCTGGTAGGCAACTCTGTTCAGGATTTTACCAACAATGTACCTGCCTACGAAGCCAAACTACGTACCGAACTGCTCACTCTCCTTGAGCAACTACAGAAATGGGGCATTGAGGTACCCAAAGAGGATATCCTCAATCTTTTCAATATGCAAAGTGTCATGCAGTATATTGCCACAACACTGAAAAGCCTTGGCTCACTCGTTACGAAATCCTTTATGATCATTCTAACGGTCGTTTTTATGCTGATGGAGATCTCGCAGTTCGGCAACAAGCTGGCACTGACCAACACCAATTCTCTTGAAAAGTTTATTGATATCAGCAACAGCATCAAACGCTATCTGCTGCTCAAATTTTTCATCTCTGCTGCAACAGGTATCGTGATCACGATAGGACTCAAGCTCTTTGATATCCACTACGCAGTGCTCTGGGGACTGATCGCATTGATGCTCAACTTTATCCCGACGATCGGTTCGATCATCGCCGGTGTGCCTGCTGTACTCATGGCAATGGTGCAGTACGACATCTCTACATCCATCGGTGTGGCGGTACTCTATATCGTTGTCAACGTGGTCATCGGCTCTATTTTGGATCCACGTATCATGGGGAAAGGCCTGGGACTTTCCACCCTCATCGTCTTTTTATCCTTGATCTTCTGGGGCTGGCTGCTTGGCCCCATCGGGATGCTGCTTTCTGTACCCCTCACCATCATGATCAAGATCGCACTGAGTACACAGCCGAACACGCAATGGATCGCCGTCATGCTTGGCTCGGGGGAAAATGGGATAGTAAAAAGTAAAAAGTAAAAAGTAAAATTACAAACGACAAACTGTTGTCGTTTGCTTAACGCTTTTGCCTTCGCGGGTCACACTCCGTTGCTCTCTAGCCTACGTGGGTCGCTTTGCTCCACCACTTCGGTTCCGAGCTTACAAAAGCAAAGCAGTTTGCTTTTGCTTAACAGCTCTCATGGTTTCGAACCTACAAACGTGAAACTATTCACGTTTGCTTAACGGTTTTGCCTTCACGGCTTCGTTTCACTCCGACCGTTCCGGTTTCGAACCTACAAACGTGAAACTATTCACGTTTGCTTAACGGTTCTCATCACTATACGCGGTGACGTTGTAGGTGGCTACCAGTCCGTCTGCGGAGAGACACTCCTTTTCAAAGAACGCGACGATCTCTTTTCTTTGACAATGTCTTTCGAAAGCCTCTACACTGGCCCAGCTTTCGTGAAATACGATAGGCATACTCTCCCCCGGAGCAAAAGGATTATCGATCTTTTTGGTCACACGGTAAGAGAGACACCCCTCTTCTCTCAGAGTATCAGGTTCAAGTGCTTTGAGCCTCTCAAACAATGCATCGAATTTTCCCTCTTTTGGGGTAAACTGTGCGATACAGTAGAGTATTTTGGACATGATCTTCCTTTTTTGGGGTGATTATACATTTTAGACTTTAAGAA
>Ga0116197_1000178_pt1 | contig 12437 bp, 7 predicted proteins | sample ZodSprsou2mmetaG_FD_94480 | JGI IMG/M metagenome (GOLD analysis project Ga0116197, IMG submission 94480) | Hot spring sediment microbial communities from Zodletone spring, Oklahoma to study Microbial Dark Matter (Phase II) - Zodletone Spring... ...
GAGTACATGATCACCAGTCGCGGCTACCTGAAATCCACCGAGGACATCAAGCGCATCCCGGTGGGCGTGACCGATTCGGGCACCCCGATCACGGTCCAGGACCTGGGCCGGGTCGAGGTGGGCCCGTCCTCGCGGCGCGGGATCGCGGATCTCGACGGCAAGGGCGAGGTAGTCGGCGGCATCGTCGTGATGCGCAGCGGCGAGAACGCCCGCGAGGTGATCGAGGCGGTCAAGGAGAAGCTCGATGACGTCAAGCCGGGCCTGCCCGACGGCGTGGAGGTATTGACCACCTACGACCGCAGCGGCGTGATCGAACGCGCCGTGTCCTTCCTGGAAAAGAAGCTGGTCGAGGAATTCCTGGTCGTCGCCCTGGTGAGCCTGATCTTCCTGTTCCACCTGCGCTCGGCGCTGGTGGCGATCGTCAGCCTGCCGCTGGGGATATTGACCGCGTTCATCGTCATGAACTGGCAGGGCATCAACGCCAACATCATGTCGCTCGGCGGGATCGCTATCGCCATCGGCGCGATGGTCGACGCCGCCATCGTGATGATCGAGAACGCCCACAAGCACCTGTCGCGCTACCGGGAAACCCACGGTCACAATGCCGAGGGCGAGGTGCACTGGGGGCTGATCGCCAAGTCGGCCAGCGAGGTGGGGCCGGCGCTGTTCTTCTCGCTGCTGGTGATCACGCTGTCGTTCGTGCCGGTCTTCGCCCTGGAGGCACAGGAAGGGCGGTTGTTCGCGCCGCTGGCCTACACCAAGACCTACGCGATGGCGGCCGCCGCGGGGCTTGCGATCACCCTGATACCGGTGCTGATGGGCTACTTCATCCGCGGGCGGATTCCCTCGGAGCAAGGCAACCCGATCAACCGGTTCCTGATCTGGGGCTACCGGCCGTTGCTCTCCGGCGCCCTGCGATTCCCCAAGACCGTGCTGGCGCTCGCCCTCGTCGCACTGATCTCGATGGTGCTGCCGTTTGCCGGTGTCTCGGGCTTTCTCGCCCCGCTCAAGTGGGGCGGGGATACCAACTGGCAAGCGACGGTCTCGGAATGGCAATCGGATCTCGAGGACCAGTGGAGCGACTGGTTCGACGGCTCGCCGCGCCTGGCGAGCCTGGGCAGCGGACTGGGCTCGGAGTTCATGCCGCAGCTCGACGAGGGCGATCTCCTCTACATGCCGACCACCCTGCCCGGCCTGTCGGTGGGCGAGGCCCGCCTGCTCCTGCAACAGGTGGACAAGCTGATCAGCGAGGAGCCCGAGGTCGAGCGCGTGTTCGGCAAGATCGGCCGGGCCGACACGGCCACCGACCCGGCGCCGCTGACCATGATCGAGACCACCATCATGCTCAAGCCGCGCGATACCTGGCGCGAGGGCGTGACGCTCGACGACCTGATCGAACGGCTCGACGACAAGGTCGACTTCCCCAGCCTGAACAACGCCTGGGTGATGCCGATCAAGACCCGGATCGACATGCAGACCACCGGCATCCAGACGCCGATCGGCATCAAGATCACCGGCTCGGATCTGGATAAGATCGAGGACGTCGGCAAGCAGGTCGAGACCGCACTGAAGACGTTGCCGGGCACTCGCAGCGCCTTCGCCGATCGCACCTCGGACGGCCGCTACGTCGTGATCACGCCCGATCGCGAGAAGGCAGCGCGCTTCGGCCTGAACATCGGCGACATCCAGAAGGTGATCAGCCTCGCCGTCGGCGGGGTCAAGGTGACCGAGACCGTCGAGGGGCTGGAGCGCTACCCGGTCAGCCTGCGCTATCCGCAGGTCGATCGGAACTCGGTGGAATCGCTGCGCGACCTGCCGATCGTCACGCCCGGCGGCTCGTCGGTCGCGCTCGGCCAGGTGGCAAGCGTCGCGATCGAATCCGGTCCGCCGGTGATCAAGTCGGAGAACAGCCGACCGGCCGGGTTCGTCTTCGTCACCACCAGCGGTGTCGATCTGGGCGGTTATGTCACCCGCGCCAAGGAGGTTCTCAAGGAAAAGGTCGATCTGCCGCCGGGTTACGCACTCGAATGGGCGGGCCAGTACCGCTACATGGAACGGGCCGCCGAGCGGCTCGAACAGGTGGTGCCCCTGACGCTCGCGATCATCTTCGTGCTGCTCTACCTCACCTTCCGCCACGGCGGCAAGGCCTTGATGATCATGGCCAGCCTGCCGTTTGCCCTGATCGGCAGCTTCTGGCTGTTGTGGGCGCTGGGCTACAACCTCTCGATCGCGGTGGCCGTGGGGTTGATCGCCCTGGCCGGCGTCGCCGCCGAGTTCGGCGTGGTGATGCTCGTCTACCTCGACCAGGCCATCAAGCGCCACCAGGACGAGGGGCAGTTCAACACCCGGGACGACCTCAAGGCCGCCCTGATGGAAGGCGCCGTGCTGCGGGTACGGCCCAAGGCGATGACCGTGGCGGTAATCCTCGCCGGCCTGATGCCGATCCTGGTCGGACACGGCACCGGCTCCGAGGTGATGTCGCGCATCGCCGCGCCCATGGTCGGCGGCATGATCACCGCCCCGATCCTGTCGATGATCGTCCTGCCGGTGATCTACTGGCTATGGCAACGGCGGAAGATGCCAAAAGGCGATTAGGAGGTTTTTGCGACCGCAAACAAGAAAGGCCGGGTTCAACCCGGCCTTTTCTTTGCACCTGCCGACTCGGATCAGTCCCCAGCGGCCTGCCGCGCGAGCCCCTCGAGCACGTCGGCCATCTTCGCCTGCACCGGCTCGGCACAATCGCCGATAGCGTGGCGTTCGACCAGGTAGTCGGCGGTGTTGTAGGCGATCTTCACCGTGCCGCTATCATCCCAAATCAGCATCTTCATGGGCAGGTCGATCGCCACCGTCGGCGCGCACCTCATCAGCGCGGTACCGCCCTTGGGGTTGCCGAAGATGACCAGCCGCGTCGGTGCCATGTCGAGACCCACGCCGGAGGCATTGGCGCGGTGGTCCACCTGCGCCATCACGCTCATGACCTTGCCCTCGACCGCCTCGACCAGCCTCTGCTCGGTTTCGGCGACCCCGTGCTCGCTCTCGATGACGGCAAGGCCGTTGCCGGCCACCCCTGAAAGAGGCAAAGACAGCGCCAGAAGACCGGCAATTACACTAAAAACGTTCCGCTTAAAACCTTGCATGATTGCAACCTCCCAGGTTTTTGATCATGGGTCAACACTAGACGAGGAAACGAAAAGTGGCTTTGCGACTGGTTCGATCAGGCCTATGAAACACGCGCCAGGGAGCCCTTCCCGAGGAGGATCAAACTGGTGTAGACCAAGGTGAAATTGCTATCCTAGCCCGTCCTGAGCGTTGTCCAACACCTGTCCGAACACAGACAATCTACCAAGGCTGGAATGAACTTATGAACTGGCATTACGAGGAGGCTCCGCTGAACGGTGGCGCACCAGGCGACGCATTCAAGAGCAGCTTTAACGGTGCAGGCAAAAAGCCCGCTGCCATACTGGCTCGCGAAGCAATCCAGAACAGCGTCGACGCGGCTCTTCAAGCGAACGCCCCGGTCACTATTGACTTCCAGTTCAAGACCTTGGCCGATGGTGAACGGATACAATTTGCCGAGACGATGGCCTTATCGGATATGGAGAGCCGCGAACCAAGCCTAGGCCTGCACAAAAAAAACGCGATAAAAGACCAAAAATCGCCACTGCAACTACTCTACATCCACGACTACGACACAAGCGGTTTGAAAGGCGACCCAACCTCCCCCTCGTCGAATCTACGTAAATTACTGATGGACCTAGGAGGTAGCGACAAAGCGCATGACAGCTCCGGCACCGGCGGATCCTATGGGTTTGGCAAGGCCGTCTATAGCTCCAATTCACGCATAGGGACGATCTTCGCTTTCAGCCGAACCGTAGACGGCAACGGGAACCCAATATCGGTCCTGATGGGCTGCGCTTATCAGGCAAGCCACGATTTCAACGGAAACTCATATACCGGCCGCGCTTGGTTTGGCGTTCAGCACAATGTGCCCGAAAAGGGTGTTCGGTATGACCCATTCCAAGGAGAGGAAGCAGAAAAACTCGCCAGGGCACTAGGATTTGAGCGTGAAGACGGATCAGGCACATCAATCTTACTTATTGACACAGATTTGAGGCCGGACGATCTGATCGCAGGAATTGAGGATTGGTGGTGGCCTCGAATCGACGCACGTCTTCTGTATAGCAAGGTAATAGATGACGCGGATGACGAACACTTCCCTAGGCCAAAGAAGCGTAAACACCTCAAGCCCTTCGTCGAATCTTTCGACATGGCAAAAGGTGTCACCCCGACAATCCCGGGGAAGCAAGCCCAGAAAACATTTAACCGACTGGACAGCCTCCAGATTGGAAGTTTTGGCTCCGTAGTAGTAGATGACTCTCAAGACGAAAACCCGTTTGGGGAAGAATATGAAGAGCTTTTGGACACCGTCGCGTTGATTCGAAGCCCACTCATGGTCGTCGACTACTATCGTAAGTGGCGACCGACGGCATCTGCACCCCCAGCGGTAGGCTGTTTTCTTGCCGCAAATGACATTGACCGTATTCTAAAGCTCTCAGAGCCGCCTGCTCATGACAAATGGGACCCCTCCGCTGGCCGACTCACAGTGGTTGACGAGGAGTATCCGAATGTTGTTCAGAGCACACTTCAGAGAATCAAAAAGTCTTTCAGGGATTTCCAGGCATCGGCCAAACCTCCCGCACCACCCAGGCCAAAACGGCTTGCAAAACTTGAGCGCGAATTGGCAACTTGGTTCGGCGCTGGCCCCAAAAACCAGACCCCGCCCCCGGGACCGAATCCAGCACCCATATCTTTAAGACTGGATGGTCCCCACCTAGAAAAGGTGAAGGACGGGCTTCGAGCGCGAGGATATGTGGAAGTTCGCGCGAACGGACAAATGGAAGGAAGTGTGCCTTTCCGAATCGGCCTGACGCTACAGGTAGCGGAAGAAGATTCAGTCTCGCAAAACGACCCTATACCGCTGACACTGACACCAGATCTAAATTTCAAAGAAATTGACGACGACTTATGGGCAGCCACCGTGGATGATCAAACCGTGGCGCAGTTGGAGTACGTCTCGGAGATATACGATCCTGACTGGACAGTCCAGCTCATGCCGGAGGTTCTGCCGTTCACGGAGGAGGAGCAATGAAAGCTTGGAGACGAACCGAGACGCGTGTAGCACGGCCTTTTTTTGCGCTTACAGACATTGAGCCCGCACTTGACGGCGTAACACTCCTGCTCGGAGAAGAAGAAAGGGAGTCTTATCAAGATCACCAACAGTTGGACCCGGCAGATTTTGAGGATCTTCAACTAAAAATACGAACAAATATCGACATCCAACAACTAGTCAAACGTTTAGATGACAAAAAAGATCACTTCCAATTGATCATGGCTCTAAGAGACCCCATGCTCAAAAAACGTGTCACGAAGAACACTTGGAATATTGAGGAAATTCCAAATGAAATCCTCCTTGATGAGGATGAAGTGCTCAGATTTGGCCACCGCAGAGAGCTGCACATAACCTTAGCTCTGGCCCTGTGCAAAAGCATTGAACCCAATCCCGGCTGGCCGACGAAGAAGGGAGACTGGATAGCCAAGCGCTCTTTCGTGATAAAAACCAACACAATGAGTTCGGCGTTTGATCTCCGCAAGATGACCGCCGATGAGGCCAAGCTGTGGACCGGGTTCCGGGGCGCACTAATTCACGTTGACTACATAGATGGAAGATTGCTGGAGGAACCCGAGGAAGACAGCCCTTTGGCTACATGTTATATCGCGGAGGACGTTTACGATTCAATGCAACGGGCTACGGAAGGACCATTATTGCAATCGTTGGTGATGACCGAGGTTGTGGCTGGAGTCCTCCTGGCGGCAGGAGAGGACATTGAAGACGCGACTGATGTCCCGAAGGGAGTGCCTCTAGAGCGCATACTGAACCATCTTGGAGCGGACAAACGGATGGGGCTTGATCAACTCAAGTCCATAATCCGCGATCCACTGAAACTTCGCGCCGCGGTTCACGACCGCCTTGACGTAATTTCTCAGCTACGGAGCCTTTAAATGCCGTATCCAGTGGTGAATGACAAAGAAGCGAGGATTTGGTGGAAGGCCTGGAGTGATTCGTCAGACCCCACGGCACCGCCTGAATCACCGCCCCCTGAGAAGTCGGAATATGGCGACAGTCACGATTGGCACCAAATCGTGACATCCACTCTTGGGAAGCTTCATGAGTTATACGACAAGGTCGAAAGCAACTCCGAAAAGATGTCTACAGACCGCTTTGAAGCTCAAGCGTGTACCGTAATCCATGACGAATTACCAGAAGACGAGGCGTTGGCGGATTCCGGTTTCTGGATATGGGTAGCCACCGGCCCAGGCCTTGATCTCGTAATTCGCCGTTATCCAATAAAGGAGCGAGAAGGGAAACCTTCAAAGATCCCAGGCAGGGACAACTTCACCTCCTCGAATGCTCGCGAAACTTTTTTCTACCGCATGTGGGTAAGAGCGCACCTCGCACACGACAAGAACCGGACCGACCCCTACCAACTGGCGCGAGCTGGTGACGTAGATTTCTGGCGCAGCCACGTGTTCCGGCAGATGGCCAGCGAGGCAAAGCCGATGCTGGCAGCCTTCATAGAATTTCAGTACCCGAATGGTTCGGAAGGCAGCAAACGTCTCAAGCAAGAAGAAGTGAGAAAACTTGTCAAATACATAAAACGAGCTTCGGCGAATATCGTGATCGAAACGCTTAACAAAGCAGAGGCTCGTTCAATGATAGAGCGACAATGGGCAAAAATAGAAACACAGAAAGAAACAAAGTGAAAGAAACGATTGCACTGAGCTCACACGCCACCCCTGGCACCCAGAAGAATTCGATCGCATTAGGAAACTCCGACCTCTTGACAATAGAAGATCGCAGTGACGAGGACCTTGAACAAGACAGATGGTCAACTTGGTGGCAATCGTTTCTGCGAGGATCGCAACTCCCTGAAAACAAGAAGCGAGGCCGGCTTAGAGCCGTTGACCTTTTCTGTGGGGCCGGCGGCTTCGCACTGGGAGCGTCTTTGGCTGCCCGAGGATTCGGCAAGCGAGCCTGGTTCGAAAGGATCGTGGATGCTGATGGGGAAGCACTTGAGGTTCACAATAGGAGCCTGGAGGTCGGAAAAACCGTAAATGCAGGGGTGTCATCGCTCGTCGATTATCAGATTCGTCAGCGCAATGGGGAGTGGTCATTTGCCTACCCTCCAGAGATTGTCGCTGATGAGTTTGAAATACAGGAAGGCATCGATCTTTTGATTGGAGGTCCTCCCTGCCAAGGGCATTCCAACCTAAACAACCACACCAGAAGAAATGATCCCCGAAACGACCTACTTCTTTGCACTGTCGCGATTGCAATCGCTCTTCGCGCCAAATGCGTCGTAATTGAGAACGTAAGTTCAATCAGGGCATCACACGGTGACATTGTAGGCATCGCTCGAGAACTTTTTCAGGGCGCAGGCTACCTCGTGAATGAGGAAATCGTACGAGCTGACCGGATCGGCTGGCCCCAGACTCGGGAGCGCTATTTCATGACAGCCATCCGCAAAGACGCAGCCGTTCATGAACTGCCAGCTGTTCCAGAGCGAGCACCCAGAGACGTGATGTGGGCGATTGGGGACTTGAGGTACGAGGAAATGGGCATTGACCCCTTTGATACGGCACCAATACCAACTGAAGTAAATCGCCGGCGGATCAATTGGCTTTTCGATAATAACGAGTTCAATTTGGCGAACTCCGAAAGGCCGTCGTGCCACAGAGATGGGACGACTTATACGGCAGTGTATGGACGCATGTATCCGAACCGCGCTGCGCCAACAATAACCACAGGCATAGGAACCCCTGGGCAGGGCAGGTTCATTCACCCAATGAGACGGAGGCTAATCACACCGCATGAAGCAGCGCGTATACAAGGATTCCCCGATGGGTACGGTTTTTCCAGGCCCAATGAATCAGCGAAGCGGAAAGACCTAGCGAAGTGGATTGGAGACGCTGTCCCTTCGGCACTTGGATATGAAATGGTTCGTCGCGCGCTCTTATCTCTGGGTTTGTAATGCGATGAGCCGTCCACCAGAAAAAGATGCCGAGGTATCGGGCACAAGATCACGGATCATGCGCGCCGCTCCGAGGACATCCACCGTTCCCGAATTTTTATGCGACGAGCACTTCATGCGTCCGGTTTTAGGTTTCGTCTTGGTCGACGCGATCTAGTGGGAAGACCTGACATCGTGCTGCCAAAGTGTAACTTGGTTGTTTTTGGTTACGGATACTTTTGGCAACGTCACGAGGAATGCAAGTTCACGACGACACCGCGCTCACGCGTTGAATTTTGGGACGACAAATTTGCTAGTGACATGGAGCGGGACGCGGGTAATGAGGGACCACTCATCCAATCAGGATGGTGAGTGCCAATGATTTGGGAATGCTCGCTAAAACAAAAAAAGTCTGACTAACGGTCAAGAACCTTGCACGGTGGCTATGAGGAACAGGAGCGACAATCACCTCAGACACATGCTCACCACCCAACTAAACTGAGTCCTATGTGCGTGTGAATAGCCTCAGGCACGGCAGAACAAGTCCTTGCGCAGAACACGATTCAAACGGGTGAGATTACAACGCGCGTGGAACACTATCTGTGATCCGTACAAATCCCGGCGTTTAGTGCCCCCAACTACTCGCCTCTCATCCCCTCGTCTTCCGATGAGCTCGAAAACCCCTCGGTCAATTCGGCGGCCGTCAACGGCCGCGGCTCCTGGGTCACCGGGTCGAGTGAGGCGATGTCCTTCTCGGCGGAGACGGTCTTGAGGTCGCGGAACTTGCGGGCGCTGGGGAGCACGCGGGATTCGAGGGTGCCCACGGAGCTGTTGTAGGCCTCGACGGCCTGGTTGAGGCGATTGCCCACCTTATTCCAGTGGTCGGCGAGCGTGCCGATGCGCTCGTAGAGCTCCTTGCCCAGCGCGGCGACTTCGGCGGCGTTCTGCGCCATCGCCTCCTGGCGCCAGCCGTAGGAGACGGCCTTCAGGAGCGCGATCAGGGTGGTCGGGCTGGCCGGAATGACGCGGTTCTCGGCGCCGTACTCGATCAGGCCCGGGTCTTCGGCCAGTGCCGCGGAGAAGAAGGCCTCGCCGGGGACGAACAGCACCACGAATTCGGGCGACGGGTCGAACTGGTCGAAATAACTCTTCTTCGCCAGCTGGCCGACGTGGGCGCGCACCTGGCGGGCGTGACTGACCAGCGCGGCCTTGCGGGCGGTCTCGTCGTGCGCCTCGACGGCCTGCAGGTAAGCATCCACCGGCGCCTTGGCATCGACCACCACCTGTCGCCCGCCGGGCAGGTGGACGATCATGTCGGGGCGCAGCCGACCGGCCTCGGTGGTCTGGCTGACCTGCTCCTCGAAGTCGCAGTGCTCGAGCATGCCGGCCATCTCGACCACGCGTTTGAGTTGCAGCTCGCCCCAGCGACCGCGGGCCTGCGGCTGGCGCAGCGCTTTGACCAGATCCGCGGTCTCGCGATGCAGGCGCGGCAGGTGGGTCTGTAACAGGTCGTTGACCTGCTGGTTGAGCGCCGAGTAGGCACTGGTGCGCGCCTGCTCGAGCCCGTCGAGCTTGGTGTCGAACTTCTCCAGGCGCTCGCGGATCGGGCCGGTGAGCTGTTCGATCGCCTTGTGACGGGCGGTCAGGTCGTCCTTGGCCTGGTGCTGGAAGCGCTCGAGGTTCTCGCGGGCGAGCTTGAGGAACGATTCGTTGTTGCGTGACAGGGCATCCGCCGACAGGCCCTTGAAGGCGTCCGCCAGTTTCTCGCGCGCTTCGTCCAGGAGCTTCAGTTTTTCGGTGGCCGCCTCGCGTTCGCGTTCGAGCCGTTCGGTCAGTTCGGCGCGTTCAGCCTTGAGCGAGGCGGTAGTGGCGCGTTCGGCGTCCAGGGCGTCCTGGGTCTCGCGCCGACGGCCTTCGAGGGCATCACGCGCCTGGGCGAGGTGCCGGGTTTCGGTCTCCAGCCGGGCGACAAGGGTACGCGTCTCGCCCAACTCGTTGCGCGCGCCGGCGAGCGCGTCGGTCTCCGCCTCGAGCGCGGCCTCCAGCTCGCGCTGCGACTCGGCCAGCCGACCGCGCTCGCGGGTTTCGTCGCGCAGTCGCGCGCCCAGCCAGGCGGATGCTACCGCCGCGACCAAGGCCACGGCGAACAGCCCCCAGGCCACCCAGTGGTCGATCAGTACGTCCACGGTCGTCACGAGATCTCTCCTGCATCCACCGGCCAGGGGCGTTCGGGCGGATGCGCCTGTATCCGTCGGCGCGCTTCCTCGACGTCCAGGTCGATCTGTTCGACCAGCGCGTCCAGCGAGTCGAAGCGCCGTTCGTCGCGAATGGCGTCGAGAAACTCGACCTGCACCAGCTGGCCGTAGATGTCGGCGTCGAAATCGAGCAGGAACACTTCCAGGCGCGCGACACCCCCATCCACCGTCGGCCGGGTGCCGATGTTCGCCACGCCGTAACGCGGCCCGTCCTCGATGCCGTTCACGCGCACCAGAAAGACGCCACGCAGGGGCGACAGGCGGCGGCGCAAGGCGATATTGGCGGTGGGAAAACCAAGCTCGCGGCCGCGCTTGTCGCCGTGCATCACCCGCCCGCAGAGAAAGAACGGGTGGCCGAGCAGCCGGGCGGCCAGCACCACGTCACGCGTCTCGAGCGCGGCCCGCACCCGGGTCGAGGAGACCCGTTCGCCGTCGAGCGTGACCGTCACCGCCCGCTCGACACCAAAACCCAGCCGCGGCCCCATGCTCTCCAGCAGGGTGAAGTCGCCGGCACGCTTGGCGCCGAAGCGAAAATCGTCGCCGATCACCACATGGCGCGCACCCAGCGCTCGTACCAGAAGCTCCTCGACGAAACTCGGGGCCGACATGCCCGCCAGCCGTGCGTTGAAGGGCATCAGCACCAGCCGGTCGACCACGCCCAGCGCCTCGAAGGCGTGGAAGCGCTCGCGCAGCCGGGTGAGCCGCGCCACTGGCGGAACATCATGGCGCTCGGCGAAAAACTCCCGCGGCAGCGGCTCGAAGATCACGACCACCAGCGGCAACCGCATCGCCTCGGCCTGCTCGGCGGCCTGCCGGATCACCGCCCGGTGGCCACGGTGCACGCCGTCGAAGTTGCCGATGGTGACCACCGCGCCGCCCGGTTCGGGTTGGCGGGGCGTCTCACCCGGCAGGAGGCGGATCAGCTGCATGCGAACTCCCTTCGTGTTGGCGTTCCGGCTTATTGGCGTTCGGGGCTATTGGCGTTCGGGCGGCACGTGGCGATCGAAGGTGACGACCGCCATCAGTCGGCGCGGCGTCTGCCCGAGCATCGCGGCGGCGAGCACGAAGACCAGCACGCCCAGCCCGATCAGGCCGAACACCGCACCGAGGCGCTCGAACCACAGCCAGCCGGTCCAGACCCCGGCGGCCGGACTGGCCCAGAGCAACACGGCGGCCATGCCCAGCGCGGCGAGCGTGATCCGCCCGATGAACCGGCGCGTGCCCGCCTCCACCCGCCAGGCGCCCCGGCGACGCAGGGTCCAACCTAGCAACAGGGCATTCACCCAGGCCGCCATTACCGTCGTCAAGGCCAGCCCGACGTGGGCCAGCTGACCGCCGAGCCAGATCATCCAGGGAATCACCAGCAGTGCCTTGAACAGCAGGTTGGCGCCCACCGAGATCACCGCGATGCGCACCGGCGTGGCGGTGTCCTGACGGGCGAAGAACCCCGGCGCGAAGATCTTGATCAACAGGAACGCCGGCAGGCCCAGCGCGTAGGCCGTCATCGCCAGCGACACCATCGCGGTGTCGTCCATCGTGAACGCATCATACTGGAACAGCGTCGCGAGGATCGGCACCGACAGCCCGATCAGGCCGGCCATTGCCGGCACCCCGATCAACAAGGTCAGGCGCAGCGCGCCATTGACGGTGCGATTGTAATCCTCGTCGCTGCCCCGGGCGAAGGCACGCGAGAGCGCCGGCAGGATGACGGTGCCGATCGCCACGCCAAACACGCCCAGTGGCAGTTCCACCAGCCGGTCCGAGTAATACAGCCAGCTCACCGAGCCGGTCACCAGCAAGGAAGCGAGAATGGTATCGACCAGCAGATTGATCTGCGTCACCGAGGCGCCGAACATCGCCGGCAGCATCAGCCGCAGCGTTTTCTTCACCCCGGGATGAGGCCCGAAACGCGGCCGCGGCAACAACCCCAGCCGGGCGAGGAACGGCAGCAGGAAGAACAACTGCAGAATACCGGCGACAAACACGCCCCAGGCCAGCGCCATCACCGGCTCGGCGAACAGCGGCGCGGCCAGAAGCGTCGCCGCGATCAGGCTGAGATTGAGCCAGATCGGGGCAAGCGCCGGCATGGCAAAGCGGCCGAAGGCGTTGAGGC
>Ga0116197_1000180_pt1 | contig 12368 bp, 7 predicted proteins | sample ZodSprsou2mmetaG_FD_94480 | JGI IMG/M metagenome (GOLD analysis project Ga0116197, IMG submission 94480) | Hot spring sediment microbial communities from Zodletone spring, Oklahoma to study Microbial Dark Matter (Phase II) - Zodletone Spring... ...
GGGTGGTCTGACGTGTGCTCATGGACGATAGGACTCCGGTGATGGGATCGGGAGGCTCAGGGGGCGAGCCGGATCGATGTGGCGGCGCGCCGGGCGCGGTCACGCGCCTGCTCGATCGACTCGCCGCGGGCCAGGGCGACACCGAGCCGCCGCGCCCCGGAGACGGTGGGCTTGCCGAACAGGCGCAGTTCCGTGCCGGGCTCGGCCAGGGCTGACGCCGTGCCGGTCAGGACCGGGTGGCGGGTCTCGCCCTCGCGCACGATGGCGCAGGAAGCCGACGGGCCGCGCTGGGCGATCTCGTGGATCGGCAAACCGAGCATGGCCCGCAGGTGCAGGGCGAATTCCGACAGGTCCTGCGAGACCAGGGTCACCAGTCCGGTGTCGTGCGGGCGCGGTGAGACCTCGCTGAACCACACCTGGTCGTCCTTGACGAACAGCTCCACGCCGAAGATGCCGTAGCCGCCCAGCTCCTCGACGATGGTGCGCGCGATCTCGCCCGCCCGTGCCAGCGCCGTCTCGCTCATCGGGTGGGGCTGCCAGCTTTCGCGGTAATCGCCGTCGACCTGGGTGTGACCGATCGGCGGGCAGAGGGTGATGCCGTCGCGATGGCGGACGGTGAGCAGGGTGATCTCGTAGTCGAAGTCGATGAACGATTCGACGATCACCCGTCCGCGTCCCGCCCGGCCGCCGGACTGGGCGAACTCCCAGGCGCGCAGTGCCGTGCTCGGCTCGCGCACCAGCGACTGGCCCTTGCCCGATGAACTCATCACAGGTTTGACCACGCAGGGGGTGCCGATCTCGTCGATGGCGGAAAGAAATTGCGCCTCGCTCTCGGCGAAGGCGAACCGACTGGTCGGCAGGGAAAGGGTCTCGGCGGCCAGTCGGCGGATGCCCTCGCGGTCCATGGTCAGTCGCGCCGCGCGTGCATTCGGGGTGACCACGAATCCCTGTGCCTCCAGCTCGATCAGTGTCGGGGTGGCGATCGCCTCGATCTCGGGGACGATCAGGGCCGGCATCTCCTGGGTGATCACGCTTTTCAGCGCCGTGCCGTCGAGCATGTCGATCGCGTGCGAGCGGTGCGCAACCTGCATGGCCGGCGCGTTGGCGTAGCGGTCGACCGCGATCACCTCCAGGCCCAGCCGCTGGGCCTCGATGGCGACCTCCTTGCCGAGCTCGCCGGCGCCCAGGAGCATCAGCCGGAGGGCCTCGGGCGAACCGGGGGCGCCCAGTTGCGCCGCGCGGGTGTCGATGCTGCCGTGATCAGCCATGGCCAAAGTTCTCCGTGACGTAGTCGATGTCTTTGTCGCCACGTCCGGAGAGGTTGGCCAGGATGGTGGTGCCGGGGTTCTCCCGGCCGAACTTCATCGCCCAGGCGATCGCGTGGGCCGATTCCAGCGCCGGGATGATGCCCTCGCGGCGCGAGATCTTGTAGAACGCATCCAGGGTCTCGTCGTCGCTGATGGCGTGGTAGTTCACCCGCCCGGAGGTCTTGAGGTGCGAGTGCTCCGGGCCGACGCCGGGGTAGTCCAGCCCCGAGGCGATCGAATGCACCGGCGCCGGGTTGCCTTCCTCGTCAGCCAGCAGCAGGCACTTGAAGCCGTGGATCATGCCGGGCTTGCCGAAGGTCATGGTAGCCGAGTGCTGGCCGAGCTCGGTGCCCTTGCCCAGCGGCTCGACGCCATGGAGCTGCACGTCGTCATCGTCGATAAAGCCGGCGAACAGGCCTAGGGCGTTAGAGCCGCCGCCGACGCAGGCAGTGACGTGATCTGGCAACTCGCCGGTCATCTCCAGGTATTGCTCGCGCGCCTCGAGGCCCATTACCGACTGGAAGTTGCGTACCATCTTGGGGAACGGGTGCGGGCCGACCACCGAACCGATCGCGAAGATCGCCTCGTCGGCCTGCGAGAGATAGCTCTGGAAGGCCGAGTCGACCGCTTCCTTGAGGCTGCGGCCACCGAAGCCCACCGGCACCACGTTGGCGCCGAGCAGCTTCATGCGCGTGACGTTGGGCGCCTCCTTGGCGATGTCGATCTCGCCCATGTGGATCTCGCACTCCATACCGAAGTAGGCCGCCGCGGTTGCCAGGGCCACGCCGTGCTGTCCGGCGCCGGTCTCGGCGATCAGCTTCTTCTTGCCCATGTGCTTGGCCAGCAGCGCCTCGCCCATGCAGTGGTTGAGCTTGTGCGCGCCGGAGTGGTTGAGGTCCTCGCGCTTGAAATAGAGGTGGGCGCCGACATCGGCACTGAGATTGTGCGCGTAGTAAACCGGGGTGGGGCGGCCCTGGTAGTGCTTGCGGATGTAGCGCAGTTCGTTGAGGAAGTCGGCCGAGCGCATCAGGCGCTGGTAGGCCCGTTCGATCTCGGCGAAATGCGGCTCAAGCTCGGGGGGAAGAAAGGCACCCCCAAATTCACCGAAGTAGCCTTCCTTGGTTGGGAAATCCTTGAGGTACGACATTCAACCTCCCTGCCAGCTGATTGGGTTGCGTACCTGCATGATCCAACGCCGGGCGGGCGTTGCCAAGCCCGACGGCGAACCGGATGGCGGAATGGCATTCCTCGAGCCGTTCGTCCCGGTTGTCGTGGTCTTTCCGGTCCTGCCTTCCCCATTTGGGTGCATAAAGTCTGAATAACCTATACAAAAGATATGCAATACCGATACAAACACGCCGGCCGACGCACCCGTGGGGTGCGAGCCGGCCGGGAGGATTCAAAGATGTTCAATCGCCGTCTGCACCACGAGCTGGCCGAGTGCCAGGACCAGCTGCGCCAACGAAACGCCGTGCTGGATGCGGTGCGCGACTCGGTCGCCTACATCGAGTTCAGTCCGGACGGCCACGTGCTGGACGTCAACGAGCGCTTTCTCGAGACGGTTGGGCGATCAAACGGCGAGGTGATCGGGGCGCATCACCGCCTGTTCTGCGATGACGATTACGCCGCATCCACCGCCTACCAGCGGTTCTGGGAGATCCTGCGTAGCGGGGAGTCGCATTCGGGCACGTTCCCGCAGGTGACGGCCGGTGGTGATCGACTCTGGCTGGAGGCCAGCTATTTCCCGGTCAAGTCCGCGGACGGCCGGGTCGAGCGGGTGGTCAAGTTCGCCACCGACGTGACCGAGGCGGTGCTGGCCGCCCAGCAGACCGCCGACATCGCCGCCCGGGGTGCCGATTCGCTGCGCACGTCGATCGAGACCTCCGAGCAAATCCGCGAGTTGATCGCCGAGGCCAAGGCGGTGATCGGCAATCTCAACGATGAATCCAAGAACATCGAGACCATCGTCGCCACCATCAGCGCCGTGGCCGACCAGACCAACCTACTGGCGTTGAATGCCGCCATCGAGGCCGCGCGGGCCGGCGAGCACGGGCGTGGCTTCGCGGTGGTGGCCGGCGAGGTCCGCCAGCTCGCCGCACGCACCAGCGCCGCGACCGGCGAGATTGCCGAGGTGATTCGGGGCAACCTCGACTACACCGGCGATATCGTGCAGCGCATCGAGAACGCCAGCCGGGTGGCCGATCTGGGTCGAGAACAGGTGCGCTCGGTCGAGGCGATCGTCGAGGAGATTCGCCAAGGGGCGAGTCACGTGCTCGAATCGGTTTCATCGATCCCGCAGCACGCAGTCGCCCGGGTGTGATCGACACGATGCGACGACGTCCCCGACGTGCGGGTGCCCGCGGCAAATCGGGGTCTTGATTCGGTCGAAACGGGCATCTGCGATAAGCTGAGCTAATGCCCATAGTCTTTGGTTTGCCTCAATTCAGTGCAGCCCGCGTGTCGCGCCATGCCATCGATCGCTAATCACCATCGCCGAGCCCATTTTCGAAACGCCGTGATCATATTGGCCGGGGTCGCGGGCTTGTTCATGCTGGTCTGGTCGTACGTCGGCAGTTATCAGCAACTGATTTCTTCGACGCAGGTAGCCGCGATCTCGCATCTCGCGGTCGAATATCGGCTGCTCGATCGTCATCAGGCGGAACTCGCCCAGCAGGTGGTCGAGGACCTGATCGACCGGCCCGCGATCCTGCGATTGCTCGCCGAGGCGGCACACGCGCCGAACGCCGCTACGCGTGCGCCCTTGCGCCGTGAATTGCACGACCGCCTCACGCCTACCTACGAGCGGATGCGCGATAAGGGGTTCGACCAACTTCATTTCCACTTGCCCGGTGCGATCAGCTTTCTGCGCTTCGACCGGCCCGACCGATACGACGATCGTCTGTGGAAAACGCGACCCGGCATCGCCCGGGTTCACCTGGAACGTCGGCCGGTCAGCGGTTTCGAAGAGGGTCGGCTGTCGGGCGGGTTTCGCTATCTCTTCCCGCTGTTCTTCGAGGGTGAGTTCGTCGGCTCGGTAGAGGCCTCGTACGCGTTTCGGTCCTTCCTGAGCGACTACGCCGACGGGCCTGAGGTCGGCTATCGTCTGTTGCTCCCTCGGGATGCCGTGGCCAACCGAGCCGCTGACGCCGCGGAACGGGACTACATCGACTCCCAGCTGCATCCGGATTTCGTCGTCGATCGGCAAGACGAGCCGGGCACGGGGGGCGATGGGGTGGCCGGTTTGCCCGGCGGCGAGTGGAGCGCGAAGCGCTTGAGCGCGGTGGGTCGGTCCTTGCCGTCCGCCGTGCGGGACCGCATGGACCGGGGTGAGCGGTTCGCCGAGGTCACGCGTCAACCCGAGCCGGCAGTGGTCGCTTTTCTGCCGGTGCAGACCACCGAGGGAACGGTCGGCGGCTACCTGCTGCGCTACGCGCCTGCCCCCGAGGTCGCCCAGGCCTGGTCCTCGCTGTGGATCAAGGGTGGGCTCGCCGCAGTGATGGTGCTTATTACCCTCGGGTCCCTGCTGTACCTGAGCTGGCGGGAATCCGCTCGCCAACTCGAGCGCGAGCGATGGCTGCAATTGCTCAACGAGGCTCAGCGGATCGCGCAGGTTGGCAATTGGGCGTTCGACGTCCAGAGCGGAGCGCTTACCTGGTCGGACCAGGTCTTCCGCCTCTTCGGCTATCCGCCGCGAAGCTTCTCGCCGACCTACGAGCGCTTCCTTGAAATAGTGCATCCCCATGACCGTGAGCGGGTGTCAGGGGCGGTGGCCGAGGCGCTTGAGACCGGCCGCGCCTACCAGGTGACCCACCGGGTGGTATTGCCCGATGGCCATACGCGTTACATCCACGAACGCGCGGCGCTCGAACGCGATGAGAAATCGCAGGCGGTGGTCATCGTCGGTACGGCGCAGGACATCAGCGACCAGGTCGCCGCGGAGAAGGAGTCCCGAGAGGCGGCGACGATCCTGTATTCGACCCGCGAGGGCGTGATCATCGCCAGCGAGGTCGGTCACGTGCTTTCGGCCAATCCGGCCGTCGAGCGCCTGTTGGGCCTTGACGAGAAGGCGTTGGTGGGCCGGCTGGTCGACGAGTTGATTGTCGATCACGAGCAGTCCACGCCCTTTGCCGAGGTGCGCGAGCGGCTGGATGGCAGGGGAAGCTGGGAGGGTGAGCTCTGGTTGCGGCGGTTCGGTGACGGGACCGATTTCTTTCCGGCGCGGGCGACATTCACCGCCATCACCAGCGACATGGAGGAGCGCCGTTTCGTGGTGATGTTCTCCGACATTTCCGAGGCCAAGGCGCGCGAGTGGGCCATGTGGCACCAGGCCCATCACGACGCGCTGACCGGGTTGGCGAATCGGACCCTGTTCCAGGAGCGCCTCGAGCGTGCCCTGTCAGCGGCCGAACGCCACGGCGAACGAGTTGGCGTGCTTTACCTTGATCTGGACGGTTTCAAGCCGATCAACGACACCTACGGTCACGAGGTGGGTGACGACCTGTTGATCGTCCTCGCCCAGCGTCTGCTTGAGGTCACGCGTGAAGAGGACACGGTGAGCCGGCAAGGAGGCGACGAATTCGCCGTGCTGGTGGCTCGCCCGGCCACCCCCGAGGCGGTGGAGACGGTTGCCGAGAAGGTCGTCGAGGCCATACACGGCCCGGTGCAGGTCGGGCGGCTGACGCTCCACCCGCGAGCGAGTATCGGTGTGGCCGTTTACCCGGACCACGGCACCACGGTCGAGGCGTTGATCGCGGCGGCGGACGAGTCGATGTACCGCCAGAAGCAGGGGCGCAAGGGTGAGGCAGGCGGCCTGATCGACTGAGTTCAGCGACGTCCGAGCCTGTTTTCAAGGGCGCCCGGGCAGCCAGTCGAGGTCGCGCCCACTGCCTCTCACCGCCGGATGCCCGTGGCGATGTGAACACCACGCCAGAAAGAGCCCGGCCGCCTATCACGCCTATCACGCCGATCGTCGCCGCTCGGCGAGGGAAAGGCAATGCACGGCCTGAACCGACAACTCGCGTCCTCCCGGGCCGCTGTCGGCGGACGTGTTCATTCCAGACGGAACCAGGCGATCCGGCCATGTCGGTGAGAAGGGCGGCCGGGTGGCAGTCGACGCGTGCGGGCGTCTTATCGTTCGCCCGCCTCCGGCGTCGCCGTGATTCGGTGAATCGTGAGGTCGGCCCCCTGGAACTCCTCTTCCTGAGTCAGGCGAATACCCACGGTGCGCTTTAGCAGCCAATAGACGAGGAAACCGCCCACCAGGGCGATCGCGATGCCCACGGCGGTGCCCACCACCTGAGAAAGCAGGCTCACGCCGCCCATCCCGCCGAGCGCTTGTAGCCCGAAGATGCCGGCGGCGATAGCCCCCCAGGCGCCGCACAACCCGTGCAGCGGCCAGACGCCGAGTACGTCGTCGATCTTCCAGCGGTTTTGCGTCAGGATGAAGGTGACCACGAACAGGGCGCCGCCGACCGCACCGATGGCGAGTGCACCCAACGGGTGCACGATGTCCGAGCCGGCGCAGATGGCCACCAGGCCGGCCAGCGGCCCGTTGTGGACGAAGCCCGGGTCGTTGCGGCCGACGATCAGGGCGGCGAGTACGCCGCCGACCATTGCCATCAGCGAGTTGAGCGCGACCAGCCCGGAGACGGCCTCCACCGACTGGGCCGACATCACGTTGAAACCGAACCAGCCCACCGTGAGAATCCACGCCCCGAGAGCCAGGAACGGGATGCTCGACGGCGGGTGGGCGGCCATGCCGTTCTTGTTGTATCGCCCGCGGCGCGCGCCCAGCAACACCACGGCCACCAGGGCGATCCAGCCGCCCATCCCGTGCACCACCATGGAGCCGGCGAAGTCGTGAAAACCCGCCCCGAATGTCGATTCAAGCCAGCCCTGCAGGCCGAAGCGGCCGTTCCAGACCATGCCTTCGTAGACCGGATAGACGAAGGCCACCAGCAGGAAGGTGGCGGCGAGCACCGGATAAAACTTCGCCCGTTCGGCGATCCCGCCCGAGACGATCGCCGGGATGGCGGCGGCGAAGGTCAGCAGGAAGAAGAACTTAACCAGCTCGTAGCCGTTGCCGACGCTCAGGTCGGCTGCCGTGGCATAGAAATCCATGCCGTAGGCGATCCAGTAGCCGATGAAGAAATAGGCGATTGTCGCCACGGCGAAATCACCGATGATCTTGACCAGGGCATTGACCTGGTTCTTCTCCCGTACCGTGCCCACCTCGAGAAAGGCGAAGCCGGCATGCATGGCCAGCACCATGGCCGCGCCGATCAAGAGAAAGAAGGTGTTCGCCCCATCCTGAAAGGTGTCCATCCGAGTCCCCCGTCTGAATTGCTGTGTGCACCAAAAGCAGGAATCGTTCCACGCCGGCATGCCGCATCCGAGGGCAATACTCGCCCGTCCGTCGCTTTATTCTGGTGCAGTCGCGAGCACGGTCGCACTATGTTCGTGCGCTCGATGGCCGTCTGCCGGTTGGTTCACGCGCCTCGATCAGAACGTGGAAAGCCCGGTCGCCTCCATCACGCGATAGCGCCAGTAACGCCACAGGGAGCCGTCGGCGTAGTGCGAAAAGGGCAGGCTGTGCTGTTCGCCGTCTTGGTTGTTCCAGCGACGGGCGACGTAGTCGAGGATCGCCGTCAAGGCCGGATGTCCGGCCGGGGCCTGCCACTCGACATCGGTCTCCATGTTGAAATTGTCGAGATTGCGGCGGGTGAAATTGGCCGAGCCCAGCAGTACCTTGCCGCTGCCATCCGGATGACTCAGCACTAGGAGCTTGGCGTGGCACTGTTCGCCGTGGGTCAGGCACCAGCGCACCTGCACGCCGGCACGGTGGAGTTCGTTGCCGACCGGCCGGTTGGGCAGGCCGCTCTTCTGGCGGCCGAAGGCGTCGTGGTTGGGGTCGAGCAGCACCCGCACCGGCACGCCGCGCTCGGCCGCGCGCTTGAGTGCCTCGATCACCCCGCGGTGAGACAGGTAGAACATCGCGAGATCGAGACGGTCGTCGGGTCCGGCGGCCTCGATCAAGTCGAGCGCCGCCTCGCGTATCCGCGCCTCGGTCAGGATGCGCAGTCGGCCCTCGTCGGTGCGGTTGGTCGCGTTCCCCAAGCCCTTCCGCGGTGCGGTGAACGCATCCCCGTGCCCACTGAGCGCCGCGGCGGAACGCTCGGTGGCGAGGAGGTCGAGTGCCGCGGGACCGGCAAAGCGCAGGGCGACGTTTCCGTGGCGGCTGCTGGCGTCGTGCGGGTTGGCCGAGGTTACGAGTCCCTGCCACTGATCGCCGAGGTCAGCGACGATCGTCTTGCGATGATTGGCCTTGACGTTGAGCAATCGCATCCAGGAAGCCAGCGCGACAGGCGGTTCGGCCAGCGGGTTGGGCAGCCATCCCTGGTCGGGACTGGCCTCGAGAGCCTGGCAACACAGTCGCCAGAGACCCGACCAGATGGGGTTCGGGTCCCGCAGGCGCTCGAGGTCGGTGAACACGATGTCGACCCCCGCCGTCCGCAGGCGTTCGAAGTGCGATGGCGTCAGGCTGCCGTAGACCGTGTTCACGGGATCGGTGATCAGCAGCGTCCGCGGCGCTGGTCGACGATGGCGACGCTCGGCGATCGCCCCAGTGAGCTCGCTCGACAAGGGTCGGTAGGCGGCACCGGAGTCGCCAGCGAAATCATTGAAAAGGAACATGTCCAGCACGAGAAGCCGCTGCGCGCCCCGGATCATTTCGCCGATCGCATCGAAGATCCGCTGGTCGCTGACCAGCGTTCCGTCGGGCGCCTGGTAAGTCGTATCGGCGAGAAAGCGCACCTCCTGGGCCGGTACCCACGGAGTGGCCACGTCCAGCCCACCGGGCATGGGCTTGTAGACGTGCCACATGCCCATGATCAGCCACGCGAGGAGACTCAGGGTGATTATCGTCAGGAAAAGCGGTTTTCGGCGCAGGCCCATGGGCAGGTTCCTTGAGAGCGTTTCGAAAGCGTACACGGCCGGGCGGGTCGGTGGATAAACGGGCTAGTTTGATTGAGAATTACGCGTCTTTTCAGTCGATTGATAGTATTGTTCTATGGCAAGGCGATAAAAATGCAATTTGTGGCCGCTGACCTGTCGGCCTAGATTGTCCAGTGGGTTCCGGACGATAGGCCCCGTGGCAGCATTGGCCGGTATGCTCTGGTCAGGCGCCGCTGCACGGCCCCTTGGTGGGTCGGCGGCATCGTCCGACAACGCGGCGCGGCAGGTGCCGCTCGACACGAACGATATGGCTAGGAGACGGTAATGGGCGAGAACGCGAACGCAGGCAAGTGTCCGGTAATGCACGGCAGCCGCACCAAGATGGGTGGTGGCGGTGGTGGCGCCAAGGACTGGTGGCCGGAGCAGCTCAACCTCGGCATCCTTCATCAGCACACGCCGGTATCCAACCCGCTGGGCGGGGATTTCGATTACCGCGAAGCCTTCGAAAGCCTCGATCTGGAGGCATTGAAGAAGGATCTGACCGATCTGATGACCGACTCGCAGGACTGGTGGCCAGCCGATTACGGCCATTACGGTCCGTTCCTGATTCGCATGGCCTGGCACGCCGCCGGCACCTACCGTACGGCGGACGGTCGCGGCGGTGCGGGCACCGGCAACCAGCGATTCGCGCCGATCAACAGTTGGCCGGACAACGCCAACCTCGACAAGGCCCGCCGCCTGCTGTGGCCGGTCAAGCAGAAATACGGAGACAAGATTTCCTGGGCCGACCTCTACATACTCGCCGGCAACGTCGCACTGGACTCGATGGGACTAAAACCCTTCGGTTTCGGCGGCGGTCGCGAGGACATCTGGGCGCCTGAGGAGGATATCTACTGGGGCGCCGAGGAGGAATGGCTCGCGACCAGCGACAAGCCGCACAGTCGCTACTCGGGTGACCGCGAGCTGGAAAACCCGCTCGCAGCGGTACAGATGGGGCTGATCTACGTCAATCCGGAAGGGCCGGACGGTGAGCCCGATCCGCTCGGTTCCGCGCGCGACATCCGCGAGACCTTCAAGCGCATGGCGATGAACGACTACGAAACGGTCGCGCTCACCGCCGGCGGACACACCTTCGGCAAGATCCACGGTGCAGGGGATGCCGCCCATGTGGGTCCCGAGCCCGAGGCGGCCCCGATCGAGCAGATGGGCCTGGGCTGGAAAAGCAGCTTTGGGTCGGGCAAGGGCCGCGACACGATCACCGGCGGGCTCGAGGGCGCATGGACGCCGACGCCTACCACCTGGGACATGAGCTATTTCGACGTGCTGTTCGGATACGAATGGGAACTGGCCAAGAGCCCGGCGGGCGCTTGGCAATGGGAACCGAAGAACCTGGCCGACAAGGACCATGCCCCGGATGCCGAAGATCCGAACAGGAAGGTCGGCATCATGATGAGCACCGCCGATATCGCGATGCGCGAGGATCCGGAGTACCGCAAGATCTCCGAGCACTTCCACAAGAACCCCGGCGAGTTCGCCGAGGCCTTTGCCCGAGCCTGGTTCAAGCTGACCCACCGCGACATGGGGCCCAAGGCCTGCTATCTCGGCACCGAGGTGCCGGATGAGGACCTCATCTGGCAGGACCCGGTGCCGCCGGTCGACCACGTGTTGATCGACGAGCAGGACGCCGACGCGCTCAAGGCGAGCATTCTCGATTCGGGCCTCACGCCCCGCGAACTGGTCTACACGGCCTGGTCCTCGGCCTGCACCTTCCGCGGTTCGGACAAGCGGGGCGGCGCCAATGGTGCACGGATCCGTCTCGCTCCGCAGAAGGACTGGGCGGTGAACGAGCCGGAGCAACTCGCGCGGGTGCTGCACGTCCTCGAGGGCATCCAGAAGGCGTTCAATGACGCCCAGTACGGCGGCAAGCGCGTCTCGTTGGCCGACCTGATCGTCCTGGGCGGTGCGGCTGCGATCGAGGTCGCGGCCTGGGATGCCGGTTATCCGGTGGAGGTTCCCTTCGCGCCGGGTCGGACGGACGCGACCGACGAACAGACCGACGCCGAGTCCTTCGAGCCACTCGAACCCGAGGCGGATGGGTTCCGCAATTACCAGCGTGCCAAGTTCACCGTCACCGACGAGGAGATGCTTGTCGACCGGGCCCAGTTGCTGGGGCTGTCGGCACCGGAAATGACCGTGCTGGTCGGCGGGATGCGCGTGCTGGGTGCCAACTTCGGCGAGAGCAAGCACGGCGTGTTCACCGACGAGCCGGGCGCGTTGACCAATGACTTTTTCGTCAACCTGACCGACATGGGTATCGAGTGGACGCCCACGGCGGCCGACGAGGACATCTACGAGGGGCGTGATCGGAAGACCGGTGAGCGCAAGTGGACCGGCACCCGGGTCGACCTGGTGTTTGGCTCCAATTCGCAACTGCGGGCGATCGCCGAGGCCTATGCCCAGGACGATGCCGGCGGCCGGTTCGTCCGCGATTTCATCGCCGCGTGGAACAAGGTGATGAACGCCGGTCGTTGCGACCTCGACTGACCGGGGTTGATCGCCGGCACTGCCGGCACGCCTGAAGCGGGCCACCGATCCGAAAGGATTGGTGGCCTTTTAGCTCGTGTGCTTCATAAACGACACGCGTCCTCGCTCGTCTCTCGGCCAAACAAGTCTCGGCCAAACAAGGAAGGTCCCGTACCCGGTCGTGTTCACCGGATCCCCACACCGTTGGAACGGCCTTTGCGCGATCTTGAGCATCAGGTGCATCGATGAAATGCCCGGACTCGCCTTTCGGGGCGGCACCCGCTAGCGCGAGCAGCCGGGTGGTCGCTTTCCGGTGGGTTCCTCGTCGTGAAACGGATGGCAGCATCGCGGAATCAGTCGCAGGTCCGCGAGCACCGCCCGGATCAGCGAGCGGCGGGTGGCCTCGGGATGCAGGGCGCGGTAGAGCATCGTCTTGAGCGTTACGAACGCGCCTAGCACAATGCCGCCGACTGCGAGCAGGCTGCCCAGCGCGAGGGTGGATGTGCCCGAGAGCCCCTGGCCGACCGAGCAGCCCATCGCGATGATGCCGCCGCTGCCCATGAGCGCGCCCCCCAAGGTATAGGA
>Ga0116197_1000181_pt1 | contig 12353 bp, 13 predicted proteins | sample ZodSprsou2mmetaG_FD_94480 | JGI IMG/M metagenome (GOLD analysis project Ga0116197, IMG submission 94480) | Hot spring sediment microbial communities from Zodletone spring, Oklahoma to study Microbial Dark Matter (Phase II) - Zodletone Spring... ...
GGACGTACAGACAGTTCTCAAACGGCGCTCCGCGAGGCGTGAGGAGTTTGAATCGATCCATGGCTGGCGCGTTGTGATTGAGGCGGACAGGTCAAGACCTCTGTGGCCGCAGGGTTTCGATCCCCTGAATGTGCATCTTGTGGAAGGGGGTGTTCTACATTCACGTTTTATCAAGCTGGGTAACGAGAGCGGTAACATGGAGGTAATGGGAATGACTTCCCTTACGGAGGAGATCGGACCGCACCCTCTCTTCAATGGAGTACTTCGTATAGTTGTGGCGGGATTCGAAAGCGAGCCGTCAGCTACGGCAGAAGGCGACCGGGTGCATGTCAACTCGGTCGGATTTAAGGCAAATTTTACGGGTGCCAGCATCGAACGGGTCAATCAGGAAGTAGTCATCCGCCTTCATATGCAGTAGATGAACCATCAGGTGAATCTTTGGAACAATGTTTAAAAAACTACAGCAAATGACTGGTCTTTTCGCCGTAAATATTACGTCATTAATATTTACTTCTTTTGGGTTCATATGTTTTCATAGCATTGAGGCACAGGTACCACCTGAGCCGTCGGGCCGGAGACTGAGAACGATTGTGGAGGATAAATATCCGGACAACAGCATTCTGATCGGAGGCACGACGGGCTCATGGGCTTTTGGCACCAGTACAGGTTTGATCATGGACCGGGAATTCAACTATGTCACCCCCGAGAATGATTTTAAACAATGGAATATCCACCCCGATCCCGATACCTGGAACTGGGTACAACCAGATGCCTGGCTGGATCACATTTCTGACAACGGTCAGATACTCCGGATGCACTGTCCGGTTGGCCCTCAATGCTCCAGCTGGGCGCAAACGGATTCCAGAACCGCACAGGAACTTGAACAGGTGATGCGGGAATTCATGCAGGCAGTCTGTGAACGTTATGACGGAAAAGAAGGCATTATCTCCATGGATGTGGTGAACGAAACCGTCCAGGGAGGATACTGGAAAAAGAACGAGGCCGGTACCGGGGGCTGGGAGATGCCCTGGTATATCATCGGACTGGATACAGATGCAAATAAAACGCCTCTCTATATCCGTTATGCATTCGAGATTGCCAGTGAGTATGCGCCCAATCTGAAATTGATCTATAATCATCATGAGGATCCGAATTCGGTTTCTTCCTGGAACCTGATAAAAAGCACCATTGGCTATTTGCGTAACCTGGGCCTCCGGGTGGACGGCATCGGCTGGCAGGCGCATGTGGACAACGGATGGTCGACAACGGCAAATCTGGATCGGCTCAGGGATCTGATTGACTGGGCCCATGAAAATGAACTTGAATTCCACGTCACTGAAGCCAGTGTATGGATTAACGGAGAGCATACCGAACAGGCTCTTCAAACCCAGGCAACAACCTATGGCAAAATCGTGGAAGTTTTGCTTGAAAAGCGGGTGAGCGGAAAAGTTGGCTGGAATACCTGGCATATTGACGACGGTCATGGATGGAACAATGACAAAGCCCCGTCACTCTTTGATGAGGATTATCAAGCCAAACCGGCCTATTATGCAATTCAGGAAGTGCTGGAGAACGATCCGGCAGGAATGACCGGCTCTCCGGAAAATCATCCGGGTGCATTTCAATTACATGATAATTATCCTGATCCATTTCATTCGACCACATCAATCACTTATAGCCTGCCGGAATCTGCACATGTTGAAATTGCAGTATACAGCGCAACAGGCCAGAGAATCACCACCCTGGTAAAGGAAGAAAAAGGTGCCGGGGAATATCAGGTTTACTGGAATGCGGAAAATTCTGTGGACCGATCGATCCCTGCAGGAATTTACTTCTGCCGCATGAAAGCAAACCATTACACCAAAACATGCAGGATGATCTTGCTGGAATGAGGCCAGCTTTAGCTGAATGTGCCTGAATCTCATGGGACAGTGAAAATTCGGCCGGCCAAAATAGCGAACTTTGACCAGATCTGGCCGATTTTTCATGAAATAGCCGCGGCCGGGGAGACATATGCTACTTCAAATATGCCATCTTCCTCGCTGTGCCATATGCTCCCATTTTAATCCGGTAAAAATAGATTCCCGGGGCCAGGAGGCTGCCCTCGTTGTCCTTCCCGTCCCACACCGCGGAATATTCTCCGGTTGTGTGATAGCCATCTACCAGTTTTTTCACCAGTTGGCCCTGTTCGTTGTATATTTTCAACTCAACATGCGATGGTTCCAATACTGAATATGTGATCGTGGTTGTCTGACTAAACGGATTCGGATAGTTTGGATGTAACCGAAATGTTGCAGGAAGATGTTCTGCACGATCGGCGACACCCGTCATGGCACTAGCGGGCATCGGATTGCGCTTAAAGAAGTTCCAAATCTCAGCACTGGCGTTTATATCCAGGTTGGTGGGGCCAAAGCTATATGGACCTGTTCCCGGCCAGCCATGACCGCCTTTGTTGATACGATAAAGAAGTACTTCGGTATCATCATCACCACCGACATACGCAATAAGCGTCACCGTACTATTGTCATTTACCACAAATTCAGGCAGATCAGTAACAATCGAATCCGGTGAACAATTATTCCGGGATGACCAGTAAGAGGCTGTTGCAGTTGCCGGAGTAATCAAACCGGGGACACCGGTATAGGGAACGAGCCCGTCAGCGGTGCCGTGCATCAGCAGGGCAGAAAAGGGTCTGCCGGGAGCAGCATTTAATGAATCCAGCAATTCGTAGGTCAGTGGCCCTGCTACACCCCCTGCAGAAGCAAATCGATGCGGGAGCCTGTGGGCGAGGTAAAAAGAAAACGTACAACCGTTCGACCAGCCGGTCGCATGGACCCGCGACAAATCAATGCTGAAATCCGCATCGATATGATCGAGTAAGCTATCGGAGAAAGAAATATCATCCTGGTTGGCAATGTATCCCGGTAAATTCCAGCCGGCACCCGGACCAAATCCCGGAACAAGAATCTGGAATCCCTGCGGGTATGCCACAAGAAAGTGTGCGGTATCGGCAATGAGATTCATTTTGGAATAGGTATTCATTTGTGCAGTTGCATTGCTTGTCCATCCGTGATAATTAATAACCAGCGGCCACTCCTCCTGCCCGGTATAGTCGTTCGGAACATATAACAGGTATTGGCGCAGCATTCCATCATGTATAAGACTTCTCTGGTGAACCACCCCACCCTGCCCGCACACGAACGAACCAGTAAGAAAGAAAAACAGGATGGGGGAAATTATTGTTTTTCTGATGCCCTCCGGATTTCCCGGCACGGATACGCCTGGTCGCAAAACGCCTGCAGACAGTAATTGTAACCTGTACAGAAAGAAATTCATAATGACCTCCTTTTGATTACTGAACTTTAAAAAGACTAAATAAACATTGTCAAAATTACGGTGATAACCAGAATTATACTTTTCTTAAAAGGCCATTTATTTGACTCAAAAGGCGTTTTTAAAACTTAATATAAATCGATAAAGATCTTTGGCTTATTTGCCAGAAAGGAGTACACCAATGAATATGATCTGGCTGATGAAATCGAAGATTTCGTGGAACTGAAAGTGGATCTTGTTTCAGGAAATGTTATAAAGAAGGGGTTTCTGAAGTCAATTGATCCTGATTTATCGCATGTCTGAGCAGGATTCTATATTGCTAATGCAGAATATGATAGGGGCGACATAAAAGAATCTGCGTAATAATATGACCAAATATTCATGGGTTCTCTTACTTTTACCGATGGAGATCTCTAATATATGAGGATCAGGTTTCTTGTCGTCCTATTGTATGAGTTCACGATCGCATCCAACGGGCAGGAGATCGATCAACCTCCAGTTCTTCATCATTTCACCGGGAGCATTCGGTGGGAAATCTTTCGGTACAGGAGTTTTTATCAATAATCATGGCAATATCACATGAATGGAAAAGAAAGAATACTGACGGCTCTTGAGGTGAGAGAGCCGGATTGCGTCCCGTTGTATATCCACGGCATCAATGAGGCACCCATAATCGGCATTGGGAAACATCTAACGGATGGTTTGCCCGAATCCCGGGATTTCAGATTGATGAATGACAGGGATAAACGCAAGCTTGTGGATACACTTTTCATGATCCATGAGCACTTTGACATTGACGGCATTACCACCTTTGAAATCGGCCATGAAGAGAAATTGGATGATCTCCATGTCAGGGATGGGTTCGGAGTGGTATATCAATTGTCGGAATACGGGATTCCGGTGCCTGTCGGCCATCCTGTAAAGTCCCTTGCTGACCTGAAGAATTTTACTCCCCCGGTTCCCAGAAAAGAAGATCTGGGCCTTCTGAATCTTGCAGTTGAAAGGTTCAAAGGCCAGAAAGCGACCTTCTGGCTCATGCGGGGGGTGTTCGTACGGTCCTGGCGTCTGATCGGGATGACCAATTACATGATGAATGTCTATGCCGATCCTGAATTTCTCCATTTGCTCGCACAGATGATGGTGGAATTCAGTCTTGCCCAGCTGGAACTACTGGTCGAAGCCGGTCTTGATGTCCTGGTCATTGAGGATGATATTGCCATGAATAACGGTCCCATGGTATCCCTGGAACATTTCAAAACTTACATCAACCATTATAACCGGCAGATCGTGGATAGTGCACATCAAAAAGGGCTCAAAGTGGTCAGGCACTCTGACGGCAACCTCTGGCCCCTTCTGGATGTGCTCATTGAAACCGGGTACGACGGGATCAATCCGCTGGAGCCTCAGGCCGGTATGGCAATGAAAGAGGTAAAAGCCTACTGCGGAGATAAGATCTGTTTACTGGGGAACATAGATAGTGTGGATCTATTACCCAGGGGGACTACAGAACAGGTTGAACAGGCCGTCATCCAGACGATTAATGACGGGGCTGCCGGCGGCGGGTTGATCATCTGCTCATCAAATTCCCTGCATCCGGGGGTCAATCCCGAAAATTGCATGGCCATGTTCAGGGCCGTTCGCAGGCACGGTCAGTATTAAAAAGACTGCCTCATCGGATCGTGAAGCCTGGGACTCAAAGTCGGTTATCATGCGTTACACCAGTTAAAGGCAGTCTTAAAGAATTATTTAATTTTGTATAGGAATACAGGTTCCAGGAATAGAACAATGCATATTGACAGATCATATATTACATCGGATTCGTTTGAGAAAAATGAGATCCAGGTAATTGAGGAGATGAAAAAGACAACTCCCCAGGATCGGTTGGCTTTTATAAGAGACCATATTGAATTAAAAGACAATCTTCGTATTCCTGTAATCTCAGTTGAGGACCTTTTCAAAAATAAATCTTCAACAGGACGTAAAAAAGACGAGGCGGATCTGGAGGAACTTAGAAAACTCCTAGATAAAGATGATTCAAAGAACGATACAGATTAATACCCCCTCCCACAACGGCCTCTACGACATCACCCGACAGGTGGAGGCCATCGTAACTGAATCCGGCGTGAAGACCGGTATGGTCAATGTCTATGCCCAGGGGGCGACGGCCGGGATCATGATCCAGGAGAACTGGGATGAATCGGTCCAGACCGATGTGATCAACCTGCTTAAAAAACTGATCCCTGCAGGGGTATGGGAACATGACCACCAGGACAACAACGGGGATGCCCACCTCAAGGCGGGGATGGTGGGGCCCCAGGAAACCATTCCCATCGTGGACGGGAAAATGGGATTGTCCACCTGGCAGAATATTTTCTTCTGTGAATTCGACGGACCCCGCAGTAACAGGAATATCATGGTTACAGTGATGGGAGCGGAAACATCGGGATCGTGAGAAACAACAGGGTGCACAGTTTTGTTATCCTCTGAAAAGAGGCAATGAACAGATCGCTGAAAGTTGAAAAATCCATTATCCTTCATGCAGAGCCGGAAAAGGTCTGGTTCGCACTGACGGATCGGGATACCGTTAAAAAATACTTTTTCGGCACCGAGGCTGTTTCTGACTGGAAAGTGGGAAGCGACCTTGTATTCCGGGGTACAATAGAGGGGAAATCATTCGAGGACAAAGGACACATCCTTGCTGTTGAACCAGGTAAATATCTCAAATATGATTACTGGAGTGCATTCTCAGGAATTGAGGATGTGCCGGGGAATTACAGCCATGTAACCTATATCCTGGAAGATGCAGGAGGAAAGACCAATCTTATCCTGAGCCAGGTCGGATTTGCAGGGGAAGAGGCCAAAAACCATGCTGAAATCGGTTGGGATATGGTTTTGAAAGGCCTTAAAGAATTACTTGAGGAGGGATCAGATCCAGTCGGTTAGCTGTAGCTCCTCGATCCCGGTGACCCCCGCCAGGGATTCCAGCAGGTCGCTGTTCATCCTTCCGCGGACATGGACCAGCACGTTTTCGTCTCCCCCGACCAGTACGATCAGGTCCCTGATCCTGCCTTTCTTTTCCCGTGCGGCGATCACCACATCCTCTTGACCATCATGTACCTCCATCAGTAAATGATACCCGTTGGTCATGCGGTCCACATTCACCTCCCTGGCGAAATTTACATCCCGGTAGCGTGTGTTATCTTCGATGGTAAGAACGGTAACCGATCGCAGAGACCTGACCAGCTCTCTTTCTTCAGGGTCCAGATCGGCAATGGCACCGGCGATCCGGAGCAAAAACCCGGGAATACGGAGGGAAACCACCCCCTTTTCACCTTTATAGGTATAATAAAGCCTGTCGAGCCCTGATGGTTGAGAAAGCATGGTTGCACAGAGCGCTGCAAGGACTGTGATCAGGAGTATCTTTTTCATGGTTGTTCAGCTTTAGGATTCTATCCATAAGACGGACAACCCGTGAGGATGTTACAGGAAAACGCCGCAGAAGGCTTATTCTTTTTCCGAAAAGGGATCTTTCTCAATGAAGGCCAGGTTGCTTTTCAGTTTGCTGTAGCCCGCACGCCGGACTGCTGATACGGAAAAAAGCCGCCTGTACTTTTCCTGATCCAGGCTGTGCCATTCTTCCCGGGACATCTCAAGCAGCCCGGGGAAAGGCTCAAACGCGGGTTCATCATGCTCCGGGGCTTTCCGGTTCCAGGGACAGACCTCCTGGCAGATGTCACATCCGAAAACCCGGTTAGCAAACTTTCCGGTCAGCTCACCGGGGATCTGCCCCCGGTTTTCAATGGTCTGGTAAGAGATGCACCGGCCGGAATCGATGGTCCTCTCCGGCAGGATTGCACCGGTGGGACAGGCATCCACGCAGCGGGTGCAGCTTCCGCAGAGATCCTTTACCGGAACCCGGTTATATTCCAGTTCCAGATCCAGGATGATCTCCCCGATAAATACGAATGAACCGGCGCGTCTGGAGATCAGGCAGGAATTCCTGCCGATCCAGCCCAGTCCCGCTTCCCGGGCCCATGCCCGCTCCAGGACAGGGGCAGAGTCCACAAAGATCCTTCCCCTGGCCTCCCCGATCTCCCTTATGATAAAGTCGAACAACCGCTTCATTTTGTCCTTCATCACATGGTGATAGTCCTTTCCGTATGCATATATGGAAAGCACTGGCGCACACGGATCCTGCTGCTTTTTGTCGGTATAATAGTTGTACAGAAGGGAGATGACACTTCTGGCTCCTTCCACCAGGAGGGTGGGATCGGTTCGTTTCGTGAAATGACGGGTCATGTAACCCATGCCTGCATGGTGGCCCCGGTCGATCCAGAAGCGCAACCGTTCCGCATCACCGGAAAGTGCCTCCGCCCTGGAGAATCCGCAATCGGCAAATCCCAGACGGATCGCCTCTTCCCGGATCGCCTGTGAATATTGTTGGATGGAATTGATGGTTTAAATCTATTCAGGTTGAAACGCAAATGTATTCTCCCGACTCCCGACTCCCGACTTCCGACTCCCGACTTTCGACTTTCGACTAAGTCACATGAATCCAAGTTCCAGCTTCGCCTCTTCGCTCAGCATCGATTTATCCCAGGGCGGGTCGAACACCAGGTTGATGTGGACCTCCTCCACCTCGTCAATGGCTTCCACCGCGCTCTCCACATCCATGAGCAGCATGTCTACCACCGGGCAGTTGGGAGCGGTCAATGTCATGGTGATCCGGGCCTCCTTCTTTTCTGTATATTCGATTTCGTAGATCAGTCCCAGGTCATAGATATTCACCGGGATCTCCGGATCATATACCTTTTTCAGCGCCTCTGCGATTTTTCCTTCAATTTCCAGAAAGTCCGTCGATTCACTCATCTTTTCCGGTTTTATGGTTTGCCTTTGCCTGATAGGCCAGCGCATATGTGCGCATTTTCTTCACCATGGACAGCAGTCCGTTGGAGCGGGTCGGGGAGAGGTTCTGGTGAAGCCCGACTTCCTCGATGAAAAACAGATCATCCTCCAGGATCTCCGCCGGGGTGCGCCCGCTCATCACCCGGACCAGCAATGCCACAATTCCTTTCACGATGACTGCATCACTGTCGGCCCTGAACTCGATTTTTCCGTCCTTCAGCTCCGCGTGGAGCCACACCCTCGACTGGCAGCCCCTGATCAGGTACTCGTCGGTCCTGTATTCGGGAGCCAGTTCGGGCAGATCGTTTCCCAGTTCGATGAGGTAATTGTACTTGTCCAGCCAGTCCTCAAAGACTGAAAACTCATCCACAATGTCCCGCTGTGTTTCGTGAAGTGTCATCTCACAGGTAAAACAACGATTGATCGGACTTTGTTGTGTTTTGATTCAGGATAGCATCTGCATGGTTTTTTCCAGCCCATCCGCAAAACGGGCCACCTCTTCTTCCGTGTTATAGAATACAAGGGAGGCCCTGATGGTCCCGGTGATCCCGAAGTGATCCATCACGGGCTGGGTGCAGTGTGTCCCGGTACGCACAGCGATCCCCATTTTGTCAAGGATCATCCCTGCATCGTAGGGATGGATCTGATCCAGGAGAAACGAGAATACAGATATGCGGTGACCGGCCCTGCCATACAGGGTCAGTCCGGGAATACCTTCCAGTTTATCCGTCATCAGGCGGATCAGGTGTGATTCATGTTCTTTGATCTCACCGATCCCGAGCGATTGCACATATTCCAGCGCGGCACCCAGGCCGATGGCTCCCGTGTAGTTGGTCGTCCCGGCTTCGAATTTAAACGGCAGGGCGTTATAGGTGGTTCCTTCAAAGGTGACCCGGTCCACCATATCCCCTCCGCCCTGATAGGGAGGAAGCTCCTCCAGCCATTTCTCCTTGCCATACAGCACTCCCGATCCGGTTGGACCGAAGATCTTGTGGGCGGAAAAAACATAAAAATCGCAATCCATGTCACGTACGTCCACTTCCCCGTGCTGTACCATCTGGGCACCGTCTACCAGGACCGGGATGTCAAGGGCGTGCGCCCTTCGGATGATCTCTTTCACGGGATTCACCGTGCCCAGGGAGTTGGAAGCATGCACCACGGCCAGGATCCGGGTCTTCTCCGTGATCAGATCATCCAGCGAATCCAGCACCAGTTCTCCCCGGTCGTCCATGGGGATCACTTTCAGCATGGCGTTTTTTCTTTCGCACATCATCTGCCAGGGCACCAGGTTGGAGTGGTGCTCCATTTCGGTGATCAGGATCTCATCACCCGGTCTGACATATTTTTCCCCGAAAGAGAAGGCCACCGAGTTGATCGATCCGGTGGTTCCGCTGGTGAAGATGATCTCGCTGGTGGATGCCGCATTGATGAAAGCCCGCACGGACTCCCTTGCCTGTTCATACCTTTCGGTCATCCGGTCGCTCAGGTAATGAAGCCCGCGATGAATGGAACTGTTATAGGACTCCTGCAATTCGCTGACGGTCCGGATCACCACTTCCGGTTTGTGGGTGGTGGCACCATTGTCAAAATAGATCAGGGGTTTGCCATAGACTGTTTGCTTCAGGATGGGGAAATCGTTGCGTATGTCGGGAATACTGAGGGCCATCGGTCAACCGTTTTAATCGTCGCAGTGCATCACACAATTGTTGCACCTGGTGAGTTCCCCGCGGAGCCGTTTGCTGACCAGTCCCGAGATCCGGTCCAGCAGGGCAGGCTGTCTGATCCTGGAGATCACATCATCGGCAAAGGCATACATGAGCATCAGGCGGCTCTCATTCCTGGGGATCCCTCGCGATTGAAGATAGAACAGTGCATCCTCGTCCAGCTGTCCCACCGTGGCACCATGGCTGCATTTCACATCATCGGCATAGATCTCAAGCTGGGGCTTGGAGTTCATCCGTGCTGTATCGGTGAGCAGGATGTTCTTATTCGCCTGGAATGCCTGGGTTTTCTGGGCATCCGGGTACACATGGATCTTTCCGTTGAAGGCTCCTGTGGATGTGTCATCCAGCACACCTTTGTAATGCTGGTTGCTGACACATTTGGGAGATGTATGTTCGATCAGGGTGAAACTGTCCAGGTGCTGCTGCTTGTCCAGCAGAAACAGACCCAGTGCATTGGTTTCGGCCCCTTCGCCGTTCAGTTTCGCGTGCAGGTTGTTCCTGACGATACCCCCGTGAAGTGTAATGGTGCTGTGCTGGCACCGGGAATCCCGCGCCTGGTTGATCCACGTGTTGGTTACCTGGCACGAGTTGTTGTGCTCGTTCTGCAGCCTGAGTACGTCCAGCTGACTGTTTTCGGCGCTGTGGATCTCCGTGACCGAGTTGGTCAGGTACATGTGGGGAGAGAGGGTATGGTCACAGATGATCACCTCGGCGGATGCATTCTGTCCAAGGACAAAAAGATTCCGGTGCTGGACCATCTGGTTCTTGTCTGAGAGCAGCAGGTGGATGATCTGGATGGGGATTTCCAGGTGCCTGTTATCAGGAACGTAGAGGAAGATCCCGTCCTGTGCAAATGCAGTGTTCAGCGATACAAATGTTTCATTCTGCAGGGATGCGTTTTTACCCAGGTACGATCCCACCAGACCGGGATGCAAGCGGATTGCCTCCCTGAGACTTCCGTAGATGATCCCGTTCTCCAGTTCCTTCAGTTTATAACCAGATGGATTGTGAAAGAATCCGTTGAGCACCAGGAGCACTTCTGCATTCAGCATGGGTACATCACACCGGAACACCTCGTTGATATCGAATGAGATCTTCCTGGGCGAAAAATGGAAATCAAACTCTCTGTCAAACAGGGGTTCCAGGTGGGTGTGCCTGTAGTCTTCATCTTTTTTTGCCGGGAATCCTCCGTGTTCGAAGGATTTGATGGCATCTTCACGCAGCGTTTTCATGAACTGCGGCTCCCCGTTCCCGATCTCATCCCGGTACCGGTCATACAACGCAAGGTACTTGTCAACGGTTCCCAGTGCTTCAAGTGTATCCTTCATGCTGACAGGTGTTTATTCTACTTCAGAATCCACTTCGTTTTTGATCCAGTCGTACCCGTGGGTTTCCAGCTCCATGGCGAGCTGCTTGTCCCCCGACTTCACGATCCGGCCTTTATACAGCACATGCACATGATCGGGGACAATATACTCAAGCAGCCGCTGGTAATGGGTGATGATGATGGTCGCGTTATCGGGAGAACGCAGTGCATTCACCCCTTTGGCCACAATACGCAGCGCATCAATATCCAGCCCTGAATCCGTTTCGTCCAGGATGGCCAGTTTCGGTTCCAGAAGCGCCATCTGGAAGATCTCGTTCTTTTTCTTTTCCCCGCCTGAAAATCCTTCGTTCACAGACCGGTTGGTCAGGTCCGAGTCGATTTCCACGATCGCTTTCTTCTCGCGCATCAGTTTGAGAAATTCTCCGGCGGGAAGAGGATCCAGCCCCTTGTAACTGCGGTGTTCGTTGATGGCGGTACGAAGAAAATTCACCATGCTGACCCCCGGGATCTCCACAGGGTACTGAAATGCCATGAAGATCCCTTCACGGGCCCGGTCCTCCGGCTCAAGCTCCAGCAGGTCCTTCCCTTCGTAGAGGATCTTCCCGCGGGTGATCTCAAAATAATCCCTCCCCGCCAGGGCGGAAGCCAGGGTGCTTTTCCCCGAACCGTTGGGTCCCATGATGGCATGCAATTCTCCCGCATTGACAGTCAGGTTGATCCCCTTCAGGATCTCCTTGTCCTCCACCTTGACCCATAGGTCTTTAATTTCAAGCATAAAAAAATATTTAACAGTATGTTTACTTGGTAAATGCTCTTATAAACACTTTTTCCTTACCCCACACTCCCCTCCAGCGTGATCTGCAGCAGTTTCTGTGCTTCCACGGCAAACTCCATTGGAAGTTTGTTCAGTACTTCCTTCGCATATCCGTTCACGATCAGGCTGATGGCATTTTCAGTGTCGATCCCCCGCTGGTTGCAGTAAAAAATCTGGTCTTCCCCGATCTTGGAGGTGGTTGCCTCGTGTTCCACAATGGCTGTACTGTTATCCACTTCCAGGTAAGGGA
>Ga0116197_1000182_pt1 | contig 12313 bp, 9 predicted proteins | sample ZodSprsou2mmetaG_FD_94480 | JGI IMG/M metagenome (GOLD analysis project Ga0116197, IMG submission 94480) | Hot spring sediment microbial communities from Zodletone spring, Oklahoma to study Microbial Dark Matter (Phase II) - Zodletone Spring... ...
GACCAGGGCCGCGGGCCGTCGGCGGCCGACTGGCTGGCCGTGGCCGAGGAAGAGGATATCCGCGACGTGCTGTTCCGCCTGGGCGAGGAGCGGTTTGCCCGGCGGATCGCCGCGGCGATCGTCGAGCGGCGTCGCGAGCGGCCGTTTATTCGCACCCGCGACCTGGTCGACTGCGTGATCGGCGCGATTCCGCGGCGAGATCCGAACAAGCACCCGGCGACCCGCACCTTTCAGGCGATTCGACTGTTCATCAACGACGAACTCGAGGAGATCACGCGAGCCCTCGAGCAGTCGCTGGCCCACCTCGCCCCCGGGGGGCGGTTGGTGGTGATCAGTTTCCATTCGTTGGAGGATCGCATCGTCAAGCGCTTCATGCGCGATCACAGTACGGCGGGCAAGGATTTCTTCGGCAACCCGACCGGCCCGGTCGCGCTCAAACGGATCGGCAAGGCGATCCGGGCCGGTGCCGACGAGGTGCGTCGTAACCCGCGGGCACGCAGCGCGATCATGCGCGTGGCGGAGCGAGCGGCATGAAGGCGTTCAATCTTCTGTTGCTGGTGTTGGTGGTCGGTAGCGCGCTCGCGGTCGTCCTGTTGGTCGCCGAGGAACGTCGGCTCACCCAGGAAATCGCAGCCACGCGTGACGGTATCGAACGGCTGGAGGGCACCTACGCCGAGTTGCAACTCGAGGAGGGCACGCTGACGGCGCAGGGGCGCATCGAGCGCATCGCGACCGAGAAGCTGGGCATGCGGCCACCCGACGAGGCGAACGTCACGGTGGTGTTCCGATGAAGACGCTCTGGGATGGCATCCTGCACTGGGCCGGTTGGCTTGGCGTGCGTTGGCGCGCCGGGATCGTACTGCTCGTCTTTGCGGTCGCGGGCCTCGTGCTGGTCGGCCGTGCTGTCCAGTTGCAGGTCACCGAGCACGACTTCTACGCCGAGCAGGGCGGCGATCGCCACCAGCGGCTGCAGACCATCGCCGCGCATCGCGGCATGATCACCGACCGCAACGGTGAGCCGCTCGCGATCAGCGTCGCGATGCAGGCGATCTGGGTCGATCCCAAGGTTATCGCCGGTCATCCCGACGCCATCGGTCGACTGGCCGCGATCCTGGACCGACCCGCCGCCGCGCTGGGCAAGCGGGTGCGCGAGTACGGCAGTCGTCGTTTCCTCTACGTGGCGCGCCAGGTGCGTCCAAGCGTGGCCAGCTTGGTGCGCGAAGCCGAGCTGCCGGGGGTGGGCCTCAAGCGCGAGTACAAGCGTTTCTATCCCACGGCTGATGTCACCGCACCGCTGCTCGGCTTTGCCAATATCGACGACGAGGGTCAGGCGGGGGTCGAACTGAGTTTCGATCGGCTGCTTTCCGGCACACCGGGCAAGCGCCGCATCCTAAAGGATGGTGACGGGCGTGAGATTGCCGATCTCGGCGTGGTCCAGCAGGCGCGCCCGGGGCGCGATCTCGCGCTGTCCATCGACCGTCGCCTGCAATATCTCGCCTATCGTGAACTGTCGCGCGCCGTCGAGGAACAGCAGGCGCTTTCCGGCTCGGCGGTCCTGATGAATGTCGCTACCGGCGAGGTGCTGGCGATGGCCAGCGCACCGTCGTTCAACCCCAACAATCGACAGACGATCGACCCGTCGGTGACTCGAAACCACGCGATCGTCGATCAGCTCGAACCGGGCTCCGCGGTCAAGCCATTCACGGTCGCCACGGCGCTCTCGACCGGGCGCTGGCAGGCCAGCGACACGGTCGACACCGCCCCGGGGTACCGTCGGGTCGGCGGTTTCACCATCCACGACCACCGCAACTACGGCACGCTCGACATGACCGGGCTGCTGATGAAATCGAGCAATGTGGGCGCGAGCATGCTGGCCGAGGACATCGGCGCCGAAGCGCTCTGGAAGACCTACCGGGGGCTCGGCTTCGGCCGGCTCACCGGCGTGGGCTTCCCGGGGGAGGCGTCCGGGTCGTTGAGTCTCTGGCGTGACTGGCGGGTCGCCGACACCGCGGCGCACAGCTATGGCTACGGACTTGCGGTGACCCCCCTGCAACTCGCGACGGCGTACGTGGCCCTCGCCAACGACGGCGACTACATCCCGCCGAGTCTCTTGCGGCGCGACGAGATACCCGAGACCACGTCGGTATTCAGTCCGCGGGTCGCCAACCAGGTGGTCGGCATGCTGCGTTCCGTGGTGTCCCCGACCGGCACCGCTCCAAAGGCGGCGATCACCGGTTTCGAGGTGGCAGGCAAGACCGGCACCGTGCGCCGCCTTGGCAAGGGGGGATATTCCAAGACCGACTACAACACGGTATTCGCTGGTCTCGCCCCCGCTTCCGACCCGCGGCTCGCGCTCGTGATCGTCGTAAACCGCCCGACGGCGGGCGAGGTATACGCCGGCGACGTCGCCGCCCCGGTCTTCCAACGCGTGATGAGTGGCGCGCTGCGGATGCTCAATATCCGCCCTGACGATCTGCCCGAACTGCCCGCCGGGCAGATCGCCGGTGTCATCCCTGGCGACGTCCCGGGCAAGGTGATGGGCGCCGTTCCCGGTGCGGTCGCCAACAGCGGGCATTCACGGGGGGGCGGCTGAGATGGCACGAGTCGCGATTCCCGAAATCGACCTGCGCGAGCTCGCCATGTTGCGGCATGCCGGCGCACCGGCCCGGCGCATTGTCGCCATCAGCGACGACAGTCGCGAGGTCGACGCGGCAACTCTCTTCTATGCCCGTTCGACGCAATCGCATCACGCTGGCCGGTTTGTCGCCGACGCACTTGCGCGGGGCGCGGCAGCGGTGGTGGGTCGTGAGCTTGAACCGGGCGCGGGCGTGATCGACGTCGATCGCCCCGCGGATGCGATCGCCGCGCTGGTGCGGCAGGCCCATGGCTGGTCGACCGAGTCGATCAGCATCACCGCGGTGACCGGCACCAACGGCAAGACCACGGTCAGCCACCTGCTCGGCGGGCTGATCGGTATCGACGGCGAACCCGTTGGCATCATCGGCACGCTGGGCGCCGGACTGTGGTCTCCAAGGGCCGATTACGAGCCGCTCGCCAACACTACCCCGGGTCTGATCGAAAGCTGGTCGCTGATCTCGACGCTGGCCGCCGAAGGCGCCCGGGAGATCGTCATGGAGGTGTCCTCGCACGCCTTGGACCAGGGCCGGGTGGAGGGCCTGCCGATTCGCACCGGCGTGTTCACGAACCTCGGTCGTGACCATTTCGATTATCACGGCGATCTCGAGACATATCGGGCTGCGAAGGCACGGCTGTTCGCCCTGCCGAGCCTCCAGCAGGCCGTGATCAACGTAGCCCAGCCGGCGAGCGAAACCATGTTCGCCACGCTGGCGGCACGACCCGATTCACCCCGCACGCTCGGTTTTGCCCTGGCGCCCGCGACGCCGCTCCCAGGTGCCGACTCGGTGGTCACCGGCCGCATCGAATCGGCCGAGTCCGGCCGAATGAGGCTGGCCGTCACCGGTCGAGGCGAGCGTGCCGCGTTGAGCGTGGCCCTGGCCGGGCGGTTCAACGCCGACAATCTGCTGGCCGCCCTCTCGGCCCGGCTGGTGGTGGGCGACACGCTGGCAACGCTCGCCGAGCGTGTCGGGCGCCTCAAGGCACCGCCGGGTCGCATGGAGGCGTTCGCGATCGGGCGGGGGATGACGGCCGTGGTCGACTACGCCCACACGGCCGATGCCCTGGAGTCGGTGCTGTCGAGCCTGCGGGAAACGATTCCCGCGAATCGCCGTATCGGCGTGGTTTTCGGGGCCGGAGGCGATCGTGATGCCGGGAAGCGCCCCTTGATGGGGGGCGTGGCGGAACGACTCGCAGACTGGGTGATCGTCACCAGCGACAATCCGCGACACGAGGAGCCCGAAGCGATCATCGAGGCCATCGTCGCGGGCACGCGTTCGCCTGCCGCGATCGAGCGGATCGTCGACCGTCGCGAGGCGATCGCCGCCGGCATCCGCCGCCTGGCTGCCGGCGAACCGGGCGACTGCCTGTTGATTGCCGGCAAGGGCCACGAGACCGGCCAGGAGATCGGCGACGAGACCCTGCCGTTCGACGATCGCCTGGTGGTGCGTGAACAGGCACGGGAGGTGGCGGCATGATTCGCGCGACCCTCGAACAGATTGCCAGCTGGAGTGGCGGGCGCCTCGCAGCGGGGGCCGACCCGGCCACGCCGGTTGCCGGTGTCGGCACCGATACCCGCACCGACCTGTCGGGGCGGCTGTTCGTCGCGCTGAAGGGGCTGAACTTTGACGCCCATGCCTTTCTTGCCCAGGCGGCGGATCAGGGGGCGGTCGCCGCGCTGGTGGCGGACGAGCGTGCAGACGTCGATCTGCCACAGGTGGTCGTCGACGACAGCCGAGCGGCTCTTGGGCGACTGGCCCGAGGTTGGCGCGACGCGGTCGATCCCACCGTGATCGCGATCACTGGCAGCAGCGGCAAGACCACCGTCAAGGAACTGGTCGCCGCCATGCTCGGCAATCTCGGTCCGGCCGGGTCGACGACCGCGACACGAGGCAATCTCAACAACGAGATCGGCGTGCCGCTGACCATACTCGACTGGCCGACCCAGACGCGATTCGCGGTGGTCGAACTCGGCGCCAACCACGTGGGCGAGATCGCGTCCCTGACCGACCTGGTGGCCCCCGACATCGTGGCAGTCACCATGGCCGGGCGCGCCCACGTCGGGGAGTTCGGCTCCGTGCAGCGGATCATCGAGGCCAAAGGCGAGATCTACCGCCACCGTCCCGACTCGGCCCGAGCGCTGATCAACCTCGATTCCGCCGGGGCCGACCAGTGGCTGGCCAGCGTGCCGCAGGCCGATACCTTCTCTCTGAGCCCCCGTCACCGCGGATGGGCGACCTGGACCGGCGACTACGATGCCCCGGCGCACCGCTTGTCGGTCGGCGAGCGCGGTCGGCCCTTGCTCGACGACCTCGACGTGCCGCTGCCGGGCGAGCACAACGCCATGAATTTGCTGGCCGCGGTCGGTCTGGCTCGGTTGGCCGGTGCCTCGGCCGAGATGATCCGCGCGGGGCTCGCCGCCTTCCGTCCGCCGTCCGGCCGCATGGCCGTACTGCGACTCGACAACGGCTGGCGGGTGATCGACGACAGCTACAACGCCAATCCCGAATCCATGCGTGCCGCGCTCGCTTATCTGGCCGAACAGCCAGGCGGGCGCTATGCGGTGCTCGGCAGCATGGGTGAGCTCGGTGCCGAGGCCGACCCGTTGCATCGTCAACTGGGCGAATTCGCCGCTGGCAAGGAACTCGACGCGGTGATCGCCGTCGGTCCCTGGGCTGCGGCGATTGTCGCCGGCTACCGGGCCGGGGGCGGGAGCGCCGATTCCATCGAGACCGCTGAGGACAGCGCCGGGGCCACCGAGGCCCTGCGTGCCCGACTGTCGGCTCATGTCGGCGTTTTGTTGACCGTACTGCTCAAGGGATCGCGTTTCATGCACATCGAGCGGGTCCGCGAGGCCCTCCAGCGGGAGTACGGCATGGCGCCGCATCCCGGCGACAACGCCAACGGAGGAGGGCGTGATGCTGCTCTGGCTGACTGAATGGCTGACCCAGTACGCCAGCTTCTTCGGCGTATTCGATTACCTGACGTTCCGGGCGATGCTCGGGGTGGGCACGGCACTGTTGATCTCGCTTGCGATCGGGCCGCTGGTGATCCGCTGGCTGCAGAGCATCAAGGCCGGTCAGCCGATCCGCGAACTCGGGCCACAGACGCACCTGGCCAAGGCCGGCACCCCCACCATGGGCGGTGCGCTGATCCTGATTTCGATCGCCATCTCCATGCTGATGTGGGGGGATCTGGGCAACGTCTACGTCTGGGTCGCCCTGTCGACCACGATGGGCTTCGGTGTGATCGGCGGCTGGGATGATTATCTCAAGTTGTCACGTCGCCACAGCGACGGCCTGGCGGCTCGCTGGAAGTACCTCGGTCAGTCGCTGGTGGCGCTATTCGCCGCCGTGTTCCTGTATGCGATCGCCGAGGCGCCGGCAGAGACGAGCCTTTTGATCCCGCTGGTCAAGGACACCCTGATTCCGCTGGGCTTGGGCTTCATCGTCCTGACCTACTTCGTGGTGGTCGGCAGTTCGAACGCCGTCAACCTGACCGACGGGCTCGATGGCCTGGCGATCATGCCGACGGTCCTGGTGGCGGGGGGGCTCGGGGTGTTCGCCTACGTCACCGGGCATTACGAGTTCGCCAATTACCTCGGCCTGCCGTTCATCGTCGGCGTGGGCGAGCTGGCGGTGTTCTGCGCCACCATCGTCGGCGCCGGACTCGGCTTTCTCTGGTTCAACAGCTATCCGGCGCAGGTGTTCATGGGCGATGTCGGCGCGCTCGCGCTGGGGGCGGCACTCGGCATCGTCGCGGTCATGGTGCGTCAGGAAATCGTGCTGTTCGTGATGGGCGGCATCTTCGTGCTGGAGACCGTCTCGGTGATGCTCCAGGTCGCCTCGTTCAAGTTGACGGGAAAGCGGATCTTCCGCATGGCGCCCATCCACCATCACTTCGAGCTCAAGGGCTGGCCCGAGCCGAAAGTGATCGTGCGCTTCTGGATCATCACGGTGATCCTCGTTCTCATCGGTCTGGCAACCCTGAAGGTGCGCTGATGAAGCTGATTATCGGCATGGGACAGACGGGATTCTCGGCGGGACGGTTCTTCCGTCGGCGCGGCGATGCGTTCGTTGCCGCCGATACCCGCGGCGCGGACGCCCCGCGCGAGGCATGGTCCCGGGCGTTCGGTGCCGGCACCGTCTTTGGCGGCCCGCTCGCGCCGGCCATGTTCGATGATCCGGCGCTGCGCGGCTTGACCGGCGTGGTGCTCAGCCCGGGCCTCGATCCGGCCGCCGAACCGTTGCGGGACGTACTGGCCGAGGCCGCACGCCGCGGCGTACGCGTAGAGAGCGACATCGCCCTGGCACTGCGTCATTCGCCGGTTCCTTACTTGCTGATCACCGGTTCCAACGGCAAGAGCACCGTCACCGCGCTGACCGCCGACCTGTTGACCGCGCTGGGCTACCGGGTCGGTATCGGCGGCAATTACGGCACGCCGGCACTCGATCTGCTGGTCCAGCCGCTCGACGTGCTGGTCCTCGAGGTCTCCAGTTTCCAGCTCGAGGCCTGCCGGGCGGACGGGATCCACGCCCGGGCGGCCAGCGTGCTCAACATCAGCCCCGATCACCTCGACCGGCACGGCACGCTGGACGCCTACGCGGCACTCAAGCAGAAACTCCTGGTAAACGCCGGCACGGCGGTGATCAACCTCGACGATCCGATCGTGAGCGAGATGGCGTCGATCTGCGAGGGACGGTTGATCGGGTTCTCCGCACATAGCGACGAGACGGCCGACCTGCCGACCGAGCATCGTTACTACCTCGACGTCGACGGCGAGGCCTTGTGCCGTGACGATCAGGTGATCGCCGAGGGGCTCTCGCTCGCCCTGCCCGGCGCGCACAACCGAGTCAACGTGCTCGCGACGTTGGCGCTGGTCGAGTCTTTCGCGGGCCGCGACGCACTTGAGGACCCGCGCCTGCAACGATCGTTGGCGGTATTTGCCGGCTTGCCGCACCGCATGCAGGTGATCTGCAGTCGATGGGTCGATGGCGTCGTGATCCGATTCATCAACGACTCGAAGGCCACCAACGTCGGCGCGGCGGTTGCCGCCGTCGAAGGCCTTGCCGCCGGTGGCGTGGCCCATCAGGTGGTGATCGTCGGTGGCCAGACCAAGGGGCAATCGTTCGAGATGCTCGCCGAGAGCCTGATCGAGCACGCCGACGCCGTCGTCCTGATAGGCGAGGGCGCAGCGGACATCGAAGCGGCCCTCGACGCGGCGAGCGGCGGGCCGCGCGCGGGAGGACCGGCGATCCGGCGGGCCGACTCGATGGCGGAGGCCGTCGACTGGGCCGCCGGCCGAGCCCAAGAGTTGGCCCGGGGGTTCGCCCGGGGTTTGGCCCGGCGCCCGGCTCAATCGGGCCGGGCGATCGCGGTCCTGCTTTCGCCGGCCTGCGCCAGTTACGACATGTTCCGCGGCTACGCCGATCGCGGCGAGAGCTTCGCCCGTGCCAGCGAGGCGTCCTGCGCGGCGACCTTGGCCGGAGAATCCCTCTCCGAGGAAGTGTCATGAATCTCGCGGGCGTCCCAATTCGCGGTGTGCGCTGGCTTGGCCACGTCGGTGGCGACGGGTTGCGTTGGCTCGGCGACCGTGGCCAGGCACAAGTGCATCGCCACGCCAGCGGCATTCGTCTCGACCCCGGATTCCTGGTCGCGTTGCTGGCCCTGCTCTCGATCGGGCTGGTGATGGTCGCCTCGGCGACACTCGGGTCGGGCGACGGCGGGGGGCGGGGGCTCCTGATACGTCAGGCGGTGGCCGTGGTGATCGGCCTGATCGCGATGACCGTACTCCTGATGGTGCCGCTTCGGCATTTCGTTGCGATGCGCAGCCTGGTGCTGATGCTGTCGTTTGCCTTGTTGGCGGTTCTGTTCGTCCCCGGCATCGCGCACACCGTCAACGGTGCGACGCGCTGGATCGATCTCGGCGTCGTCCGCGTCCAGGCGAGCGAGTTCGCCCGGCTGGGCATGATCGTTTGGATGGCCGCCTACCTCGGGGTGCATCTCGAGCGGGTTCAGACCCGGGTGCGCGGCATGGTTGGACCCGTGCTGGTGATCATGCTCGCCTCGACCTTGCTGCTCCTGCAGCCGGACTATGGCACCACCCTGGTGCTGGGGGCGACGCTGTTCGCCATGGCCTGGCTGATGCGTGCCCAGCTGCAGACGATGCTGATGCTGATTGTCGCCGGGGGGGCGCTGGCCGTGGTGGGTGTGTTCTCGGCCCAGTATCGAGTCGACCGCCTGCTGTCGTTCTCCAACCCGTTCGCCGACCCCTTCGGCGATGGCTACCAGCTGGTCAATGCCCTGATCGCCATCGGCACCGGCGGGTTGTTCGGGCGCGGTCTGGGCGAGAGCGTGCAGAAGCTCGCCTACCTGCCGGAGGCGCACACCGATTTCATCTTCGCGGTCTTTGCCGAGGAATTCGGCCTGTTCGGCGTGATTGCACTGCTGGGGCTCTACGGCGTGCTGGTCTGGCGCGGTTTCGTCATCGCGCGCCTGGCCTGGACGGTCAAGCACTACACCGGCGCCGCCCTTGCCTGGGGTATCAGCGTCTGGGTGGGTATGCAGTCGTTGATCAACATGGGCGTGAACATGGGCCTGCTACCGACCAAGGGGCTGACCCTGCCGCTGATCAGCTACGGCGGCTCGGCGATGGTCTCGACCCTGCTCGCCATGGGACTGGTGTTGCGCGTGCACCACGAGGCGAGCAAGGCGCTGGCCGGAACCGGGCGCGGGGAGGTCTCGCGATGACTCGCTCCGTGATTTACGTCATGGCCGGCGGCACCGGCGGGCACGTCATCCCGGCGCTCGCCGTGGCCCGGGCACTGTCCCAGCGGGGCCACGCGATCCGCTGGATGGGCACCGAGCGCGGCATCGAGTCGCGGCTGGTGCCCGAAGCGGGCTACCCGATCGATTACCTGTCCATTGGCGGGTTGCGCGGCAAGGGGATGGCGACGCGACTGTTGTCGCCGTTCCGCCTGTTGGGCGCCGTATGGCAGGCCGTTGGCCTGCTGCGCCGGCATCGCCCCAGCCTGGTGATCGGCATGGGCGGGTTCGCCGCCGGTCCGGGAGGCCTTGCCGCCTGGCTGCTGCGCCGACCGCTGGTCATCCACGAACAGAACGCCATTGCCGGGCTGACCAACCGCGTGCTCTCTCGGTTGGCCCGCGTGACGCTCGCCGCCTACCCGAAGGCCTTCGGTGCGACGTTGCCGGCCAACCGCGTAGTGGGCAACCCGGTACGCGGCGAGATCGAGGCCCTGCCGGCACCGGAGCAGCGCTTTGACGGTCGTGACGGACCGGCGCGGGTGCTGGTCCTGGGTGGCAGCCTGGGTGCCCAGGCGCTCAACGAAGCCGTGCCCGAGGCCTTGGCCCGGATCAGCCGGACCGTCGATCTCGACGTGCGTCACCAGGCCGGTCCGCGTCATCTCGAGACCGCGAGCCGTCATTACGAATGCGCCGACTGGGGCGCCGGCAGCCGTCACGAGGTGGTCGGCTACATCGACGACATGGCCGTCGCTTTCGGCTGGGCCGATTTCGTCGTCGCCCGAGCCGGGGCAATGACCGTCGCCGAGATCGCCACGGCCGGTGTCGGTGCCCTGTTCATCCCGTTCCCGCACGCCGTCGACGACCACCAGCGTTTCAACGCCGCCTGGCTGGTCGACCAGGGCGCTGCCCGGCTGCTGATCCAGCGCGAGGCCGACGTCGACCGGCTCGTGGCCCTGCTGGGCCCCTTGCTGGGCGATCGCGGCGTGTTGCAGGACATGGCAAGCCGTGCGCGGGCGGCGGCGGTGCCCGACAGTACCGGACGCATCATGGCGATCTGCGAATCACTGATCGACGGGTCATCCCGGGGGAATTCATCCCGCGGGGAATCATCCCGGGGGGAGGCGTCATGAGCATGCCGATAAACGCCGAATTCGCCCCGGTCGCCCAGGTGCGCATGCGCAAGGTGCGCAAGCTGCACTTCGTCGGCATCGGTGGTGCGGGCATGAGCGGCATCGCCGAGGTGCTGCATACCCTCGGTTTCATCGTGACCGGGTCGGACATGAACGAATCGCCAGCGGTACGCCACCTGCGCGAGCTGGGCATCGAGGTGTTCCTCGGTCACGACGCGACCAATCTCGCCAACGCCGACGTGCTGGTGATCTCGACCGCGATCGCCGCGGACAACCCGGAGTTGCAGGCCGCGCAGGCAAATCGCCTGCCGATCGTCCGGCGTGCCGAGATGCTGGCCGAGATCATGCGTTTCCGCATCGGTCTTGCGGTCGCCGGCACGCACGGCAAGACCACCACCACTTCGCTGCTGGCCGCGATCATGGCCGAGGCCGGGCTCGACCCGACCTACGTCATCGGCGGCAAGCTGCTGTCGAGCGCTTCCAACGCGCGCCTCGGTCGGGGCGAATACCTGATTGCCGAGGCCGACGAGTCGGATGCGTCGTTCCTGCACCTGCAGCCGCATGTCGCCGTGGTCACCAATATCGACGCCGATCATCTCGAGACCTACGACAACGACTTCTCGCGCCTGCTGGATCACTTCGTCGAGTTCCTGCACAACCTGCCGTTCTACGGGCTGGCGGTGATGTGCGCCGATGACGACCACACCATGAGCATCGTCGACCGCGTCGGCCGCCAGGTGCTGACCTTCGGTATCGACGCGCCCGCCGACGTGCGCGCCACCAATATCCACAGCGAGGGTTTCGAATCGGCGTTCGACGTCACGTTGCCGGGCGGCGAGACGCTGCACTGTCGCCTGGCGATGCCAGGGCGGCACAACATTCTCAACGCCCTGGCGGCGATCACCGTGGCGCACGATCTCGGCGTCGACGGCGGCTCGATCGTCCGGGCGCTGGCCGGCTTCAAGGGTGTCGGTCGTCGCCTCGAGCGCCGTGGCACGCTCGCCTTCAACAACGGCCGTCGCATGCTTCTCGACGACTACGGCCACCACCCGCGCGAGGTCGCTGCCACGCTGGCGGCCGTGCGCGATGCCTGGCCCGACGAGCCGCTGCTCCTGATCTTCCAGCCGCACCGCTATACCCGCACCCGCGACCTGTTCGAGGACTTCGTCGAGGTGCTCTCCCAGGTCGATCAGCTGATCCTGCTCGAGGTCTATGCCGCTGGTCAGCAGCCGATTGCCGGCGCCGACGGGCGCAGCCTTGCCCGGGCGATCCGTGCCCGGGGCCAGGTCGACCCGGTGTTCGTCGCCGACCCCGACCAGGTGGCCGAGGTGGTCGACGACATGGTCCACGAGGGTGGCATCGTGCTGACGCTCGGCGCCGGCAACGTCGGCAGTCTGCCCGGCATGCTGCTGCAACGCTGGGGGACGACGTCATGAGCCACGAGCAGGCACTCGGCCGGGTGATGGTCCTGATGGGCGGCTGGTCCGCCGAGCGGGAGGTCTCGCTCGCCAGCGGCGCGGCGGTCCACGAGGCGCTGGTGTCACAGGGCATCGACGCGATCGCCGTGGATATCGATCGCGTCGGCGCGTCCCGCCTCGGTCAGCGCATCGCCGACGAGGGGGTCGATCGTGTCTTCATCGCCCTGCATGGCCGTGGCGGCGAGGACGGTCAGATCCAGGCACTGCTCGAACTCGCCGAGGTGCCCTACACCGGCAGCGGTATGGCCGCCTCGGCGATCGGGATGGACAAGGTGATGTGCAAGCGCATCTGGCGCGGCGCGGGAC
>Ga0116197_1000183_pt1 | contig 12267 bp, 10 predicted proteins | sample ZodSprsou2mmetaG_FD_94480 | JGI IMG/M metagenome (GOLD analysis project Ga0116197, IMG submission 94480) | Hot spring sediment microbial communities from Zodletone spring, Oklahoma to study Microbial Dark Matter (Phase II) - Zodletone Spring... ...
AGCACGTCCTGGGCGTGGGCAGCGAAACGATGTACTGAGGGAGGCCCCTTGAAACAATACCGAGCTCACTTATTGGTCTGCGCCGGAACGGGCTGCGTTTCCAGCGGGTCCTTCAAGATCAAGGAAGCCCTCGAGAAGGAGATCCGGAAGAGGGGCCTCCAGGACGAGGTCCAGGTCATCGCCACGGGCTGCAACGGCTTCTGCGAGCGGGGCCCCATCGTCATGGTCCAGCCGGACGGCGTTTTCTACCAGCTTCTCAAGGTCGAGGATGTGCCGAGGCTGGTCGAGGAGCATCTCCTCAAGGGCCGGCCGGTCAAGAAGCTCATGTACGTCCCTCCGGCCGAGGACAAGCCCGTCCCCAAGATGAAGGACATCGAGTTCTTCAAGCACCAGCGCCTTATCGTCCTCCGCAACCGCGGCCGGATCGACCCGGAGAGGATCGACGAGTACATCGCCTTCGAAGGCTACGAGGCCCTGGGCAAGGCCCTGGCCGAGATGACCCCCAAGCAGATCATCGACGAGGTCTCGGCCTCGGGGCTGCGCGGCCGCGGCGGAGGGGGCTTCCCCACGGGCCGGAAATGGGCGGCCTGCGCGGGCGAGAAGCGCTCTCCCAAGTATCTCATCTGCAACGGCGACGAGGGCGACCCTGGCGCCTTCATGGACAGGTCCGTCCTCGAAGCCGACCCGCACGCGGTCCTCGAAGGCATGGTCATCGGAGCCAAGGCCATCGGCGCCGCCAAGGGCTACATCTACATCCGCCACGAATACCCCCTGGCCATCAAGCGCGTCAGGATCGCCATCGACCAGGCGCGCGCCTACGGCCTGCTCGGGGCCGACATCCTGGGCACGGGCTTCGATTTCGATGTCGAGATCGTCGAGGGCGCCGGAGCGTTCGTCTCCGGGGAGGAGACGGCCCTGATCGCCTCGGTCGAGGGCCAGATCGCCATGCCCCGGCAGAGGCCGCCGTATCCGGCCCGGAAGGGGCTGTGGGGACATCCCACGGTCATCAACAACGTCGAGACTTGGGCGACCATCCCCAACATCATCCGCCGGGGATCCGCCTGGTTCTCGTCCCTGGGCACGGACACGAGCAAGGGGACCAAGATCTTCTCGCTCGTCGGCAAGATCGCCAACACGGGCCTGGTCGAGGTGCCCATGGGCATCTCGCTGCGCGAGATCGTCTACGGCATCGGCGGCGGCATCCCCGGCGGGAGGGCCTTCAAGGCCGTCCAGATCGGGGGCCCCTCGGGCGGGTGCATCCCGGCCCAGCTCCTGGACCTGCCGGTCGATTACGAGAGCCTGACGGCCGCGGGCGCCATGATGGGCTCCGGCGGCATGATCGTCATGGACGACAAGACCTGCATGGTCGACATCGCCAAGTACTTCCTCAACTTCCTCCGCGACGAGTCGTGCGGGAAGTGCGTCTCCTGCCGCGAGGGTACCCAGCGGATGTACGAGATCGTCGACAAGATCACCAAGGGCCAGGGGACCATGGAGGACATCGCGCTGCTCGAGGAGCTGGCCGTGGCGGTCAAGGACGCCTCCCTCTGCGCGCTCGGCCAGACGGCGGCCAACCCGGTCCTGTCCACGCTGCGGTATTTCCGGGCCGAGTACGAGAAGCACGTGCTCGAGAAGAGATGCCCGGCCATGGTCTGCAAGGAGATCGTCTCGGCCCCCTGCCAGTACATCTGTCCCATCGACCAGGAGGCCTCGAGCTATATCGGGCTCATCGCCCAGAAGAAGTACGAGGAGGCCTTCCGGGTCATCCGCAAGGACAATCCCCTTCCGTCGGTCTGCGGCCGGGTCTGCAGCCGGGCCTGCGAATCCGTCTGCCGGGCGGGCGAGATCGGCGAGCCCATCGCCATCCGGGCCCTCAAGCGCTTCGTCCTGGACTGGGCCCGGGAGAAGGACCTGGGCAAGCCGGAGAAGCTCCCCGTCACCAGGGACCAGAAAGTGGCCATCGTGGGGGCCGGCCCGTCGGGCCTGGCCGCGGGCTACGAGCTCATCAAGAAGGGCTATCCGGTCAGGATCTTCGAGTCCCTGCCCGTCGCCGGCGGCATGCTCCGGGTGACCATCCCCGACCATCGTCTGCCCAAGGACAGGCTTCAGGACGACCTGGACTACCTGGCCCAGTGCGGCCTGAACATCAAGACGAACATGACCCTGGGCAAGGATTTCAGCTTGGACGACCTCTTCCAGCAGGGCTACAAGGCCGTCTACCTGGCCACGGGCGCCCACAAGCCCCTGGAGATGGGCGTGCCCGGCGAGGAGGCCGAAGGCGTTCTCCAGGCCCTGGAGTATCTCAAGGACCATCACCTCGGCATCCCCGTCGACCTCGGGGCCAAGGTCGTGGTCATCGGAGGCGGCAACTCGGCCGTCGACGCCGCCCGCGTGGCCTTCCGCGACAAGCGGGTCAAACAGGCGACCATCCTCTATCGCCGGACCCGGCGCGAGATGCCCGCCTATCCCGAGGAGGTCGACGCCGGGCTCGAAGAGGGCGTCAAGATCGAATACCTGACCGCCCCTGTCCGCATCCGCACGGACGACGAAGGCCGGGTCGTCGGCGTCGAATGCATCCGGATGAAGCTCGGCGAGAAGGACGCCAGCGGCCGGGCCCGGCCCGTGCCCATCCCGGGATCGGAGTTCCAGGTCCCGGCCAATACGCTCATCTTGGCCATCAGCGAGAGGGCCTACACGCCCTATCTCAGGGAAAGCGACGGGCTGACCCTCTCGCCCGAGTGGGGCACGATCATCGTCGACCCGGCCAGCATGGCCACGACCCGCCCCGGCGTCTTCGCCGGAGGAGATGTCGTCTCGGGACCGAGCAGCGTCGTCGACGCGATCGCCGCGGGCAAGACCGCCGCCCGGTCGATCGAGGCCTTCCTGGAGGGGCGCCCGTTCGTCCGGGTCCACGAGGTCACCCGGCCGGCGGCCTACGTCCCGCCGGTCCAGCTGACCGAGGAGGAGGCCCGGAACACCAAGAGGGCCAAGATGCCCCACCTGCCGCCCGGCAAGAGGAAATCCGGGCACGAGGAGATCGAGCTCGGCTTCACCAAGGAGCTGGCCGTCAAGGAAGCCCGGCGCTGCCTCCGCTGCGAGCTCGAGACCGAGGACGCCAAGAAAGCTCTGGGACGTGAAACATGATCGAATTCATCCTCAACGGCTTACGGGTCAAGGCGGAGGAGGGCTGGACCATCCTCGAGACGGCCAAGTTCTACGGCCTGGAGATCCCGACCCTCTGCCACCACGAGGGCCTGACGGAGTTCGGCGGCTGCCGGCTCTGCGTCGTCGAGATCGGAGAGCCCCCCAAGTCCAAGCTGGTGTCGTCCTGCACCTACCCGGCCGAGGAAGGGCTGGTCGTCCGGACCGACTCCAACAGGGTCTGGTCGGCGCGACGGATGATGATCGAGCTCCTGCTCTCCGTCGCGCCGGGATCCAAGGTCCTCCAGGACCTGGCCTCGAAGTTCGGGGTCACCCAGGTCCGGTTCACCCCCCGCAACGAGGAGTGCATCCTCTGCGGCCTGTGCACGCGGATCTGCGCCGAGCAGATGGACGCCCGGGCCATCGGCTTCCAGCAGCGGGGCCACAAGCGGAAGATCTCGACGCCCTTCGACATCCGCTCGGACGTTTGCCGGCTCTGCGGCGCCTGCATGTACATCTGCCCCGCCTGCCAGCTCCGCTGCCAGGGTCCCAACGCCGAGAGCCCGATTTGCAACGCCTGCCTGACCATGGAACCGACCTGCCTGGAGCATTACGACGATCTCCAGTGCTGGATGTACGACGCCGGCCGCTGCGGCACCTGCGTCCGGGACAAGAAATCCTAAAGGACATCGAGGAGGTATCATCATGCCGACCATGACAAAGCTCAATCGAAGCGCCGCCACCCTGACCAAGAACCGGACGGAGGGTTCGATCAGCCCCTTCAGCGGGATGTGCGTGACCTGCGTCGACGGCTGCATCGGGATGTGCGAGATCGGGAAGTCCGCCTACCGCGGCCACGAGGTCCTCTATCCCCAGCCGTTCGGCATCATCACCGCGGCCTGCGAGAAGGACTATCCCGTCGACCTGTCCCATTTCAACATCATGGGCACCGCCAAGGGCGCCTACGGCGTCGCCGCCGACAGCGACAAGGCCACCTTCGAGAAGGTCACGACCGAGGTCAAGATCGGCCGGAATAAGGACCTCAAGCTCAAGCTCCCCTTCGTCATCTCGGGCATGGGCTCGACCAACGTCGCCAAGCAGAACTGGGCCGGGCTCGGCGGGGGGGCGGCCATCTCCGGGGTCATCCTGACGATCGGCGAGAACGTCTGCGGCATGGACGACGAGACCGAGCTCAAGAACGGCAAGGTCGTCCGCTCCCCGGACATGGAGTTCCGGATCAAGTCCTTCCGGGACTGGCAGGACGGCTACGGGGACGTCGTCGTCCAGGCCAACGTCGAGGACACCCGTTTGGGCACCCAGGAATACGCCATCCAGAAGCTCGGCGTCGAGACGGTCGAGCTCAAGTGGGGCCAGGGGGCCAAGGACATCGGCGGCGAGGTCAAGCTCAAGACCGTCAAGAAGGCCCAGGCCCTCAAGAAGAAGGGCTACATCGTCTTGCCCGATCCCGAGAACCCAAAGGTCATCGAGGCCTTCGAGAAGGGCAGCTTCAAGGAGTTCGAGCGCCATTCCCGCATGGGCATGGTCGACGAGGGCGAGTTCATGAAGCGGGTCGAGGAGCTGCGCCAGGCCGGGGCCAAGCGCGTCTTCCTCAAGACGGGCGCCTACCGGCCGGCCGACCTGGCCCGGGCGGTCAAGTACGCCTCCAAGGCCAAGCTCGACCTGCTGACGGTCGACGGGGCCGGCGGCGGCACGGGCATGAGCCCCTGGCGCATGATGAACGAGTGGGGCCTCCCGGCCGTCGAGATGTGGTCTCTGACCTGGAAATTCGCCGACCAGCTGGCCAAGCAGGGCGAATACGTGCCCGACCTGGCCTTCGCCGGCGGCATCACCTTCGAGGACCAGATCTTCAAGGCCCTGGCCCTCGGCGGGCCCTATGTCAAGCTGGCCGGCATGGCCCGCTCGCCCATGGCCGCGGCCATGGTCGGGAAGACCATCGGGGGCCGGATCGCCGACGGCCAGATCCCCGTCTACGTCGAGCGCTTCGGCAACAGCCGGGAGGAGATCTTCGTCACCGCGCCCGAGCTCAAGCAGCGCTTCGGCGACCGCTTCAAGGACCTTCCGGCCGGGGCCATCGGCGTCTACACGTACTTCGAGCGGCTGAGCCAGGGCCTCCGCCAGCTGATGGCCGGATCCCGCAAGTTCAATTTGAGCTTCATCAGCCGGGACGACATCGCCTCGATCACCAAGGAGGCCGCCGACATCAGCGGCATCCCGTTCATCACCGACATCGACAAGGACGAGGTCCAGAAGATCCTCAAGGCCAAGTAAGCGGCCGCATTACGGATCGTTCTTTCGCGGGGGCCGGGTCTTCCCGGCCCCCGTTTTATTGGTTCTTCTTCCATTTCCGGGATCCCTTTCTCCGGCCTTCCCACTTTCCTTTGTCGGCTCCTGCCTATATAATGGTCTCGCGGCTGATAACGGCGCGGCGGGAGGCCCCAATGATCGCTCTCAAGGACGTTCTGGCCCTTCTCGAAGGTGAGCTCCTCACCCCGGCCACGGACCCGGGGGCGGCCTTCCTGAAGGTCTTCGCCTCCGATCTCATGAGCGACGTCCTGAACTCGGCCGAGCCCGGCTCGCTCCTCCTGACCGGGCTGGCCAATGGCCACGTCGTCCGCACCTGCTCCGTGGCCGACCTGGCCGGCGTCGTCTTCGTCCAGGGCAAGCGGCCGGCGCCCGACGTCATCGCCGACGCCCTGACCAAGGGCATCCCCCTCATCGCCACGCGGATGACCATGTTCGAAGCCTGCTTGCGGATGGCCGGCACGGTCGAGGACGGAGGTCATGGCCACCGCTGAGTCCGTCTACCACCGCGAGTTCCCCGTCCGGGGCGGGGATTTCGCCAAGGCCGGCTCCGTCGCCTGCGAGATCAAGGAGCTCCTCAAGGACCTTGGCCTCGCCCCCGCGGCGGTCCGGCGGACGGCCATCGTCGCCTACGAGGCGGAGATGAACGTCATCATGTACGCCCGGGAGGCCAAGATGGCCCTGACCGTCTCCCCCGAGGTGATCCGTCTCACCATCGACGACAGCGGGCCCGGCATTCCCGACGTCGAGCTGGCCATGACCGAGGGCTACTCGACGGCGACGGCCGAGATGAGGGAGCTCGGATTCGGGGCCGGCATGGGCCTGCCGAACATCAAGAAGAACGCCGACGAATTCGCCATCGACTCGGAGGTCGGCCGGGGGACCCGCCTCGACGTCGTCATCCGAACGAACGGACATGTGACGCCATGACAACGAAGAACTTCCACGCCATCCACATCATCGAGGAGAAGTGCATCGGCTGCACCCACTGCATGGCCGCCTGCCCGACCCGGGCCATCAGGGTCAAGGACGGCAAGGCCGTGATCATCGACCAGCTCTGCATCGACTGCGCGGAGTGTCTCCGGGTCTGCCCGCACGACGCCGTCGCCTCCCGGACGACCTCGTTCGCCGCCCTCGAGGGCTTCGATTACAAGGTCGCCATCCCCTCGACCGTCATCTACGGCCAATTCGGGCCCACCATCGTCCCCAACGAGATCCTCTCCGCCCTGCGCCTCATCGGGTTCGACGAGGTCTACGATCTGAGCTCGATCTGCGAGCTGAACTGCGCGGCGACCGAGGAATACCTCCACGAGCACCCCAAGCCCCGGCCGTTCATCACCTCGACGTGCCCGGTGGTCGTCCGCATCATCCAGAGGCGCTATCCCACGCTCTGCGGCCAGCTCCTGCCCATCGAGCCGCCGCGGGAGATCGCGGCCAAGATCCTGAGGACCATCCTGCCGAAGGCCTTGGGCATCCCGGCCGAAAAGATCGGCATCATCCACATCACCCCCTGCCCGGCCAAGATGGTCTCCATCAACAGCCCGGCCTCGCTCGAGCGCTCCTATCTCGACGGGGCCATCTCGATCCGGGACATCTTCCCCCAGATCCTCGAAGCCCTGCGCAAGAGCGAGGAGGACGTCCTGATGCGCCACCTCTTCCCGGAGACGCTGTTCAGCGGCATCGGGATGGGCTGGCCCCTCTCCGGGGGAGAGACCCGCGGCCTCAAGCGCCACCGAGCCGTGGCCGTCTCGGGCATCCGGGACACCATGCGCGTCCTCGACGAGGTGGAGGGCGGGCTCCTCCAGGACATCGATTTCCTCGAGTGCACGGCCTGCCCGGACGGGTGCGTCGGCGGCCCGCTCGGCGTCGAGAACCGCTTCCTGGCCAAGAGCCGGATCCTCGAGCTGGTCGCCGCGGCCGGCGAGCACGCCGTCGTCGACCTTAAGGACGTCAGCCGGCTGTACCACAAGAACTTCCTCTCGTTCGACCATCCCGTTTCGCCGGTCGGGGCCCGGCCGCTCGATCCGGATCCGGCCAAGGCCATCCGGAAAGCCAAGCGCCGGGAAAAGGTTTTCGCCAGGCTGCCCCTCAGGGACTGCGGCGTCTGCGGCGCTCCCGACTGCCGCTCCCTGGCCGACGACATCGTCCGCGGCTACGCCCGCTTGGAGGACTGCCCTTTCGCCAAGACGGATACGAAGGAGAAGCGATGACACTCAGCGACCTGGCGAACCGACTCGAACTCCGAGTCCACACGACCGGGGCCCCGCTCGACCGGCCGGTCGGCGGCGGCTACGCGAGCGACCTCTTGAGCGACGTCATCGGCCACGCCCGCAAGGACGAACTTTGGGTGACCATGCAGGTCCATCCGAACATCGTCGCCGTGGCCGTCCTCAAGGAACTGGCTGGGATCGTCCTCGTGGGCGGCCGCCTGCCGGCGGAGGAGACGCTGGCCAAGGCCGAGCAGGAGAAGATCCCCATTCTGGGCACGCCCCTGGGGACGTTCGAGCTGGCGGGGCGGCTTTACGCGCTGGGCATCAAGGGGAGTTGATGGGCCTCCGGCGCGTCCGGGCCGATCTCCACATCCACACCTGCCTGTCCCCCTGCGGCGAGCTGACGATGTCGCCCAGGGCCGTTGTCGAGGCCGCCCGCGCGGCCGGCCTCGATATCGTCGCCGTCACCGACCACAACACGACCGAGAACGCCGCCGCGGTGATCGAGGCGGCGGCGGGGACAGGCCTGGCCGTCCTGCCCGGCATCGAGATCACGACGGCCGAGGAGGCCCACATCCTGGGCCTTTTCGCGACCGGCGCGGACCTCGCGCCCTTCCAGGCGGAAGTCTTCCGCAGCCTGCCCGATATCCCGGCCAAGATGAAGTACGTCGACGACCAGGTGCTCGTCGACGCGGCCGACTACGTCACGGGATTCAGCCCCCGCTGCCTCTTCGGGGCGACTCTTTTCTCCGTTCAGGAGACGGTCGGCCTTATCCACCGCCACGGCGGGCTGGCCGTCGCCTGTCACATCGACCGGGAAGCCTTCAGCATCGTTTCCCAGCTCGGCTTCATCCCCCCCGACCTCGGCCTCGACGCCGTCGAGGTCTCGCCCCGGATGACGGCGGACGAGGCCCGGGCGGCCTTCGGCCCGTTCGGATCTCTGCCGGTCGTCCGATTCTCGGACGCCCACAAGCCGGAGGAGATCGGTTCGGCCGCGACCGTCTTCCTCGCCGCCTCGCCGTCGCTCGAGGAGATCCGCAAGGCCCTGGCCGGCGCAGACGGACGGAGGGTCCTGGCGACATGATCGAGGACCTCTCGCTCCATATCCTGGACATCGCGGAGAACGCCGCCGCCGCCGGCGCGACACGGGTGCGCGTCACGATCAACGAGAACGAAAGGCGGGACGCGTTGACGATCCGGGTGGCCGACAACGGCCGGGGCATGTCGGCCGAGGAGAAGGCCCGGGCCCTCGATCCGTTCTTCACGACCGGGAGGAAGAGGACCGGCCTCGGGCTGCCTCTTCTCGCCCAGACGGCCGGGCTCTGCGGCGGCGCGGTGGCCATCGCTTCCGCGCCCGGGGAAGGCACGCGGATCGTGGCCAGGTTCCGTCTCTCCCACGTCGACAGGCCGCCGCTGACGAAGATGGCCGCGACGATGATGACGCTCTTCTTCGGCCACCCCGGGATCGACTTCGCCTACCGGCACACCCGCAACGGATCGCGCTTCAGTCTCCGCCGCCGCGGCCGGAGGGACGGATCGGCGGACCCGGCCGAGATCGCGGCGCTCGGGGCCGCGCTGAGGACGGGCCTGACGCGGATCGGGGCGTCCTGACGGCCCTCAGGGCCGGCCCCCGCGGAGCTTCCTCTCCAGAGTCTCGAGGTGGGCCCTGGCCCTGCCGACATCGGCCTCGCTCTCCCCCTGGGCGTTCTCGAGGTACGTCCTCAACGCTTCGGCGGCCCGTTCGAGGTCGCCGGTCTTCTCGTAGGCCACGGCCAGGTTGAAATAGCCGACCGGCGTCGGCCGGATGGCCAGGGCCTGGCGCAGCAGGACCACGGCCCGGTCGTACTCTCCGAGATAGGAATGGGCGATCCCGGCGAACTGATAGAAGGCCTGTTCTTCGGGAAAATCCTCGATCAGCCCCTGATAGACGGCGATGGCCTCCTTCAGGGCGCCCGTGGAGGCTAAGTTCGCCGCCAGGCTGGTCCTGAGGTGGCGGCTCTCGGGCTCGACGGCCAGGGCCCGCTCGTAATAAGCTCGGGCCTCGCCCTTCCGGCCGGTCGCGTCTAGGATGCCGGCGGCGACCGTCAGGGCGTCGAGGCTCCGGGGATTGAAGGCCAGGACTTTTTCCATGGTCTCGAGGGCCTCGGCCGGCCGGCCGCTGACGAGGTAGGTGTGGCCGAGCCGGACGAGGAGCGTCTCGGAGCCCGGCAGGCGGCCGAGGCCCCGGCGGAGGGTCTCCAGGGCCGACTCGAACTTGTTCTGCCGGGCCTCCGCGATGGCCAGGTTGACGTAGCTTTCCGGCGAATCGGGGATCTCGGCGACGATCTCGCGGTAGACCCGCTCGGCGTCGGCGTACCGCTCCTCGAACTCGAAAGCCTGGGCCCGCTGGACCAGCTCGAGGAGGCCGATCTTGTCCTTCGGGTCGGGCGCGGCGCCGCCGCTCTCGGCCGGGGCGAAATTGACATAGCCAAGCGACCGCAGCCTTTCCCGGTCGCCGGCGCCGACGGCCTGACCGGCCGCCGGGCCGGGAGGCGCGCTCAGGCCGAGCAGCTCCTCCTCGAGCCGCGACCGGAGCTCGTCCGTCTTGGCCGGTGACGAGGCCGCGAGATTGATCGTTTCGCCCGGGTCCTTCTCGAGATCATAGAGCTCGGGCCGCGGCGCCTGGACGTATTTCCAGGGTCCGACGACGATCCCCACGAGCTCCGACCAGCCGAAATTCTCCCGGGGGTAGAAGGTCTCGACGAGGCTCGGGAGGCCCGGCCGGTCCAACTTCTCGATCCAGGGGACGAGGCTCAGGCCCTCCATGTTCCGGGCCTCGCTCTCGAGGCCGATCGTCTCCAGGATGGTCGGGGCCACATCCACCAGCCTAACGGCGCCTTCGACGACAAGGGGCTTCGGGAAGACCCGGGCATTATGGAGGATGAGCGGCACCCGGACGGTCTCCTCATAGAGAAAGATGCCATGCCCCCTCTCGACCTTGTCGCCCAAACCCTCGCCGTGGTCGCCGGCCACGACGACGAGGGTCTTCTCGAGAAGGCCCTTGGCCTCGAGCGCTTCGAGGACGGCCCCGACATAGCGGTCCATGTAGGCGATCTCGCCGTCATAGGGGCGGCCGGGCGAGCCCTCGCGATACGGGGACGGAGGGTCATAGGGCAGGTGCGGGTCGTAGTAGTGGACCCAGGCGAAGAACCTCGTCTCGCCGTTCCCGTCGAGCCAGCCGGAGAACTTGGCGAACGTCTCCTCGGCCCGGCGCTCGGCGTTCGCGCCCTTCAGCGGCGCCTGGGGCTGGAAGGTGTCGTCGTAGACGTCGAAGCCCCGGCCGATTCCGAACCGGGAATCGACCGAGAATGACGAGACGAAGGCCGCCGTGGCGAAGCCGCGGTCCTTGAGGATCTCCGCCAGCGTTCTCCACTTCGGCGCGAGGTCGTGGCCGTTGTTCCGGACCCCGTGCGTGGCCGGATGGAGCCCCGTCAGGATCGAGCTGTGGGCGGGCAGGGTCAGCGGGGCCGGGCAGTAGGCCCGGGCGAACCGGACCCCTTCGCGGGCCAGGTCGTCGATATGAGGAGTCCGCGCCTGGCCGTAGCCGTAGCAGCCGAGGCGATCGGCCCGGGTCGTGTCGAGGGTGATGAGGAGAACGTTGTGGTCCGAGGCGGCCCCGGGCCGGAACGCGCTCTTCCGCGTCCCCATGACGTAGACCGCGGCCAGGGCGCCCAGGACCAGGACGGCCGCGCCGATGACCGGACCGGCGCGGAAGCACCGGCGGGGCCGGGCCTCGGGCGCAGGACGGGCGGGCGCTCGATCCTTGCGGACCGATCCTCTCGCTTTTTTGCGCTTGCTCATCGCGATTCCAGATTAAGGGATTCCGGGAAATAGTCAAGACAAAGGCCCGCCCCCCGGAGGGGGCGGGCCCTAGTGTCAGCGCTTTGTCAGCTTGCGCTCGAGCTCAGAACGAGAACTTGAAGCCCAGGCGGGCCGACCAGGGGCCGAACCTGGTGTCCCACTGGTTGAACGCGGGGTGGGTGCGGTTTTCGTCGGCGATGATGTCCAGGTAGTTCGTGGCGAAGGTCCCGTCCAGGATCATGCGGTTGTACTGGGAATTGTAGGAGCCGAAGCTTGAGACGTTGGGGGTCATGATCCGGCTTTGGATGGTCTTGGTGTTGGTGACGTTGTCGATCTGAAGGTTGACGGAGGCCCGATACTTGTCGCCCAGCTTCATCGTGTAGTCCAGATAGATGTCGGCCCAGAAGGTGAACGGGAGCCGCCCCAGGTCCCCCCGGCCCTCGGGGTAGAAGTACTTCGTCCAGTAGATGACCTTGGTCGTCACCGGCAGGCCGCTCCGGCCGTAGCCGACGAACCCGACGGTCAGCCCGAACGGGAAGGCGTAGGACCCGTAGGCCTTGAAGTAATGGGTCCGGTCCTGGGGCAGGGGGCCGTCAAGCACGTTGCCCTGGCCGTCGTAGCCCATGAACCAGCGGTCGTAGTCCTGCTCGACGCCCGGGCCGAGGCGGCCGCCTTCGTCGGTGCTGCCCAGGCCTGAAAAGCTGCCGTAGACGCGGCTCCAGGTGTAGTTGAAGCCGCCCTGCCAGTTGTCGCT
>Ga0116197_1000185_pt1 | contig 12249 bp, 12 predicted proteins | sample ZodSprsou2mmetaG_FD_94480 | JGI IMG/M metagenome (GOLD analysis project Ga0116197, IMG submission 94480) | Hot spring sediment microbial communities from Zodletone spring, Oklahoma to study Microbial Dark Matter (Phase II) - Zodletone Spring... ...
GCGAAAATTACACCGTCTGAATTTATAATTTTTTCAATTAGTTTATCTCTATCGTCTTTTAATGGACATAATTCTTCACCTTTATCCATACACAATATGCAGCCTTTACAGGTTCCCAAGTTATAATCACTTAACTGAACTATTTCATATTCTATATCTCCAAGTAATCTTAGTTTTTGCAGTAAAAGTTCAGTAGTATTATAAGTATGCTTCTTCCTTGCGCTACCAATAAATGCAGTAACTTTCATAAATGTAGCCCGCCTTCAAATATTTTTTTGTATTCTTGAAAAAGTAATATGTTTAAATCGCTCTTCCTTAGTTTTCTTTATTTTTTCCCTATGAACCTCTTTAATTCAATAATAATATAATATAAACATTTTAGAAATTATTGTCAAATATTTTCAATAAAAATATTAAAAAGATTTTATGATTTTTCTTAGTTCAATCTATCCCTTCTTTAAGCGCAATCTCATTGAGGATGCGCTTAAGAATTTTGGCTTTGATTTTAATATCATCCGGTTTGATATGGTCTATTTTGATTTTCTGGGTAGCTTCATCTAATGCACTTCCTAAACTGGCTAAATCGAGTAAGGCTACTTTTTTACAGAAAAAACTTCTGGATCTGCCCTCATCAAAATTATCCATCATGGTTTCCAGTAATTTCATTTTCTTTTTCTGCTGTTCTATAAATTTTTTAATGCCATGTTCTTTGATGAAATTCAAATTTGGCAGAACTTTTTTATATGGCGGATAAGAAGAAGACTCTTTCAATTGCTGATATTCTTCATTACTCTTGAATTTAGAACAGGGAAATTCTGAACACTCGGCACAGACTTCCAGATTCTTTTTCTTGACGCAGCAAGTAATAAAAGAACAAGATGGGTGCTTATTGAAGAAATCAGGACCAGCACATCCCGGACATCTCGATAGCCCTATAGTGTAGTATCTTGGGCATAAACCACAATCCAGACCGCATACGCTAATGGTTGGATATTTCTTTATTGGGTATTTTTCTGAATCAGGTTTTGTTTGTCCCATCTATTCACCTCCTTAAGTTGTGATTCGGAATTTCATATAAACAACTAAGAATTTAAAAAGCCAAAAGCCTCAACCCTATATTTAAAAAACTCCTTAAATCCTATAAGTCTTCCGCTAAAAGCGTATTATTTATCTAATTTAAAACTAAATTATTAATTATCGGAGATACTAAGATGTGTTTCCATTTTGTTAAGGAAAGAATTGTATTTACTAACTTCGTAATATTGCAAGACTTGAACCTATATGCTATACAACCATCCCCGGGCATTTTATTTCATAGGTCTTGCTCTGTTATAACTTTAATTTTATTCTTTTTCAATAAGATAGTTGTCACTCCATCACCCTGAATGAGTCGGTTAGAAAATATCCCATTATAAATCCTGCCACAACCACAGGATGGACTTTCTTGTTTTAAGATTGCTTCTTTAATACCATAAAGCTGAGCCAATGTTAAAACCTGCTCTGCTCCTTTTATAAAATTACGAGTTACATCGACTCCCGATATGGTTATGACCTTTTCTCCTTTTTGCTCTGCAGGTTCTCTAGGAGTTGATAAGCCACCCAACTGTTCCGGACAAATAGGAATCAGTATTTCTTTTTTGACTAAACGGATAACTTCATCGTTGGGGATGATTTTTCCATCGTATCGGCAATTGATTCCCAATAAACAAGCGCTGCATAACTTCATATTCGTGATCCTCCACAATACCGCCTAAATAAATTTTTCTATCTGTAGTTTTTCCAATAATACCATCAATTACTTTCCTTTTTAACTAGTTGGATTTTTCCAAAGGCAACAGGAATAGTAGTGAAATCAAATACAAAACCCCATATACACTTCCCACTGATAAGGGAAACATGGCTTGTAATAAACTGATTTCCAGGAAAAAGACATTGATCAGAGAATACAAAGAAAGAATAACTCCTTCTAATAAGCCCAAGATCACCATAAACCAATAAAATTCAAATTTATGGGAAGCCCAGATTCTGCCAATCCCAAAGGTAAAGGCGGCGATCCCCCATCCACCAGCAATAAAGGCGAATTGATTGGTATAAGAGGCATATCCGGGCAAGGCAATCTTAAACACAGGGAAGCAGAGAGCTATTGCTGCAAATAAATCAACAACTCCGTTGCTCAATAGAATAACCCGGATGAATTGGATTTTCTTCTTTGTTTCCATGAATCGCTTCACTCCTCACCAAGCGAAAACCGTCCCCTATTTGTGGGCACTCTAAATTGAATTAGTTTTCATTTTCTTAAGAATTTATCTTTATCTCAATCAAATTTATTTTCATGCTTACTCTCCATTCTGTTTTGCATGGTATTTTTACCCTGTTATAGATAAAATGTCAACTTTTTTGGCAGCTTTTTCTTTTCGTACTCTTCCGGAATAGACTTCCACCTTTTTATGAAGATTTGTTGAATAATTTTCATCATTAAGTACCTCTTTTAGTAGTATTATTAGACAATAACTCTTTATTGCATTTGGTATGCACTGTCATCACCTGCATTCTTTTCCCACTCGGGGTATTGCGCTGTGTCCATGGCGACCGGTTCGTCCGGCTCAATGACACCATCTGGATGTAGATATGTAAAGTCCTTCCATCCTTCGGATTCATTGTAATCTGACTGGCCATTCCAGGTCCAGTTAACGACTTTAAGAGGAACCCACTCACTTTCCGGGAGAGCCGATTTAAACATAAGGTACATGCGATTCTTCTGGGTTTTCCGAGCGACTCTCAGCTCTATCGTAACGCCGTCTTTACGTACTTGCTGCAAAGGTTCTTCCTTACTATTTCCAAGTTTGATTGCGGGAGCATCCATTGCCCGGGAACCGCTTTCGTAAGGGTAGCACACATCCAGCGCTTCCGTAATCAGGCTGCGTACGATGTTATCATCATCGTATTTCCAAAAACAAGATTCTTCTTCAAGAATCTGAACCCATTGTTCTTCCCCTTCAATTGTCGCTTGATCCAAATTCTCTGCCTTGAAATGAATTCCTTGATATTGCAAAAACCAATCAGTCGGTTGAGCAGAATCATATGCACCCTTCCCCAAACAATTACTTTCTTCCAATTTTTCTCCACGGTTGGGATTACCGATATTATTTTTTTGAGAAGCAGTAATGATAACCTTATAGTTGGGTTTTTGAATTTCAAAATTAGTCCAGGCTGAAATTTCGTCTCCATTGGAATGTATGGTGTACTGTGCTTCGCCGGTTCCTCCGTCCACCCAGTAAAATTCCAGTTCCGGTGTGTCAAATTTTTCTAGGGGAAGCACTCGACCTCCTTCGCGAAAATGCGCTTCATAACGTTTGATATAATTCTGACCCGACCCATCTGCTGTCTGGCCTTGTCCATCCAAAGTCCATTTCCCGCCTCCAGGGTCTTTATCCTCTGGTATAATTATGCCACGAATTTTTATTTTTTCTCCTACGACAACCGGAACCGTCTCATTAGTAATATCTATCCATTTTCCATTGACTTCTCTATGGATTTCAATAGCAGGAGGCGGTTCGCCAAAATACCAGCTTGCTTTATACTTAACATCACCTGATTCTGGCGGCTCATACTTGATACCCATAAAACTCTGGTATTGGAAACCATATTCCAATTCTTCTGATGTCCAGGATATATGACCTCTATTCGATCCCGATTTTAATTCACTGCCATTCAGCCCAAAATGAATTACTACCGAGCCTTCAGTTTTCTTGCCATCTTTATCGGTAATAACAGTATGAACAGGTACAGTAAAATAAAAGGTATAGTGATCCATCTTCTGGTTTCCTGCCATAGCCTGCATTAAGGCCACTGGATCAACTTGCCCGGAAAGTTGCATGGCATGTGCCACACCCGCCGGCCCGGTAAAGCCCATCCATTCCAGATGCCCCTGTTTTTGGGGATCGGTTATGGATTGAAGTGAAAGGATTGGTACACTTCCCGAACCTTGAGCAGTATAATAAACTTCGCCTGTTTTTTTATCCGTCGTTATATTTTGATAGTTTGCCTTTGCCTGCATGCCGCTTTCATCAGGATAAAATAAGGTTACTCCACTACGATTTTCCATCAAAACCAGATTGCCGCTGACCGATGCGGATAGGGAGCCTGCTTCTTCCAGGTTACCATTCTGCTCATCGTGCTTGTTCCAGGAAATTTCTATATTCACATTTGCTTCAAGTTCATCTTGTTCTTGGAAATAAGATCCCTCCTGGGCAACCGCAGAAAAAGGAAACAAAAAAAGAATGCCATAAAAAACAATCATCATGAATAATGATCTAAGTAAAAGACATTTGATTTTTTTCATCTTACTATCCTTGAGAAAATAATTTTATTACCTTTATTAATACAATAAAAGGCTTTAAAAATCCTTCTTTTTTAAAATATTTCTAAAAAAGAAGGATTTTTAAATCTTTTGTCGTATTGATATCAAAGTATAGAAAAATTGAAAAAACTAATACTTTTTAATTATAGATCCCAAAAATTTATCCGAATAGTCTTAATGAAATATTGTAAAATACCATTGAATTTATTTCAAAGTGTTGAATAATGATTAAAAATAGTAAAATAAACAACAAGGGACGAAGAAATGTCTAAATGTATCCTCATATGAAGATAACTAAAAAGCAAGCACGCCAATTTATGCTTATACACCAAAAAATTATACCTGCACGAACACTTCTGGGAAAAGAAGGCATACTTGAATACATGCGCCGGGTCGGCTGTATCCAATTTGATCCGCTTAATGTAGTGGGGTACAATTCATACCTTGTCCTTCAGTCTCGAATTGAAAATTTCAAACCAGAATATCTACAGGAACTTTTATATTCCGAAAGAAAATTATTGGATGGATGGGATAAGAATATGGCTGTCTATGATGTTAAAGATTGGCCATATTTTAGCAGATATCGTGAAAAAGCATACCAGCGGCATGGTGGTGAATCTAATTTTATCAGTAAAATTTTTCCAGAAGTAAGAAATGCCCTTGAGCAGAACGGACCTTTGTCATCTATCGACTTGAAATTTAACCATAAAGTAGATTGGCCTTGGGCACCTACCAGGGCAGCTCGCACAGCCTTGGAGAGCATGTACTTTTGGGGAGAATTAATTATTCATCATAAAGTAGGTACAAGAAAGGTTTATGACTTTACCAAAAAATATCTTTCACCTGAGTTGCTGTCTATGCCAGATCCTAATGCTACACTGGAACAGTATTTCGAGTGGAAGGTAAAAGGCGAATCGGAGCAGTCGGATTACTATAGGGACGCTATAGTGAAGCATGGCTTGGTATAAACTGGATGAAAAGCAAGGAAAGAACTGAGGCTCTTCTGCGACTTAAAAAAAAGGTGAGATATTACCAATTAAGGTAAAGGATATTATATACTTTCTACATCCGGAAAGAAGAAATATCATTATTGCATGAGGTGTTAAATGGGATTGATGTAAAACCACAAGCCTCTTTTATTGCTCCTTTAGATAATCTATTATGGGATAGAAAATTAATAAAAGAGATTTTTGGATTTGAATATATATGGGAAGTATATAAACCAATTTCCGAACGTAGATACGGCTACTATGTATTACCGGTATTATACGGTGAAAGTTTTGTAGCACGTTTTGAACCTAAGTTTAATACAAAAACTAGAAAACTTGAAATAATAAAAATAGAAATAAAATAAGGGAGTTGAATGATATGACCTATGATGAAGTTGTTCGGAAGCTTGCTCCATGCGGACTGGATTGTAGCCGGTGTGCAGATTATCAAGACGGAGAAATAAAAGAACTAAGTACAAAACTATTGAATTTGTTAGGACGCTACGATCGATTAGCGGAATTAAAGTCAACAATAATTCCTACTTTTAAAAGCTATAGTAAATTTAAAGAATTACTGGAACTATTTGCCCAGGTATCATGCGGAGGATGCAGAAGCGAAAATGTAAAATGTCTGATTAATTGCCATGCCCAGACCTGCCATAAAGATAAAAAAGTGGATTTTTGTTTTCAATGCGAGGAATTCCCTTGCGACAAGCAGTGCGAAAGGAAAATAAGAGAACGATGGATCGCTAACAATCAACGCATGAAAGAAATTGGAGTGGTTAATTTTTATACAGAGCGGAGTAAATTGCCAAGGTATTGAAGATTGGAAGGGAACTGGCGATAAACAACATTTCGAAATCTTCTGTGGTTAATTGATTATTTCTTGAAAAACCCCAAGTTTTGCACCGACCTTGCCAGAATCGATTCTGACACAGATCTATGCCGGTAACTATATACCCCCTTTTATAATTCAGATGAGAAATAAATAGTATTTATTCCTCACCCCAGCGGTACTTTTTATTCTGGCGCAGCTTATCGAGATCGCAATTCAAGCACAGTCCGTTATGACAGTATATCACCTCGCCACATTCAGAGCAGCGCCACTTTACCTCTTCCTTTTCTAGGAATCTTTTGATACCATGCTTTTTGATGAATTCGAGGTTTTCTATCATGCTCATATGATACTTGGTACGGTATCGCTTATCGAGGGCTTTCAGCCGAGTACAGGGAAAATTTTCACACTCATAACAAAAACGAACAAGTCCTTTCCTAAGCGCTTCGCAACGGTTACCCATATGAAGACAATTTTTGCCGCGAGGTAGACAACCCTCACAATAAAATCTTTTAAATCCCTGCCGGTTCAAATCATTTTTCATCGCCAGATAACTGATACATACCCCACAATTCATCCCACAGGGAGCAATAAGCTTTTCGTCCATCTTTAACCGCCATCTTATTTTCTTAAATTATTCAACTTTCCCGTTATTCATCAAGTGGTTGACAGGCAGGGCACCAGTAAACCGCACCGCCCAGATAAGCGGCTTTTTTTATATTCGTGCCGCAGACGGAACATGGCTTTCCAACCGTGTTTTTACTGAGAAGCTTTCTGTATCCACCCACGCTGCCGAACAAATCCTTTTCGGTGTCGCGACCTCCCAGCCTCGTCATTTCCGTAAGCGTATCTTTTACCGAATCGAACAGCCTGCCAAATTCTATCTCACTAATCGTTCCCATTTTACGCTTCGGATGGATGCCGGTGTGAAAGAGGATGTCCTGCAGCACGCCGTTACCCAGGCCGGGGATACGCTGCTCCGTAGCGAGAAATGCTTTGGCCGAGAGCTTGTCCGAACCTTCCGTACGCAGCGAATCAAAGTACACCCTATCAAAAGCATCAGCTAGCGGCAGGGGTTTTTCTTTTGCCACGAGATGGTATTTATTATTATAAGCTCCCTCTATAAAAGCTAAAACCGCTCCATACATCTGAACCGTACAGACAAGGGCACTCCCGTCGTCAAACTCAAGCAAAAGCTGATGCTTCGACGGCGTTTTGCTCGAATCATCATAATAACGAAGGTTTGCTCCATCGCCGAGGACGATACGGCGGTCGCCGGCAGCGATCTCAATCATTGCGCCGATGCCGATACTGTCTCCGATGACCTGTCCGGCAAGGAGTGCGCTATAATCCACTGGGTCACCGTGATAGAACGCAAACTTGTGTGGCGAAGCGTTGGCGATGACCTTGCAGATTTTTTTGCCAAACACTGTTTCATTCAATTGCTTTGCGATAGTTATGCTCTCGGGTATTTCTATCATTGTATTATCACCTCCAGATTAAAATACTATAGGCTTCTAATAATCCACCTGGCATATCGGAGCTTTAACCGTAATGAAGACCATTTGTTAAATCTTCCTGTTCACTGCGTTATATTCATGCCCATATATTCTGCTACCTATTTGTTATATTGTAAGACCTGCTCCTATACGATTATTAACATAAAGAATTTTTTTATATTAATTATTCTACGTATTTTTAAAAAATCCTTCTTTTTAGAGAAAAAAGTTGCAAGATGCAAGTGCGGAGAATCTGCCATAATAACAGAGGGATTAAAACTAATAATATTTAGTTATAAATGGGGAAAATGTGTAAAAGCTGTGGGAAAATATCTTCTTGAAAGCCTTGCAATATAAGGGTTTCAAGAGAATGTTACGAGAATTGCTTCTACGAGCATATTTTGCCTTAACTGATACTTTACCCCTCAAAAATGGCACTTTTTTAACTAAATCCCACCACTTTAAAATCTGAAAGTGGCTATTTATAAGGATTTTAGGATTTCGGAGAGGTAAAAATAGGCTAAAAATGGGGGTCACAATTGCTGATTTTTCGAAAATTTAAGTGCGTTTAAAGGCACTCTCCGTGCGTTTTTAGGGCATGCCTGAAGAGGGTCTGAACCCCTTACAAATAAAGGGTTTTAAGATAGTAAATTGGAACGGTGAACCCTCCCCTGTTCTTTTAAAAGTTACTGAATTGCTGAGCTAGTTCAACCCTCTCTTGTCATCTTGCAAAAGTAATGTCAATAAAAATATTTTTCTCCATCTTCTTTCCAAGGGGATTAGGTATAATGAAATAACATTATAAAAAAACTATTAAAATATGACAATTGAAACATCCCCTGTTCATAGATTTCTATTTTTTGGAACTCTCATATTCTGAAGTCTTTAATAATCTATTACGATATAGAGAAACATCAACATTTAAAAAAGAATGTTTCTGAACAATTAAAATTAGAACTTTACATCCACATTCAATTAACCTACAGTAGTCAGAACTCATAGTTGTAAGACAACATTTTATAAATTTAATCGATCTATCTGTATATTTATTGCTCTCAGAAATCTTCTTCACCATTTCATTGTAATCTTTCCTTTCTTCATTCACTCTCCCATCAATATCATAGAAGGATACAGCTTCTTGAAAAACATCGACATTCAAGTATGAAGAATTCCGATAAAGTTGGCCAATAAGGCTAAATTCATTAGACCAAATAGGAAATAAGCTTATATCTGGTTTTTTTCCAGATTGAAAAACATCAAGTGCAGCACTAATTTCTTGTGTTTGTTTTGATAGCTTGGGCAAATGTTGATAGAAATTTTCCACAAGTATTTTTATATCTAACACTAATTGCTTTCGAAATAATAATCCATACTTTGCATGATTTATTAGCTCTCGTATCAGAAAGACCATAATTGCCACACCAATTCCAATAAGATAATGGATAAATGAAAGACTCTCTTCTGGCATTGAAATTACCACCTTTTTAATTTATTAATCTTAAAATTTGAGGATGGACTTCACAAAATCACAAAATGTCACACCAAAATAGAAAAAGAAAATGGAGTGTACTACTATTTATTTTCATTATTTTTGACCAAAGAAACTGGAGTAATCGGTATCCAAACTGAAATTCAAAAATAAAAAAGGATATTTAATTCCTCTTTTTTCCATAATTTTCTCGTTATTCACTTCCACGAGAGACGGTGTAGGAGCGGAAAGGGAAATGTTTATATTTTTTTCAAAGGTTTCTTTTTTTGATTCCATTGCTAATCGTTCATAGTCCTTGAATAGTTGAAGATTTGTTAAAACTTTTGGATTCAGGCGTCTGAAGATATGACGTTTTTTCATGATATCTAATGAAATGGGCTCCGGAATAATCCAAGAATAACGCGAAAGAGAGATTAAACCTTCTTGTAATTGATTGTAATTGTATGGGTCAAGCTGTGGCGAGTCCGAGTAAAAGAACTTGGCAAACCCCATGATAGCATAACAAGGGTCACAGTAGGAAATTGCCATCGCTATGTCATCTTCAACATAAAGGTGGTTGCCTTCCAACCCAACCGAACTACCCATTTTCCCTGCTTCAAAGGCTGTTGAAATAGAAAAATTTGCAGAAAAGAAATCGTCAATTCCTTTCCTGTTTTTGAAACACTTACGCAAACCCGAAGCAACTACAGTTCGGCATCCTGGAAAACTTTTCTCTGCTTCACACTTATTTATGTATTCGTGTATCCTTGAGACCAACCCAAGGAACTTTGCAACATTACTTCCAGATTCTGCAGTCGTTCCTTCAAATGTTGTTTTGCCTTCTTGTGGATATCTTTTTCTTAATTGGTCTAGTGAGTAACCACCAGTTAAGCTAGTTCGACCAGTTGGTGGATTTAAATATTTGACATCTATGCCTAAAAATATGGCATCATTGAAACGAAGGTATTCTAGTCCACTCGGATACAAATCAGGATAGTTAGACTTCTCTTTCTCAAAAAATCGTATAGCTTTCTCTAACGATGATAGTCTTTCAATTGCTTGTGTTCCGGTTTGAGTTCTTATGTCACAATTTGCAACCATGAGATGATTTGAAAATCCAAGCAGGTCCAACTGAGCTGAACATGCCCAACGCACATCTGAATTTATCAATTATTCATCCTCCATTTGTAAAGTATATAAAATATATGGGGACAACCTATAAAGATTTTATTTTTTTCTATGGTTTAGCTTTCCATTTTACGAGGTCTTTCTTTATGACGTTTACCTATAATAATACCTAAAGCCTCAACCATCTGGTTAAAAAAGCTCTTAGATCCCATAGGTTTTCCGTTGATAATTATCGAATTATTGACCTGACACAACGATTCTTTGTCATATTTTACATGTTGATTATTTTATACGGATTTTATATTTATTTTTTTTCTAATTTCAGATAAGCTTTCCTCTTCCCATAGTTCTTTTTTTCGTTTCTCTAAGAGCAAGGAATCATTACTCTTCCATTTAATTAACCTTATTTTTCCTCTTTCGATCTCAATGTTCGTTATCCCTTTACTATAAAGTCCACATCCTGTATTAAAATAACACGGTAAGGGCACTCCCTCTGTTTCCAATGGAGAAATGTCTCTTCCCCGTCTTTCTTCTGAATGAAGCTCTTTTTTTAATTTATTGATATATTCAGACAATTTCCTAAACTTTTCTTTATCTGTGGAACATTGTTTTTTTTCAGATTTCTTTAATTCAATTTTTTCTTTTAACCACACATAATACGAGCGAGAAGCAAAAATTGCATTATGTGTATGTCCACAAATAAGAATAACATTATTATCCTTTGCCCAATTATAATATAATTTTTCACGATCTTTTGGGATTTGTGATTTTGTAGCTGAACAATTTTCATAACCAAATATTCTCGCAATAGGCACAAATATTTTAAAAGAACGAGACCAAATACGACTATGTGAAGCTTTTCTATCACACAAATTATCTCCTTGGTGACCATGAACTAGAAATATGTAATCATCTAGCATAATCCTCTCAGGAATTCTATCTGGTATGTTTCCATTATTTATAATTGGATCGGACAGTCTATTCTGTTTCCATTCCATATCGTGATTCCCAAATATACGATGAACTTTGTTTTTTGGAAAGCTTCTTAAAAGTTTATATATATTTTTATCGTATCTATCGCGTACTTTAATAAAATTAAACTGCCAAAATTCTTCAACGTCTCCCAAAAAGATTATCGAGTATCCATTATTTTTATAATAGTTCAATGCAAATATCATCGTTTCTTCATTGTGAACGAAATTGTCTACTTTTCCACCATCCCCCAAATGCAAATCACTAAATAGAGCATATTTATCATTTGCATTAAGGGGAAGTTTTTTAATATTTTGGTCAACACCTTTGCATAGTTCTTTTAGTCGTTTAATAATAGCAGCATCATTCTTAGACATAATTGCACCTCTACGATAAAATGTTCGAAAATTAGGAACTTCTGTAAGATTCATGGATTCCTAGGGTCAGACTTTACAACTTCTCAAAATGTAAAACGAAAACAGAAAAAGAAAATGTGAAATTGTAAAGGCTGACCCTAGTCGTTTCTTCAATCCTAGAAAATATTTCATCTTTTAATCAGAATCAATTTCTTTTAAGCGTTTATAATAAATTTTAGAAAGCAATAAATGGGGTATGGTCTCAACAGGCTGACCCCTTATATTTCCTGATGTTTTTAGATTATTCTATAGTTATAAAATTATAGCTTTGAAATGCTTTTCTTAATTATAGACCCTTGCTATTCCCCTTTTTTATTTTCAAGTAACGAAGGCAAAAAAGTAACCCATCTATACTTATTCTCTAGTAATTTAATTTGCTCTTTTTTTAATTCTGAAAAACCAGCTAGGCTAAGACCTGTAACTGTCAATATTGCATTGCCAGTAGCTACGCCAACAACTGAAATAGGAATTGAAATCATTGTGGCAATATTAGCCCATCTTTTAACTTTCGGGAAAACAGTATAAATTTTTTTCCTTATTTTCTTTTTTTTGTCATTAAAATTAGTAATTACATCATTAGGA
>Ga0116197_1000189_pt1 | contig 12180 bp, 6 predicted proteins | sample ZodSprsou2mmetaG_FD_94480 | JGI IMG/M metagenome (GOLD analysis project Ga0116197, IMG submission 94480) | Hot spring sediment microbial communities from Zodletone spring, Oklahoma to study Microbial Dark Matter (Phase II) - Zodletone Spring... ...
CTCCAGGGTATTGTGATATACCTTATTCCGGTCCCACAGTCCGAATCCGAAGTCTGTATCGTACAGGATCCACCGCCACCGGCCGCTGGGAGTGGCAGGCCTCCAGTATTTGATGTTGTTGCTCGGCCAGTCCGTGTTGTCATAAAAGATCTGTGCCAGCTGGTAATGGATGAAATTCTGAACATCCATCTGTGTCTTTATATAGTCATAGTTCTCCTTCTGACGGATGTCATTGGAGGAGAGGAAACTGATCATTTGCCGGTAATGGTCATTGCTCCCTTGTATCACGGACTGGTTCGCTTCAAGCAGGTCGATCCGGTCGGGATCTGCTCCGCTGTTGGAAGCCAGGAAATGTTCGCTGATCTTTTCCCTGATGTTCTGGATCCCCCAGTATTCTCCGTTGATGTAGATGATGGCCTGCCTGGAGGCCTGGCATTCCAGGTCCATGTCCCGGGTGAGCCTCGTCATCAGTATGTCGCGGAACATGGTCCCCGATTCCGAATCCCGGCCGAACCAGTCATTCCCCGAATTACGGATCACGAAGGATTCGAATTCCGTGATGGGTTTCTCTTTGAACAGCGGGTATACGATGGTGCCTGTGCCATACTGGCTGCGCGCGAAGATGGTCATGGACTTCTGGGGGTGTCCCCGGGTCCATCCACCATAAATCTTGATCCCGGCATCCAGGCTGAAACCCAAATTCCCTTCCTCGTCATAGAATTCCACATGGGCGGGCCGTTCCCAGTCCTTCCAGAAATTGGCATTGAAATAGGGAAATTCCGACTCGGCATCGGGGCCCATTACATAGATCCCGAAGAGATGGTCCCAGAGGTTATACGGATCGGTGGAGATCGCCACCACAGGCAGATGGTGGTCGGTACCGGAAAAATAGGTCTGGGTTACAATCCTGCCCGGCAGGTAACCTGTCCTGACAATCCTCGCGCGGACGACCATATCGGATGTTATCTCCAGGGGTTCCGAGTAAACGGGAGACAGGAAGGTGGGATCGCTTCCGTCAAGGGTGTAGTATATGGTGTCGGCGGGTGTGCCGGAGGAGAGAAAAAGCTGAAACGGAGTTTGAAATCTTCCGCCCTGCTCAGAAAACAGGGGGGTCTCCTTCAGGTACCCTTTATAGGATTCTCCCTCATTTGGTGCTTCAGGCGTGGGATGAACAAACAGAACCCATTCCTGAGGGTCATCCTCTTTTCGTCCGTATGAATGATTTTCATCCAGAAAGGGGATCGCGAGGGAATCGATGAGGGTGCCTCCGGGACCGGAGAGGCATAGCACCTCTCCGTCACCATCCAGTTTAAAACCGGTATGAAAATGGGTGTCTGTCAGTTCAAGGATCTCAGGAGTTTGATGCTCCGGCCTGTAGGTCATCTGAAGGGAAAGGAACGGAATGGCAGACAGATCTGACGAACTCACCGAAAGGTTGTGTACCTGGATGGCGATCACATTTTCTCCCCCGATAAAAAGATCCCCCGACATGTCCAGGTCATACCGTCTCGGCCTGCCTCCTCCATATATGGTGGCTTCCCGTCCCAGCGAGGCCGGGGCATTGTAGGCCGGCGGATTTCCCTGGATGCCCTCTCTGGCGATTTCCTTCCCATTCATGTACGCCACGAAAGCATCATCAAAATCCAGGTGGAGCACAGCTCCCGAGATGAGGGAAGGATCTTCGGACCGGAATACCTTCCTCAGGAAGATGGAGATCACCGGTGGGAGTTCCGTGGAATCATCATTATCCCCGTATCCGAATCCGCTCGGACCCAGGTCCCAGGAGGAATCATCGAATCCCGCCTCCCTCCAGTCGGCCGGGGTGTTTTCATCGGGAAGGATGTATCTCCACTTATCACCCCGGTCGATCACTGTGTGCCAGTAAAGCGGCGGCAGAGAAATATTTTTCCCCGATGCAAATACCAGCAAATGCTCACCCGGAGCAATCAGGTAGGAAGGGAAACACCATCGTCCGGAATCAGCGCGATCATCACTCAGACAGTAATTCTGCAGGTCAATGGTATCGGAACCCGTATTAAGAATTTCGATCCAGTCTTCATGGCTTCCTTCGGAATCAACAATGATATTTGAATTCCGGGCGCATACCTCATTGAGAACAATCTGGCCAGGAGCAGGTTTCAGGATCAGCGTGATAAGCATCCATGCTGCAGCATATTTCAATAACAGGTTTTTATCTCTCACTTCTTCCCCCCATTCCTTCAAATTCGCGGGATTATTCTGTCAATCCTGATGGCTCAGGGATCGGAGTTTCAATGGAAAACGGTTTTCCAAAGACCGGCATCCCGTTCTCATCCCAGGTGAACCGCTGGGCCCGCATGCTTCTCCCCGAACATTCATTGCTTGAGAATTTCTTGGCATGATAGACGATCCAGTCCTCCGACAGATCGGGGGAGGTGGTAAAACAGTTATGCCCGGGTCCGAATACACTGCTGTCGGGACACTGTTCAAATACCTGCCGGGTGCTCCTTTCCCAGGAATCAGGATACAGCAGGTCGGCCTCCTTGTCTGTATAAAACATCCCCAGTCCGTAATTATCATCCCAGCATGCTCCGGCCGAGTATATGATGAAAACCTTATCCCCAGGACCCTCAAGGAACTGCGGGCCCTCAAGGATGGCTCTCGGAGGGGTCTTTTCCCAGTCATACACGGGCAATCCCAGATTCGTTTCCTGTTCGATGGTGGTGGGGGAGGTCATACGGGCCAGCATGATCCCGCTCTGGTTCCCGATATACGGGGAGTAGGCAAAATAACGTGTCCCCCGGTACTCGAATACATGTCCGTCGATCCCCGGGTACTTTGTCCTGATCATGCCCAGGTCCTCCCAGGAATCTTCGAATGGATCTCCGGTATTGTTTCTCAGTACATGCACATGCCGGTGCAGGTCGTCCGGATGCTGCGCGTCGGTAGCGCTGTAATAGACATACCAGGTGTCGTCGAAAAAATGAATCTCCGGCGCCCAGATACAGCAGGAATTGGAACCTGAGTCCGGAGGGAACCAGATCTCGCTGCTTTCGGCACCGGCCAGATCGGTGAATGATTTTGACTTCCAGATTTTCAGCCTGTCACCGCGGGTGACCATGCAATAGTAATATCCGTCCGAATGGAAATAGACATAGGGATCTGCTCCCTCCTCAAGGATCGGATTATTAAAATATTCCGGTTCTTCCTCCCGGGAATGGTCCGTGCTGTTTCCGCAGAAAGTGAATGCTGACGCCAGCAGGATCCACAGCAGAACTCCAAATGCAGGAGAGAGGATCTTTATTTTCATAGCTTCCTTTTCCTTTTTATTGTCCGGCACCGCTTCCCTGCCCGAAATGTTCCACCAGGCGGTCGTATTCATCCCGTGAGATCACGATCATGCACCCGTGCCGGACCGAAGGGGGCATGTTGTATTTATCCCAGTCCCTGTGGAAGGTGTATCCGGAGACCTGGTACCAGGGCCCTTCCAGGTTCCTGGCCACCGATAGTCCGTATGAGACGCCCGGGTACTGCTCGTAGTAAAGATACCAATTTTTATTGTCCGGAGATGGGATCAGCATGGGGGCCTCCCTGAAATTGGGACTCACAGGATCCGAAGGATAGGAGTAGGGGCCCAGTAGCGACTGGGAGCTCCCGATCCGGATCGTCTTTCCCGTCACCCATTCCAGGGTGGGATACCTTTCATCTTTTACCATCGCATAGTAGGTGTCCCTGTCCTTCCGGATGACCACATCAATGGTGGCCATATCCCACGGAAATAACCTGTGTGGTGTATCGGGAAAATGCACCATGTCGCCGGTGGTCACGTACAGGGTCCGCTGACTGGCCCAGTAACGTTCAGGATCCTCCCTGGTCCCCTCCTCATGCGGCGTATGCCAGGTAAGGATGTACGTGGAGGTGGATTCATCATAGAAGAGTTTTGGTGCACCGATCCTTTGCAGGGCATGTTCATATCCCGGAGTTTTCTTCAGATCGGGGGTATAGTCCAGGTGGTGTTCCCAGTGGATCAGGTCGTCCGATACCCAGAAATTGATATCTGGGGAGGCATCGCTCCTGTTTCCCACTAAATAGTACCGGCCGTCATGCCCCTTGCAGATATCGGGGTGTCCCCTGTAATGCTCGAATACCCTCCTGCCGTCATTGAGGATCTCCCAGTGGAGGCCGTCCAGGCTCACGCTGTAATACAGCTTTCCGTAATCCTGATGGGTCATGTGGGCAAACAGGTAAGCCACATGGACCGCCATTCCCTCCTTCACCTGTCCGGGTGGATCGGGTTGCTGCGAGGAAAGGGGAATGGCAGTGGCCAGGCACATTGCCAGCCACGTACAAAAGTGATGATCATGCTTCATGTCGTTCGTATTTGTATTTATAGATCATTCATCGGAACGATTGCCTGCCAGCAGCAGTCTCCAGGGCAAAAAGTTATAATCATAATCAGGTCCTGTAGTATCTGCATCAAATGCCTGGAAGACAAGCTGCAGGTCATAATTTTCGATCTCGAGGCGCTGGTCACATCCCGACCGGATCAGTTCCGGGTGACTCATCTGGTCCCAGGGGACCGGAGTACCTTCAGGACCGCAGAGGGTGGAAGGGTCTCCCAGGAAATCGTTCATTCCCGGTTCAATCCTGGTCCAGGGACCTACCAGTTTTTCAGCCACCATTCCGAACAGGAACCGGTTTCGGCTGTCCCAGTAGTTTTTTCTTGTGGGATGGGGATATACTGCCTCCATAATGTTCAGGTAGTGATCGTGTTCTCTTACATAGTAGATGTGGCTGGCTTCATGCATGCGCCACCTGCCTTGGCTGTTTTCGCCCCTGACCGTCAGCACCGTTTCTTCTTCTTCATCCCCGAATCCATGCGGAAACTGATCCAGGGGGCATTCAAACCTGAACAGTGACCCTCTGTGATCGGTGTAGAAAAGGTGGGCATTCCGTTCATCGCAAATCACCCAGAAATCGATCCAGAAACCGTTGTCAGACTTGCCTGTTTCGATGATCCCGGGTGCGCTCCATCCATGCACATCCTCCAGTTCCGGGTTTGTCAGGAAGACCGGCATCAGGTTCGGTTTCCCCTCCACAACGGTCTGGGCGATCAGGTACCATAGCCCCTGCGGTTCGAAGTAGAAAAGCTGCGGTGCCACAAGGACCGAACCGGTGATCCTGCCCATATCATACCTCTTTGCATCGTTTAATCCTTCCAGGGATGAAGCAGCGACGTACCCCAGTCCCGATCCGTTCTTGCTCAGGTATGGCAGGCTGTCACGTGTTTCATAACTTGCCTTACCCGTATAGAACATATGGAATTTCCCCCCGTAATATACGATGGTTGGGTCTTTGACGGCCAGTTCGTCGAAAGTACCCGGAGCGCCCGGTTCCAGTATGGTTCCCCGAACGGTCCAGTGGTCAAATTTCATCCGTGTGTCTGAAAATTGTTCGTCCGGTTGATGGCCGGTTGTGCAGGAGTTTGGGGACTGCATCAGAATCAGCAGTCCCGGAATCAGCAGAATGAATCTCCGTTTCGGACACAAGCAGGTCCTCATCGCCAGTAGTTTTTCATCACCGCAAGTTCCCACGGCAATGCGTTATAATGATCGTTGCCAGTAACTGTGGAACCGTTGAAGCTCTGGAACACCATGGTCAGCCGGAAATCATCGATCTCTAATCGCTGGTCGTAACCGGACCGGATCAGTTCGGGGTGACTTACCTGGGTGTATGTGACCCGGCTTCGGTCTGCATGAACCAGACTTCCGGCTTCCGCCAGGAACCGGCAACCATCCCGTTCGAGCCTCTTCCAGGCACCATCGAGTGAATCGGCAGTCATCCCGAAAATGAACCGGTTGCGGGCGTCCACCCGACCCTCCCCGGCCGGATCGGAATAAGCCCCTTCCAGCAAAGCAAGGTAGCAGCCTGCGCTTTTCACATAATAGATGTGCACCGCTTCAAATAAGCGCCACGGCTTTTCACAATCACTGTATTCCTCGTGAATGGCTATTTCTGGTACGGAACTCCTGAGCCCCTGCGGGAATTGTCCCAGGTCACATGACAACCTGTACACTGATCCTTTCTGGTCAGAATAGAACAGATATGCCTGATATTCGTCACAGATGACCCAGAAGTCAATCCGGAAACCGGAATCTCCCTCTCCCGGCAGGATCTCTTCTGCCTCGGACCAGCCGTCCGGATCTTCAATCCGGGGATTTCTGAGGAAAATCGGTTTCAACCTGTGGAGATCATCGTTTTCAACTGGTGAATGGGCCACAAGGTACCAGCAATGATGCGGTTCGAAATAGAAGACCTGCGGGGCGATGACCGGACAGCCGGCCAGGCTGTCAATGGAAACACGGCCGGCAACATGAAGCCCTTCCAGGCTGGCAGCGCTTACGTACCCGCACCCTGTCCGGTACGCCGGTCCCCCTTCGGTCGGACGGGCTGCCTTGGCAGTATAGAAGAGATGGTATTGCCCATTGTAAAAGACGACGGAAGGATCTTTCACGGCCACGTTGTCAAAGGCTTCACCCTCGCGAGCCCACAGGATTCTGCCCGTGATGTACCAGCGGTCATACCTGAGCTCTTGCCTCTGTTCAATGCATGATACCGATGCCGCAAGCATCATTATGCCTATCACCACATGCTTCATTCATTCCGCCTTCCCGGTTAGTTTCCTGATCAGATCAATCTCCTCCTGGTCAAAAACGGATCCATCCTGCCTGAAGATATCATGGAACCAGACCTCGGGCTCGGATCCGTCCGGCATGGGGGTATCCCAGGCATAGATCGTATTGGATTTCCCCGAAACCAGGCCCCAGTTGATGGCCCCGATTTTTTCCTCCTTCAGCATGGGCATGATATTCTCAAATCTGCTTCCCCTTGTACGTGCCATGTATTCTGTGCAGATCATGGGTCGCCGGTAAACTTTCAGAGAGTCGATGGTCCTCCTGTGGTGTTCCCTGTCGGCATAGTTATGGTAGGTGATGATATCCGAATTTTCCAGCTGGAAACGGTTCAGGTCCACCAGGTCTTTGTTCCAGACACCTACCGACACAGGCTGGGAAGGCACCACCTCCCGTGCCCATGCAAACACATTTTTCAACAAAGGCATGCTCCTGTTTCCCAGTCCGTTATTCCCCGGTTCATTGTACAGGTCCCACAGGACCACGCGGTCATCTTCAGAAAAATGTTCCATGACCTCCTTCACGTAGACCTCCAGTGTATCCATCAGGGAAGGATTCTGAAAAAGAAGGTCACCCGGGTCCCTTACCCATCCTGAATTATGGATCCCCGGCCTGGGTTCCGGTTGTTTGCCCGCCTGGTAGATAGCATTCCAGCAATCATCGAAGAAGACAAAAATGGTTTTTATTCCGTGTTGATCTGCAATATCCAGGTACTGGTCCATCCGGGAGATGAATCCTTCCCTGTCAACCTGCCATGCCAGGTGATGGAGATACACCCTCATGCAATTGAATCCGATATCTTCCGCCCAGCCAAGCTCCCTGTCGATGGTGACCGGATCAAAGGATTCCTTCTGCCAGGTCTCCAGCTGATTGATGGCAGTGCTGGGATTAAAATTGGCCCCTCTGAGCCAGGGTATATTCTCCCCCCACATCTGTGCCTTATCGATGCTCCAGACCGTTCCGCCTGTTTCTTTACCCTCATTATCTCCTCTGTTCTGTCGGTTGCATGCTGCCAGTATCATGATCAGGGTCATGCTGAAAATTGCAGGAGCGAGTTTTTTCATTTTCATGGTTTTGAATTTACAGTGATCTGATTATTGAACAACCAGCTTTCCCGTATGGATCCCGGTAGCGCTTTCCGCCCGGATAATATAGATCCCGGGATCCAGATCTTCCACGGAAAGATCTGTCCGGGTTGTTTCCAATACCCTGGATAACATAGTCTTCCCATTTAAATTCAGCAGACGGACGATTCTTTTTTCCGCCTGGTGGAACTGCAGGGTGAAAAGCTCCGCTGCCGGATTGGGGTAGATCTTAAAACCGAAGCCCGGAGAAGGAATCGGCTGTAGGTCATTCACAGAGGTCAGCAGGTCGGACGTGACATGCAGGTTGTCAAATGTGACACCCGTGTTGAATGACCGCAATCCGACCATCCCGTTGATCAGCGGCAACGGATCGGTGAAATCAATGACCGGCTGGGTCATATCATCCAGGAATACCCTGATCCGGTCCCCCACAACCAGGACCCGCAAATGGTACCAGGTATTCATGGACAGGCTTGCGGAGGCCGTTGCCAGTGACTGCCACCCGTAATTGTGTTTCCCCAGGACCACCGTGCCGAAATTGAATCCGACGAAATACCCCTGCAGGAAGTCCGTTCCCAGTGCCGGATCGTTGCCGGCTCCGCCCAGTGCCGGGTTGTTTACCCTGAAGATGAGCCCGGCATTCATGCTTCGGGTAAACATGAGATCCGTCTCCACAGTGTAATCCCGCCATGCATCGCTTCCGTAAGCCCGTTTCCCGAATCCGTCAATCACCGCCTTTTTATCGATGATCTGCCAGTCACCATCCTCGTACTTCCAGTTGGTGCCAAATGAGCCATCAAAACTGATCGTATTGTCGAACGAGGCGTTGTTGGCTTTTACGAATTCCATATGATAGAGATGGAAAGTCCCCCCAATTACCTCAAGCCTGAGGGTGTGAAATCCCTGGGGGAGTTCTGTGTCTTTGATCAGGAACGATCTCCACCGGTCATTTCCCCCGGTGGAAGGAAGATCAATGGCATCCGTGTGGGATGATCCGTCCAGCAGCCAGCGTATTTTACAGTCATCCTGACCGGTGGCATAAACCAGATTGATATTGTAAAGGCGGTCCAGTTCCACGTTAATGCGGTAGCTGAACCAGTCGCCGGCTTCCAGTGATTCCAGGGCATATCCTCCAAGAGGCACCGGAATCAGGTCTGCCTCGTCACGCCTCACGTTCCGGTCCGGCTCTCCTGATGGATTCACCTTGTGATATCCAATATCCTCACCTCCAGTCCGGTACTGCATAGCAGGCAATTTTCCGGGGACAGGTTTATATACATCGAAAGTACCCGAGCCATTTACTTTATTGCTGAAAGCGATGAATCCGAATTCCCCTCTGCAGCCGCTGGTGATATAACCGATCTTTCCTGCATCCGGACCGCCGTCAGCGGAATCTTTCAACATACCGTCCACGAAAAATTTAAACCGGTCAAGATATTTTTCGATGCGGATGGTGTGCCATTCACTGTAAAGCATACCAGCCGGCATATCGATCTGCCGGGAAGTCCCCCGGGAACCTCCGGTCATAAAACTGATCTCGAGTTGGTTGGTTTGGCTGTTCAGAAGAGCCACTCCGTAATTCCCTTCATCTGTATAACCGAAGACAACACCTAAGGCAGCTTCCTCATCTGCCCTGAAGGTTTCCCTCAGGTTAAATTCAGCCGTATAGTCTTCTGCTGTAGTACTGTCCAGGACAGCTATAAATGCTTCGCCGGCCGGGGAGGAATCCTGCGCCAGTATTCCCTCCTCCGGGAGATGCCATCTGCCGCCCGAGGGAATGATCCAGTGGCTGCCCGGTTCGTCACGGTCAAAATAGTCATATCCGTCCGGAAGCAGGGGATTGTGCTGAATAAAGGTGGTTGGTCCCATTAAGACCATCTTGTCCCCGTTCCAGGCGATCCTGTCAAAATTCAGTCTGCGGAACGGGCCGACACCCGAAACGAGATTGTGGTATGTAAGAAAATAGGAGTCCAGGTCGGGACCGATGAAAACAGAACCATGACCGAGACCTGTATGTAAACCCAGGGCATCCACCAGGATCGGATTCTGAAGTGTGGCTGGTTCAAACCGGTCAAGGGGACCTGTACCGGTGGCATAATCGATCCGGTAACCCTTGCTGATCACATGGTTACCGGTATATATCATATAGTATTTTCCGTTACGCTTAAATACACAGGGGCCTTCTGTCCATCCGTTGTTCATATGGGCTCCCAGGCTGGTACCGGTACCGATGGAGGTGGGACCGGGCATGGGACATCCCATGATCCCCTGTGAGGAAGCATGGTAGAAGTACATCCCGGCATCATCATCGATATATACCGAACCGTCAATGCTCTTGCCGAGGTTGTTCGTGACCACCTCGAAGGGTCCTGCGGGAGAGGGGCCTGAAAGTACATAATGCCCGTTTCCGGCGGGCGATGTATACATATAGAATGTACCGTTCCAGTAGATCACCTCCGGGGCATAGGCCCCTTTTGTGACCGGGTCGGTGGCACACAATCCCTCGTAATCCCATGTCACAAGGTCCCTTGAACTCCAGCATTTGACACCAGTCTCGCTGTCTTTTGTGCTGCAGTAGAGATAATAGATTCCCCTGTGCTTCAGTACATATGGATCCCCGATGGAGTAGCCCGGCCATTCATTGTCCAGAACAAGTGGATTTTCAAGGTCCTGGGAGCAGAGCAGACTGCCTGTAAACAAAAAAACGATGATTTGAAAAAGGATTCTCACGGTCTCTTATTATCTGGTTAATCCCTGCACCTTCCGGAAAAGATGAAAAAAAGAGGGTGTGGGTCACACACCCTCTCTTCACCTAAACCTAACTACTTAATAAACACTTTTGTAGCATAATTCACATTGGATCCAACCACTCTGACAACGTAGATACCCGTATTAAACGAAACTGTCCCTATCTGAGAGACTGGCTTCTGGGCAACAAGCGATCCCGTGATGCTGAATACCGAAACCACCTCATCATGCCGGGGCTGGTCCAGTTTCACACCGATCCTGTTGTAGTCGGTATATACCAGGGGCACATTTTTATCCGATATTTTCTCAGAAATGCCAGTGGTCGCACCGGTTGCGTCATAAACTGCCTTTACCTGGGACGGGGTCAGTGCGGATTTATACACGCGCAGGTCGCTGATGGCCCCTTTCCAGAGGGGATCGGGCCAGAAACTCTTGCCCAGTGCGTTCTCCACATCGTTGAGCGTGCCGAACGCCCTTTCGAACCCGCTTTCCGCAAAGATCTGCGCACCATTGTGGTACAGGATGATGGAGTCGGGTTTCAGCACAACGGTGGACTGGTACCAGGTCCCTGTCTGGATATCCACGATCTCCATGGGGAAATCGATATCGTACCAGGTTCCCCCCGGATTGGAGAGGGTGAAGCGGTACATGTTGTTGTTCCCGCTCACCGGGATCACCATCATCACATCTTTGGGTTCTGTCTGATCTCCTTCACCAAAAGAATAGATGCGTGACCACACGCGGCTTTCATCCATTCTGAACCATACTGCAACGGAGATCTCCGTCAGCCCGTTCACAAAAGAAGGCAGGTTGGCGTATGCATTATCCCCGTTAAAATAGGCCACCGGACCCCGGACGGCATCATTCTCAAAGGTTACGCCGTTATTTGTTCCGTCAAGATCCCCGACCGCATCTATCAGGTCTGCTGTGAGTGGCCAGTGGTGATCGGGCTCAGGGACCTCTGCCGAAGCAGCTTTGGTCTCATCATAGAGGGCCTTCACCTCGGCAGGGGTCATTGCACTATCATACACGCGCAGGTCGCTGATGGCCCCTTTCCAGAGGGGATCGGGCCAGAAACTCTTGCCCAGCGCGTTCTCTACGTCGTTGAGCGTGCCGAAAGCCCTTTCGAAACCGCTTTCTGCAAAGATCTGCGCACCGTTGTGGTACAGGATGATGGAGTCCGGTTTCAGCACCACGGTGGACTGGTACCAGGTACCTGTCTGGATGTCCACGATCTCCATCGGGAAATCGATATCGTACCAGGTTCCCCCCGGATTGGAGAGGGTGAAGCGGTACATGTTGTTGTTCCCGCTTACCGGGATCACCATCATGCAATCCTTGGGTTCGGTCTGGTCCCCCTCGCCGAAGGAATATACCCTTGCCCATACGCGGCTTTCATCCATGCGGAACCAGACGGCCACGGTGATCTCGGTGAGCCCGTTCACAAAGGATGGCAGGTTGGCGTAGGCATTATCCCCGTTAAAATAAGCCACAGGGCCACGCTCGGCATCATTCTCAAAGGTTACTCCGTTGTTGGTGCCGTGAAGGTCTCCAACCACATCGTTCAGGTTCTCTGTCAGGGGCCAGTGATGCGTCTGTGCGGACAGGCTCAGCCCGCAGATGAAGGTCAACATCGCTCCCAGGAATAAAAGTTTTTTCATAATACAGGTTTTAAG
>Ga0116197_1000191_pt1 | contig 12129 bp, 8 predicted proteins | sample ZodSprsou2mmetaG_FD_94480 | JGI IMG/M metagenome (GOLD analysis project Ga0116197, IMG submission 94480) | Hot spring sediment microbial communities from Zodletone spring, Oklahoma to study Microbial Dark Matter (Phase II) - Zodletone Spring... ...
GTCCTGGTCCCGGATAAAATGGTGTTGTGCATATTTCACAAGGGAGTCCACAAGACCCATTCCCAGAAACAGGATCAGCGGAAGGTAGATGGCCTTTCTGTCCACTCCTGCCGAAACGGGCCTGTATACAGTGAGCCCGACCCCTGCAAGTGCGAGGATGATCCCCGATCCCTTGATGACCGAAAGCCGGTCCGACGGATCGATCATCATTGAAAACACGATTGGAAAGATCACCGACATCTTGCTGGCCACGGTGGTGACCGAGATATCGGCTTTGCGGGTGGAGAGGGCCACCACAAAAAACATCATAATAAAGAGCACCCCGATCAGCACGGAGACCGGCAGCCACCCGGCCTGCTTCACCTCCGGAAGGGATCCCGAACCCGGGTGCAGCACGAACCCGAGCAGGGTGGCAGCCAGGTAATTGATGACTATAACAGGGAAAGAGGGGAAACCCTTCCGGTCAATGATTTTGAATATAAGAAAGATGCCGGTAGAGGAGAGTATGCAGAGGATCAGAAAATGCATTCAGTCCCGGCGGTTACATCTTGAGTTTCTTTTCAATTTCATCCACCTGGAGCCGGAACCTCTTATCCGTTTCGATCAAATTGTTCACGGTTTTGCATGCATGCAGCACCGTGGCATGGTCTTTTCCCCCGATCTGGGAGCCGATGGTCGCCAGGGAAGATTTGGTGAGGGTTTTTGAAAAGAACATCGCCACCTGCCTTGCCTGTACGATCTCCCGCTTCCGGGTTTTGGACTGCAGCTGGTCCAGCCCGATGTTGTAATAGTTGCAGACCACCTTCTGGATGTAATCGATGGAGATCTCCCGTTTGGTGCTCTTGATAAGCTTGTCGATCATCTCCTTGGTCAGATCCAGGGTGATCTCTTTCTTGTTCAGGGTGGACTGGGCCAGAAGGGAGATAAGCGCTCCTTCCAGCTCGCGGATATTGTCCGAGATGTGCGTGGAGATGTATTCCAGGACCTCCTCAGGCAGTTCGATCCCGTCATTGTAAGTCTTTCTTTTCAGAATGGCCATCCTGGTTTCAAAGTCAGGGGCCTGCAGATCGGCCGAAAGTCCCCACTTGAAACGGCTCAGAAGCCTGGATTCCATTCCCTGCAGTTCCACCGGGGGCTTGTCGGATGTGAGGATCAGCTGCTTTCCGCTCTGGTGAAGGTGGTTGAAAATATGGAAGAAGGTGTCCTGGGTCTTTTCCTTCCCGGCAAACTCATGCACGTCATCAATGATCAGGACATCGATCATCTGGTAGAAATGGAGGAAATCATTCTTGTTATTGTTCCGTATGGCATCCACGAACTGTGTCTGGAATTTGTTGGCATTTACGTACAGCACTGTCTTTTCGGGGAAAAGGTCTTTCACTTCAATGCCGATGGCCTGTGCCAGGTGGGTTTTCCCCAGCCCGCTGTCCCCGTAGATCAACAGGGGATTGAAGGCCGTCCCCCCGGGATTTTTTGATACGGCATACCCGGCCGACCGGGCCAGCCTGTTGCACTCTCCTTCGATAAAGTTCTCGAACGAATTTTCCGGGTTCAGCCTGGGGTCGATGTCCAGTTTTTTCAGGCCGGGGATCACAAAAGGATTCTTGATTGTGTGCTCGTTGGCATCAATGGGAACGGTGACCGGCCTGTTTTTGATCTCCCTGCTGTTCCGGGCCGGAAATTTGACGGTGTAGGGTTTGTTGTTGCTGTAAGAATTGTTCTGCATGACCACATTATACTCAAGCTTGGCATCCGGGCCGAGCTCTTTCCTGATCACCTTTCGCAGGATATCAATATATTGTTCTTCCAGGTATTCATAGAAAAAAGGGCTGGGAACCTGAATGGTCAGTATGTCATTGTCAAGCTTTAAAGGAACAATCGGCTCAAACCATGTGCGGAAACTGATGGAAGGGACATTGTCTTTGATGATGTTCAGGCAATTGTTCCAGACACGTTCATGCATTGCAAACGTTAATTTAGTTCAAGGTTACTATGGTAAAGCTTGTGGGATTCCTTTAAGCAAAGGTTGTGAAAAAAAAGCAAAAAAAAAATTGAAAATCATTTGAAAATCCCGTATTAAATCTATTGGTGTTAAGGGTCAAGAGTTTATAGGTTGAAAAAAAAGTAAAAAAATTTAAAATACAGAAAATCAATCTATTACGGATATTTTTGTTAACAATATCTTAATAAATTGTGACCTAAACCATTAGAAATTCCAATTCAATGGTTGGTTTAAAATGCCCGCGGGAATCGAAAAAAAATTGGTCAATGAAAAACGGTCCTAGGTCAAAATGGCATTACTGGTTTATTTCCAGGATCGCCTCATGCAGGGGAATCAGTCCGCCGTTCCTGAGTGCCACAACGAACGCATCGGGAAAATCCTCCTTCACAGACAGGCATTTCTCCAGCGCTTTCTCGTAGCTGGTCTCAAATCCGACCATGTACTTGTACCATCTTCCATCCTGCACCATGACCACATCCTGGTATCCATGGAATGCCGACGGCTCGGTGGGTACGCTGTTCCTGGTGGAGGCAACCTGGATCCTGAATACCACATGGTCTTCCGGGACATCCGGATCAGCATTTCGTTCCGGGGCCGGAAGGGACTGCAGGCCGGGTTCTGTGGCCGGACTTTCCGCTGCTGGTTCTTCCCGGACCACCACGTCGAAATTGCTCCTGCGCTCAATCTCCCTTTTGTAATCGCGGAATCCCCTGAAAATCGCCGATGCGATGATGTCCTGTCCGTATTCGGACATAAGGAATCTCTCTTCCTCCGGATTGGAGATGAACCCGGTCTCGATGAGGACCCCGGGCATGGAGGTCTGGGCCAGCACCAGGAGCCCCTGCTCCCTGACGCCCAGGTCCCCCCTTTTTGCACGGTCCCGGAACTGCTCCTGCACGAAGGATCCGAATTCGATGCTCTGCTTGAAATAGGTTTTCTGCATCAGCGAGAACATGATGTAGGATTCGGTGGATTCGGGATTGAAACCCTCGTAGATGGTCTCGTAGTCCTCTTCGAGGAGGATCACTGAATTTTCACGGACCGCCACGTCAAAATTCTCATCAGCACGGTGCTGTCCCAGGACAAGTGTGAGTGTTCCCCGGGCGGAGGTTCTGGGATGCGCGTTGACATGAATGGAAATGAACAGATCGGCCTTTGCTTCATTGGCGATCTCCGCACGTTTCCACAGATCCACATGCTCATCGGTTTTCCTGGTATAGATCACCCGGACATCCTCCAGGTTTTCCTCGATATATTCACCCACTTTGAGCGCGATCTTCAGGGTGAGATCCTTTTCTTTGGCATTTTTCCCGACTGCGCCCGGATCTCTCCCGCCGTGACCTGCATCGATCACCACCGTCTGGATTCCCCGCTTCAGGTCATGATCGGCATTTCCCAGTGTTTGCGGGAAAGCGACAAAAGCCAATAATGTTGAAACAAGAATAAAGTGACGGATCCGTTTTATATTTATTGGCATTACCTTTGCGTGTAGCATATGTACCTCGATTTTTCATCAACCCGGGTGCAAGCTGTACGGCTGGTACAAAAATAAAAGTTTATTCACTTTGCGCCACGACTGTTTTAAGATACTTTTCATCATCTTACTAACTGGATCTGCCTCTGCAATATTGCATGCCCAGGAGCCCGATACAACCGGCAGGGTGATGCCCATGGATACGGTGCGGAGCCAGCTGGAGGTCCCGGCAACGGATTCGGTTCCGGGCGACACCATCCCGGTGGGTCCGACCATGGGGAGTGATATTGAGGCAGAGGTGAAATACAGTGCCACCGACTCACTCGTTTTTGCCCTGGATACCGCGATTGTGGAGCTCTACGGCGATGCCCGGATCACCTATGAAGATATCCAGCTGGAGGCAGCTTACATTCGCTATGAGATGGAAAACAACCTGGTGACCGCACGGGGGCTTCCCGATTCGGCGGGAGTGGTGACCGGTCACCCCAACTTTACAGATAAAGATAATTCCTTTCAATGCAAGTTGCTGAAATACAATTTCAAGACCCAGAAGGGTTACATTGAGGAGGTGATCACCGAGCAGGAGGGAGGGTATCTCCATGCACAGCAGACCAAGCGGCAAACCAGCGGGCACATCCACCTGAAGGATGGCAAATACACCACGTGTGATGCGGAACACCCCCACTTTTATATCGCCATCACCAAGGGGATTTCCATGCCGGGGGACAAGATCATTGCCGGACCTGCCTATATCGTGCTGGAAGACGTTCCGCTTCCACTCGGGATCCCGTTCGGGTTCTTCCCGAATTCCAGGACCAAGACTTCCGGGATCCTGATCCCCCAGTACGGTGAAGAGCAGCGCAGGGGATTTTACCTGAGGGACGGCGGATACTACTTCGCCATGAACGACTACATGGACCTTCGGATCACGGGGGACCTTTACACCAACGGGACGTGGGGCCTGCGCGTGGGAACCAACTACAAGCTCAATTACAGGTTCACGGGTAACCTGCGGGTGCAGTATTTCAAGAATGTGACCGGGTTCAAGAACATTGAAGGATTGTACAGTGTCAGCAGGGACTATTCCGTTTCCTGGAGCCACAACCAGGATGCAAGGGCCAATCCGACCAGTTCCTTCAGGGCCAGTGTAAACCTTTCCAGTTCCTCCTACGACCAGAACCATACCCGGAACATCAACAGTGTGATGACCAATACCAAGCAGTCCAGCATTTCCTATACCAAGTCCTGGCCCAACAGTCCCTTCAATTTCAGCGCATCCCTGAACCATTCACAGAACAGCAGAACGAAGGGGGTGAGCCTTACCCTGCCGAAGGTCTCCTTTAACATGAGCAGGATCACTCCGTTTAAAAGAAAGAGAGGGACCGGTCCCGAAAGGTGGTACGAGGACATCCAGCTGACCTACACAAGCATCCTGGAAAACAGGATCAACACCACCGATTCACTGCTCTTTACCCGTGAGGTATTTGATGACATGGTCAGCGGGTACAGGCATTCGATTCCTTTAAGCTTAAATATCAAACCCTTCAGAAAGACGGCGATGCTTCAAAGCTTCACCCTGACCCCCTCCATGAATTACAACGGGATGATCTATACGCGGCAGACGTTCAAGGAGATTACCGGACACACCGAATCCGAACAGAATGGCACCGTCGCCCTGAAGCCCATTGTCCGGGATACGCTCATCCGCAAATTGTCATATGCCCATTCCCTCTACCCGAGTTTCAGTGCGGGCCTTTCGCCCAAGATCTATGGCATGTTCAATTTTAAGGGCAACGGGCGACTGCAGACCATCAGGCATGTGATGTCCCCATCGGCCAGCTTCTCCTACGTGCCCGACCTGACCGGTATCCAGGCCGATTATTACCGGGTATTGTACGATGAAGTGAATATGGATACCATCCAGGTCTACTCCATCTACGAGGATGAGATCTACGGCACTCCCACATTCAACGGGGCTTCCGGATCACTCAGCCTGTCACTGCGCAACAATTTCGAGGCCAAAATGCGGTCCAAAAGCGATACGGTGGAGGAGCTGGAGAAAGTCAAACTCCTGGACAACCTCAGTTTCAACACCGGAATGAACCTGTTCCAGACGGACACCCTCTCTCCCCGGTGGCGTCCCATCAGCTTTAACGGGAACACAAGGATCCTGAACAACAAGGTCAATATTTCATTCAGGGGGGTGATGGATCCTTTCGGTTACGATGAAACCCGTTCCCGAACGCGGGAAAGCTATTTTTCCCAGACGGGCAAACCGGTCAGGCTGACCAACGCCAGCATGTCGATGGGATTTACCCTGCAATCAAAACAGGGAGACCGGGGTAGCCGGGCCGGTGAGGAAGGCCCGGAAGAAGAAGCCCGGGTGATGGACGCCGGTGCAACTGGGATGAATTCCATGCAGGAGGACGACCCGGCAGGGGATGATTATTACGGGGACTACGTGAATTTCGACATTCCCTGGTCGATGCGGCTGGACTATAACTTCAGCTACTCCAAACCGAGGGATGTACCCAGTGTGGTACAGACCGTGAGGGTTTCGGGAGATTTCAGCCTGACCCCCAAATGGAAGATCGGCTTCAATACGGGGTATGACCTGGACCGGATGATGTTCACCACCACCAACCTGAGCATTTACAGGGACCTCCACTGCTGGGAGATGCGGCTGTCGGTGGTTCCCTTCGGCAACTACCGCTCGTACAATTTCCAGATCAACGCAAAGTCGGCCATCCTCTCCGATCTCAAGTACAACAAGCGGAAGTCCTGGCAGGATAACTTCTGACCGGTCCCAACGGAAACCCCATGTTGCCTGCGGCAGATCCGGGCGAACGAAGACCAACTGAACGGGCTGTCGTGCGAAGAATGCTGCCAGAGCGATCCCTAAAAGAGGGACAAACGGCCATATCCCTTTCAGGCAAAACGGGAAGTCACTCTTTTGTGACTTTTACGTTTTTTTGTGACTTCCCTTATTTCCAGGTATCCGCGTCATATAATCGCATCCAACTCATAGATAATGTTTTATGAAACAAGATAAGAAACAGACGGATGAATAAAAACTCACAAAATTGTGCAAAAGTCACAAATCGCTCACTTCATGAAATCGCAAAACAGGTATCCCCTTATTTTCAATAATGCCAGGTGTTGAACCGTCCGTATCGCCCTTCCGGGACCGGGAACAAACCGCCTGACGGGCCGGACCGAAGGGAGGTTCGTAGCGGCGGTGACCGGTCGCGGAAGGGAAAACGCGGCGGTAACCGGTCATAAAAAAACCGCCCCTGCTGGGAGACGGTTCCGGAGTGTGGGTTCTGCGCCGAAGTGCTTACTCGGACACGATCTCAAAGGGAATGTCCACATGCACTTCCCTGTGAAGCTTGATGGTGGCCGAGTAGCTCCCGATCTCCTTGATCAGGTCGTCCTTGATGGAAATGTTCTTCCTGTCCACGTCGTATCCTTTCTCCTTCAGCGCCTCAGCGATCTGGATGGTATTCACCGAACCGAAGATCTTCCCTTTGGTGCTGGTTTTGGCCCCGATGGTGAGCGACACCTTTTTCAGCTCCCCGGCCAACTTCATTGCCGCTTCCTTCAACTGCTGCTCCTTGTGGGCACGCTGGCGGAGGATCTCTTCATGGACCTTGGTCGCTTCCCTGGTTGCGCCGATTGCAAACCCCTGGGGGATCAGATAATTCCTCGCATATCCGTCTTTCACCGTCACAATGTCATCCTTGTGGCCCAGATTGGGGATGTCCTGCTTCAAAATCACATTCATTTCCTGGTCCTCCTTTTACTTTAACATATCAGTGACATAGGGCAGCAACGCCAGGTGTCTGGCCCTCTTGATGGCCACGGCCACCTTTCTCTGGTACTTCAGGGAGGTCCCGGTCAGTCTTCTCGGCAGGATCTTCCCCTGTTCGTTCAGGAATTTTTTGAGGAATTCAGGGTCCTTATAGTCAATGTATTTGATCCTGTTCTTTCTGAACCGGCAGTATTTCTTCTTTTTAATCTCGACTGTCGGGGGCGTTAGATACCTGATTTCTGTATTATCCTGTGCCATTATTCGGTCTCCTGTGTTTGTTCTGCTGATCTTCTTGCCCGTTTTTTCTCACTGTATGCCACGGCATACTTCTCCATTTTGGTCGTGAGGAACCGGATGATCCTTTCATCCCTGCGGTATTCGGTTTCCAGTTTCGCGATGGCGGCGGGATCAGCCCTGAACTCGATCAGGTGGTAAAAGCCGGTGGATTTTTTCTGAATGGGATAGGCCAGTTTTTTCAGGCCCCAGTCCTCTTCGTGCACGATCTCACCGTTCTCGTCGGTGATGATCTTCTTGAATTTGCTTACCGCTTCCTTCATCTGATTTTCAGACAAAACGGGAGTTGCAATGAAAACGGTCTCGTATTGATTCAACATGGTTTATATTGATGATATTAAAAAATCGAGTGCAAAAGTAGAAAGTTTTGGAACAACCGCAAAGAAAGCGAACCTTTTTTATCTCTGATCCGATCATTTTCAACTTTGTGGCTAAGTTTCTATCTTTAGACTCGATTTTTGACCTATGACCACATATATCGTCTCTGCACGCAAATACAGACCCGACAGTTTCAGCGAGGTGGTCGGGCAGCGATCCATTACCACCACGCTGAAGAATTCCATCCTGGGAAAGCATCTGGGCCACGCATACCTGTTCAGCGGTCCCCGCGGAGTGGGCAAAACAACCTGTGCGCGCATATTTGCCAAAACAATCAACTGTTTTCAGATCACCGAAGAAGGAGAAGCATGTAACAACTGCGAGTCGTGCCGGTCGTTCAATGAGAACCGGTCCTACAGCATCCATGAGCTGGATGCCGCTTCCAATAATTCGGTCGACGATATCCGGAAACTGACCGAACAGGTGAGGATCCCGCCGCAGATCGGATCCTACAGTATCTATATCATCGATGAGGTGCACATGCTCTCCCAGTCTGCTTTCAATGCCTTTTTGAAAACCCTGGAGGAGCCTCCCGCACACGCCGTATTTATACTGGCTACTACCGAGAAGCACAAGATCATTCCCACCATTCTTTCCCGCTGTCAGATCTATGACTTCAACCGGATACAGGTGGAGGATATCGTGGAATACCTGAAGCAGATTGCCGGACAGGAGAAGATCGGGTTCGAGGAGGATGCCCTGCATGTGATTGCCAGGAAAGCGGATGGGGCCATGCGGGATGCCCTTTCCATTTTTGATCAGGTGGTCAGTTTTTCCGGAGGGAAGATCACCTACAGGGATGTGATCACCAATCTGAATATCCTGGATGATGAGTATTATTTTAAAACCACTTCGGCTTTGCTTGACCGGGATGTTTCCGCAGCACTCCTGATCTTTGATGAAATCCTGGCCAGGGGTTTTGACGGGCGTAATTTCATCAACGGTTTTGCGGCCCACCTGCGCGACCTGATGGTCTGCAAGGATCCCGAGACCGTCCGGTTGATGGAAGTGGGCGCAGGGATCAGGGAAAAGTACCTGGACAGGTCCGCCGGGATCCCGCTTGATTTCATTTACGGGGGACTGGAAGTATGTAACCAGGCGGACCTGCAGATCAGATCCAGCAGGAACCAGCGCCTGACCATCGAGCTGGCACTGGTCAGGCTTGCGAACCTGGGGTCCGGTTCAAAAAAAAAAGTGAAGCCTGACAGTGCGGATGGATCCGAAGAATCCACGGCACCACAACCAGCTGTGTCACCTGGTGCCTCCCAGTCACCGCCGCAATCCGCATCAGCTGCCGCTGCCGGGGCATCCGGAGAATCCCCCGGGAGTGAGAATCATTCCGGCCGGACCGTGCGGAAGCCTTCCATCTCCATCAAAGAAAGCCTGAAGGGCACTTCCGGGAAACCGGAACCCGATGCGGAGGAAGGGATCAACCTACCAACCGGAAGAACGTCCCCCGAATCCTGTGAACGTCCGGCCGAGCCCGAACCTGACCAGATCCTCAGGGCATGGGATGACTATGCGGACACCATCGAGAAGAGCCGGCCCCGGATATACAGCACGCTGAAATCCAACAAACCGCTGATCAAGGCGGACGGCAGTGTGCTGGTTCGCCTCAATACGGAGGCGCAGAAGGACCATTTCATCAAACACATCAAGCCGCGCCTGGTAAGGTTTTTCCTGGATACGGCGGGTTTGCCGGAACCGGAGATCTACACGGAGGTGGCTGACCATATACAGAATGGAAAGAAAATTTATACGGATCAGGACAAACTGGATTTCCTGATGACGAAAAATCCAGAACTCGGACACCTCAAGTCCAGGTTCAATCTTGATTTTGACCATTAAAACAATGAAAAAATGAACGGTGAGAAAATCATAAACCAGCATGGAAAACTGAATGTTCCTGATTTCCCGGTGATCCCTTTCATTGAAGGGGACGGGACCGGTCCCGATATCTGGGCTGCCTCGGTGCGGGTGTTCGATGCGGCGGTGGAGAAGGCCTACGGCGGCAAGCGGAAGATCATGTGGAAGGAGGTTTTTGCGGGAGAAAAAGCATATCATCAGACGGGCAAATGGCTCCCGGAAGAGACGCTGGACATCCTTTATGAACACCTGATCGCCATCAAGGGCCCTTTGACAACGCCCGTGGGAGGGGGGATCAGGTCGCTGAACGTGGCCCTCAGGCAGATCCTCGATCTGTATGTATGTCTCCGGCCTGTGAAGCATTACAACGGGGTCCCTTCGCCGGTGAGGGATCCGAGCAGGACCGACATGGTCATCTTCCGCGAGAATTCAGAGGATATTTATGCCGGCATCGAATGGATGACCGGAACCGAAGAAGGGGAGAAGATCAAGAATTTCCTCATCGGGGAGATGGGGGTTAAAACAATCCGGTTCCCTGAAACCTCCTCCATCGGGATCAAACCCATCTCCAGGGAGGGGACGTTCCGGCTGGTGCGTGCTGCGATCCAGTATGCGGTCCGTAAAAAACTGCCGTCGGTCACACTGGTGCACAAGGGGAACATCATGAAATATACGGAGGGACAGTTCAAGCAATGGGGGTATGAGCTGGCGGAGCAGGAATTCAGCGACGTGGTTTTCACATGGAACCAGTACGACAGGATCGCAGAGGAAAAGGGGAAGGAGAAAGCCGACAAAGCACAGGAACTGGCCCTGAAAGAGGGCAAGATCCTGGTGAAGGATATGATCGCGGACGCGTTCCTGCAGCAGATCCTGACCCGTCCGGCTGAGTATTCGGTGATCGCCACCATGAACCTGAACGGGGACTATATTTCAGATTCGCTTGCAGCCATCGTGGGGGGGATCGGCATTGCGCCGGGTGCAAACATCAATTACGAGACCGGCCATGCCATTTTCGAGGCCACCCACGGGACGGCTCCCAAGTATGCGGGACTGGACAAGGTGAATCCCGGTTCCCTGATCCTGTCGGGGGTGATGATGCTCCAGTACATGGGCTGGGACGAAGCGGCCGGTCTGATCATCAAAGGGCTTGAAAGTGCCATCAAACAGATGAAGGTGACCTACGATTTTGCCCGGCTGATGGAAAATGCGACCACACTGAAGTGCTCCGAGTTCGGAACCGCGATCATCCATTATATGTAAGACCGATTAAAAAAAGTAACTTTGTCGTGCTGAAAAGCGTGACGCCCAACTTAAAAAACAGAGCGGATTATGGATGTCGGCAAGATATTGTCAAAATTTATCGGGAACAAGTCAGACCGGGATATGCGGGAGGTGATGCCTTTCGTGCAACAGATCAGGGAGGCCTACGAATCCGTCACAGGACTGAGCAACGATGAGCTGCGTGAGCGGTCAGCCGGTCTCAGGAAACGGGTCCGGGAACATGTGGCAGCAGAGCAAACGACCCTTCAGGAACTGAAGGAGAAGGCGGAAGACCCCGAGGTGAACGTGACGGAGAAAGAGTCCATCTACCATGAAATCGACCGGCTGGAGGGGGAAATCGATGAAAAATTTGAACAGGTGCTGGATGAGATCCTTCCGGAAGCGTTCGCCATCATCAAAGATACTGCCAGGCGGTTCAAGGAAAATGAGATCGTTGAAGTGACCGCCCTCGAATATGACCGGACCCTGGCTGCTTCGAGGGAATCTGTTGAGATCAAAGGGGAAAAGGCATACTGGAAGAACCGTTGGATGGCCGGGGGGAATGAGATCACCTGGGACATGGTCCATTACGATGTGCAGCTGATCGGCGGAGTGGCCCTGCACAAGGGAAAGATTGCCGAGATGGCGACCGGTGAAGGGAAGACGGTGGTGGCCACCCTTCCCGTCTTTCTGAATGCCATGACCGGCAAAGGCGTGCATGTGGTCACGGTAAATGACTACCTGGCCAAGCGTGATTCCGAATGGATGGGTCCGATCTATGAGTTTCACGGGCTGACGGTGGACTGTATTGACAAGCACCAGCCCAACTCTGAAGCCAGGAGAAAGGCCTATAACTGTGACGTGACCTTCGGGACCAACAATGAATTCGGATTTGATTACCTGCGCGACAACATGGCACATAGTCCGGCCGAGCTGGTCCAGCGGCGGCACAATTATGCCATCGTGGACGAGGTGGATTCCGTACTCATAGACGATGCCAGGACCCCCCTGATCATCTCAGGGCCGATACCCAAGGGCGAGCAC
>Ga0116197_1000192_pt1 | contig 12119 bp, 9 predicted proteins | sample ZodSprsou2mmetaG_FD_94480 | JGI IMG/M metagenome (GOLD analysis project Ga0116197, IMG submission 94480) | Hot spring sediment microbial communities from Zodletone spring, Oklahoma to study Microbial Dark Matter (Phase II) - Zodletone Spring... ...
CGCTAATGCCTTTACCGGCTTTTATATCACGAGCAAATTGCTCTACATCTACTTCTATCTTCATATGTCATTCCTTGGGTATTTGTTATTTTACCCGATTGACACAGAATTATGAACGGTCCCGGACACAACGATCCGCCCCTACAAAATTCCTCCTTCCTACTTCCTGCTCCCTGCTCCTTCCTCCCTGCTCCCTGCTCCCTATTGACCAAACCTTTGGTTTGGACAGTGTATAATCTCCTATGTCAAAAGAACTTAACACGGAACACGTAACACTCAGCACTGTTCATCTCTCCCCGGAGTTAACATTCCTCATCGCCTGCTGCCAGGCGGAGCCGACGCAGGAGGATATCGACCTCATCCGCAGCTACCTGTCACAAATTACTAATGCCCAATCAGGAAATACCCATGGGGTTCAACCATCAACCATTCACTCCTCATCCCTCACTCCTGGTTCCTCACTAGCAGCCAAGGCTGCGCTTGCCCCCTCACGTCGTCCTCGCGAAGGCGGGGATCCACAGTCGCAAAGCGACAACTCCCATTCCTCTCGTCATCCTCGGGCTCGACCCGGGGATCCACAGTCGCAAAGCGACAAGCATCAAAACCTCATCACACTTGCCCACAGACACGGCATCCTCCCGCTTGTCTATAAAACCCTGAAGAGACTCTCCGAAGAAGGTCTCCTCCGTGATCCGTCAGACGTAACCCGTAAAGCGACCCCCCCGTCATCCTCGACCCGCACCCCCGTCATTCCGGACTCGATCCGGAATCCACAGTCACAAAGCGACAACACCCATTCCTCTCGTCATCCTCGGGCTCGACCCGGGGATCCACAGTCACAAAGCGACAACACCCATTCCTTTCGTCATCCTCGGGCTCGACCCGGGGATCCACAGTCACAAAGCGACAACTCCCATCACGAATTACGAATTGCGACGCACGACCTATTATTGTCTGCCCTCAAGCAGCAATACACGGCGATCGCCCGCCGCAACATGCTGATGAGCGCCGAGCTACTGCGCATCATGAAGCTGCTGGAAAGCAACGGCATCGAGGCGCTGGCGTTCAAGGGCCCTGCCCTGGCACAGATGGCGTACGGGGATATCACGATGCGGCAGTTTGGGGATCTGGATGTGCTGGTCAAAAAAGAGGATATCTACAAGATCGACCATTTACTGCAATCCCAAGGCTACGATCGATTGCTGGCACTTACCCCGGTACAGGAGAAGATCTGGATCAGGTATGCCCATGACCTTGGCCTCATCCATAGGGAGAGAGGAACGCACTTTGAGATGCACTGGTCATTTCTGGATGAGGACTACCCGATGCAGCTTGACCTGGATGCCTACCGGGACAATAGACAGAAGGTCACGATCAACGGCCGTGAGGTCCCTACCTTTTCCACTGAAAACCTGCTGGTCTATCTCGCTATCCACGGCTCCAAGCATCTCTGGGAGAGGATCGAGTGGATCAAGGATATCGATCTGCTGATCAGGAACCATGAGATAGACTGGGAGAAGGTCAGAGTGATATCCGGAGATACAGGCTTTGAGAGGATGATCCATCTGGGGCTCCTGCTAAGCAGCGAGCTCTTTGGCTCACCGCTCCCTTCAAAGATGCATCAGCTGATCCGGCGAACCCCGCAGATAGACACCGTATCCCGGTTTGTTCTGGAGAGCTGGAAGGCACCGAAAAGCACGTTCGCCAAAACCGCGGCGATGCTCCGACTCTTCCCTGACCTCAAAGCGCGGCTGCTTTACCTGCACAAGATCATCCTCAAGCCTTCATTCAACGAATACTGGTTTATCGACCTGCCCAAAGGGATGTACTGGGCCTACTATCTTGTCCGGCCCTACCTGCTGCTCAAAAAATATCTTTCAAAAGAAGATCAGCGCTCTTGAGCAACAACAGTCCCTTATCCCCTTTTACCCCTTAACGCTTCCAGATAGCTCTCTGCATCCTGATCCCCCTCTTTCACGGACCACTCGGGAAAGACTTTGGATTGATCCTCTACAAACGGCCCCTCTTTTACTTCCAGAACAAAGGCATTGTCACTTTCGCAGACAATCGTGTGGATAACATTCGGCTCTATCTCTACCATAGAGGTACCTGAACCTTCCCCCATGGCTACCTCTTTCTGGATGCCTCCGTTCTCGTCAAAGATGATCAGCGTTACACTCCCCTGCAAAACGATAAAGAGTTCGGTCTGGTATGCATGTTCGTGATAATGCGGCGGGATATAGGTCTCTCGCAGCATACAGATCAATACTTTTTGGACCGGTTCTTTGTAGGAGTGGTGGAGATTGTAGTGTGCCCTCTTCCGGGGTGAGGCTTCCGCCCGCAACCGAAGCTCCTCAAAGGTACGCTGGTCAAAGATACGGTAACTCATTGCCGATCAGCCCCGGCCAGGATCTGCCGGGCAGCGGCCTGGACAGCGAAGCGCTCTTCGAGCAGTTTTCTGGCGTTATGCCCCACCTCTTCTCTGTGCGCATCGTCCAGTAGTTTTTTTGCATTAGCCAAAAAGCGTTCGTCCTCCCCGTTGACCGTGACAAGTCCGGCCCCGGCATCTTCCACGATCTCTTTGAGATCGTTCCCCGCATTGATGCTCCCCAGGATCGGCAGCTCCTGCACCATGTACCCCAGCAGCTTGCCGGGGAAGTTATGGGTAGAGTGGTCCCTGTGAAGCGTGAACAATCCTATATCAAACGCTGCGAGCATCTGCTTGAACTCCTCCTGGGAGACAGAAGGCAGCAGGGTCATATTGTCCAGCTCCTCTTTCTCTATCGCTTCTCTGACAAGTTCCACCTCATCCCCCGCACCGACCAGAACAAAATGCGCTTTTGTTTCACTGCGCATCTTCTTCGCAAGCCTGACGATATTCATCATATCCTGTGCATGGCCGATATTGCCGCCATAGAAGTAGACGGTTTTTTCGGTCAATCCCAACTGCCCTTTATAGTCGGTTGTCGATTCAACCGGGGTATTGGCTGCCCAGTTGTAGAGGACTTCCATCTTTTTGTCACATGTTACTTTCTCTTTGAACCACTCAAGGTTTTTTTGGGACATCAACCCGATCGTATCGGCACTCTCATAATTCTTTTTCTCAAAAAAACGGAAATATTTCTCTATCTTCGAGCCTTCACGTATCAATCCCTGGTCCAAAGCCCACTGAGGGAAAAGGTCGCGCAGGATAAGATAGCTTGGTGCACCCCACAATGTTTTGAGACGGGATACCAGACTCCCGAAAAAGATAGAGGGGGAGTAGTAGACGATCAGATCATGCGAATTGCTTCGGAAATACGATGCAAAACTCCGCCATGCACGATAGGAGAGCAGTGTTTCATTGATCGCTCTTTTGACCTTGCCTACGTTCTTTATCTCCCCGCTTCGGAAACGGCAGACCGTGACACCATCGAGCATGCTGATCTCTCTTTTTGCCTTCAGTGTTGATGATGGCGTGACCACCGTCACCTCATGCCCCTGCCCTTTCAGTTCACAGGCAAGCTCATGCATCATCTTCGCCCCGACTTTGATACTCTCGGGCATATAGTCATCAATGATCAGACAGATACGCATTGAAACTACTTTTTCCAGACATTACGATTGATATAATCAGTATAAGAGAGAATGATCCTCAAGACTTTATCTGAGACATTGGGCATACTGTAGTCAGCAACATGCCGCAAAAGCTCGGGGGTCTGTGTTTCAAGGACCCTCAGCCCTTGCAGTATGCGCTCTTTGTCCAGTCCCACCATCATCACCGACGCTTCTTCCATCGCTTCGGGTCTTTCATGGGCTTCGCGGATGTTCAGAGCGGGGAATTTCAATATGGACGACTCTTCGCTGATCGTCCCGCTGTCACTGAGCACAGCTTTGGCATCCATCTGCAATCTAACGTAGTCATTAAATCCCATCGGCTTCATCAGCCTGACCAGTGGGTTAAATGTCACCGCTTTCTCTTCTATCTTTTTGCGGGTACGGGGATGGGTCGAGACGATGATCGGCATTTCATAGATCTCCGCCATCGCGTTGAGTGTTTCCACCAAAGCATCGAAGGTCCTGTCACTGCCGATATTCTCTTCCCTGTGTGCCGAAACGACGAAATATTTCCCTTTTTCCAAAGAGAGCTCGTTGACGATAGTTGAAGCCCTGATATCATCCAGTTTGCTATGGATCACTTCATACATCGGGCTACCTGTCTTGATGATGCGATCCGCCGGAAGCCCCTCGCGCAGGAGATACTCTCTGGCGATGTCGCTGTAGGTCAGGTTGATATCGCTGATATGATCGACGATCTTCCGGTTCGTCTCTTCGGGGACACGCTGGTCAAAACAGCGGTTTCCCGCCTCCATGTGGAAGATGGGGATCTGGCGTTTCTTCGCAGGGATGGCACACAGACAGCTGTTGGTATCACCCAGTACCAGAAAGGCATCGGGTTTTACCTCGGCAAGCAGCGGATCGACTTTGATCAGGATATTTCCGATGGTCTCTGCAGCACTTCCCAGTGCGGCATTGAGAAAGTAGTCGGGTTTGCGCAGTCCGAAGTCCTTGAAAAACACCTCGTTCAGTTCATAGTCATAGTTCTGTCCTGTATGCACGATGATCTGTTCTACGGCATCGGAAGCATCCAGTTTTTTGATGACCGCAGCCAAGCGGATGATCTCGGGTCTTGTTCCTACCACTGTCATGACTTTTAGTTTTTTACGACTCGGCATTTAGTGCCTCCCTGCATTGAATTTCAATTCTTATCATCGTTTATACCTTTAAAAAATATGTATCCGGATTTTCACGGTCGAAGAGCTCGTTCGCCCACAGCAGCAGCACCATCTCCGTATCCCCTGTATTGGTGATGTCATGCGTATATCCCGGGATCATCTCGACGACCTCCATCTTTTTGTCGCTGACACGGTATTCGATGATTGCATCACCGTGTATCTGGCGCAGTTTGATGCTGGCCTCGCCTTTGATGACGAGGAACTTTTCGTTTTTGGTGTTATGGTAGTGGTTCCCCCGCGTAACACCCGGTGCCGTGGTCGAGATGGAGACCTGACCGCTGTCAAGGGTCTTGATAAACTCATAAAACGTACCCCGCTCGTCCTGATGCCCGTTCAGATCATACGCAAAGCGGTCTGTCGGGAGAAAGCTCAGGTAGGTAGCATACAATGCCCGCTCAAATCCCCTGCCCACGCGCGGTGTCAGCAGCGTTTCCCGGCTCTCTTTGAACGAGACCAGCAGATCGCGTATCTCTCCGAGGCTTTTCCTGTAGAGAGGGGAGACATCCCCGTAGACGGTTCCCTCTTTTCCGTTTTCCTCCAGATGTCGGACGAACTGCTCGACGACATCATCGATGTAGACCAGGCTCAACTCGACACTTTCGTCATTGACCTGGAGGGGAAGATCGCGCGAGATATTGTGGCACCATGTCGCGATCACGGTGTTGTAGTTCGGGCGCGACCATTTGCCGAACACATTGGGGAGGCGGTAGATATACACTGTCGCTCCGCTCTGCTGCGCATACGCTTCCAGCACCGCTTCTCCCTCCCGCTTGCTCTTGCCGTAGTCGTTGTCACGCTCTGCCTGTACGGAAGAGCTCAACAGTACGGGGATCTTTCTGCCGCTCTGCTCTGCCAGGTCGGCGATGCGGCGTGTCAGGTCGCGGTTGCCTTCGTAGAACTCACCGACGTTGTCCGGACGGTTGATCCCCGCGAGGTGGAAGATGAAATCGGCCCCTGCTACTTTGTGCTCGAGGCTCTCGGGGCTGTCGGAACGCGAAAAGGTATCGATCTCGACACCTTCCATCCTCTCCAGCCGTTCGATCAGGTTTTTGCCGATAAACCCCCGGCTTCCCGTAACCAATACACGCATCACAGTACTCCGAATTCTCTGAGGTCGTCCTGTATCTCGCGCAGTTCCAGCAGCATCCCTCTGAGCTCTGCTTCGTCAAGGCGGTGGGTATTGTGCGAATGGTACTCGTGCGCCTGCGTCACGACTGTCTCTCCCTCCTCGACAAACTTGTTATAGTTGAGGTCGCGCGTGTCTGCGGGGATGCGGTAGTAATTGTCCATATCCACGGCATGGACCATCTCTTCTTTGGTCAGCAGTGTTTCGTAGAGCTTCTCTCCGTGGCGTGTACCGATGACGCGCACCGTGTGTTCCGGGCGGTTCAGCATGTTTTTGAGGGTATGGGCAAGAAGCTCGATCGTTGCTGCCGGTGCTTTTTGTACGAAGATATCGCCGTTGTGTCCGTGTTCAAAGGCGAAGAGGACCAGCTCGACCGCCTGATCGAGGCTCATCATGAAGCGTGTCATCGCCGGGTCGGTGATCGTGATCTCTTTTCCCTGACGGATCTGGTCGATAAAGAGCGGTATGACCGACCCGCGGGAAGCCATCACGTTGCCGTAACGGGTGCAGGCGATCATCGTCTCGTTATCATTCAAGTTTCTCGACTTTGCGACGGCCACGCGCTCCATCATCGCTTTGCTGACTCCCATCGCGTTGATCGGGTAGACGGCTTTGTCGGTGCTCAGGACGATCACTTTTTTGACCCCCGCGTTGATCGCGGCGTTGAGGACGTTTTCGGTCCCTATGACGTTGGTCTGGACCGCCTGCATCGGGTAGAACTCGCACGAGGGGACCTGTTTGAGTGCCGCCGCGTGGAAGATGAAGTCCACACCACGTACCGCATCGTTGACCGAGTTCACATCGCGCACATCCCCGAGGTAAAACTTGAGCTTGGGGTTATTGTAGAGCTTGCGCATATCATCCTGCTTCTTCTCGTCCCGGCTGAAGATACGGATCTCCCCGATATCTGTATCCAGAAACCTTCTAAGTACAGCATTCCCAAACGATCCCGTTCCTCCCGTGATGAGCAGTGTTTTCCCTTTAAACATTATCTTTCTCCTTTTTTTAAATTATTCTATAAATCAACTGTCTTGTCATTTTAAATCTCAATCCCATAATGATCTTTAACAACCTCTTGAATAGTTTGATTATTCTTTTTTGCAAGTTGTTGGATCTGATAAACTTTTGTATCAACAAGAAAACGATACCAAAAAGCATGCAACGTGTGGTATATAAAACCTCTTTTGCCATCTAAAAATCCAAACTGAAAGAAATATCGGTAGATAAAATAGAGTACGGGACGCACAAATAAAGGAACCCTGAAGTAGACATTTTCTTTTAGCCAACGCTTCCGTTCTGTCTTGTGACCAAACAGATTGGCAACCGTATCTACTTTTCCCAGATTTTCTTTTGCGATCAGAAAATCTATCGCTTCACGAGTTGAATATCCATTGTGTTTGGTAGTCCACAGCGCAATATTTTCTTGCCGGTCATAATTCGCTTCAATGACATCGATATTACTGTGGACCAAAACACCATCCACTTTAATGTGTTCATCCATCCAGCGATCTTCCATCTGCCCTTTTGATTTTTTATAGACACGTAGAAAATAATTCGGATAATTTCCGCCATGCTTGATCCATTGAGACATGAAGTAAATCTTCATTTTTACATAAACACCATCAGCACTGTCATTCTCGATAATGGTTCGAAGTTCCTCGAAGCCCTCTTTGGTCCATCGTTCATCGGCATCGATACGCAAAATCCATTCATTTTTGATATCAGTATTTGCAATTGCCCAAATAAACTGTTTGGATTGATTAATAAATTTGTTCTGATAAAATTTTTTAGTGTAATTATTCGTAATCTCTTCCGTCTTATCATTTGAAACAGAGTCTACTATTATGATGTCATCCACATACTCATGGATTGATTCTAAACATGCTTCTATGTTACGTTCTTCATTATAAGTCAAGACTATAGCAGTTATAGGGAGTTTGTTAGTCTGCATGTAAGCTTCCTAATTGACTTTGAATGTAGTAATAGATTAATTTGATACACTCATTGACCACAAATACCACAGCTTCTGGATTTGAATAGAAGTTGTCACGATCCCACCAGTCATTTTCACTTGAAACTATCATGTAACTTATATTAGCATCTTCATAATGCGCTACCTTAGAAGCAAAAAAACTAATTCTTCGTGAATGAGGAGCATCAGTTATAAGCATAACAGAGTGAAGTTTATTTTCTAACATATAATTTTTTATATAGAAAATTTCTTCCAAAGTATTAATAGCCTTTGCATTAAATACAATATTTTCGATATCAACTCCTTTTTTTGCTAAATAACTTGCTCTCCAGTCTAATTCGTGAATTTTCATACTAGGATCAAAATCATCCGCACCTGTTAAAATGATCTTTTGCGATGATGAGTAATTATGATCGAAAAGTTCAAGCGTTTTTTTGATTCGATTGCCATTGTCTCCTCCAAGGGACACAATTACATCAGCATATTTTGGTTCTGTGGTAACATCAAAAAAATTACCCAAATTTTTTATGCCTAAAACTATAGCTATGAAAGCGACTAGTAAAACAATGACTTTTTTACTCATTTTGTCTCCACTATCTTTTCAAATACGTCTTTAAACTGTAAAGCAATATTTTTCCAGTCGTATTTTTGCGCCAATATTCTGGCATTTAGGCGCATTTGCTCTCTATCTTTTTCCAGCATTTCCAGCATCGCGCTTGCTGTGTCTTCTATAGTGTTATCAACCCATTTTCCGCAATCAGCACTTTCCACTTCCTGCCAAGGCGTTCCTGTACTGGCAACGATAGGGGTGCCTGCTGCGAGGCTTTCGATATAGACATTACCGAAGTTTTCATTGTGAGATGGGAGGACAAATAAATCGGCATTAGCCAAAAAATCTACTTTGTCTTGACCATTCATAGGTCCTATCAGATATATACGATTATTTAGTTCAAGGGCATTGATCAAGTTCTCCAAATTCTGTTTTTCACCTTCATCTGGTCCAGCAATGAGAAGAATGGATTCGGGATATGTTTGCAATACTTCAGCAAACGCCTGAATTAAAATATCAAAACCTTTTTTGGCATGCAATCTGCTCATCGATACAATAATATTATTGGATTCGATATCTGCTTTGACGTATTTTTTTATATATTCTTGTTTGTTTAATATGTTGTTTTTATGATATGAGTCAACATCAACGCCATTTGGAATTATGACAATTTTGGCATCAGGGAAAATTGTCAAAATGTCCTGTTTTTCTGCTTCACAAGTTGCATGAAAATATATATTTTTCACAAATGGCTTAATTAAATACTTCAGCCAGAATTGCTTAAAACGACTTCCTTGATTAACGCACCAATGACATAATGCTCCTCTGGGGGATAAAACGATGGGCTTACGAAAGCATTTTGCATACAATAGAGAAATTGGAGCCGGCGTATCGAATACAGTTTGAATGCTTATAATTTCGGCCTGTTTTATGTCTTTCCAAATATTACAAAAAAGTTGCCAAGAAAATTTATTTACTTTTGTCTCGTCGTAATATTTCACAAAAAAGTTTTCTTCAAATTTTGTCCACTTGTTTGTCTGGACGTCGAGGCGGGTAGTTATGTTGGCGTTGGTAGTCGATACGTAAACTTCCACATCCTCCAGCTTTGCCAGTTCCTGGCAGGTGTGAAGGGTCGAAAATATCGGACCGCCGTAGATAACGGCGGGGTAGAATGATGGGATGATGAGGGAGATTTTCATGTTAAAATAACCTTTCTGCAATACACTTTTCCAAGAAATTTGGGGGGAGTGAGTTTGAATCTCTTGTTTTCTGCTTGCAAAATATGAGATAGTTTTTGAAACTCTCTTAAACTGTTGATGTCAAGTGTTGAAGTAAGCAGGACCACATCTTCACCACCTTTTATCTTCGCTATATCCATCTCTTCTGTTTTAGCAGGTTGGGTTATTCTACTATCACCATATTTTGCATCGTTTACCTGCACTATGTAGGCATGTATATCTCGTGACACACTTCCTACAATGTTCGAAAAATAATTTGTATCTTTGTTATGTTCAATCGCTACTACAAAATCCACTTTTGCAACAAGATTTGATCTATAGCTTATATCAGTAAGCTCATAGCAGTTAAAGACACTAAAATAGTTACCCTTGTAGGTATAGATTTTTGGTTTAATATTGTGCTCTTTATGGTTTTTATTTATCTTTGGTATTTTGTAACCATTGCCTTCTATGAGTTTTGTTTCTTCTGGCGAGTAGTGTGATTTTAGCTCAAAATCCAAATAGACATTTTTGTATACTCCATCTCTAAAAGGAAGTATCACTACCGCATAGTTGTAAGCATATTTTTGTATACTAAAATGTTCAAGTCCCAAAACTACTGCTATTTCATTGCGCTTAGCAAACTCCACTATCTCTTGAAGCCAATAAATCGGTATTGATATCTCAGGAAAGACCACCATATCGCAGTATGTAGCTTTGGCACTGTTTAATACTTGATAAATATCGTTGAGCCTTGCATAAGATATACTTGGTTTGCCCAGCATAGAGTCAAAACTATTTTTAGGATTGACATTAATATTGGCAAGACCGATTTTGAGATTTTTAAAACTATCGTTTGTCTTGATTAAAGAGTGAACATCATCAAATTTTGGGTAGTTTGCTTTGTTGGGACTGGTTTTATTAAATGAACTATATTTTTCAAAGATCTCTTGAGTTGTGGCAAAAGACCTTATAAACTTCTCAAACATCAACACTTCATGATAGTGAATAAACCTTGGACTGTATTCTATTTTTTTCAAATCAACTTGTAATTTTAACTTTTTAAAAACAAGTGACTTATCGACAAAGCTTGCTTTTTCATTGTCTGTAAAACTTAGTAAGGGGTACCTTATATAGTATTGCCTTATAAGATTCGCTTCTATGAGGTACTTAGAATACTCTTCTATATACTGTGTTGCGATAAGTTTGTAAAGTTCTTCATGAAAACCTTTTGTTTTCTCTTCTATAAAAGGCTGAACAGACTCTTTAAATGTTTTTATATCTAAACTTGCCGACATCAAAAGAGAATTTGCAAGCAATCTTAAAAGATTGTTTTTTAGCTGTTTTGTGATGTGTTCTTCTTGGTATTCTATGACATCGATTGCTTTGAGTATATCGATAAATATCTGCTTCAAAAGAACAAATGAGCGAGATAAAATCAGATACAAAAAAAGCTTCTCCCAAAGTTTTGAGAGTTCTAACAGGTTTTTACCTGAAAACAAATTTTTGATATGCTCATTATATTTTTTCACTTCACTGTTTTTATGATTAATAACAAGAACTATCCGAATCATTTGCGAAAGATTTCTTGATATCTGTAACACATCTAAAGATGCTTTATCTATAGAGCTGATTTTGTTGATAGTTGAAGTATAGTTAATGTTGAGAGATACATCCTCAAGGGTCGCAAATATATTGTTTTCTTCCGGTAAAAAGTTCAGTGCACTTCTATTGGTTTCTATAGTTTGTTTAAACTTTTTGAGAAGAGATATAGAAGCATCCCTTTTAAATTCCAATATTTTCACTTTGCCTTGCTGGAATATAAATTTGTTTATACCATTTTTGAAAAATACAAATCCACAGCGTGACTTAAAATCTAAACTACTCTTTTCACATGCCAAAATCTTTAGTAAATCATCCATAGAAGCAATAGAAACATTTGAAAATACCATCAAAATATCATCGACATATCTTGTGTAGTGTTCTGGTTTTATTTTTTTAAGAATGTAGTCGTCAAACTCTTTAAGTGCATAATTTGCTATGACAGAAGATGATAAAAGTCCGATGGGCAGGATTCTATCTGTTTTTGTTGTTAATATATTATTGACTCGAATTACCTCTTGATACTTTTTATGAATTTGATTCATGAAAGTATTAAGCTTTTTATATTTACTCGATATATTATTTAGAGTTGTAAAATCGAACTTAATATAATAAAAAAACCTTTTTATATCAAGGTTTACAACCGTTGCATCCAAATCAAGCTTGTGTAAATCTATTGCTTTGCTGATGGCACTATCTCTAAAATATGAGTATTTTTCATGATATTTTTCAAAAAGCTTATATCCATCTTCTTCGAAAAAACCATCCCTGTTTCGTGCCAGTCTATATCCACAAATATCTTTGTGAAGCTCTTTATCCAGTTTTTCACCGATAAACATAATCCAAAGTACAGAGATGATATGTAGCTCTATTGAAC
>Ga0116197_1000196_pt1 | contig 11981 bp, 10 predicted proteins | sample ZodSprsou2mmetaG_FD_94480 | JGI IMG/M metagenome (GOLD analysis project Ga0116197, IMG submission 94480) | Hot spring sediment microbial communities from Zodletone spring, Oklahoma to study Microbial Dark Matter (Phase II) - Zodletone Spring... ...
ATGTTCGACTCCTCTGTCTCACTAAATGACTATTTTACCATATCCGGCCTCATTCGCCGCGCGGCCGAAACCCGGGAGGACCCGGCGTCCGCCCGCCCCCGCCCCGCTCCCGGCCCGGGCCGCTCGTGTTTCGCTTGGGATTAATGATAGAATGGAAGCCGAGGAGGGACAGTATGACCACCCCGACGCGACGGCTCGCGACCCTTGTCACGGCTTTGGCGGCGCTCGGGGCCGCCTGTTCGAGCGGCCCCAAGCTCCAACTGGATCCCGCAAGCCGGGAGTTCTACGAGACGGCCCGGCTCATCATGACCAAGGAGGAGACGAAGATCTTCGAGAGGCTGCCCGACATCGAGGGCCGCAAGGAGTTCATCGCCGATTTCTGGCTCAAGCGGGACCCTGATCCCGACACGCCGAAGAACGAGTACCGGGAGCAGTTCGAGGCCCGCGTCGACTTCGTCAACAAGCGCTTCAACAAGGAGGGCGGCCCGGGCTACAACACCGATCGCGGCCGGGTCTACATCTTCATGGGCCCTCCCGACAAGATCGAGGAGTTCCCCCCCCAGCCCGGCTCGGGCTTCCGCGGCACCCTCGTCTGGTGGAGCTATTTCGACCATCAGATGGCCGTCGAGTTCACGGACGAGAGGGGCGACGGCCGCTACCGGATCACCGACACGGCGGGCGACTTCTTCGGGGCCATGGACCTGGCCAAGCTCGGGCGCAACACCCGGGCCGACGACGTCTTCGGCCGCAAGTTCGTCAAGTTCCAGGCCGACTACGACGCGGGGGCCGGGGAGATCGAGGTCCGCCTGCCGGCCAAGGAGCTGATGTTCCGCGAGAACGACGAGGGCCGCCTCCAGATCGACCTGCGGTTCGTCATCTACATCTATCCCGACGAGGGCGCGGGCAAGGAGACCCTCGCCGAGGCCCGGTCGGTCGCGTTCACCGACGCCGAGCTCGAAGCCATGGAGACGGTCGATTTCCGCTTCGCCAAGTCCCTGGCGCCGGGGACGAACTATGTCGATGTCCTGGTCATGGCCCCGGAGGGCCTGCACGGCAAGATCAGGCAGATCTTCGAGATCAAGGTCGACCGGTAGACGGCCCCGGCCCGCCCGGGCCGCGGCGGATCATTGACTTCCCATCCGGGCTCCGTTAGTATGGGCCTCTCATAGGCCCCGGAGCGCGCATGAAACTCAATTTTTTTCCCAGAGACCACAAGTTCTTCGATCTTTTCCGGGAGGACGCCGCCAACCTCAGGGAGGGCGCCCTGGCCCTCCAGGAACTTATCGACAACTACGTGGATGTCGAGAAGAAGTACGAGCGGATCAAGGCCATCGAGCACAAGGGCGACAATATCACCCACGAGCTCTTCACCAAGCTCCGCGACACCTTCATCACCCCGCTCGAGCGCGAGGACATCCACGGCCTGGCCGGCGGCCTCGACGATGTCCTCGACTGCATCGAGGGGGTGGCCAGCCGGATGTGCTACTTCAAGCTCGCCGGACCGACGCCCGAGGCCAAGAAGCTCGTCGACATCATCGCCAAGGCCGTCGAGCAGATCTACGAGGCCATCGACAATCTCGAGACCCTAGGCCACTGCCACACCTTCTGCCAGCAGGTCAATATCCTCGAATACGAGGCCGACATCATCTGCCGGGAGGCCATCGCCGAGCTGTTCGACATGGCGGAAACCCCCGCGGAGATCAAGGAGCTCATCAAGCTCAAGGAGATCTACACGAGGCTCGAGGTCGCCGCGGACCGCTGCGAGGACGTGGCCAACGTCATCGAGAGCATCATCGTCAAGTCGACCTGACCTGGCCGCTCATGAAAACGCCTTGTTCTTCAATCCCCCACGAAGAACCCAGACCGGCGTTTTCACCCTTCGGGCAAGCCGATCCGGCCGCATCTGCTTCGTCGCAAACGGCTCGCGGTATTCCGAGTCCAGCTTCGCCCTTTGGCGCCTCGCATCTACAGCCGTCTCGGCTCGTGAATAATCCAGGCTAGCCCATGCCCGACGCCGGTTTCCTCTTCATCCTCTTCATCATCCTGCTCGCGCTGGTGTTCGACTACACCAACGGACTGAACGACGCGGCCAACTCCATCGCCACGATCGTCTCGACCCGGGTCCTAACGCCGCGCCAGGCCGTCATCTGGGCCGCTTCCTTCAATTTCATCGCCTTCCTGATCTTCGGCACGGGCGTCGCCCACACCATCGGCAACGGACTCATCGACATCAGCGTCGTCACGCCCACCGTCGTTTTCTCCGGTCTCATCGGCGCCGTGACGTGGAACCTGGCGGCCTGGTACCTGGGCTTGCCGATCAGCGCGTCCCACGCCCTCATCGGCGGCTACGCCGGGGCGGCCGTCGTCAAGGCCGGCACGGGCATCATCATCGTCGGCGGCTGGGGCAAGATCCTCCTCTTCATCTTCCTCGCTCCCCTCCTCGGCTTGGCCCTCGGCGTCCTTTTCATCTGGATCGCGACTTGGACCGTCCATAAGAAGAACCCGGCCCGGATCAACAAGGCCGCCAAGCGCCTCCAGCTCCTCTCGGCCGCCCTCTACAGCCTGGGCCACGGCGGCAACGACGCCCAGAAGACCATGGGCATCATCGCCAGCCTGATCTACGCCGCCGGCTGGATCAAGACCTTTCATGTCCCCCTTTGGGTCGTCCTGTCCGCCCATGCGGCCATCGCCCTGGGCACCCTTTCGGGGGGATGGAGAGTGGTCAAGACCATGGGCCAGAAGATCACCAAACTGCGGCCCATCGACGGCTTCTGCGCCGAGAGCGCCAGCGCCGTCAGCATCTTTTTCGCGACCTATCTGGGCGTCCCGGTCAGCACGACGCATGTCATCACCGGGGCCATCTCCGGCGTCGGGGCGGCCAAGCGCTTCTCGGCCGTCCACTGGGGCGTGACCCTGAAGATCGTCTGGGCCTGGATCTTCACCATTCCGGGCTCCGCCCTGATGGCCGGCCTGGCCTATACGCTCATCCGCCTCGTCGACACCTACCTGGTGTGAGGACATGACGCGCGCCGCCAGTCTCGTCCTCGATGGCGTTCTCGCGTCCATCCTCCTGGCCGGCGGCTTGACGGCCCAAACCCCGGTCCGGGCCCGCGACATTCTCCCCGCCGAGGGTCTCGTCGCCTCGAGCGTCACCGTCATCCAGGACCAGGCTGCCCTCAACGCCCATTATTTTCTCGCCGACGAAGCCGCTCTCGGCCTCGGCCCCCGGACGGACGCCGTCTTCGCCCGCTATCGGGCGGGGGCCGGGGAGGCCCTCCTCCTCGTCGCCGTCCACCCGTCCGCGGAAGCGGCCGGGCGCGTCTACGGGCGGTTCGGACGGGATTTCTTCTCCGAAAGGTTCGACCCGACGGCCGCCAGGTTCTTCGAAAGGATCGAGACCGGCGACTGGGTGGGAGCGGCCAGGCAGGGCCCCGTGCTCATCGTCGTCCTGGAGGCGCCCGACCGGGCCGCCTGCGAAAGCCTTCTTGACCGCGCCGCGGGGCAGGCCCCCGCCGCTAAGTCCCCGTGAGCCGGAGCCCCCGTCCGGCGGGAGGAGACAGCCCATGATCGACCAACCGGCCGCCAAGCCGAAATTCCCGGCCACGTTCTGGACGGCCAACACCATCGAGCTCTTCGAGCGGGCCGCCTACTATTCCATGGCCTCCTTCATGGTCATCTACCTGAAGGAGACGCTCGGCATGACCCCGAGCTTCGCCACCTTCCTCAACGGGTCGCTCCTGTGGGGCATTATCTATTTCATGCCCATCCTGTCCGGGACGCTGGCCGACAAGTTCGGTTTCAAGCGCTCGCTTTCGGTCTCGTTCGTGCTCATCTCGCTCGGCTACTTCGTCATGGGCAACGTTCAGCGGTTCTGGCCGGGCCTCATCGGCCGGGGAGCCGCCGAGGCCGTCGATTTCACGGTCCCCGTGGTCCTGGGCGCCGTTCTCATCGGCATCGGCGGGTCGATCGTCAAGCCCTGCATCGCCGGCACGGTCCAGAAGACGGCCGGGACGCGGGCGACCCTGGCCTTCGGCATCTTCTACATGGTCATCAACATCGGCTCGATCACCGGCCGGAGCGTCTCCTATTTCATCCGGACGAGCCTCGGCATCCCGGCCATCTTCACCTACGCCGCGACCTCCTTCGCCCTCGTCGGGCTCATCGTCACCCTGTTCGTCTACAAGGAGCCCGAGTACGTCAGCGACGGCCTCAAGGACGGCCAGAAGGTCGAGAAGCGGACGCTGGGCCAGGCCCTGGCCGGCATCTTCATCGTCCTGGGCAACCTCAAGTTCGTCTTCCTCATCGTCGTCCTGAGCCTGTTCTGGTTCCTCTACATCCAGCTCTACAACCTCATGCCCCTGTTCATGCGCTACGTCGATCCCAACGCCCCGATGGAGCTCTACACCCTGGCCAATCCGGTCATGATCGTCTGCTTCCAGCTGCTCATCACCCGGCTGGTCAAGCGCTGGCTGCCGGTCAAGACCATCATGATCGGGGCCGTCGTCGTGACCCTCGGCATGCTCGTCAACGTCCTGCCGCCCCTGCTCTTCGCCGATCCCAACGCCAAGACCGGCCTCCTCGGGCTGAGCTTGCCCATCGCCGGCGTCTTCATTCTCGTGTCCATCGCCTCCATGGCCGTGGGCGAGATGATGGCCTCGCCCCGCGTCTACGAGTACATCGGGGCCATCGCCCCCAAGGGACAGGAGGGGCTCTACCTCGGCTACTCGAACCTGCCCATCGCCCTGGCCAGCATCGTCGGCGGGCCGATCGGAGGGCGGCTGTTCGAGCGCTACATCAGCACGCCTCTCGAGCAGGGCCGGCCCGTCGACACCGTGACGATGTGGCTCATCATCGTCGGGATCGGGATCCTGTCGGTGGCGGGCCTGTGGATCTACGACCGGGCGGTCGTCAAGGGCGCCAAAAAGGCCTGATCGGGACCTGGACCCTTTACTTATCGGGCTTGGGCTTGGGGAGCGTCCCGTCGTCGCAGGGCAGGTCCTCTTCGTAGTTGCGGGCCATCTCCGGGTTCGGGGCGGAGGTGCAGGGCGGGAGCGGCTCCATCTCCTTCCCGCAGCAGAGAGGGATGGGCCGACCCTCCTCGACCTTGGTCTCCTTGCCGCATACCGAGCATATGTAAACGACTTCGCTCATGTCTTGTCTCCTTTGGGTGATATGACTTCTTCATCTTAGCACCACCCGCCGGGAACGCACAAGCCCGAACGACGAAGACCCCTCCGCGGCCTCAGGTTGACAGTCGTTCGAGGATTCCTGTAGTGTCTTGAGGGAGCGTTGGACATATGGACCTCACAAAAGAACTCGTCCTCGGCAACTACCGTCTCATCGAGAAGCTCGGCGAGGGCGGCATGGGCGCCGTCTGGAAAGCCCGGGACCTCAAGCTCGACCGCGATGTCGCCATCAAGTTCCTGCCGCAGGGCGCGGTGGGAGACCCCGAGAGGAGGGTCTTCTTCGAGCGCGAGGCCAAGGCCGTCGCCGCCCTGCGCCATCCCAACATCGTCACCATCTACGCCATCGACGAGGCCGAGGGCACGACCTTCTTCACCATGGAGCTCATCGAAGGCCGGTCGTTGTCCGAGCTCGTCGAGCCCGCGGGCGTTCCCCTGGACCGCTTCCTCGAGGTCGCCGTGCCGCTCGCCGACGCCGTCGCCGCCGCCCACGCCAGCGGCATCATTCACCGCGACCTCAAGCCCCCGAACATCATGATCGACACGACGGGGACGATCAAGATCCTCGACTTCGGCCTGGCCCGCATCCTCCTGCCCCTGCCGCGGGTGATCGGCCGGGACGAGGGCACGACGGCCACGCTCGACGCCGATTTCGCCGGGACGATCGCCTACATGTCGCCCGAACAGCTCCGCAACCAGCCGCTCGACCACCGCACCGACATCTTCTCGCTCGGCATCGTCCTGTTCGAATGGGCCACGGGGCGCCTGCCGTTCGCGGGCCGGACCGGCCCCGAGCGGATCGCCGCCGTCCTCAAAGACGAGCCTCTCGTGGCCTCCGAGCTCAATCCCCGCCTGCCCCGCCAGATCGACCGCATCCTCCGCCATTGTCTCGAGAAGGAGCCGCGCTACCGCATGGCCTCGGCCCGGGACCTCAGGGACGAGCTCGGGTCGCTGGACCAGCCCGGCGACGCGGGCCGGACCGCCGCCCCCCCCTCGATCGCCGTCCTGCCTTTCGTCGACATGAGCCGGGAGAAGGACCAGGGCTATTTCTGCGAAGGCATCGCCGAGGAGATCATCAACGCCCTGTGCCGCATCCGGGGACTTCGGGTCGCCTCGCGGACCGGGTCGTTCCAGTACAAGGACGCGGCGGCCGATCCGCGCGAGATCGCCAGCGCGCTCCGGGTCGACACGGTCCTCGAGGGCAGCGTGCGGAAGTCCGACAACAGGCTCCGCATCACGGTCCAGCTCATCGAAGCCGCCCGGGGCTTTCATCTCTGGTCGGAATCCTACGACCGGGAGCTGCGCGACGTCTTCGCCATCCAGCAGGAGATCGCCCGCAACGTCGTCCGTTCCCTGAGGGTCACGCTCAGCCCCCAGGAGAAGGGCGCCCTGGCGGCGGTCCCGACAAGCCACGTCCAAGCCTACGACTACTACCTGCGCGGCCGGTCCTTTTTCTATCGCTACGGCCGCCACGACATCGAGTTCGCCCTCCAGCTCTTCGCCCGGGCCGTCGAGCTCGACCCGGACTACGCCCTGGCCCACGCCGGCCTGGCCGACTGCTGGTCCTACATCTACCTCTACGCCGAGAGAAAGGACGAGGTCCGGGCCCAGGCCGAGGCCGCCGGCCGCCGGGCCGTCGAGCTGGCCCCCGAGTCCGCCCAAGCCCAGGCCTCGCTGGCCATGGCCCTGTCCCTCGGGCCCAAGAAGGGGGACGCCGAACCCGCCTTCGAGAGGGCCATCCGGCTCGACCCGACGCTCTTCGAGGCCTGGTACTTCTATGCCCGGCACGCCTTCGCTTCGGGCGATCTGGCCAAGTCGGCCACCCTTTACGAGGAGGCCATGCGGGTCCGGCCCGAGGATTTCTATTCGCCGCTTCTCGTCGCCCAAGTCTACCAGGAGCTGGACCGGCCCGAGGACGCCCGGGCCGTCAGGGAGAAGGGCGTGGCCCTGGTCGAGAAGCACGTCGACCTCCACCCGGACGATGTCCGGGCCCTCTACATGGGGGCCAACGGCCTGATCGCCCTGGGCCAGAAGGCCAAGGGCCTGGAGTGGGCCCGGCGGGCCCGCCGCATCGAACCCGACGATCCCATGGTCCTCTACAATCTCGGCTGCATCCACGCCCTGGCCGGCGATCTCGAGGAGGCCATCGACTGCCTGGAGCGGGCCGCCGCGGGGGGGCTCCTCCAGAAGGGCTGGTACGAGCACGACGGCGACCTCGAGCCCGTCCGCGGCCATCCCCGCTTCAAGGCCCTCCTCGAAAGGATGTAGCAAGGCGGCCCATGGGTGTCCTCGTGACCGCCGCCGGTCTGACCAAGACGTACGGCGACCTCACGGCGGTCGCCGGCATCGACTTCGAGATCCGCGAGGGCGAGTGCTTCGGCTTTCTCGGGCCCAACGGGGCCGGCAAGACGACGACCGTCCGCATGATCCATTGCGTCTCGCCCCTGACTTCCGGCACGCTGACCGTCGGAGGACTGCCCGCGGGCATCGGCAACCGGGCCCTGAAGAAGATGACCGGGGTCATCCCCCAGGAGATCAACCTCGACAACGACTTGACCGTGGCCGAGAACCTGGTCATCTTCGCCCGCTTCTTCGACATCGGCCGCCGGGAGGCCAAGGCCCGCATCGCCGAGCTGCTGCGCTTCGTCGAGCTCGAGGCCAAGGCCAAGTGCAAGATCTCGGAGCTTTCGACGGGCATGAAGCGGCGGCTGCTCATCGCCCGGGCGCTCATCAACCGCCCCCGCCTCATCGTCGCCGACGAGCCGACGACCGGCCTCGACCCCCAGGCCCGCCACCTCATCTGGCAGCGCCTCCGCCGGCTCAAGACCCAGGGCACGACGCTCGTCCTGACGACCCAGTACATGGAGGAGGCCCAGCAGCTCTGCGACCGGCTGGTCGTCATGCACGAGGGGCGGATCCTCAAGGAAGGCGCGCCCGCCCGCCTCGTCGAGGACGAGATCGGGCGCGAAGTCGTCGAGGTCCGGACGCCGCCCGAAGACGACGCCAGGATCGTCGGCCATTTGGCCGGCTTCGCCTGCGCCCACGAGCGCGTCGGCGACACCCTCTACTTCTACTGCCGCGACGGGCACGGGACGATGAAGAAGCTCCTCGAGCTCGACCTGCCCAACACCCTGAACCGGCCGGCGACGCTCGAGGACGTCTTCCTCAAGCTCACGGGACGGAGCCTCCACGAATGAGCCTGTCCTACCGCATCGCCTACGTCTTCCTGAGGAACCTCTATTCCTACAAGCGGTTCGTCGTCCCGACCTTCCTGGTCAGCCTGGTCGAGCCGCTCTTCTACCTGGTCACGTTCGGCATCGGCATGGGGGCCTACATGGGCGCCTTCGGCGGCCGGCCCTACCTCCACTTCCTCGTGCCCGGCGTCCTGGCCACGGCGGCCATGATGTCGTCGTCGTTCGAGTGCCTCTACGGGACCTTCGTCAAGATCGTCCACGAGAAGGTCTACGAATCCCTCATCGCCACGCCGGTTTCGGCCGACGAGGCCGTGGCCGGCGACATCGCCTGGGCCTCGTTCCGGGGCCTCATCAGCGGCGGCCTCATGATGGCCGTGGCCCTGGCCATGGGCGTCGCCCCGGCGGCGGCCTGGCGGGCCGCCGTCCTCCTGGTCTTCCTGGTCTTCGTCGGGGTCCTCTTCGGCTCCCTGGCCATGATCGTCACCTCGGTCTCGCCCAGCTTCGATTTCTTCAGCTACTACACCGAGCTCGTCATCACCCCGATGTTCTTCTTCTCCGGGGTCTTCTTCCCCCTCGACAACTTCCCCGGCTGGATGAAGGTCCTGGCCGAGTTCCTGCCTTTGACCCACGCCGTCCGCGTCTCACGGGCGCTCTTCACCGGCGACGCCGTGCCCGGCGTCGGCTGGAGCCTGGCCGGACTGGCCGTCCTGGCGGCGGCCGCGTTCACGGTCTCCACCCGCATGATGCGGAAACGCCTGATCAAATAGGAGCTTGTCATGTCACGATGGTTTTCCCGCGCCGCCGCAGCGGCCTCGGTCGCCCTTCTCGTCCTCGCCGCCTCGCCCGGAGGGCACGGGGCCCCGCCCGCCCAGGACAAGGAGACGGTCGGGGCCAAGGGCCCGGGCCGCACGGTCCTGCCCGTCAACCAGATCGTGACCCCCATCGGCATTCAGTCGACCCTGCCCGGCCTCCGGCCCCAAGCCCTGGCCCTGTCGCCGGACAACGCCCTCCTGGCCGTCTCCGGCAAGACGCACGAGCTCATCATCCTCGATCCCATCTCCGGCCGGATCGAACAGCAGGTCCCCCTCCCGGCCGAAGAGCAGGAGGAACAGCATCCCGAGGTCGTGTCGCCGCAGATCCTCGATCCCGACGTCAAGGGCCAGCTGAGCTATACCGGGCTCGTCTTCGCCCCGGACGGGCGCCGCATCTACATGAGCAACGTCCAGGGCAGCATCAAGGTCTTTGCCGTCGACCCGGACGGCTACGTCGAGCCCTCACATACGATCCGCCTCCCCCCGGCCGGCGCGCCGAGGCGGGCCGAGGAGATCCCGGCCGGCCTGGCCCTCAGCCCCGACGGCCGGCGGCTCTACGTCTGCGGCAATCTCTCGAACCGCCTCCTCGAGATCGATACGGCCGGGGCCGCGGTGCTGCGGACCTTCGACGTCGGGGCCCTGCCCTTCGACGTCGTCCTGGCCGGCGACAAGGCCTACGTCAGCAACTGGGGCGGCCGGAGGCCCGGCCCCGGCGACCTGACCGGCCCGGCCGGCCGGGGCACCAAGGTCCGGGTCGACCCGGTCAAGCACATCGCCGGCGAGGGCTCCGTGAGCGTCGTCGACCTCGCGGCCGGAGCCGTCAAGGCCGAGGTCCTCGTCCATCTCCACGCCTCAGCGCTGGCCCTCTCTCCGGACGGCCGCTGGGTCGTCTGCGCCAACGCCGCTTCCGACAACCTCAGCGTCATCGACACGGCGACCGACAGCGTCGCCGAGACGATCTGGGCCAAGTCCTCGCCGGCCGACCTCTTCGGCGCCTCGCCCAACGCGCTGGTCTTCTCCCGCGACGGCAAGACCCTCTATGCCGCCAACGGCACCCAGAACGCCGTCGCCGCGATCGCCTTCGATCCCAAGAGGAAGCGCTCCAAGCTCAAAGGGTTCATCCCGGTCGGCTGGTACCCGGGGGCCCTGGCCCTGAACCGGCGTCACGGCCTCCTCTACGTGGCCAACATCAAGGGCCACGCCGCCGAGCCGGCCGAACCCAAGGAAGGCGGCCCCCCCGGTTTCAACTCGCATCAGTACCACGGCTCGGTCTCGATCTTCCGGGAGCCGCGGCAGCGGGACCTCTGGGAGCTGACCGGCGTCGTCTACGCCAACTACCACGGCGAGCGGATCGCCAAGGCCTTCCAGAAGCCCCGGCCGAACCAGCCGCCCCGGCCCGTCCCCGAGCGGATCGGGGAGCCCAGCGTCTTCGAGCACGTCGTCTATGTCATCAAGGAGAACCGGACCTACGACCAGGTCCTCGGCGACGTCCGGGCGGGCAACGGCGATCCCGAGCTCTGCGTCTTCGGCGAGGAGGTGACGCCGAACCAGCACAAGCTCGTCGGCGAGTTCGTCCTGCTCGACAACACCTACTGCAGCGGCATCCTCAGCGCCGACGGCCACCAGTGGTCGACCTCGGCCTTCGGCACCGATTATCTCGAGCGGTCCTTCGCCGGCTGGCCCCGGAGCTACCCCGACGGCATGGGGCCCGACGAGAGGGACGCCATGGCCTACGCGCCGAGCGGGTTCATCTGGGACAACGCCCTCGCCCACGGCGTCTCGCTGTGGAACTTCGGGGAGTTCATGATGCCCGAATGCGGCTGGGCCGATCCCAAGCGCGAAGGCGAGCCCCAATGGGCCGACTACTGGGACGAGTTCCTCAACGGCCGGGGGCTGGTCCGGATCGGCAGCCAGCCGTCCATCGAGACCATCCGCCCCTTCTCGCCGACGGACACCCTGGGCTGGAAGATGGCCGTGCCCGACGTCTGGCGGGCCCGCTACATCGCGAACCAGGTCGCCACTTGGGAGAAAGAGGGCCGCATGCCCGGGCTCATCCTCGTCTGCCTGCCGGACGACCACACCAGCGGCACGTCGGAGGGCGCCCCGACGCCCGAGGCCTGCGTCGCCGACAACGACCTCGCCTTCGGCCGCATCGTCGAGGCCTTCAGCCACAGCTCCTTCTGGAAGGAGACCGTCATCTTCGGCATCGAGGACGACCCCCAGAACGGCTGGGACCACGTCAGCGGCTACCGGACGACGGCCTACTGCGCCAGCCCCTACACCAAGCGGGGCGCGGTCGTCAGCACCCAGTACAACACGACCAGCATCCTCCGGACGATCGAGCAGATCCTGGGCCTGCCGCCCATGAACCAGTTCGACGCCACCGCCACGCCGATGTTCGATTGCTTCACCGAGACGACGGATCTCACGCCCTTCGACAGCGTCCCCAACAGGATCCCCCTCGACACGATGAACCCGCCCAAGGAGAAGATCCAGGACCCGCTGCTCAGGCGCCACGCCGTCCAGTCGGGCCGGCTGAACTTCCGGCAGATCGACGCCTGCCCCGAGGACACCCTCAACCGCATCATCTGGCACGCCGTCAAGGGCAGCGCCGCGCCCTACCCGGCCTGGGCCGTGACTCTCGTCGACGATGACGACGACTGAAAGGAACTCATCCCTTCGGCCGGGCTCGGAATATCACCCTTTGCCCCCGCACCCCGGAAACCTTCTTATACGATTTCCCCCGCCTGCGGCGGGTCCCCCTTCCAGCACGGGGGCCTAAGGGCGATAAT
>Ga0116197_1000198_pt1 | contig 11874 bp, 9 predicted proteins | sample ZodSprsou2mmetaG_FD_94480 | JGI IMG/M metagenome (GOLD analysis project Ga0116197, IMG submission 94480) | Hot spring sediment microbial communities from Zodletone spring, Oklahoma to study Microbial Dark Matter (Phase II) - Zodletone Spring... ...
ACGTCGAACATCCCCAGGTGCGTCATTTTGTCATAGATCCCGATCATCGTCTCCCGGCAAAGATCGGCGGAATCCCCCTCCGGATTCCGGTTCTCGAACGGAAGGACCGCGAGGGAAGGCTTGCCCCCTGTCGCAGGCCCCGCGTCCCTCCTGAGAAAAAGCCGCCAGAGCCCAATCCCCGCGGCGATCACGGCAATCGCTATGAGCGCGGGAACGACGATCTTCTTCGGCGAAAAGGACACCGTGATCTGCCGCGATGTCGACGGGACGGTGGGCAGGACTTTTTCCGTCGTCGTGACGCCTTTTTCGACCTTGTCCAGCTCCTCCAGGATGGCGTCGACACCCTGGAAGCGCTTCTCCCTGTCCCGCTCCAGGCAGCGCAGGATGAGCCGTTCGAGCTCGCCGGGGAGCTGCGGATTGAGGTCCATCGGGTTCCGCGGCGTCTCGGTCTTCTGCTTGAGGGCGATGGCGACGAACGTCTCCCCTTCGAACGGGAGCTTCCCCGTCACCATCTCGTACAGGATGACGCCCAGCGAATAGATGTCCGACCGGGCGTCCGCCTCCTTGGCCTCCATCTGCTCGGGCGACATGTACTCGGGCGTCCCGATCACCACCCCCGCGCCGGTCAATCCCTTCATCTTCAGGGAGCGGGCGATCCCGAAGTCCATGATCCGGACGTTCCCCTCCCGGTCGATCATGATGTTCTGGGGCTTGAGGTCCCGGTGCACCACCCCCAGCCGGTGGGCCTCGGCCAGGCCCTCCGAGATCTGCCGGGCGATGTAGACGGTCTTCCCGGCGCTCATCTGCCCCATCATCCGGAGGACGCTCTTGAGGTCCTCGCCGGAGACGTATTCCATCGTGATGTAGTGGGTTCCGTTGTCGTCGCCGAGGTCGTACATCCGGCAGACGTTGCGGTGGGAGATCCTGCGGGCCAGCCGGAGCTCGTTGTCGAAGCGCTCGATCGCCTCCCCGTCGGAGGAGATCTCGGGCTTGATGAGCTTCAGGGCGATCTTCTCCTTGGTCTTCGTGTCGAAGATCTTGTAGACCCGGCCCATTCCGCCGTGGCCCAGCTCCTCGATGACCTGGTAGCGGCCGGCGAAGGTCGAGCCGGTCGTCAGCTCCTTTTGCACCGTCGCCATGGTTTCGGTGACGACGGGCCGGGGAGGATCATGGGGTCCCGGACTGAATCCTTTTGAAGCCGGGTCATGTCCCCGGATCGGCGCGCCGCACTCGGCGCAGAAGTGCGCCGTGTCCGCGTTCTCGGAGCGACAGACCGGGCATTTCATGCGAATCCCCTTTTTATTTTCCCAGGACCTCCAGCCTCTTTCTTGCGTCTTCGACTTCGGAAAAGCCGGGATCGGCGTCCTTCCAGAGCTCGAGGAATTTCGCGTAATTCTCGCGGGCTTTGGCCTTGTCTCCAAGCTTCTCATGAATCTGGCCGAGCCTGTAAAAAGCCCGGGCATAGATGTCGCCATAAGACAGCCGACCAGTCGTCAACGCCGTGATATGTTCGTATTTCTCCCGCGCCTTCTCCAAATCGCCGGAGCTGAAGTACGTGAGGGCCAGGGTGTCGAGAATCCAGGCGGCCTTTTCATAGCGGCCGTAGGGAAGCGACCGCTCGGCCCGCTCAAGATATTCGACGGCCCGAGAAAAATTCTTTCGCTTCAGCTCGATGGCGCCCATGAGATGGTCGTAGAGCCGGATCGCTTTCTTGTTCAACCCCTTTTCGATGAACGCCTTGAGCTCTCCGGCCGTTATTTCCGCTTCATCGATCCGGTTCGAAGCCAGATGGATAAGGCCCCTGAGATGGATGACCGACCTCTTATTGCCGAAATCGGTATTCCCGGTGTCGATGGCGAAGGCTTTCCTGCATTCGTTGCGGGCGGCCTCCGTCCGGCCTGATATCAAATACGCGCGGGCGAGGCTTTCATGGCAAGTCCGTTCAAGATCGGGAAGTCCTGACTTCTTGAATTGTTCGGCGAGCGGCGCCACTATTTTGATCAGTTCGCGGTCGCGGCCTTCGAGGATCAGCAAATTACCGAGACCGCGGTAGCCGCTGTAACGTGCGGCGGGAGTTTTTTCTCCGACCAGAGCGCGATAGGCGGCTTCCGCTTCCGCCAAATCGCCTTTCCGGACGAGCCAAGAGGCGCGGAGGACGCGGTTTGAATAATCGTCGGGGGCGAGCGTTTCGGCCGCCTCGAGCTCCTTTGCAGCGAGGTCGAGGCGATTCTGGCCGAGGTGAAGATAAGCCAGTTCCCGGCGGCCGAACGCGTTATTTTCGATCTCGCGGAGATACTTCTCCAGAACCTCCTGCGCCTTGTCAGGCATGTTTATAGCTCGATAGACATCCGCTATCTGCGAATAGGCGGCCCCGAATCGAAACTTCGTCGATATGCACTTTTCGTAGTGTTTCAGGGCCTCGTCCCATTCTTCGATATCGCCAAATATGCACGCCATTGTGTAATTGATCCGCGGGTGATCGGGGTAGAGCGCCAGATTCTTCCTGCCCGCTTCCAGGGATTTGGCCCAGTCCGGTTCCGGCCTGTTCCAATAATAATGTTCCAGCTCGATGACGTTTCGGTCCTTCTCCGAGATCCGCTCCGGACGGTTTTGAATGAGCTCGAGGGCTTTGGCCTCGTATTTCCGGGCCTCGGGATAATCAAGGATGTTTTGGCTAGCGGACCTCAACGCCCAGTAAGCCATGATGAATTCGGGATCGATGGCCACGGCCTTCCGGAGGAGCCGAATGGCATCGGCATATTCGATACGGAAATGGTGCCTGCGGGATTCGACGTAATAGGCCCAGGCCTCGGCCGACGGCGACGCGATGTCGCCGATGCTCTGGTCGACGTCGGCGGCAAGCTGCGTCGCGGTGAGGTTCAAATCCGCCTTGATCTTCCGGGTTATCTCGCGGATCTTGGGCATGATCTCGTCGAAATTCCCGCCGGCCACCTGGACCGGCGAGAGCCCTTCGCGCGAGTGCGGCTTCCGGCACGTCGCGTTGATGACGATCTGGTCTCCCGCCTTGAGGAAGCTCCCGTTGACCGTGTACTGCGCCCCGCCCTCGTCGGCGATCCGGACGAGGTCCGCGGTGGAATACGCCGAGGCGTCGGCCAGGTCGAGCTTCTTAAGGACGCCGTAGATGTCGCTGTCGGTCAGGACGTCCAGGAATCTCGACTGGTTCAGGTCCATGATCAGGAGGTCCCGGATGCCGGTGGACCAGTTGTCCAGCGCTTTATCGCCCGTCTTGTTCTCGAAATTCACGACCGCGACCGTCGGCCGGGCCGAGGCGGGAGTGGCGATCCTTTTTCGGGGCAAAACGCTTAGGATGACGATCCCGGCCGCGACGACGGCCAAACCGATGAGGCCCGGAACGATGATCTTCTTCGGCGAAAAGGACACCGTGATCTGCCGCGACGTCGAGCGGGCGGACGGCAGGATCTTCTCCGTCGTCGGCAGGCCTTTTTCGATCCGCTCGAGCTCGGAACGGACGTCGGAAGCGCTCTGGTAGCGCTTGGCCTTATCTTTCTCCAGGCACTTGAGGATGACGCCGCTCAAGTCGTCGGGCAGGCCGGGATTGAGCTCTTTGGGGGGCCTCGGCGCCTCGCCTTTGTGCTTCATGGCCACGCTCAAGGCCGTCTCGCCCTCGAACGGCACGCGGCTCGTCGCCATCTCGTAGAGAATGACGCCCAAGGAATAGATGTCGGAGCGGTGGTTGACGTCCTTGGCCTCGGCCTGTTCCGGGCTCATGTACTCGGGCGTGCCGATCATCACGCTCGGCCCGGTGATCCCCTTTTCCCGGACCGACCGGGCGATGCCGAAGTCCATGATCTTGGCGTTCCCGTTCTTGTCGATCATGATGTTCTGGGGCTTGAGGTCCCGATGGACGACGCCCAGGCCGTGGGCCTCCGCCAATCCCTCGCAGACTTGTTTCGCGACGCTCAGCAGCATGCCCAGGCTCAGGCTCCCGGACATGTGGATCATGCTCTTGAGGTCCTCGCCATGGACATATTCCATGGTGATGAAGCGGGCGCCCGCCGCCTCCCCGATGTCGAACATCTTGCAGACGTTCCGGTGCCCGATCCGGCGGGCCAGCCGCAGCTCGTTCGAGAACCGCTCGATCGTGTCCTTGTCGGAGGCGACCTCCGGCCGGATGAGCTTGAGGGCGATCTTCTCGCCGACCTTGGTGTCGTGGACCTTGTAGACCCGGCCCATGCCGCCGTGGCCGAGCTCCTCAATGATTTGGTAGCGGCCGGCGAAGGTCTGGCCGGTTGTCAGTTCGTGGATTGGTGTTTGGAGGGTTTCGGTGACGTTGGGACGGAGAGGGGTGGCGCACTTGCCGCAGTAGGCAGATTCCGGAGGGTTCTCGTGCTGACACTTCGGGCACTTCACGGCCGATTCCCCTTATCTGCCCTGGCCCTAGGATAATGCCGATGGCTGCGGATAGTCAACTGTCAAGGGGGCTCTATGCTGATGCCCAGTCAACCGCAAGAGCGCCAGGTAAGCCTCCCGTTTTCGCGGCCCCTTCAGCGAAGGGAGGGGCCCGCCCTCATTTGGCCGTTTCCGGGCCGGCCAACCCAAGCAGGTTCCCGCTGTAGGACGGGTCCGAGATCCGCGATCCTTTTCTTCGCGGCTCAGTTCAGCGATCAGGGGCTATTTGGTCTGAGGCCAATAGGAAAGCGCCTCGAGCAGATACCCCAATCTCCGCTCGTACTTGCGACATAAGGCCATTGTTTTGTCGGCCAAGGCCGTGTAGGCGTCACCGGCCGTCTTGCGGAGGAATTCGTCCGCGGCATTGAAATCCGCGGCGTCCTTTCCCCAGCGTGCGCCGACGGTCAACGGCATGTCGGGGCCCATGATGAGCATGTAGTTCAGGAAGCCGTCCGGGATGTTCTTGCTCTTGTAGAGGGCCTGCCAATCCTTGGCGATCTGCTCGCTCTCCTTCTCCATGCCGGGGAGGCCGTAATAGTAATCCCAGCAGATGAAGCGTGCGTCCTGTGTACTGACCCGCGGCGGCTCAGGCAAATAGGATAGATCATAGCGCAAGACGACGAGGTCATTATTCATGAAGCTGTAGGAACCTCTGCTCCTTTTCAACAGGGCTTCGTATTTCGGCCCCCCTTTGGCGGCCAGTTCCATATCGGTCTTCATCATCTCTTCGAGGCCGGCCATATCCTTTATGGGGCTGAGAAGGTAATAGTGGAAATCCTCAGTCCGATAGACCGTGAAGGACCACGGATACTTGATTTCGACATAGAAGGCCAGCCAGTCCTTCACCACCGCTTCGAATTCCGCTGACCTGGCCGGTTCGACGACGAACTCGCTGACCCAAATCAGCTGGTTTTCCGGCGCCTGGGCGCGGGCGGCGATGCCGAGAGAGAGGACAACGCCAAGACACAAGACCCCCAGGACCAAACCTCTTGTCTTCATGGAACACCCCCTCGCGAAATGGATAGGATATCTATCCCTTGAGGCAGGATACCGGCTCTTTGAACGGATTAAAGCTCGCCAGGCTGACGCCGGTTCTCACTCCCCCCGATAAGTCAATAATACGCCTACTAGGGCTGTGCTTGTCAAGTGCTTGTCAAGCTCTTGGGGGCTCTATGATGATGAGTTCAAAACACGCGCTCGACGGAGATGCCGCGGGCGCGCAGGGCCTTGGCCAGGCGGGCCGCCTGATTCTCGAAGAAAGAGTCGCGGAGGGCCTCGAGGAGGCCATGGCGGGCGTAGAAGTCCCGGACCGCCGGGACGTAGTTCATGCGGTCGATGAGGACGTGATCGGCGGTCCCGGCCAATAGTGCGGCCAGGCGCTCGGGATTCCCTGGCAGGAGCGGCCCGGCGAAGGCGAAGGTCCGGACGCCGGCGGCCCGGAGCCCCGAAGGATCTCGACGCGTTCGGCGACCGGCGAGGCGCGCCGCTCGAAAAGAGCCGCAATCGTCTCGTCGTCGGTGGCGATGGTGAAGCCGACCTGGACTTCGGGCAGGCGGCGGATGACGTCGAGGTCGCGCCGCACCCGGGCCGATTTGGTCTGGATCTCGACCGGGAAATCCAGCCCGACGAGCGCCTCGAGCAGGCGGCGGGTCAGGGCGTAGCGCTCCTCGAGCGGCTGGTAGGGATCGCAGACCGAGCCGAACCAGATCGTTCCGCGGCGGGCTCGGACGATTTGCCTGGCCAGCAGGGCCGGCGCGTTGACCTTGACGTCGACGAACTCCCCCCACGGCTCGCTGTGGCCGCTGTAGCGCCTCATGAACAGCGCCGCGTAGCAGTAGACGCATCCGACCTCGCAGCCCGTGTAGGGATTGACGCACCAGTCGTGGATCTTCGAGGCATTGAGGATGGACTTGGCCTCGATCTCGCGGACGACCGGCGGGGCCGGCCGCACGGACTGGCTCATCGGAGGCTCCTCGTCGCGCCTGGCCCGGCGCTCCCGATCGAGCATAGACCAGCGGCCGCGGATTGTAAACCGGGCGATTGACAGCCGCTCGGCCGCGGGCCTATGCTCGGGGCGGCCGGGCTGGGGACGCGCGCCGTGAGGAGGATGTCATGAAGCGCAGGGAGTTTATGCGGGACCTAGAGAGGGGAGGGGTGGCGGCGGTCCTGGCCTCTTTCGGCGGCGCGACGGGCTGCCGGAAAGCGGGCAAGAGCGCCGCGGCGTCGGGAGCGACGGCAGGAACGGCAGCGGCCGGTGCGCCAGCTTCCGAAGCGAAGTCCGGGATCACGCCTCGGACATTACTAAAAGCCACGCGCGATCCGCACATCGAAGTGGACCTCGGGGCCATCGGGCGGAACCTCGAACGCGTTCGCGCACGCACGAACGTGCCGGTCATGGGTGTTGTCAAGGCCAACGCCTACGGCCACGGCTTGGTCGAGGTGGGCCGGTTCCTGGAGTCGGCCGGGGTCGCGGCGCTCATGACCGGAAAGCTCGATGAGGCGGTTCGGTTGCGAGAGGCGGGCGTCCGGTGTCCTATCGCCAACTTCGGCCCCTTCGGGCCGGCGGACGCGGAGGAGATCCTGCGCCGCGGCGTGCGCCAGGTTGTCGCGACGGACGGCGACCTCGCCGCCCTCGACGCGGCCGCGGCGAAAGCGGGGGTCGCGGCCGGGATCGACATCCACGTCGATACCGGCATGAACCGGGCCGGCGTGCCGGCTGGGGAGGCGCTGCCGCTCATCGAGAGCGCGGCCTCGCTCCCTAGGATCCGTATCGAGGGGATATCGACGGCGCTGACGGAGGACCCCGAGTTCGACCGGGAGCAGCTGCGCGTGTTCGTCGAGGTCTGCGAGGCCGCCAAGGCCAGAGGCATCGATTGCGGTCCCCGCCACGCCGCGAGCAGCGGGGCGCTTTTCGGCGCCGACGACGTCTTCCTCGACATGGTCCGCCCGGGGATCGCCCTCTACGGCTATTACCCCAACGCGCGGACGATGCGGGAGGACAGCCTGGGGCTCGAGCCGGCCCTCCGGCTCACCGCGACGATCACGTTTGTACGCGACGTCGAGCCGGGCGAGAGCCTGTCCTATCTGCGGGCCGTCCGGATCGACCGGCCCACGCGCGTGGCCACGGTGGGCATCGGCTACTCGGACGGCTACCCTCCCATGCTGGGCGGCAAGGGCGTCGTCCTCGTTGACGGCCGGGCCTTCCCGGTCCTTCTGGCCGTGACCTCGAATCACGTCATGATCGATCTCGGCGACGACCGGACCGTCCGCGTCGGTGATGAGGTCGTGCTGGTCGAGAACCGCCGCGGATCGGAAGCGGCCGCCGACTCCCTGGCCGTGGCCTCCGGTGGGTCCGACTACAAGTTCCTCATCGGCCTGAACCCGCTGCTCCCGAGGACCTATCGGGAAGGTCCTATCCGTAGTGCGTCCACATCCGGATGACCTCGACCATACGGAGCTCGGGCAGGACCCGGCAGACGAGCCGGTGATGGATGTTGACGCACCTCGCGCAAGAGCCGCCGAGGTCGCGCACGAGTTTCTCAAACGGGGGAGGGCCCCCAATGGTGCCGCGGGACTGGATTTCGAGCTGGGACTCAGCCGGCCGGCCGCCGCGGGGAGCTTCCGGAGCGACTAAAATGAGGCTTCTAGGAGGAAAGCGTGCCATGACCAAGAAGATCGCCCTTGTCCTCGGCTTGGTGGCCTCGCTGGCTCTCGCCGCCTGCAACTCCGGCCCCTCTTCGTCCGGCCCTGCTCCAGGCGAGGACGAAGCGGCGCTCCTCGAACGCAAGGCGGATTACATCGAGGGCCTGCTCGGACGGCGTGGGCTGGCGGGCGATATCCTGGAAGGACTGATCGCGCCCCTGCCGGATCGCGTCCGGCTCTCGGAGGCCGCCTTCGACTCGGGCGAGATCCAGGTCAAGGGCAGCGCCCCGTCGAACAACCTCCTGGCCGACTATATCGCGCGCCTGGAAGGAAGCCCGTCGCTTAGGAGTGTCGCCCTTCGGTCCTCCTCGATGAGGATCGTCGACGGCAGGGAAACGTGGGAGTTCGAGCTCCAGGCGGTGGGCCGGGAATCCGGAGCCGTTTTTAAGGGCCAGGCGCGGAAGGAGACGGCTTCCACGGAAGAGAATCTGGGGGCTCGCCTCGAAAAGCTTGAGAAGAGCTTTCCGGCCCGACAGGAGAGTGCCGACAGGCTCCGGGAGATCCAGCGCCTCGTCCTCGATTGTGGGCTTCAGATGACCAAGTTCGCTCCGGGGAACGAAGTGGCGGGAGAATTTACGGTCGAGATGCCTGTCGCGATCGAGGTCCAAGGTGACCTGGACGAGTTCAACGACTTCGTGTGCGGCCTGGCCGGTCTGCCGAGTCTTTGGATCGTCGACCGGTTCTCCTTTAGGGCCTTGGCGCCTGACGGCGCCCTCTCTGGCTTGCTTGGCTGTCGGTTCTATCTGAATAGAAATAAGTTATCCAATTCCCGAAACTGAAGATATTCCTTAGGCCCACGGTTTTCGGGCAAAAAGCGAGCTTCTAAGAGAAATAGACGGGGAAAATGGATCAGGTTCTTAGAAATGACCTTCTTGTTGGAAAAGGGTTCTTTTAAGGCCAAATCCAATCTAATCAGTTTACTTAATCTTAATCATACCAGTAAGATAATGAGGCCAAGCAAGCTACACTAGCAGGCCTTCGGTCCAGCCGACCGTTTTAATGTCGATCTTGGCCAGATCGCTCGTGCCGAGCTTGTACACCTTTTCGGCGGCCTCGACGCAAATCGGGGGCGGCTGGAGCGGCCAAGGTTCCCCCCGCATCTCGTCCCTTTTCGCCTGGATGATCTTCAGGCCCACCGCCTCGACGGCCACGGGGTCTATCCCGGCGATCAGGCCGCGGTAGGGCCACCTGTACCGTGGATCGAACTGGGGTCCCTTGTCGCACACCGGCCGCAGGGCGTCGACCAGCACCAGTTTGGTCTTACCCTTGACTTGGGGCAGGTTCCAGATTTCCCCGAGCTTGGCGCTGTCGGCGTAGTGATAATTGCGGGGCGCGCCCGAGTAGAGAATGTAGTTCTTGATCACCGTGCCGGTCCCGGTCAGCCAGTGGGCCTTGAGCCCCGGCATGCAGACGAGGGCGGTGATGGGCGCGAGATCGACCGACCGGCCCTGCGCTTTTCTGATGTTCCCGGCCGGTACGCCTGCCTCGACCAGGGTCTCCGTCACGACCTCGATCAGCTCGTCGTGTGTGGGATTCATGAACGGCGTTGGTACGAGCCCAATGACGTCCTTGGGGCCGAAAAGCTTGAGCCAAGCGGTCTTCGTGTCGGTCTCGCCGGTCACGCCGGTCAGGACCTGACCGAGCATTTTCCTCAAGACCGCCTTGTCGGCGTGCATGCCCTCGTCCAGGACGGCCTGGTCGCGGGCGATGACGACCGTGCTGCTGCCCGCCGCGACTCCCGCTCCGGCCTCCTTGCCCTTGAGCCAATCCGGGCCCAGCAGGGTGGCGCCGAGCGTCGCGCCCACGGTGCCGCGGATGAAATCCCTTCGTGTGACCACGGTGTTCGTCTTTTTCATCGGCTCCTCCCTTTCGGATATCGTATCGCGGTTATTCGATCGCGGCCCGGGCCAAGACCTGCCGCGCCGCCTCCTCGTCCGGGCATCCTAAGGCCAGTGCCAGATACGCGCCGGACATCCTGTAGCCGATCCAGCCGTCCTCGATTTCGACAAAACGGGGCGATCCCCCTTCACGTCGCACTTCCGGTCCGCTCTCGCCCGATAGGTCTGGAAGATAGGCCTCAACGAAGCCCGTCAGGCCGTTCGCTGCCTGAGCCCCGTCGGGGTACTTGATGACGAGAAGCCTGGCTGAGCGCTTGGCCCCGCCTTCCGGATCTTTTTCGAACGTGACCATGACGGCTTCCGTATCGGGACCCAGTCCGAGGATATTCTCGTGACTGAGGTAATAGAGCGAATTGAGGACCAGGTGCGAGTAGAAGTAGGACGTCCGCTCCGGGCGCAGCGTCCACGGCGGGTCAGTCGCCGCACCGACGACGGCCCGGACGAGCTCCGGCGGCGCGGGATCCGCCCTTTCGGCCACGATCGCCTTCCCCAGCCGCAGGATGACCTCCCTGACCCCCGGCCCCTCCCGAGACGCCAGGATCCGTGCGTAGACGCCGTCCGACCAGATCCTCAGCAGCCCTTCCCCGTAGAGGGCCCGGCTCGACGGGACGATTAGCGGCGCCGCGCCCGCGTCCGACTGCGTGGCCGACCGCGTGCCCGACCCCGCGCCCGGGTTGGAGCCTCCCTCCTCCCGGCCTCGGCCGCCGAGCTCCACGGTCTCGCCGCCCCAATCGAGCGACAGGAGACCAAAGGCGTCCCGCGAGCCCCCCATGTCGTAGAGCTCGACCAGGATGTCGTTGCCGCCGTCGTTTTTGTATTCGTAGACCAAGAGGTGATCGAAGTGGTAACTCAGGTAGAGCTCGCCGGCCCCGTTCATATAATCGAAGATGTTCGCCGCGTCGACGCGCCGGGGCGGCCCCGCGAGTCTCCACCCGTCGATTTTTTCCGGGAGTCGAATGGTGTCGGACGGCATGGCCGGGGATCCTCCTCGCGAACAGCAAAGGATCGTTGTCGACAGCAGGACGAGGACCAGGATGGCCGGATGGACGTGTCTTGCTCCTCCGCTGATCCTCATTATCCCTAGGACCTTATTACAAGACGGGGGATTGGAAGTCAATCTCCCCGCGGCAAGCCGCGGGGCATTCAGGAGCGCAGCTTCAAAGCCAGCTGCGCAGGCCCTTGCTCGAGTTGGCGATGTTGCTCGATATACTTGACTATCACGTCCCGAGTCATTCGGTCTCCGACTGTCCGGGCGAAGTACCCGTCCTCCCATAACTCCCCGCCCCAGAGTCTCTTTTTGAGCCCCGGGAACTCGCGAAACAGCCCCCGCCCGCTCAGGCTCTTGATCGTCCTCACGACCTCCCCTATCGATCGCGACGGCGGAAACGACACCAGCAGATGGATATGGTCCTTCATGAGCTCCATCTCCAGGATCTCGATGTCGTATGCCTCGCAGATCTCCCCGACCATCTGTTTCGCTCGTTCCCGGACCTCCTCCCGCTCGAAGATGTCCTTCCGGTATTTGGGACACCACACCAGATGGTAGCTGGTGTCGTAGACCGAATGACTCGTTCTTTTCAGCCCCATGCTTCATGTATATCACACTGCCGAGCAAGGGCCTATGCGGATAAGGGGGACTTTCCGGTCCCCCTTATAACCCCCTCGGCAAGGCATGCATTCCTCCCCGTGGCAAGCCACGGGGCATGCTGCAATGGGTTTCGTCAAACAAAACTAATTGGTTAGGGTCATAGGCTGGGTTTTTCTGATCGTCAGTATCGGTAAGTAGTTGATTTAGTGGGACTTTTTCAAACGCTGTGACGCTCAAAATCTGTAGAAAGCTGTA
>Ga0116197_1000200_pt1 | contig 11873 bp, 12 predicted proteins | sample ZodSprsou2mmetaG_FD_94480 | JGI IMG/M metagenome (GOLD analysis project Ga0116197, IMG submission 94480) | Hot spring sediment microbial communities from Zodletone spring, Oklahoma to study Microbial Dark Matter (Phase II) - Zodletone Spring... ...
ACCCACAACAGGGCCTCCTCACGCCAGGCACGCAAGCGAGCCTGGGCCCGGCGGGCCGAACGCGCCCGCAGATGCTGCTCGATCGGGTCGCCATCGGCGGGGCGAGTGGCCAACGGCAATCTGGAATCGGCGCGGTTCATCGGCTCCTCGTCGATCGGTCCGCCAGGGAAACCCAGCCGGCGGGTTTTAGTGCGCGGAGAGGCGGTAGCCAACCCCGCGCACGGTCTGGATCAGGCCATCATACCCGCTGGGCGAGAGGACCTTCCGTAGCCGCAAGATGTGGACGTCGACGGTACGCTCCTCCACGTAAGCGTTTTGCCCCCAGACACGGTCGAGTAGCTGAGCGCGGGTGAACACGCGGTCAGGATGCCTCATGAAATACGCGAGCAGACGGAACTCGGTCGGACCGATATCGATCGGCTCGCCGGCCGAACTCACCCGGTAGCTCTCCTGGTCGAGCTTGAGGCCGGCGACGTCGAGCACCGGGTTCTCGTCATCCGGGGCGACCCGTCGCAGCACCGCCTTGATGCGGGCCATCAGCTCGCGCGGCGAGAACGGCTTGGTGACGTAGTCGTCGGCACCGGCCTCCAGGCCGCTGACCTTGTCCTCCTCCTCGCCGCGCGCGGTGAGCATGACGATCGGCACATCCTTGGTCAGTTCGTCGCGCTTGATCCGCCGGGCGAACTCGATGCCGCTGGCACCGGGCAGCATCCAGTCGAGCAGGATCAGATCGGGCTGGCGCTCGGCGAGGCACTCGTAGGCCTCCTGCACGTCGCCGGCCTCGACCAGTTCGAAGCCCGCGCGCCCCAGGGCGAAGGCCACCATCTCGCGTATCGGCTTTTCGTCTTCGACAATCAGTATCGTCTTTTGCATCGGTCCGTTCCGGCCACGGCCGGTCCTCGGCGTTCGTTGATGGGTCACGCCCGCATTAAACGTCGTTTCGATGACAACGACATGACAGGATGACAGCATGACGGCATGACGGCGTCGCCACTGCCGGAATCGGTCTAGGGAACCTCTGCACGAATGCCATGCCACTGAAGGCTGGGCGAGTCGTTCGTGATCAAGGCGCGATATCGCCGGCGTGCCGGTGGCCACGTCAAGACATCGCAACGCGGATCACGGGCGACTCGCCAAGGACCGCAGGGCGAACCTTGAGCCAGGCATCTGCTGCGTTGTCGTCCTTGGAAAGAGAATCACTCTTCCGCGGCGGACGAGCGCCTTGCCTCTGCCCAGCTCAAGGCACGCTTCAGCGGTATGGCATTCGTGCAGAGTTTCCCTAGACTATCGCCCCTCACCACCCCTCACCGCCCGACATGGTGTCCGACATGACCAAAGCCGACCCCGACATCGTCGCGCTCGACGTGACCCGCGCCCTGGACGAGGACATCGGCACGGGCGACGTCTCCGCGCAGCTGATCCCGGCCAACCAGACGGCCGTCGCGCGCATCGTCAGCCGCGAGTCGGCCGTGCTTTCCGGCACGGCCTGGGCGGACGCCGCGTTTCGACGCGTCTCGCCCGGCACCCGGGTCGACTGGACCGCGACCGACGGCGACAGGTTGTTCCCCGAGCAGGTCCTGTGCCGGGTAAGCGGCCCGGCGCGCGCCCTGCTGACCGCCGAGCGGGTCGCCCTGAATTTCCTGCAGACACTCGGCGCGACGGCCACGCTCACTCGCCGCTTCGTCGAGGCGGTCGAAGGCACTGGCGCGCGCATCCTGGACACGCGAAAGACCCTGCCGGGTCTGCGCTACGCGCAGAAACGGGCGGTGACCGACGGCGGCGGCACGAACCACCGCCTGGGTCTTTACGACATGGTGATGCTCAAGGAGAACCACATCCGCGCGGCCGGGTCGATCACCGAGGCGGTCCGGGCGGCACGGATCGTCGGTCGCGACCTGCCGCTGGAAGTGGAAGTGGAGACGCTCGAACAACTCGAGGAAGCCCTAGGCGCGGGCGTCAAGCGGGTGCTCCTGGACAACTTCTCGTTGCCGAAACTACGCGAGGCCGTCGCCGTCAACCAAGGGCGTGCCGAACTGGAATCGTCCGGCAACGTGACGCTGGAGACGGTGCGCGATGTCGCCGAAACGGGGGTCGACTACATCTCTATCGGCGCGCTGACCAAACATGTCCGCGCCGTGGATCTGTCGATGCGGTTCGTCGACTGACGCGAGGCGCCGTCACTCGAAATGGTAATATTGCTGATTCAGGTAGGCGGTGACCGCGTCGACTTCCTCGTCGAACCAGGGCAGGTTGAAGTTGTTCGCGCAACCCTGAACCATGGTGCGCAGGCTGTCGTAATCGGTCATCTTCCCGGCCTCGGCCCGCTTCTGGAACCAGTCCTCGTCATGGGGGACCATGTGGCATTCGGTGCAGTTCGCGCCGAACAGCTCGCCGCCCTTCGAGACTTCCGATTCGGTAGCGAACGCGGGTGCGGCCAACAGCAGGCCAGCGGCAAGACCGAGCAATCGGGTCGATACTGATGTCGTTCGGATCGTCCGGGTCATCATGAGAAAGTCACTCCATCGTTACGACAAGTCCAGGCGGGGCCGACCATGACGGTCTGCCGTCTCCGAGTGTAGGACGCCGGCATTGATACGAAAATCAATTTTTCCTATCCAGAAACACATTTTTCACTTGAACGGCCTATCGATGATCACCGTCTACGGCATTCCCAACTGCGACAGCGTGAAAAAGGCACGGGCCTGGCTCGACTTGAAGGGACTCGACTACGCCTTCCACGACTTCAGGAAATCGGGCGTGCCGACCGCGCCGCTCGACGAGTGGCTCGCGCGCTTCGGCTGGGAGACGGTGATCAACCGACGCGGCACGAGTTGGCGGCGCCTACCCGCTGAGACGCGCGAGACGATGGACGCGGCCACCGCTCGCCGCGCGATACTCGCCAACCCCAGCCTGATCAAGCGACCGGTGGTGGAACACGACGGCGGCACCCTGATCGGCTTTTCCACCACCGACTGGCAGGAGGCCCTGACATGACGGATCGCACCGTCGATCTCGCCCGCGACCTGATCCGCCGCCCCTCAGTCACGCCCGACGACCAGGGTTGCCAGGCGATGATCGCAGGGCGCTTGGCGCCGTTGGGATTCGCGATCGAATCCCTGCGCTTCGAGGCCGTGGACAATCTGTGGGCGATCCGCGGGCAGCAGGGCCCATTGTTCGTTTTCGCCGGTCATACCGACGTGGTGCCGACCGGCGAGGTCTCTCGCTGGACCTACCCGCCGTTCGCCGCCGTACTCCACGACGGGCAACTCTACGGCCGGGGGGCGGCCGACATGAAGGGCTCGGTAGCGGCGTTCACGACCGCGGTGGCACGTTTCCTCGCCCGCGAGCCGGAGCCCGCCTTCCGGCTGGGGTTTTTGATCACCAGCGACGAGGAGGGCCCGGCCCAGCATGGCACCAAACGCGTGATCCAGTGGTTGCGCGAGAAGGGTGTCTCGATCGACTGGTGCCTGGTGGGCGAGCCGTCGAGCCGCAACCGGCTGGGCGACGAGTTCAAGATCGGCCGGCGCGGATCGCTCACCGCCAACCTCGTGATCGAGGGGCGCCAGGGGCACGTCGCTTATCCGCACCTCGCCGACAACCCGGTGCATCGCGCCGCACCGTTCCTGGCAGAGCTGGTGGCGATCGAGTGGGACCAAGGCAACGCGCACTTCCCGCCGACAAGCCTGCAGATCGCGAACCTCCAGGCCGGGACGGGAGCGAACAACGTGATCCCCGGCGAGCTCTCACTGCAGTTCAACCTGCGTTTCAACACCGAAACCTCGGTCGAGACGATCGAAACGCGCGTGGAAGAGCTGCTCGATCGTCACGGGCTCGCCTATCGGCTGGACTGGCAACTCTCGGGCGTGCCCTTCCTCACCCGCGACGACGGCCCGATGGTCGGTGCGGTCGAACGGGCCGTGGAAGGGGTGTTGGGTAGCGCTCCGACGCCGTCAACGGCCGGCGGCACGTCGGACGGGCGGTTCATCGCCCCGACGGGCGCCCAGGTGATCGAACTCGGCCCGTTGAACGCGACCATCCACCAGATCGACGAGCACGTCGCCGTCGAGGACCTCAAGACGCTCTCGGTCATCTACGAACGGCTCCTTGACGAGCTGAACGCCGAGGCCCGAGGGCTGCGGGGCTAGGGAACCTCTGCACGAATCGATGGTGTCTCTGGCTCGCGGGTTTGTTCGCTTTTCTGGCGCCGGATTGAAGACGGGCTCATTGCCCGTCGAAAGACGGCTTTGCGGCGTGCGGGCAAACCCGCGAGCCCCGTCCGGGCGGGCCGCCAATGGCTCAGAGCAGGACAAGGTTGTCGCGGTGCACTAGCTCGTTCTCCTCACGGTAACCGAGGATCTCGGCGATCTCGTGGCTAGCGCGCCCGACAAGGCGGGCGGCGTCGACGCTGGGGTAGTTCACCAGACCACGGGCGAACTCGCGCCCGTTGCCGTCGACGACCGAAACCAGGTCGCCTCGAGCGAACTGCCCCGAGACCGTGATGACGCCCACCGGCAGCAGCGAGCGGCCCTGCTCGGCCACGGCCCGTGCCGCGCCGGCGTCGACCCGCAACTGGCCCCGCACCCGCAACTGCCCGGCCAGCCACTGCTTGCGTGCGGCCAGCCTGTTGGTGGCGGGGCGAAAATGCGTGCCGAGCGGCTCGCCCGCGGCCAGCCGGCAGAGCACGTCCGCCTCGCTGCCGGCCGCAACGATGGTGGCCGCCCCGGAACGGGCGGCGCGCTTGGCCGCGAGCACCTTGGTGTACATGCCACCTCGCCCCAGGCGCCCGCCCTCGGGCGAGGCCATGGTCTCCAGGACCGGATCGCCGGCGGTCACCTCGGCAAGGAGCTTCGCCTCCGGCCGCTTGCGCGGGTCGGCCTCGAACAGCCCCGGCTGGTCGGTCAGGATCACCAGCATGTCCGCCTCGACCAGGTTAGCGACCAGCGCGGCCAGCGTGTCATTGTCGCCAAATCGGATCTCGTCGGTGGCGACCGTGTCGTTCTCGTTGACCACGGGCACCACCCCGAGATCGAGCAAGGTCCGCAGTGTGCTGCGCGCGTTCAGGTACCGCTCGCGCTCGACCAGGTCGTCATGGGTGAGCAATATCTGCGCCGAATGGGTGTCGAAGCGCGCGAGCCCTTCGGCGTAGGCCTCGACCAGTCCCATCTGGCCGACCGCAGCGGCTGCCTGCAACTTGGGCAGCGAATCGGGGCGCTCATCCCAGCCCAGACGAGCCATGCCCTCGGCCACCGCTCCGGAGGTCACGATCACGATTTCGCGGCCTTCCCGCCGCAACTCGGCGAGCTGACGGGCCCAGGAGCCGATTGCCTCACGGTCGAGTCCGCGGCCGTCGCCGGTCACCATCGCCGAGCCGATCTTGACGACCCAGCGCTGGTAGCCCCTGACCTCGTCACGCATGTTCAGCCCTCCGTGGCACCGGCTCGCCCGCCTTCGTCGCGTTCTCGCGCCCACTCAGCCTCGAGATACTCGAGGATCGCCCAGACCAGCGGCTGGGTGCCGGTCTTGTCGAGCGCGCTGATCGCGAACACCGGTCCGGTCAGCCCGATCTCGGTGGCAAAGCGCTGCTTGAGCGCCTCGATATTGTCCTCGCGTTCCTCGTCCGCCCAGACGTCGATCTTGTTGAGCACCAGCCAGCGCGGCCGCTCGGAAAGCGAGAGGTCGTACTTCTCGAGTTCCGCCTCGATTGCCGCGACACTCTCGACCGGGTCGACCTCGTCGTAAGGGGCGACATCGACCACGTGAAGGAGCAGGTTGGTGCGTGCCAGGTGCTTGAGAAAACGGATACCGAGGCCAGCGCCCTCGGCCGCGCCCTCGATCAGGCCGGGGATGTCGGCAACCACGAAGCTGCGGTGTGGCTCGGGGGCGACCACGCCCAGGTTGGGGTAGAGCGTGGTGAACGGATAGTCGGCCACCTTGGGACGCGCATGGGAGATTGCGCGGATCAGGGTCGACTTGCCTGCATTCGGCTGGCCGAGCAGGCCGATGTCCGCCAGCACCTTGAGCTCGAGACGCAGGCGCCGCTCGTCGCCGGGCGTGCCGTCGGTCTGCTGCCGCGGAGCGCGGTTGATCGAGCTCTTGAACCGGGTGTTGCCGAGCCCGTGCCAGCCGCCCTTGGCCACCAACAGTTCGGCGCCGGCGTCGACCACCTCGCCGATCACCTCGCCGGTATCCTCGTCATGCACCACCGTGCCCAGCGGCACGTGCACATGCAGGTCCTGGCCCTTTCTGCCAGTCATGTTGCGTCCGGCGCCATTGCGGCCGCGCTCGGCCTCGTAATGGCGCTGAAAGCGAAAGTCGGCCAGCGTGTTGAGGTTGACGTCACCGATCAGGTAGACCGAGCCACCATCGCCGCCATCACCGCCGTCGGGACCACCGTAGGGCACGTACTTCTCGCGGCGAAAGCCGATCACGCCATTGCCGCCGTCTCCTGCCTTGACCTTGATGGTGGCTTCATCGACAAATTTCACGACACGTTCCCCGCACGTTCCGCCCCACTGGGCAAGTCTAGGTGGCACCACTTCGCCACGCTCATCGCCCGCGCACGACCCACCCCGCCGACAGCGGACGCATCGCTGGACGGGCGGGGCCCTGCGGCAGGCACAAACACGAAAGCCCCGCTCGCAGGCGGGGCTCGGACAGCAGTTACCGGCCAGCCACGCTGACCGCCAACTCATGTCGGGCCGGCTTTAAGCCGGCTCGATGCTGACGAAACGGCGACTCTTCGGACCCTTGACCTCGAACTTCACCTGACCGTCGGTCAGGGCGAACAGGGTGTAGTCGCGGCCGACGCCCACGTTGCTGCCGGCGTGGAACTTGGTGCCACGCTGACGAACGATGATGCTGCCGGCGGAGACGGCTTCGCCGCCGAATCGCTTCACGCCGAGGCGCTTGCTTTCACTGTCGCGACCGTTCCGGGTAGAGCCCGCTGCTTTCTTATGTGCCATGGTTCAAGTCTCCTGGTCTGGATACCGGGCGCTTAGGCGCTGATACCGGTGATCTTGAGTTCGGTGTAGGCCTGACGATGACCCTGACGCTTCATGTGGTGCTTGCGACGGCGGAACTTGATGATCTCCACCTTCTTGCCGCGGCCCTGGCCGACGATCTCGGCAGTGACGCTCGCGCCATCGACGTTGGGCGTGCCCACCTTGATGTCAGAGCCGTCGCCGACCATCAACACCTTGTCCAGCGTCACGGTGCTGCCGGCATCGCCAGGAAGCTTCTCGACGCGCACCTTGCTGCCTTGCTCGACGCGGTACTGCTTACCGCCGGTAACGACCACTGCGTACATGCTGTAAAACCCGAATGTTTATGCGTAAAGAGGTCGGCGACCCATTGCTGCCACCGACCGGCGTTGTTAACGGAAGGTCTGCACGAATTCGATGCCACTCTGGCCAGTCGAGCCGCTCGTGATCGAGGCGCCGACGTCGCTGGCGTGCCGGTGGGCACGTCAAGACGGCACAACGACGAGCACGGGCGGCTCGACTGGCCCCGAAGGGCGGGCCTTGAGCCGGCCACCTGCCGCGTTGCCGCCCTTGGAAAGGGAATCACCCTGTCCGGCGGACGGTCGCCTTGCATCTGCCCGGCTCAAGGCCCGCAGAGCGGTATCGAATTCGTGCAGGCCTTCCGTAAAGGCGCGCAATCTTAGCGACCCGCGCCCCGTCCGTCAAGGGAGATCTGCAGACTTCCCAAGGGCTTATGCCTCGACTTCCGCGGCATCGATCACCTTGAGGCCGCTTTCCTCCTGCATCGCCGCGTACTCGTCCTCGAAGAAGAACGTCTCCTCGCCGAAGGCCGGCGTCAGTTCGTTGAGCCAGGTGGCTTGCTCGTCGTACTTGGCGAAGAACGGCCGCTGGACCCAATCCGGGTTGCGACCCTGGACGAAGCGCAGGACGAACACCTTCTCGCCCTGGATCTCGGCCACGCCCTGGACCTCGACCTTGCCCGGCCCGGCGGACATGGACGGACCGCGGGCGGTGCGCGCCAGGCCCGAGACCCGCTTCATGGCGTCGCGGTAGACGCGATGCGCGTCGGCCAGCGGCACCTCGAAGCGGTACTTCGCGCCGGTGTCGCGCTCGACGAACATGTAATAGGGGATCATGCCCAGACGCACCTGCTCGCGCCACATGCGCGCCCAGACCTCGCCCGAATCGTTGATGTGCTTGATCAACGGGCTCTGGGTGCGGATCTCCGCGCCGGTCGCCCGGATGCGCTTGACCGCCTCGCGGAAGATGGGGTTCTCCATCTCCTGGTAGTGGTTGATGTGCGCCATCACCGCGACATGCTTGCCGGACTCGACCAGCCGCTCGAACAGCCCCAACAGCTCGTCGGCATCCTGGTCGGTGACGAAGCGGTACGGCCAGAACGACAGCGCCTTGGTACCGATGCGCACGGTCTGCACGTGCTCGAGGCGCGGATCGAGCAGGCCCTCGAGGTAGGGCGCCAGGTGCTTGGTCTTCATCACCATCGGGTCGCCGCCGGTCATCAAGAGATCGGTCAGGTTCGGGCGCTCGGCGAGGTAGTCGAGCAACTGGCCGGCCTCCCTGGAGGCGATCTTGAGGTCTTTGTCGCCGACGAACTGCGCCCAGCGGAAGCAGAAGGTGCAGTAGCTGTGGCAGGTCTGCCCCTGGCTGGGAAAGAACAGCGCCGTCTCGCGGTACTTGTGCTGCACGCCCTCGACCGTCTCGCCGTTGACCTCGGGGAGGTTCATCTCCATCTGGCCGGCCGGGTGCGGATTGAGCTGGTGCCGCAGTTTCCAGGCCAGCGCGGTGATCTCTTCCTTGGGCGCCTCGCGGCGATGCAGTTCGGCCATCTGCTCGTACATCTCGGGGCTGAGCATGTCACGCTGCGGGAAGGTCAGGGCGAAGATCGGATCCTCGGGGGCACGGTCCCAGTCGATCAGGTTCTCGATGACGTAGTTGTTGACGCGAAACGGCAGCACGCTCGCAACCACCTTCATCTCGAACAGCGTCTCCTCGCCGAGGCGTTTGAGCGGTTCGATCTTGTCGAGGTGGCGGTCGGTGAAGACCTGCAACTTGGGCGCCTGCTCGTCCTGCCGGGCCCCGGGGATGGTTCGCTTGGCAACAGTCGTCATAAAACCTCGTCTGGTGCGCATGGAATACGGGCCGTGCCGACCACAAGACCGGCGGATTCTAGCCCATTTCCCGATAAAAACAACCGCTTACCGTTGCGCAACCCACGTACTCAGTGGCGTGGCAGCGTCGGGATCGGGCCGGTTCCACCAAAGGATCAACCGCGTCAACCGCTCTGGTCGCCACGGTAACCGCCTCAGGTTACGTCCACGTTGCCGAGCCCCTTCGCGTCACGGTCGACGATCTGTCCAAACGGCGCGATCAGGCCATCCTAGGCCCGCGGCAAGGCGTTCCCTAGGGAAGGTCTGCACGAATAGCCAACGACCTCTGCGGGCTGCCAGGCGTCCAGATGCAAGGCGCAGTGCGCCGCCCAATGGCCGTCGCCATTGGCAAGCACTGCAACACCGCAGATGGGCGCCTGGCGGCCCGCCCGAAGGGGCTTGCCGGCTTGCCCGTCATCGGTGTTCCCCATCCTCGCCGGGCAATGAGCCCGGCTTCGAATCGGCGCCTTGATGACGAGCAAGCCGGTAAGCCAGAGGCATTGGCTATTCGTACAGACCTTCCCTAGCATGAGAACCGAGAACGCGTCACCTATGCTCGGTGAAGTTTCTCGGACAAGGCAGAGTTCGTCATGTCACTCATCCGCTTCCTGCTGGCCGTCGTTCTTGCTTTCGCCGGCGCCCTGCCGCTACATGCCGCGCCGACGGTGGATACCGTAGTCGATGGCCTTCAGCATCCCTGGGCACTGACCTTTCTGCCCGACGGCGACCTCGTGGTGACCGAGCGGCGCGGCCGGCTGTGGCGCATCGATCCGGCCTCGGGCGCAAGAGCGGAAATCGAAGGCCTGCCGCGAGTCGAGTCCCGCAATCAGGGCGGGCTGCTCGACGTGGCGATCCACCCCGACTTCGACGACAACCGCTGGCTCTACCTGACCTGGGCCGGCCGCTGCGATGGTGGCAATGCCACCCACTTGGGGCGCGGACGCCTGGAAAACGACCGGCTGGTCGATTTCGAGACCCTGTTTGTCGCCACACCCTGCGTCGACTCCGGCGTGCATTTCGGTTCGCGACTGGCCTTCGACCCGGACGGCTATCTATTCATGAGCGTGGGCGATCGCGGTGAGCGGCAACGCGCTCAGGACCTGGGTGACCACAACGGCTCGGTGCTACGGCTGCACGATGATGGCCGCATCCCGGCGGACAACCCCTTCATCGACAGGCCGGACGCCATGGCGGCGATCTACAGCTACGGCCATCGCAATCCGCAGGGCATGGCCATCCATCCGCGCACCGGGCGGGTATGGATTCACGAACACGGTCCGCGCGGCGGCGACGAGATCAACCTGCCCGTCGCCGGCGGCAACTTCGGCTGGCCGATACAGACCTACGGGCGCGAATATTTCGGCCCGGAAATCGCCCCGGACGAAGTGGAAGGCGTGATCGGCCCCATCCATCAGTGGACCCCGTCGATCGCGCCTTCCGGCATGGCCTTTCACGACCACCCGGACCAGCCCGACTGGCAGAGCGATTTATTCGTCGGCGCACTGGCCCATCGCCACCTCGCCCACCTGGAACTGGACGGAGAAACCGTGGTGAGGGAATCCCGCTGGCTTGCCGAACGCGACTGGCGCATCCGCGACGTCGAGACGGGACCGGACGGGGCGTTGTGGGTAATCACCGATCACGGCGACGGCCGACTGCTGCGACTGACCCCGCCATAATGCCGACTTGCGGGCAGCTCGGAAAAACCGTGGTGAATCGCCCCGATGCCATGCCCCACGCGGGTGCCGCTTGCACTTGCGGCGCATCGACGCACCAAGTCCGCACGCGTTGCGGCAACTCGGGTGGCGCGGCGTGTTTTTCGAGCGACCCTTGCGTCATGCCCGAAGCCGATCTACAGTCCATCGCACAATGACGTTTGCACGCCTGATCACCCTGCTGCTCGCGCTCTGGGCACCGTATAACGCGGTGACCGCCGGGGTTTCGATGCTCGACTGCCCGATGAACGCCCCGGCGTCGTCGACGGACGAGCCGTGCCCGATTGAGGCCGCAGGTCATGTCCCAAGCCAGGACCACGCCAGCGACCCGGCCGACACCGAGCGGATGGCCCACTGCGAGCCGCTCGGCGATCTGGGCGGCTGCGATCACTGCGCGAGCTGCGTGGTGCATGGCGGCCTCTCGACCCCCACCGCGCTCAAGGCGGCTATCGTCGCCCTGCCGCAACCGTCCCCGAACACCCGCGTGGCCGACCAGGCCGCCGCCGGCATTCCCAGCACCCCGTTCCGGCCTCCACTCGTCCCCCGGTCGGCCGAGTCGTGATGGGGCATCCTTGCTGACTACCTGATCGCCCCCGGCGCGCGTCGCGCGCCCACCCGGACCTCGGCTGACCCAGCGCTTCGCTGACGCCCAATCAACCGAGGAACCGACGATGAAACTGTCATTCACACACCTGCCGTTGTTGGCATTGCTGCCGGCGCTGGCCTTCTTGGCGCCAGCAGGTGCCGGGGCCGACTCGCAGGCCAACTCCCAGGCCAAATCCCAGGCCAAATCCCAGGAGGACTCCCGGGACGGCGCCCGGGCCGACGAGGGTCTGCTGACCCTCGAGGTGGCCGAACGCGCGGCCCGGCAACAGGATGAGGGCATCCAGGCCGCCGAACAGCGCCGCGCCGGCCTCGCCGCCGAGGCCGAGGCCGCCGACGAACTGCCCGACCCGCGCCTGTCGGTGGCCATGCAGAACGTCCCGACCGACAATTACAGCCTGAGCGAC
>Ga0116197_1000204_pt1 | contig 11819 bp, 15 predicted proteins | sample ZodSprsou2mmetaG_FD_94480 | JGI IMG/M metagenome (GOLD analysis project Ga0116197, IMG submission 94480) | Hot spring sediment microbial communities from Zodletone spring, Oklahoma to study Microbial Dark Matter (Phase II) - Zodletone Spring... ...
ATTTAGTTTATAGTATGTAATATGTAGTTCATATATGACTTATCGGGTATTGGGTTATGAAGAAAATCAAGAACCAGAAGACATAGACATAAAGCAAGTATCCACCTATAAGCGTATTGGCTAATTGGTGCTTTGGTAATTGGTGAATTGGTCAATTATACCCTGTCGTTTTTTGCTTTAAACTCGTGGGGAGATTGTTCAATTAAATTAAAATCATATAATATTTTTTGAACAATTCTTTCTGAAGCTTTTCCGTCTCCGTAAGGATTGACGTGTTTAGACATTTTATTATAAATATCTCTATTATCTAATAGAGTCTTAATTTCACTATATACTCTTTCTTTATTAGTTCCAATCAATTTGACTACGCCTGCTTCGACTGCTTCCGGCCTTTCTGTTTCATCTCGTAAAACCAATACCGGTTTTCCCAAAGAAGGAGCTTCTTCTTGTATTCCGCCCGAGTCAGTCAGAATCATATATGACTTAGACATCAAGTTAACCATATCATCATAGTCTAAAGGTTCTAAGAGCAAAATATTTTCTTTGTGGTGCAAAATTTCCCGAACATTTTTTCTTATTTCAGGATTTTTATGCAAGGGGAAAATAAAGGTTATATCAGGATATTCATCGATTATTTTATTTATTGCCTGACAAGTTTCTCTTAATGGTTTTCCCCAGTTTTCCCTCCTATGCATAGTGACCAAAATTGTTCTTTGCTCTATTATTTTGCTATTTTTTAATAAAGGTTCTCTAAATTCATGGCTTTCTTTGACCATCATTAATAGAGAGTCTATCACGGTATTTCCACAGATAAAAATATTTTCCCTTTTTACTCCTTCATGCAGTAAATTTTCACAGGATTTTTTAGTAGGAGCGAAGTGAAGATCAGTTAGTACGCTAGTTAGATGCCGATTTACTTCCTCAGGAAAAGGATAATATTTATGGTGAGTTCTAAGCCCCGCCTCTACGTGACAAATTTTTATTTTTTGATAAAAAGCAGCTAATGCCCCCGCAAAGGTAGTCGTCGTATCACCCTGTACCAGAATCATAGACGGTTTTTCTTTTTTTAATATTTTTTCAATACCCGAAAGGCTATTATTGGTAATGGTTGATAAAGATTGGCCTTTTTTCATAATATTCAAATCATAATCAGATTGGATTTGAAAGATCTCTAACATTTGGTCGAGCATTTCTCTATGTTGAGCAGTAACAATGATTTTACACTCGAGAAGATGGGAGTATTTTTTTATTTGTGAAACTACAGGAAGAAACTTAATGGTTTCGGGGCGCGTTCCGAAAATTAGAATAATTTTTATTTTATTCATAATGAACCTCAACTACCCCTGCTTCTTTCAGTATCTCTCGAGCCAAATCATCGGGGTATTGTTCTTTATAAACAATTTTCTTTATACCAGAATTTATAATCATCTTGGCGCAGGTCACGCAAGGTTGGGTGGTACAATATAATACACTCCCTTTTATACTTATACCATGGAGTGCAGCCTGTACAATAGCATTTTGTTCTGCATGTAATCCCCTGCACAATTCCTGTCTTTCTCCGGAAGCTACTTTTTTTATTTCTCTTAAGCATCCTATTTCCAAACAATGAGACAGCCCCCTGGGTGCACCATTATACCCGGTGGTCAGTATCCGTTTATCTTGAACGATTACTGCTCCTACTTTTCTCCTTAAACAAGTAGAGCGCTTGGAAACCAACTCGGTTATTTCCATAAAATACTTATCCCAGGTCGGACGAGTCATGAATTAAAACCTCCTTTAATAAATTATTATATCTCATATATGGTAAACTTTTGTGCCAGGCACTAAAGTTTACCATATACTGAATGCTTATTTATTTGGTTCCGAATAAACGATCCCCGGCATCTCCTAATCCCGGTATGATGTATCCATGTGAATTTAATCTTCTATCTACAGATGCAGCATATATTTTGACATCAGGATGGTATTTATGTATCCTATCTATACCTTCTGATGCAGCAATCAAACACATAAACTTGATATCTACTGTACCACATTTCTTGATATAGTCTATACAAGCAACGGCTGTACCTCCAGTAGCCAGCATGGGATCGACCATGATAACCTTCCTATCTTTAATATCAGACGGCAGTTTTGCATAATATTCTACGGGCATTAAAGTTTCGGGATCACGATATATTCCAATATGTCCTACTTTTGCCGGAGGAATAAGTTTCAATATTCCATCAACCATACCTAAACCTGCTCTTAAAATTGTCACAATGGCTATATTTTTTCCTGATATTACTTTGCTTTTAGTCTTGCCAAGAGGAGTTTCAATTTCAATTTCCTCTAATTCTATTTCTCTGGTTGCCTCATAGGCCATTAAATTAGATAATTCATCTACTAACTCTCTGAATTCTTTCATCTGGGTGTTTTTATCTCTAATCAAGGTAATTTTGTGTTGTATTAAAGGGTGGTCTAAGACGATTAATTCTGACAATGCTCTCTCCTCCTAATGGGTCGTTTTAAGTACCAAGCTCTATTCCACTCGATACTTGATACTCGATATTTTATACTGTTTTTATTTAAAACTATTCTCTTCCTCTTGTTTTATTTTGTTCAAACGGTTAATATGTCTTTTTTCCTGACTAAATTGAGTATCTAACCACAGTTTTACAATTGCTTTAGCTAATCCCGAACCAATAACTCTTCCTCCCAAAACTAAAATATTCGCATCGTTATGTTCTCGGGAATAGCGGGCAGTAAATTCGTTATAACAAAGTGCCGCCCTAATACCTTTAACTTTATTTGCCACAATAGACATGCCAATTCCACTGCCGCAAATCAAGATTCCTCGGTCACAACTTCCGCTTTTTACTTCTTTGGCTGCTTTAAATCCAATATCCGGATAATCTATAGATTTTTCGTTTTCGCAGCCAAAATCAATATATTCCACCTTTAGCTGCTTTAAATATTCTTTGATGTCTTCTTTTAATTGATAACCTCCGTGATCACTGCCCAAAGCCACTTTCATTCTATATTTCACCGCCGTCATTTATTTATTTTCTTCGAGAATCTTCTTTAAACTCTCTTCTAAGTTTTCTTTCAGCTGTTTAGCTATCATCCGATAAAATTCTATGGGCTGCCCGAGAGGGTCAGTTATTTCATTATTTCCATCAACTTTGTGCTTATTTTTAATTTTACCAGTCTGGGCAAATTCTTTAAGCAAGTAAATTTTATCTTGAGCAAAAGAATATTTTGTTTTAATATAATCTTTATGGGAATCAGACATCACTAAAATTAGATCTGCTTTTTCAATAAGATCTTCTTGTAATTGTTGGGCTGTGTGATGCGAAATATCAATTCCTTGCTCTGCCATAACCTTTATCGCTTCATTCGTTGCATGCATACCTGAAAGAGCATAAATTCCAGCCGATATAACCTTAAATTTTTTATTGTCTTCTATCCTCTCTCTTAACAGTTTTTTAAATAATCCTTCTGCCATAGCACTTCGGCAGGTATTACCGGTACAGACAAATAAAATCGTTTTGATCATTCTATTAAAACTCCATAGATTCGTATCTAATATAGCGTTTAGCGTGTAGTAATAATTATGTTATCCTGTATCGATCATCGATTATCGAGCAAAGATTTCGTGTTTTTTTTGTTTTTTAGCTTAGACTCTTTTTTATTCTAAATTCTGACTACCGTATTCTAAATTTTTTACTATATACTATGATGTTAGATACTAATATCATTTTCTGTAAGCAATTACTACTCTCTCTATCCCCAAATAATCTTTGATCATTTCTATATTTTGATAGGCATGTTCCTCTTTAATCATTAATTCCTCAACTATTTTCGACTGGTTCATACCCACTTCCAAGGCAAGAAAGCCTTCCTTTTTTAAATATTGAGGACTATTGCTTATTATTTTACGATAATAATCTAAACCGTCAATTCCTCCGAATAAAGCGGTTTTAGGTTCATTATTTTTTATCTCGGGAGGCAATAATTCAAAATCGTAAGAACTAATATAAGGGGGATTGGAAATAATTCCATCTAAGCTGTTTTTTTTTATTCTTCCTAAAAACGGCTGAAATAAGTCTCCCTGCAGAAAAATTATTTTATCTCTACAGGCCTGTTTTTGGGCATTTTTCAAGGCTGTCCGTAAAGATATTTTTGACACATCAGTTGCATAAATAATAATATTGTTAATAAATTTAGCCAGGCTTATAGCAATTACCCCTGTACCGGTTCCTAAATCTGCCACCACCGGGTGGTTAGAACATTTAACATTTTTTAATTTCTTAATTACTTCTTCTACTAAAATTTCTGTTTCGGGTCGTGGAATCAAAACTCCTTTTTCTACTAAAAAGTCTATTCCCATAAATTCTTGATGTTTAGTGATATATTGGAGAGGAATTTTTTTAATCCTTTTTTGAACTTTTTTCTCTAATTGCATGCTTTCTGTATTTTTCAACACTTTATCAAAATCTAAATATATCTCACTCCTGCTCATCCTCAAAGAATAGCATAATAAAATTTCCGCTTCTTCTTTTGAATTGATTACTCCATTATTTTTAAATATTTGCTCAATATTTTTTAAGGACTGGCTAACAGTTTGAAATCTAAACTTATTTTCCGGCATGGCATTAAATTTCACTAATCGTTTTTAATTGTTTGGAAAGGTTGGCCACTAAATCGTTTAAATTTCCCTCCAATACTTCTTCCAAATTATGTAAATTCAAACCAATACGATGATCGGTGATTCTATTTTGAGGAAAATTATAAGTTCTAATTCTTTCACTTCTATCTCCCGTTCCGACCTGGCTTTTTCTCTTAATAGAAAGCTCTTTTTGCTTTTCTCTTTCTGCCATATCAAAAAGCCTTGCTCTTAATATTTTTAAAGCTTTATCTTTATTCTTGTGTTGCGATTTCTCGTCCTGACAGGTAACCACCATTCCAGTGGGAATATGAGTAATTCTTATCGCTGAATCTGTAGTGTTGACGCTTTGCCCTCCTGGTCCGGTAGAGCGGAAACGGTCAATTTTTAAATCATTCGGACTAATTTCCAATTCAACCTCTTCCGCTTCGGGAAGTATAGCTACCGTAACTGTTGAAGTATGTATCCTTCCGCTTGACTCGGTTACCGGAACACGTTGAACCCGATGTACTCCACTCTCGTATCTTAACTTTCCATAGGTGCCTTTTCCGGTTATACTGAATATGATCTCTTTAAATCCTCCTATCCCTGTAGGATTAGAATTCATCACTTCACTTCTCCATCCGTTATTTTCAGCAAAACGAGAATACATTCTAAAAAGATCACCTACAAAAAGTGCCGCCTCGTCACCTCCCGCGCCGGCTCGAATTTCCACGATGCAATTTTTTTTATCGTGAGGATCTTTGGGAAACATTATTTCATGTAATTCTAACTCCAGGTTAGATTTCTTCTCTTTTAAATGACTTAACTCTTCAGCTATTAATTTTTTAAATTCTTCATCTTTTTCTTCCAAATAATATTTTGAGTTTTCTTCAATCTCTTTTATTGTTTCTTTATATTGTTTGTATTTTACAACTGTTTTAGAAATATCAGCATGGATTTTTGCATACTCCTGAAACTTGGATTGATGGGCAATAATATTTGGATCAGAAAGCGCTTTATTTAATTCTTCATATCTTTTTTCTAATTCTTCTAATTTTTTAATCATTCTTAACTACTTCAGACTTTATTTTTTTGTTATCTTCAGGTAAAACACCTTTTAATGCTTCTATGGCTACCTCAATTTGAGCGTTGTCCGGTTCACTGGTAGTCAGTTTTTGAAACCATAATCCGGGCATCACTGCCCATTTTATCAATGTTTTACTCATGTTTTTTGCCGATAATTTTAAGATCTCATAGGATAGTCCGGCTATTATGGGAATGATAGAAACCCGATAGGCTATCCTTAAAAGCAAAGTTTGCTTCCCCAATAAAGAAAAAACCAAAATACTCATGACTAAAACAATAAAAATAAAACTCGTGCCGCATCGTGGGTGCAGAGTACTATATTTTTTCACATTATTTACATTCAGTTCCTCACCAGCTTCATAAGTATATATGACCTTGTGTTCTGCTCCATGGTATTCAAATACCCTTCTTATATCTTTTATTTTTGAGATAAAAAATAAGTAGGTAATAAATATACTAATTCTTAATAATCCTTCAAACAAATTATAAACAATAATATTGGATAGATAAGTATCTAAATATCGAGCTATTGCAGTAGGTAAAGCGATGAAAAACACTATAAACAAGGCAAAAGCAATTACAATGGTAAAAAACATTTCAAGGCTATTTATTTTCTCTTCTTCTCCGGTTGCCTGTTCCGCTGAATAAGTTAATGCCTTCAAGCCAAGGACTAAAGACTCAATTAAATTAATCACTCCTCTAAAAATAGGCCATTTTAGAAATTTTAACTTATCGGATAAGGTACTTAATTTACCTATTTTTAAAATAATCTCTTTGTCTGGCTTACGGACAGCAATGGCATACTTTAAAGGAGATCTCATCATCACTCCTTCAATGACCGCTTGACCTCCATAATTACAATCAGCATTTTTCATGATTATCCCTTTCTCCTTCTTTTTTATTTTTATGCCAGGGTTTACCACAGGATAATACTCCTTCGGGGCAAGGTCCTAAAATACAAGGCGGACCAGCATTTTCAAATATAGTAGGTGCAATACTTTTAACTTCTTTCAACATATTTATAGCCACTTCTCTGATCTCCCATTGTGCCCGATTACAACATCTTAGCTCGAAGATATGCAATAATTCCCGGGCATTTACGGTGATGATCATCTTGGTGGAAACCGCTTGAGGTAAAATATATCTCGCATCTTCTGCCTCTATATGATCATCTAATAATAACTGATAAACGTCCTCCATTTTTTTTATAGTATCCCTATATGCTTTAGCTAATTTTTTATCCTTCTCGATAGATTTTGGAATGATGTATGCAAAGTTTTTCTTATTTATTTTAACATATCTTTGACTTTGTTGGGAAAAAGAAGCCAGTCGATGCCGTACTAATTGATGGGAAGTAACTCTGGAAATTTCTTCTATAGCGAAAGTAAAGGTAGCATGCTCCAAAACAGAATAATGTCCCAATTTCATTATCTTTTTAACTAATTTTTTTATTGATTCCTCATTAAGTTTTTCTTCCAAATCTTCAATGCTCAATGCAGAATAGCACAATCTTGCTGACTGAGCTACTATTTTTTCAGGATCTTTGGTATAATTTATCAACCTAACTTTCATAGAAATAATCTCCATTTGGTTAGTTAGTTACTTGTTTAACTGGTTAATTAATTTAATCAAAAAGGTAAAGTCAAAATTCAAAATAGATTAATATTTCATACCTATTCTGGAATTTACGTTCTTAACCTGATAGGCGATACTTAATACGATTTTACTCCTTTGGTACGGTATGACATTTCCGACATCTTGCCTCATATCTTTCTTTGGCGCCAATTAATATGATCGGGTCACTATATTTAGCCGGTTGACCATTTACCAATCTTTGAGTTCTGGAAGCTGTATTACCGCAGACCATGCAGATAGCTTGCAACTTATCTATATATTCTGCTATTGCCAGTAATTTCGGGATTGGACCAAAGGGTTCACCTCTAAAATCCTGATCCAGGCCAGCAATAATTACCCTTTTCCCCTGGTCAGCCAATTTTTGACAAACTGATACAATGTCATCCTTATAAAATTGGGCTTCATCAATAGCGATAACTTCGGTATCCTGTTCTATTCTTTCCAGAATTTCTTTTGGTTCGCTAATATTGATAGCTTCAACTTTAGTGCCATTATGCGAGTAGATATACTGCACTGCATATCGGTTATCAATAGTCGGTTTAAATATTTGAATCTTCTTTTTGGCAATTTGAACCCTGCGAACTCTTCTTATTAATTCCTCGCTCTTTCCGCTAAACATACTCCCGCATATGACTTCAATCGAACCCTCATTTTTAATCTTGGGCATTTCTTTCCTCCTCACCATCGTAAATTAGTGAATCATAAATATTTAGTGGTTAAAAATGTAATTCTCTTTTCGTATATCGATAAAGTAATATAAAAAAACAGAGCTTTTTAAAAGCTCTGTTTTTTTATATTTAAAATGATTCTTCATTTTATTACCAATATTTTGAACTAATATCTTTTTCTCATTCATATTCTTAATCTTGTAATCATTCATCAAAAATTTGTTCTATTTATTTTTTAAGGGAATATCTATTTTGAAAATCATTTAAATATTTTGGGTCTGTATCTTAGCTAATTATCGCTATCTTCCTCATTTTCTAAATTGTATTTCCTATTAAATCTTTCAACTCTTCCTGCAGTATCGATTATCTTTTGCTTACCGGTAAAAAAGGGATGACAGGCAGAACATATTTCTACTTTCATAATTTTTTTGGTAGAACCGGTTTCAAAACTGTTTCCGCATGCACAGCTGATAATTGCCTTTTCGTATTTTGGGTGAATGTCTTTTTTCATTTTTTCCTTCCTTATATTATTTTCTTTATAATAGTTATTTAACGGATTAAAAATCTAAGGAATTATAACATATTATTTTTTTAAGGTCAATTTAATTCGTATCAAAACAGTACCAAGTATATAGTATCAAGTATCGAGTGAAAAAAGAGAAAGAAAAGATAGAAAAAAAGTAACATTCTTCTTTCTGCGGTTATTACCTTAAGATTTTCGGCTAACTAAAATATTTTAGGTTGTGAATTAAGTATTTTATTAAATATCTTGTTCTTTAATAGAATTTAAAAATTCCTGATTTGTCTTAGTCTTTTTTAATTTATTAATCACTAATTTTACCGCACCGAGAGTGGATTGAGAAGACAAGGCTCGCCTTAATAGCCATATTTTTTGCAAATCTTCCTTCTTCAGCAATAGTTCTTCTTTTCGAGTACCTGATTTCCTGATATCAATCGCGGGAAATATTCTATTTTCGGAAAGTTCTCTATCTAACCTCAATTCCATATTTCCAGTACCTTTAAACTCTTCAAATATTACATCATCCATTCTGCTACCTGTTTCTATTAAAGCAGTAGCAAGTATAGTTAAACTGCCTCCCTCTTCAATATTTCTCGCAGCCCCAAAAAATCTTTTGGGCAAATAAAGAGCACTTGAATCCAAACCTCCGGAAAGAGTTTTACCGCTGGTAGGAATAGTTTGATTGTAAGCCCGTGCCAACCTGGTAATACTATCTAACAATATGACCACGTCTTTCTTTTGTTCCACTAATCTTTTAGCTCTTTCCAAAACAATTTCCGCAACTTTTATATGATTAGTGACCGGCTGATCGAAGGTAGAGCTAATTACTTCGGCTTTGACCGATCTTTGCATACCAGTAACCTCTTCCGGTCTTTCATCAACTAATAAAATCATCAGGTTTATCTCCGGATGATTAATCGTAATTCCGTTAGCAATTTTTTCTAATAAAATTGTCTTACCTGCTTTCGGAGGGGATACTATTAGTCCTCGCTGACCCTTACCGACCGGAGAAAATATATCAATAATACGAGTGGATATGCTGTTTGATTTATTTTCTAACTTAATCATCTTTTCAGGGAAAAGAGGAGTAAGATTTTCAAAATCAATTCTTTCTTTAGAGAGCTCTGCATCTTCATGATTAACTGCTTCAATTTTTAGCAAAGCATAATATCTTTCTCCTTCTTTTGGTGGTCTGACTTGTCCCGATACCAGATCTCCGATGCTAAGATTAAATCTTCTTATTTGAGAAGGGGAAATATAAATATCGTTTTCACTGGGTAAATACCCCCCTGTTCTCAAAAAACCAAATCCCTCGTCCATAATTTCCAAAATCCCCTCAGAAAACATATAACCTTTTTTCTCTGTTTCAGCTTGTAAAATTTTAAAGATTAGATCCATCTTTTTTATTCTGGAAAAGTTATTAATATTGTATTCTTGAGCAATTTTACATAAATCGTTAATCTTTTTTTCTTTCAATTCTGTTAAAAGCAAACTGCAAGACCTCCCTTTACATATATAGTTAAATTTTATTGATATTTTTATAATAAATATTCATTTTAAATTAAACAAACAATAAGAAAATAATAAAACATAGTTAGTGCAAGAAGTGGTTCGTAATGCTTTTATCTTTTTATATGGAAGCATTATGTATTGTGCCCATCCTGTTTTAATGCCTTTTGTTTACTCGGTTTAGCGAGTATTAAAACGGAGATTAAAAAGGAAATTCCTATAGTGATCTTTAAAGCATTTTTTGTCCTCTGGGACACCTAAATATTTTACCAAAATGTCTTTTAAAATAATAAGCTTGGAGTATAAAAAATATTTAGTAATTTATAAAAAAAGAGGGCTATTGAAGAGTTATCTTTCTAAATAACATATCCATGAGTATTTTATCACTAATATTACATTATTACAAATTTTTTTTATAGGGATATAGAGACTTTAGCTTCCCAGACAATTTCGGATCAATTTTAAATCGCTTAGCTTATCCAAATCAATCATTATTTCAGGAAATGATACCCTCACTGCAATAGAATTATAGCCAAGTATTTCAGTTACCCGTTTTTCTGCTTCCTCTATGGTTAGCGTTTTAAATAAGAATTTTAATATAAATTTTAATCCTAACTTTTTAGCGTTTTCCCAGTTATTTTTTCTATTATTAAATAAATCTTGAATTAATGCTTTATTTTCAAATAATACTTCTGGTTTAAAAAATACAATATTTCCTCCGCAGAAAGTTCCTTCTTTCATTTTTACATAAGTTCTCACCGTTTCAGGGTATTTTTTTATAATTTTTTCTTTGGTAATGATAGGATAACCGATGTAAGCTTTTCTTTCGGTACAAATTCTTAAAAATTCATCAATTGCTTCGGAAGTGATCAGGGGAATATCGGAGGTTAAGAGCAATAAATTATCCGAAGAATTAAAATAATTCAACCCAATTTCCATATTTTCAAGCAAAGAATTACCAGAATTTAATATTTCTTCAACTTTTTTACCTATTAAAGGAGAAAGTTCTTTTTTTGTACCCACCACTAAAATTTTATCAATACTTTTTGAACGATTTAAAGCATCAACGATATATTCAATCATGGGTTTATTATTTATCATGATTAAAGCTTTGTTGTCTACATTTTCGGCAATTTCCAAAGGACCTCTTTCCTTCGTCCCTGCTAATATTAAAGCATTAAACATTTTTTTCACCGCCTTGAAATAGAATATAATTTGCCAATTTACCAATGCACCAATTCGCCAATTGACTAATTTACCAATTAGAGAGATAAGAGTAAAAACAGTATCTAAATACTAAGCACTATTTGTTAATGACTATTTTTCATCGCTGCTTTTATAAATTCCCGAAACAGTGGATGAGCTCGATTAGGCCTGGATTTGAATTCAGGGTGAAATTGTACTCCTATAAACCAGGGATGATTGGTAAGCTCGACAATCTCAACTAAATTTAAGTCATGATTTACTCCGCTGAATCTTATACCGTTTTTAGATAAATCCTTCTTGAATAAATTATTAAATTCGTATCTATGCCGATGTCTTTCGTGAATCGTTGTTTGATTATATACTTGAAAAGCAAGGGAATCTTTTTCTAATTTACAAGAGTATGTACCCAAGCGCATTGTGCCGCCCTTTACCTCTATTTTCTTTTGTTCCGGCAAAAGATCAATGACAGGAAATGGGGTCTGAGGATCAAATTCGGAGCTATTGGCTCCTTCTAATTTTATTATATTACGGGAAAGCTCTATTATGGCACATTCCATTCCTAAAC
>Ga0116197_1000210_pt1 | contig 11634 bp, 3 predicted proteins | sample ZodSprsou2mmetaG_FD_94480 | JGI IMG/M metagenome (GOLD analysis project Ga0116197, IMG submission 94480) | Hot spring sediment microbial communities from Zodletone spring, Oklahoma to study Microbial Dark Matter (Phase II) - Zodletone Spring... ...
GACGCGACATGTGCCTCTCGGCCTGCTTCGTCCTCCCGATCGGCGATTCCCTCGACGCGATCTTCGAGGCCGTCAAGAACGCCGCCCTCGTTCACAAGGAAGGGGGCGGCACGGGCTTCGATTTCAGCCGCCTGCGGCCCAAGGGCAGCTTCGTCCGCAAGACCCAGGGCGTGGCCTCGGGCCCCGTCTCCTTCCTCAAGGTCATCGACGCCGCGACCGAGGCTGTCAAACAGGGCGGCACCCGCCGCGGGGCCAACATGGGCATCCTCCGCGTCGATCACCCCGACATCGAGGAGTTCGTCCGGATGAAACTCGACGGCGGCTCCGTCTCGAACTTCAACATCTCCGTAGCCGTCACCGACGCCTTCATGGCCGCGCTCGAGGCCGGCGGCGCGTACGACCTCCTCGACCCGCGCTCCGTCGTCGACGACCCGGACCGGAAGGACGGCCCCCGCCGGGGCAAGCCCCCCCGAGCCGCCGGCTCGGCCGCCGGGCCCGCCGCCGGCCGCAAGGACGCCCGCGAGATCTTCCAGCTCATCGTCGAGTCGGCCTGGGCCGTCGGCGATCCCGGCCTCGTCTTCATCGACCGGATCAACGCCGGCAACGCCACCCCCGGCCTCGGGCCCATCCGGGCGACCAACCCCTGCGGCGAGCAGCCTCTCCATGACTACGAGTCCTGCAACCTCGGCTCCGTCAACCTGGCCAACTTCTTCGACAAGCGCGCCAAGGACGGCTTCGATTGGGCCCGCTTCGCCTCCGTCATCCGCCTCGGCGTCCGCTTCCTCGACGACGTCATCGACGTCAACCGCTACCCGCTGCCGCGGATCGAGAAGGCCACCCTGGCCACCCGGCGCGTCGGCCTGGGGATCATGGGCTGGGCCGACCTGCTCCTGCTCCTGAAGGTCCGCTACGACTCCGCCAAGGCCCTGGCCCTGGCCGACAAGATCGCCGGCTTCCTCCGGGCCGAGGCCGCGGCCGCCTCGCGCGACCTGGCCGCCGAGCGGGGCTCGTTCCCGGCCATCGACCGATCGGTCCACAAGGGCGGCCCGATGCGCAACGCCACCGTCTTCACCATCGCCCCGACCGGGACCATCTCCCGCATCGCCGGCTGCTCCTCCTCGATCGAGCCGGTCTTCGCCTTCGAGATCGTGTCCAAGATCATCGATTCCGAGCTCAGGGACGTCCACCCCATCTACGCCGAGTGGCGGGAGAGGAACCCGGGCAAGCCGCTGCCCGCGTACTTCCGGACCGCCCACGACATCGCGCCCGAATGGCACATCAAGACCCAGGCGGCCTTCCAGAAGCACGTCGACAATTCCGTCTCCAAGACCGTCAATTTCCCCCACGAGGCCTCGGTCGACGACGTCGAGAAGGCCTATCGCCTGGCCTGGGAGCTGGGCGTGAAGGGCATCACCATCTACCGCGACGGCTGCCGCGAGAGCCAGGTCCTCTACAAGAACGGCTCGACGGTCCTCCATCCGAAGGAACGGCCCGACTCCCTGCCCTCCGTCACGGACAAGATCAAGACCGGCTTCGGCAATCTCTACGTCACCATCTCGTTCCAGGGGCGGAAGCCGTTCGAAGTCTTCGCCTCGATCGGCAAGAGCGGCTACTCGACCATGGCCGACGCCGAGGCCCTGGGCCGCCTCATCTCGACCGCCCTGCGCAGCGGCGTCGAGGCCGATGAGGTCATCGCCCAGCTCAAAGGCATCGGCGGCTCGGAGCCCGTCTTCACCGAGGGCGGCCTCATCCAGTCCATCCCCGACGCCATCGCCAAGGTCCTCGAGAAGCACTTCGGCGAGGTCAAGACGTCGGCCAAGGACTTCTACACGGTCCGCTGCAAGATCTGCGGCGCGCTCCTCCCGGACGAGAAGTGCCCGGTCTGCGGCAACTGCGGCTGGAGCCGGTGCGCCTGAGAGGCGCCCCATGAGCGGCAACGGGCGCCGGGGGCCATTGATTCCCGAGTCGTTCTTTGGTACTATTATCAATAGCCTGAAGGGTAAAGGAGTCATGATGAAAAAGGCAGCGCTGACCCTAGTCCTGTTCGGTTTTCTCGCCGGCGTGTCGTTCGCGCAGGGCTATCACAACGTTGGGCTCGGGCTCATGCTGGGCGAGCCGACCGGCATCTCCTTCAAGCTGTGGAAGAGGCAGACCGTCGCCTTCGACGCCGGGGCGGCCTGGTCCTTCGTCAGCGAGAAGAGCTTCCAGATCCACGGCGATTTCCTGCTGCACAATTTCGGGCTCTTTCAGGTCGAGACCGGCCGCATGGCCCTCTACTATGGCCTGGGCGCCAGGATGAAGTTCGCCGACCGGCTGACCATGAGCCTGCGCATCCCCATCGGTCTCTCCTACGAGTTCCAGAGGACGCCCGTCGAGCTGTTCATCGAGGTCGTGCCCATGGTCGACCTCATCCCGGCGACCGAGGTCCAAATGGCCGGCGCCCTCGGGTTCAGGTACTATTTCTAAGGCCTGTGAAGGCCTGCGCTCCGCCCGGCGCGCGCGGGCGTTCTTCTTTCCGATGACCGCCGCACATCCCGACGTTCGCTGGAACCGCGACCGTAAGGGGAGGCTCGCGAGAGCGCGGGCGGCGGCGCGTGCCCGTGCCCGGGGCCGATCCCTTCCCGTCATCCTGCTCATATTCACTTCAGCCCTTATTCTTATGGGCACGTCCGGAGCATGCCGGCCGTCGGCCGGCGACCCGGACGCGGCAACGGCCTCTCCTTCGGCCTCGGGCGATCCGGGGCCTCTCTCCGGGGGAGAGGCGCTGGCCGGGCCGCGCGCCGTCCTTGTTTCGCCCGAGAGGCCGAGGCCGGGACGGCCGCTCCGGGTCCTGGCGGCGTTCGCTTCGGACGCGGCCCGGGTCCGCCTCTCTCTCCGCGGCCCCTCCGGACGGCTCGATCCGTCCGCGACCAAGAGGGGAGGGGGGCCGCCGTTCTGGCTCGCGGCCGAGTTCGCCGCCGCCCCGGCGGGCGGTCTCTCCGTCCTGATCGAGGAGGGCAGGAACGCGGTCGAGCTCGCGGGCCCCTTCGGCCCGGACGTCACGGCCGGCTGGACCTGGGCCGCGGAGAGCTTCTACGCGGCTTGGATCGAGGCCCTGTTCGCCGTGGCCGACGAGCGCTCGTCGTGGTCCGCTCTCCACGAGGTCACCCGCGACCGCTCCCTCAACCTTCTCCACGATCACCTCGGCCTCGGCGAGGACGAGCCGTCGGGACCGAACGCCCTGGAAATGACGCCCGACTGCGCCGACAACCCGTACTTCCTGCGGGCCTACTTCGCCTGGAAGCTGGGCCTGCCCTTCGGCTTCCGGGAGACGAGCTGGGGCACTCTCGAGTCGCCGCCCGTCGCCGGACGCCTGATCCTGGCCGACCAGCGGCGGCCGGCCGCGGCTTCGGGATCGCGCGCCGTATCAGCGGCGGGCCCCGGCGCCCCTCGGGCGGCCTCCGGCGCATCGGTCGAGGCCATGCGCCGTTTCCTCGGCACGATCAAGAACGTCGTCCACGCCGGCAACGGCCGGACCGCGCTGCGGGCCGAGGGGACGGACTACTACCCCCTGGCCCTGACCCGCCGGGCCCTCGAGCCCGGCACGGTCTTCGCCGACCCCTACGGCCACACTTACACCATCGTCCGCTGGGTCGCGCAGACCCGCAAGAGCCCGGGGCTCCTCCTCGGCGCCGACGCCCAGCCCGACGGGACCATCGGCGTCAAGCGGTTCTGGAAGGGGAATTTCCTGTTCGCGACCGAGGGCGTCGTCGGCGAGCCCGGCTTCAAGGCCTTCCGGCCCATCGTCCTCGACGCGGCCGGCCGGCCCAGGCCTCTGACGAACCGGGAGATCGCCGAGAGCGCCGACTACGGCGATCTCTCGCTCGAGCAGGAGGGGATGGCCGGGGACGCCTTCTACGCCCGGATGGAACGGCTCATCAACCCCGACCCCCTCGACGCCGAGGCGGCGCTCGAGGAGCTCACCCGCGCCCTTCACGAGCAGCTCCTGGTCCGGGTCGGCTCGGTCCGGAACGGCGAGGACTACATGAGGGCCCACCCCGGGACGGTCATCCCGATGCCCTCGGGCCGGGCCGTCTTCCAGACCCTGGGCCTGTGGGAGGATTATTCAACACCCAACCGGGACCTGCGCCTGCTCATCGCCATCGACACGGTCCTCGAGTTCCCCGACAAGGTGGCCCGCAACCCCGGCGCCTACGACCTGGGCCGCTGGAAGACGCCGGAGGAGGCCCGGCGCGGGCTGGCCGCCCTCAGCGCGAAGCGGGCCGCCGAGCTCTCGATCACCTACATCGCCTCGGACGGTTCGGCCCGGGTCCTGACGCTCGAGGACATCTTCCGCCGGCAGGAGGCCTTCGAGATGGCCTACAACCCCAACGACAGCGTCGAGATCCGCTGGGGCGCGCCCGAGGGCAGCGCCGAACGGGCCACGGCCCGCCGCCGCGCCCCGGCCTCCCAACTCGCCAAAATGGAAGCCCTCCGTCCCTTTTTCAAGAGGTAGCTTGGCTTTGCCATCTTGCTCAAAAAAAACAGCTTGTGAAAATCTTTAAGCTTGCTCCAAGCCTTAGAAGCCCCTTTTTGGCCCGAAAACCGCCCTTTTAAAGCCACCACTCCTACTGCCAGTCAGCTCTTCTCCTTCCCCCCACAGATGCCCGCTCATGACGAAGCGCGACCAAACGGTCAAGCAAGCGGCCAAAAGCAGCTCGGCCGGGGGAAATCGAGCCCGGATCTCGCGAGCCGGCTGTGCATACGTTCCATCCTCCCTCTCTTCCCCCCTCCCTCCGACCCCCTCCGGAGGGACATCCAACACCGGATCGGACGCTCCTACGAGTAGGGGACACATAGGGGATGTCCCCCCGTTCTGATCCCGCCGGAATTCGTTGACTTGGCCGCCTCCCTGTGATAATCCTTAGTCCTCGCCCCGCGCCGCACCCAAGTTAGGCGTCCGGGCGGTCCCGCATGATGGAAGAAACCTCGGCCATCCGTCGTCCAAATGGCGACGTGCCGATTCCGTTCGTCCAAAAATCCTCAGGAGGGATATCCATGTCCACCCGTCCGTCCCGTTTCTTCACGATCCTCCTGGCCCTGGGCTTCGTCCTGGGCGCCGGGGGCGCGGTCCTGGCCCAAGCGCAGGTCACGGCCGATGATCTCGACCTAATGACCTGGCGCTGGGTCGGTCCGGTCAATTTCTCCGGCCGGATCGCCGAATTCGCGGTGCCCCCGGGGCAAACCACGACCTATTACGTCCTCACCGCTAGCGGCGGGCTGTGGAAGACGGAGGACGCGGGCACCCACTTCGAGCCCATCTTCGACCAGTACGGCAACCTCAGCATGGGCTCCCTCGGCATCGCCCCGTCCGATCCCAAGATCCTGTACCTGGGGACCGGCGAGCCGATGCATGCCCGCTCATCGTCCCGCGGCAACGGCGTCTGGAAATCGACCGACGCCGGCAAGACCTGGACCAACGTCGGGCTGAAGGACAGCTACTTCATCAACAAGGTCCAGGTCCACCCCGAGAACCCGGACGTCGTCTATGTCGCGGCCGAGGGCAAGCTCTACGACAACGCCATGGACTGCGAGCGCGGCTTCTACAAGACCTCCGACGGCGGCAAGACCTGGGAGCGCCTCTGGCCCCTCAACGACCGGGGCGTCGGCGACTTCGTCGTCGACCCTCGCGACTTCGACGTCGTCATCGCCCACGCCTACAAGACCTACCGCCGGACCTGGACCTTTATCGACCGCCAGCCCGGCAACCACCTCTATAAGACCGTCGACGGCGGCAAGACCTGGAAGAAGCTCGAGCAAGGCCTCCCCAACGCCGCCGACCAGGGCCGGGCCGGCCTAGCCATGTTCCTCAAGAACCCGGACATCGTCTACGCCCGCATCGACGAGCAGGTCAACCTCGGCCTGGCCGAGCGCGACGGCGCGGCCAACTTCCGGGACCCCGGCGCCTTCGGCGGCTTCGGCGGCCGCGGCGGCGCCCTCTTCGCCGAGGGGGCCACGTTCGACACGTTCAAGGCCCACAAGATCAACAGCCAGCTGGCCAAGCAGGCCCCCCAGTTCACGCCGATCGTGGCCGCCGACCAGGCCGAGCTGGTCAAGAAGCTCAACGAGCACATCGGCGACAAGGACTTCCTGTCCAAGTCCGGCGTCGACCTGGCCGCCTTCAACGCCGCGGCCCGCAGGGTCTACGCCAAGAACAAGGACCTCCTGGCCGCGATCGACGAGATCGAGGCGGTTCACAAGCGCCCCGAGCCCAAGGCCGACTCAAGCGAGGCCAAGGGCCGCGCCCAGATCACCAACCGTCACGTCCTCGAAATGCTCTACGGCGGCGTCCTCGGCAACCAGCAGCCGGTCAAGCGCGACGGCGTCATCTACAGGTCCGACGACCTCGGCGAGAGCTGGACGCGGATGACCGAGTACGCCCACACCGGCGGCAGCTTCATGGTCAACCAGACCGAGGCCGGCTACTACGCCCGCATCTACGTCGATCCCGCCGACGACAAGACCATTTACTGTCCCGACACCTACGCCACGGTCTCGACCGACGCCGGCAAGACCCTCAAGCGGGCCAACTGGGACTCGGGCAATTTCTCGCTCCACGTCGACCACCGCGCCCTCTGGGTCGACCCCGCCAACGGCCAGCACATCATGAGCGCTAACGACGGCGGGGCGGGGGAGAGCTGGGACGGCGGCAAGCACTGGGACCAGAAGGCGACCGTCAGCGCCCAGCAGTTCTACGACATCGCCTGCGACAACGAGCAGCCCTACAACGTCATGGGCGGGACCCAGGACAACGGCGCCTGGATCGGCCCCTCCGAGACGCGGAACCGCTGGGGCGTCTTCGCCTCCGACTGGCGCTACCTGCCCACCGGAGACGGCTTCTACGTCGTCCGCAACTGGTGGAATCCCGAGTGGATCTATTACGAGAGCCAGTTCGGCAATTCCAGCCGCCAGAACCTCAACAACGGCGAGACCCAGCGGCTGGCCGTGCGGACCACCCCCGAGGAGCTGGCCAAGGGCATCCCCCAGCAGCGCTACCAGTGGAACGCCCCCATCGTCCTGTCGCCCCACAACCCGGGCATCGTCTACATCTGCTCCCAGTTCGTCCACCGCTCGCTCAGCCGGGGCGACGAGGGCACGTTCGTCGCCATCAGCCCCGACCTCACCCGGGCCGACGCCCAGCGCATCGAGGAGTCGAAGAAGACCAACCTCCAGTACGCGACGATCTACTCGTTCGCCGAGTCGCCCAAGAAGCCCGGCCTCTTCTGGGCCGGCACCGATGACGGCAACGTCCAGGTGTCGACCAACGGCGGGGTCACCTGGACCAACATCACGGCCAATTTCTACGACATGAAGACCGGCAAGGCCAAACCCGGCGTCAAAGGCGCCCTCATCCCGTTCGACTACTGGGTGAAAAGGGTCGTCCCCTCGGCCCACGACGAGAACACCTGCTACGTGGGCTTCAGCGCTTACCGGACCCACAACCAGGACAATACCTATCTCTTCGTCACCCGCGACCTGGGCAAGACCTGGGAGGACATCTCGGGCGGGCTCATGAACCCGCTCTTCGACGTCGAGGAGGACCCCGACAATCCCGACGTCCTCTACATCTCCGGCGACGCCGGCATCCACGTCACGATCGACAGGGGCAAGACCTGGACCGAGTTCTCGAAATCGGCCCCGGACGTCATCGTCCGCGACATGGCCATCCAGAAGCGCGACCGCGACATGGTCATCGGCACCTACGGGCGCGGCATCTACATCGCCGACATCGCCCCGCTCAAGGAGATGACGGCCGACAACCTGGCCAAGGACGCCTATCTCTTCGAGCCCGATGAGGTCGTTCGCTGGAACCGCTACATCCAGGGCGGCGAGCAGTATGGCGAGTTCGCCAAGGTCGACAACCCGGCTATCGGGGCGACGATCTACTACTACATCAAGGGCGAGCCCAAGTCGGTCAAGATCGTCATCAAGGACCTCGCGGGCGACGTCGTCCAGGAGCTGACCGGCAACGCCAAGAAGGGGCTGCAGAAAGCGTCGTGGAACCTGACCCGGCGCATGGATCCGTCTCAACAGCCCGCCGGCGGGCCGCCCGGCGGCTTTCGCCGCGGCCGGATGAACCTCGTGGACGACGGTGTCTACAAGGTGACCCTGACAGTCGACGACAAGGAAATCGCCACGAAGACGATTAAGATCAGCCCCGACCCGCTGTTCAAGTAAAAGGACGGGCCCTCCCGGCGGCCGCCGCCGGGAGGGCCTTTTTCTGTTGCTTGGCTTCAGCATCCTCCTCTTATTAAACAAATTACCCCATATGTTCAGCTTGGCTTAGAGCTTAGAGGCTATCTTTTCAGAGGAAAAGACGGCCTCTAAGCCTCTCTCTTCGGCGCGCCCCAGGTTGAGCGCCCAGCTTCCGGGTTCCACGGCGGCGGCCGCCGAGAAAGGGGAGCGTGGCCTTAGGGGAGCAGACCAACAGGATCTCGGGTGCTCAACGTTAGGGGACACCTACCCGAGGTGCATGTCCTCGACGATTCAATTCCCCCAGGCTAAGCGCCCAGCTTCCGGGGCCCATGGCGACGGTGGGTCAGGAGGCTCCAGCCATTACCCAGTAAGAGCGAGGGTCCCCCCTCGGGGCCAGTCCCTCGCTCAATACCTTCCTTAACTCAATTACCCGACAGCATCGGGTCGGCCCGGACGACGACCGTCTCGGTGTAGGTCTTGCCGCCGACCGTCAGCGTGACCGTGTACGTGCCGGGCTCGGCCATCCGGCCGCCCATGCCGCCGCGCATGCCGCCGAAGAAGAAGCCCCGCCCCGGCCGGATGATCTCGAAGACCCGGCGCTGGACGTCCATGACTTTGCGGTAGTTCGTCGCCCACTTATCCAGGTCGGCCAGCGCCTCTTTGAGGCCGGCCTTCTGCTCGTCGGTGAGGGTGGCCGGCAGCGCGGCCGGGTCGGTCTGCCGCTTGATGTTGCTGACCATGGTCTTGATCGTGGCCTCGGGCGGATCGAAGCGGAAGTCCCAGGCGACGCGGTTGATGCCCGCCTCGGCCTCGTCGAGGATGTAGGTCGTCTTGATCGAAGGCGTCACCGGATTGGCGACCTCGAGGGTGGCCAACTCCGCGGGCTTGGCCTTGAGATAGAAATTGACGAGGGCCCCGTCCGGGGGATTCTCGCCCTTGAAGAACAGGTCGCCCCGGCCATAGCCTCCTCGCCTGATCGAGAGCCAATTCGTGCCGGGCCGCCCGGGGGCGAAGAGGGCGGCGTCTTTCGCCAGGACGCTGTCGGACGCCTGGCGCAGGGCCGTGATGTCGTCGAGGATCCAGATGCCCCGCCCGTGGGTCCCGGCGATGAGATCGTGGTCGCGCGGATGGATGAGCAGGTCGTGGAAGGCGACCGTCGGCGTGTTCAACTTCAGACAGGACCAGTTCGCGCCCGCGTCCCGGCTCCAGAACACGCCGAACTCCGTACCCAGGAAGAGCAGGTTCCTGGCCACCGGGTCCTCGCGGATGACGTAGACCGACTGGCCGTCGGGGATGCCGGCCGCGATGGACGTCCAGGTCTTGCCGAAGTCCGTGGTCTTGAAGACGTAGGGGTGGAAATCGTCGGAGCGGTGGCCGTCGAAGGTCACGTAGCAGGTCCCGTCGTCGAACCGCGAGGCCTCGACGCGGCTGCACCAGATCCCGGGCGGGACGCCCTTGATGTTCGGCCGGACGTTGGCCCAGCTGACGCCCCCGTTGCGGGTCACCTGGACGTTGCCGTCGTCCGTGCCGACCCAGATCAGGCCGGGGACCCGGGGCGATTCCGAGACGGTGATGATGGTGCAGTGGGTCTCGGCCCCGGTGACATCGGAGGTGATGCCGCCGGTGGGCTTGTCGGTGCCGCCGTCGCGGGCCCCGAGCTTGGTCTTGTCGTTGGTCGTCAGGTCGGGGCTGATGATCATCCAGTGCTCGCCCCGGTCGACCGACTTGAAGAGGTGATTGCCGCCGAAGTAGACGGTCTCGGGGTTGTGCGGCGAGAGGATGATGGGCGTGCTCCAGTTGAAGCGGAACGGGCCGCGCTCCTGCTGCCGCCTGGCCCGCATGGCCTCCTCCGGCGATTGCTGCCCGGGCTTGGCCCCGGGCTTCGCCGCCGGGGCCGGCTTGACATAGTCCTTGTAGTTGACGATGTTCATCGAGGTCGGGCGGATCTGCTTGGATTCGCGCGTCTCGACATTGGCCCGCTGGATGGCGCCGCCCTGGCTTTCATAGTAGACGGTCCGCCAATCCCGGGGGTCGTTCTGGGTGTGGAAGCCGTCGCCGCCCCCGATGTTGTACCAGAAATCGGTCAGGATCATCCCCTCGCGGTGCATGGACGGGCCGCCCCAGGTCCCGTTGTCCTGGAGGCCGCCGTAGACGTAATAGGGGTCGCGCATGTCGGCGCTCACGGCGTAGAACTGGGCCGCCGTGAAGTTGTCGTAGAAGACCCAGGTCTGGCCGTGGTCGTAGGTCAGGGAGGCCCCGCCGTCCTGGCCGACGTAGAAGCGGTTCTTGTCCTTCGGATCGAGCCACATGGCGTGGAAATCGGGGTGGAGGCCGCCGACCTGGCTCCAGGTCTTGCCCCCGTCGTCGGAGAAGTTCATGCTCGTCGACAGCCAGTAGATCCACTTGTCCTCGAGGGGGTTGACGTAGATGTGGCTGTAGTAGAACGGCCGGTTATTCTGGCGGCTCATGTACGTCCAGGACGCGCCGCCGTCCTCGGAGCGGTAGATGCCCGTGCCGAGCTTGGTCATGTCCTCGTACTCGGGGTTGGGCTTCTGTTCGTTGCCCTCGCGGATCGTCTGCTGGGGCTGGTAGCCGTGCTCGACGATGGCCATGAGGATGTCGGGATTGGAGCGGGAGATCGCCAGGCCGATGCGGCCGAGCTCGCCCGGGGGCAGGCCGTTCATGAGCTTGGTCCAGGACGCGCCGCCGTCGGTCGTCTTGAAGATGCCGCCGTTCGGCCCGCCCGAGTCGAAGCGCCAGGGGCGGCGGATCCGCTGCCAGAAGGCGACGTAGAGCGTCTGGGGGTCGTTCGGGTGCATGACCAGGTCGATGGCCCCGGTCTTGCCGTCGTTGGGCAGGCCGCCGGAGAGCTTGAGCCAGGTCTTGCCGCCGTCGGTCGACTTGAACAGGCCGCGGTCCCCGGTATAGCCCCAGGGATGGCCGGAGGCGGCGACGTAGACGATGCCTGGATCGGTCGGGTGGGTCAGGACGCGGGCTATCGTCTGGGTCGTTTCGAGGCCCACGCGGGTGAAGGTCTTGCCGCCGTCGGTCGACTTGTAGATGCCGTCGCCCCAGGCGACGCTGTTGCGGACGCACTCCTCGCCGGTCCCGACCCAGATGATGTTGGGGTCCTTCTGGAAGAAGGAGACGTCGCCGATGGAGGCCGAGCCGTAGTCGTCGAAGATGGGCTCCCAGGTCGTGCCGGCGTTCACCGACTTGAAGACGCCGCCCGAGGCGGTGCCCACGAGGACCTGGCTGAAATCCTCGTCCAGGGCCTCGAAATCTGAGATGCGGCCGACCATGTTGGCCGGGCCGATCGAGCGCCAGCGCAGGTGCTTGGTCAGGGCCGTGGCGTCGGGGCCGCCGGCTTGCTGGGCGGCCTGGGGGGCCTGAGGGGCC
>Ga0116197_1000215_pt1 | contig 11504 bp, 9 predicted proteins | sample ZodSprsou2mmetaG_FD_94480 | JGI IMG/M metagenome (GOLD analysis project Ga0116197, IMG submission 94480) | Hot spring sediment microbial communities from Zodletone spring, Oklahoma to study Microbial Dark Matter (Phase II) - Zodletone Spring... ...
TCTTTCTTATGACCACCGAATAATAGATGGAGCAGATGCAGCAAAATTCTTAGATAAATTAGCCAGATTAATTGAAAATCCAGCGCTAAAATAGAAGGAGGTGAAAGAAAAAAGTTTATAGACCTATAGCTTTAAGATAAAAAAAGATATTTAAAAATTTATGCTAGAAATTTAAGGAGAAGAAAATGGAAAAAAAGAAAGTCGAAATACTTCACTATCTTATGAAGTATTGGATAGGGGGAAGAAATTAGAATGAACAAAGGCATAGATAACGATTTCAGAATCGCAGCCGATATTGGAGGGACATTTACGGATGTAGTTTTTATGAGTCGAAACGGAGTCACTTATACTAGAAAGCTACTTTCTACTCCAGATAATTATACACGAGCAATTACGGATGCCATTCAAGAAGTTTTTCGGGACATTGGTCTCAGCAAAACGGATATTTCTCAAATCCTTCACGGTTGTACTATAGCTACGAACGCTGTTCTTGAACATACAGGAGCCCGCACGGGGCTTATCACTACTAAAGGATTTCTGGATATTCTTGAGATTCGACGCTTTCGCATGCCGGAGATATATAATATCAGGTGGAATAAACCCCTTCCGCTGTCACCCAGGGAATGGAGATTAGAGGTTAACGAACGAATGGATTATGCTGGTAGAATAATTCGTCCCTTGGACCTTAAAGAGACGGAGGAGATAATTGATCAATTGGTGGCCAAAGGAATAGAATCTTTAGCCGTCTGTTTACTCCATTCTTATGCCAATCCCATCCATGAACAAAAAATAAAAGAGATTGTCCAGAAAAAGTATCCAAATTTGACTGTTAGTATTTCCTCCGAACTTATCCCTGTAATTAAGGAGTACGAAAGAACGAGTGAGACGGTGGTAAACGCCTATGTAAAACCCGCGGTAGTTAAATATATGCAGAATTTAGAGGGTACGCTTCAAAACATTAAGGGCAAAGGTTCACTCCTTATTATGCAATCTGGTGGTGGTTTGATGTCGGTAAAAGCGGCTATGGAAAAACCTGTATACATCATCGAAAGTGGACCCGCTGCGGGTGTAGTGGGAAGCGCTTATCTCGCTAAATCTTTAAAAATTCCAAATATTCTTACTTTGGACATGGGAGGAACCACAACAAAAGGTTCCATCATTGAAAACAACGAAATAAGTTTAGCCCCCTATTATGAAGTAGGCGCGGGAATCTCTGTAGCAAGTAGACTTCAATCAGGCGGGGGCTACAGTATTCGGGTTCCATCTATTGATATTGCAGAGATTGGTGCAGGTGGAGGAAGCAAGCTTTGGTTGGATAAAGGAATGGTTCTTCATGTTGGTCCCACGAGTGTGGGAGCCAAGCCAGGCCCTGCTTGTTATGATTTAGGAGGAACTAAACCTAGTCTAACTGACGCAAATTTAATTCTCGGCTACCTGAATCCTAAAGAAATAGGGGGAGGTCGAATTAAGTTAAACAAAGAGAATAGTTTTAAGACCGTTAGAGAGCAAATTGCCAAACCTATGAAAATCAGTACAGAAGAAGCAGCTTATGGAGCGCACATGATCGCCAACTCAAATATGATTCGGGCGATCAGTGCTGTTTCTACAGTTCGAGGTCGAGATCCACGAGACTTTGTGCTATTCGCTTTTGGAGGTGCTGGGCCAATGCATGCTGTTAAGTTGGCTAAAGAAATGGAGATTAAAAGAGTAGTTATTCCTCCCTTCCCAGGTCTATTCAGCGCCTTTGGACTCCTTTTCGCTACCATAGAGTATAATTTTGTTGAAACTCTGTACCAACGTTTGGATGAGTCCCAGGTGGAACCTGTAAACAAGGTTTGGAATGAAATGAAGAGGAAGGCTTTGATTGAGGTAAAAGCAGGGGATTATGGAGACCTCGAGGTTGATTTCAAGAAGATCATGGAGATGAGATATGTAGGACAATCCTCTGAACTCATGATTCCTGTCCCATGGGAGAACCTCAAACCAGAACATATCCCCCTCTTGAGAGAAGCCTTCAGCGAGGAACATTTTAGAACCTATGGTCACAAACGGGCAGATGAGCCGGTGGAGTTGGTAAATGCTAGACTTATGGCGAAACTTTCCAATATAAACATTTCTCCTGAGCAGATCAAAACTGAACAAAAGATTAAGGCAACCAAAAAAAAGGAGAAGAGAAAAGCATACTTTGGGAAAGAATTTGGTTGGACGGATACGACCATTTTAGGGATAGATGACTTATTGGAAAATGCCATAAAAGGCCCGGCGATTGTCGAGCTCAATGATTCTACTTGCGTGGTTCCCCCGTATGCTAAGGTTTCACAGGGTCCATGGGGGTCTATTATTATTGATATCGAAAGTACAGGAGGTGAAGAGTAGTCATGACAATGGAAAAGAATAGAAATATAGATCCAATAACTTTTGTGCTGATTAAAAATTCCATAAGCTCTATTATTGATCAGATGGCCTTGGCCATGAATCGTACTTCTTACTCACCATTAGTAAGGGATCTTTTTGACTTTGCCACAGGGCTTTGCAATGCTGAAGGCGATATCATAGGGGAAGGATTGGTCAATCCTGTTCATACTGGGGTGTTTCCCAGTTTCATTAAGGATTTAAAAAAAGTATGGAAAGACCAGATCTATCCAGGTGACGTTTTTATGTGTAATGATCCATATGAAGGAGCTTCTCATATCCCCGATGTGTATACAGTAAGACCTGTGTTTTGTGACGGAGAATTGGCAGCATTCAGTGGAGCCATTGCCCACCAGCTCGACTTTGGGGGAAAGACACCCGGAAGCAACGCTTGTGATAACATAGAAATCTTCCAAGAGGGCTTACGCATCCCTCCCACTAAATATTATGATCGAGGAGAAAGGAACCATACACTCTACCGGCTTATTGAAAAGAATGTGCGGATTCCGCATAAGGTTCTTGGTGATCTAGAGTCCCAAGTGACAGCCACCGCCATGGGGGAAAAGGCTTTCATTGCCTTGGTGAAAAAATATGGGGATTGGCCGATAGTAAAGTCCTACCTCGATGAACTTTTAGACTATAGTGAGCGCCTCACCCGTGCGGCTATTCGAGAATTACCTGATGGGGAATATGAATTTGAAGACTATATGGACAATGATGGTTTCACTTCTAATCCAGTCAGAATTTATCTCAAAATAACTATCAAAGATAACCAGATCACCTTTGACTTTACGGGGAGTTCACCCCAGGTGAAAGGCTCTATAAACCTCCCTTTTTCATCCACTGTAGCCATAGTAAACACATCGCTCCGTTTATTCTTAGATCCTTCTGTTCCTTCTAATAGTGGGGTTTGGCGCCCAGTTACCCTTATAGTCCCGCCAAGTACGATTACCCATGCAAGCTTTCCCGCTGGAGTTGCTGGTAGAGGAGCTACATTGGGGCGTCTCTGGGATGTTTGTACAGGGTGTTTGGGTAAGATAGCCCCAGATAAGGTACCAGCCTGTACATCGAATGTAGATTTTGGAATTTGTTTGGGAGGGAATAATCGTGATGGGGAACCCTTTGTATTTACCGATTTCCTTGCTGGCTCTTGGGGGGGACGACCTTTTGCTGACGGAATTGATGGTCATCCTCCTTTATGGCTCAACTATTCTAACATTCCCTGTGAGGTGATAGAAAAAGAATACCCTCTAAGAATTGAACAATATGCTTATTTACCTGATACGGGAGGAGCGGGAAAATTTCGGGGTGGATTAGGAATAATTAAAGAGTATTGTTTAGAGAATGATGTAGTAGTTCAGTGGCGTCACGATCGCGCTCTCTTCCCTCCATGGGGATCAAATGGAGGAAAAGCTGGCGCTTTAGCCAAAGGCTACCATATTACAGACGGGCGAAAGCGGATTTTAAAAAAGGAGTCTTTTTCCTGCAAAAAAGGTGATAAGCTTCAAGCTATATTACCGGGCGCTGGGGGTTGGGGCGACCCATATAAACGAGATCTAGAAAAAGTTCTACGGGATGTACGGGATAGAAAAATTAGTTTAGAAATGGCAAAAAAAAGCTATGGAGTAGTAATTAATAAAAAAACTCTAGAGGTCGAGATAGAAGCTACTGAAAAATTGCAGGCTAAATCTGGAATAAAGTAAAAAAGTTAGCGACTTTTGCATAGAACTTCTCGAACACTTTTATTGTCTGCTCCAGATAACGAGAGTTGATGTTCTCGAAGAAGCAGCTCTTTTATATACCACTAATCTTTGAGAGACATTTTCAGAAGCCGTTAACAACCTGAAATCAAGGGGGTGATAGAAGCATAAAGTAAAAGTGAGTTAGTATATTGTTTTAAAAATCAAATTAATAAAAGGAGAAAAAAATGAAAAAAAGATTATTTTTTTTGATCATCACAGTAATGATGGTGTGCACTACAGCGGTAGTTTGTTCTACTGCTACGGAACTACCAACTCTTAACTGGGTATTGCAAACCGTGGAGACTAGTCTTACAGATCCACGCGTTGAAGAATGCGTTAAATTTGCTGACAGAGTTGCTCAGCGAACCGACGGTAAATTTAAGATTAGGGTGGTTTTAGCTAAAGAACTTGGAATTGACCGAGGTGAGTTTCCCCAAGCTGTGGGTAGTGGTACCATTGAAATGGCCTGGCTAAATACCTCCGTTACTGGAGGAATATCTTCATTGTCGTATACAGGTCTATTCAACTTACCCTACCTTACTGTTGACCAAGATACTTGCTTAACGGCAGCGGAAGCAATAAATGATATGGTTTTTGAAGACATGAAGGCGCTGGGTTATCAACCGCTTCCTCCGAATAGCTTCTTTGTCTTCACCCCCCAGGACCTATTAAGCAAGAATCCTATACCGAACTTGGCTGATTTAAATGATATCAAGGTAAGGGTATGGCGAGATCTGGATGCTAAACTCATCCAGAGTTTAGGCGGCTCACCTGTTTATATGCCGGTTACTGAGGTATATATTGCCATGCAAAGAGGAGTGGTAGATGCTGTGAATACTGGGCCAAATGGAATGGTAATGGCATCGTTATGGGAAGTTGGTAAGTATTATTACGCGGTTGGACTTGAGCCCTCAGGCAGTTGGATTGTTGCCAATAATAAAAAATGGAACGATTTGCCCCCCGAATATAAGAAAATAATAGAGGAAGAGAATGTCGCTATGATTAAGGCTATGTATGATAAATATCTAACTTCTACAAGAGAGCAGCAGGATATACTGGTAAAGAATGGTGTTATAATAAATCAGCCTAGCCAGGAAGAAATCAAAGCCTGGAGAGACGCAGGAAAGCCGATTTGGGATGAGTGGGCTCAACAAGATCCTAGGAACCGAAAAGCTCTAGACGCTGCTATTAAAGCTCTTGGCTTTTAAGTATTTAAAAAGAAGGGGAAACCAATGAGGAATTATTTTGATGCGCTTAGCAACTTTCTTTCTCGTGTATCAGCTGTAGCGGGGCAAGCTATCATAGCTATCATGGTATTACTTATCACGGTAGATGTGCTCAGTCGAAATATAATATTGAAATCAATTTTGATCGCCACTGAAGTCTCAGGATATGCACTTGTTGCCCTTGCTTTTCTGGGGTTAGCATACACAGAGAGAACTGGAAGTAATATTAAAATTAGTATATTGACTAAAAGATTTTCACCAAGTGTACAAAAGAAGCTTCAGTTAGTTGTTTCAATTGTAAGTACGATTTTTATGGCTTGGCTTACTTGGATTACATTGGGTCCGGTTATAGATAATTTCAATAATAAAGTGACTTCTATAACGATTCTTCATGTTCCTATGTGGATACTTTATATTAGTATTCCAATAGGATACGCTATGCTTACAGTATTAATGACAAATGAAGTTGTAAATGGTGGATATAAATCTTTAGAAACAGACGACAGCGTGTAAGAGAGAAAAATATATTGTGCGCTACATACAGGATCTGCTATCCTTCATGACACAGATCCTGTATGTAGCGCAAATATAAGGTAAGAAGGGAGGCAATCATTATGGAGCCACTAGCGCTCGCAGGTATTTCTTTTTTAGTATTATTTATTTTGTTGTTTTTAGGTGTAAAAGTTGGCATATCGCTAGCTATGACTGGATGTTTGGGTTTCTTTCTGTACCAAGGTAATCCTGGTCTTGTACCGCTTATTCCTTACAGAACCTTAGATAGTTTTGTCTTAACTTGTGTTCCACTTTTTATCTTAATGGGTGAGATTCTAGTGCTAAGCGGTGCTACAGAAGGGCTTTATAAAGCCTGTTCAAAATTAGTAACCAGGATTCCCGGAGGTTTACTCCACACCAATATTATAACTTGCGCCATATTTGCTGCTATATCGGGCTCAAGTCCGGGTACTGCCGCTACTATCGGTTCAGTGGCAATCCCATCATTAAAAGAACGTCATTATGATATTAAAATAATACTTGGTTCGATAGTCGCTGGCGGTACTCTGGGGATTCTCATACCTCCAAGTATAAACATGATTGTGTATGGCATGCTAGCCGAGGTATCGGTTGGGCGACTTTTTGCTGCCGGGATTATTCCTGGCATTTCACTTGGAGGATTATTTATGCTTTATATTTTATATTCTGCAATCAGGAATAAAAAAATAGCACCAAGGGACTCCCGCTCTTCACAAAAAGAAATAGTTTTTAGCCTTAAGGATTTTATGGGATTATTACCATCAATTGCCTTGATTTTTCTTGTACTGGGTGGAATTTTTGCGGGAATCATGACTCCAACAGAAGCAGCTGCAATAGGATGCACTTTTTCGTTGTTTATAGTTTTAGCGTTACGGAAATTCAGTTGGTCACTTTTGGGAAGAGCTCTTGCAAAAACGCTACAGACTACTTGCATGATATTATTTATTGTCGTTGGATCGAGTATTTTAGCAAGTTTCTTTTCCAGGACTGGGATACCCACAGCTGTAGCTGAGCTAGTTATTAACTCAGGAGTTTCAAAATTGGCCGTGATTTTAAGCATATGTATTGTCTATGTGTTTTTGGGCTGTTTTATAGATCCTACATCGATCATTGTAATGACTGCATCTACTGTGCTACCAATAGTAAAAGAGCTGGGGTTTGACATGGTTTGGTTTGGAGTGATATATGTGTTAACAGCTGAAATTGGCATGATTACACCTCCAATGGGACTGAATCTTTTTGTCGTTCAAGGCATCTCGAAGGAAAATATAGTCAAAGTAATCCAAGGATCAATTCCATTTCTCTTTTTAATGATTATTTTTCTCGGGATATGTATATGGTTCCCTTCCCTCATTCTATGGCTTCCTAACCGTCTATTTGGCATAGGGAGCTAATTGTTTCTTAAGATTTTTCCCGCTGCCATTTCAAACTGGAAAACTTATGTAATTGTCTCTATGGTCGGTTTATTGTTAAAAAAATGGACATTCTTCAGGATACATTTACAGAACGGAGAATGTTGGAAGCATGTATTGTAGTAGTGGTCGTTGATGGTAAAAATATGCTCCTATAATGGGAGCCTTTCATGTTGTTCATAAGCCCAAAAATTATTAATCAAGGTACTAGATGCTATTATCCGAAATATCCTACTGTGGCTATTTAACAACTTTTTATGATCTGCAACAAATTCAAAATAAATTTTAAATGACTTAAATACAAACGAGAAGCTTAAAAGTATAAGGAGGCTGATAAATAAAGCAAACAAATCCTATTAAGAACGACTTACCTTATTTTCATTATCGGAAAAAGTAAAAGGAAATACTCAAAAGGAAGATTATTTTTACTTTGAGGTAGTTGGTGGAATTTTTAAATAGACAAAGATAACGTGGAGGAGAAATATGACAAAACAGACTGTTCCTTATCAATATTTAGACACTCCGGTGTGTCTTTTAGACCTTAACAAGCTCGAGACAAATATAAAATTAATACAACAGGCAGCCAATGAAGCTGGAGTAAAACTGAGGCCTCATACCAAAGTTCACGAGTCTGCATATATAGCTAAGATGCAGCTTGAAGCGGGAGCCAGTGGTATTGAGGTCGGTGCCATAAACCAAGCAGAGCCCATGGCGGAAGCCGGTATATCAGACATCTTTATTGTTCATCCGTTTTTCGGTGAGCATAAATTGGAAACCTTAAAACGGTTACTCAGTAGATGGCCTAAATTCAAATTCACCATCGTCGTGGATATGGTTGAACAGGCGGAGGGTATCTCAAAAGTTGCCCAAGCCATTGGTAAAACCGTTCCCCTGGTGATAAAACTCGATACAGGAGTAGACCGCTATGGGGTTGCACCGGGTGAGCCTACTTTGAATCTAGCTAAAAAATTACAGCAGGTTCCTGGTATCGAGCTTATAGGACTTTATGCTCATGAGTCAGGCGCTAAACCAACTGAAGAAAACATTGCTGAAATGGCTTATGATGTTGCATCTAAAACCTGTGAAATGGCAAGGATGCTGAAAAAAGAAGGCTTTAAAATGGAGCATGTCTCGGTAGGCGCATCATCAACACATTTTTCCACCTGCCGTTATATTAAAGAAGGAAAATTTTCGGAGATAACAGAGCTTCATCCAGGACAGCGTGTCATCGGAGATGTTCGATGTATGATGGGACTTGGCATTACCAAAGAACAATGTGCGCTCACCGTACTGGTCAGCATTATGAGCACAACTCATCCTAATTACGTTGTCATTGATGCTGGATGGAAGACCTTTAGCAGTGAATCCATGATTGAACGACGAGAAACGCCAGGCTTTTTCTGGAATGGGAAACCCACTTACGGCTCTATCCAGAGGCGATCCGACATCAGATTTGCCCGTATAGCCGCCGAGACAGGCTGGATTTACTATATGGAGGGTGCCAAGAAAGATCTGAAAGTTGGTGATCGTTTAGAAATCGTACCTAACAATGTTAGCAGTGTTATCAATACGCATGACAAAATATATGGTGTAAGAAACATTGATGTGGAAGTTGTGATCCCTATTACCGGAAGATGTCTGGGGAGTTAGCTACAATTTACTACTGAAATCGAAATTGTAATTAAAAAGAAACAAAGCTATAGAAATCCGTGATAAAAGAATGTTAATTTATTTATTGTCTCTCGTTAAAATAAGAAGTCTGAATAGAAATAATAGTCGATTTAAAATGAAAATAATCGTAGAAAGTTATGAAAATTATTTAACACTATTAGATGGTAAGGAATGTGTCAAAGGATTGATCTTTTACCCGAATTCTTCGGAACTGTCCGTTGGTTTTTACCAAGAATACTTCTTCGGTTTCGTACCTATCATATCTATCGGTCGACAGAGTTCTACCTTAAGCATTCCTCTATACCGGTGGTAATAGGCCTTGGACTGACAAATTCCTTTTTATTGCTAGGATCATCTGTAGGTGTAAGGCCTTATCTGCCGCTTTAAGGGTAACAGATTATCTAGAAAGCCATCAAGCTCAGTTAAGTCAGGTGCTTTTCTATTCAATGATTATTTCTATCATATTAAAAAAGGAATATATATAAGGAATTTTTAATACATTGAAATCAGAATTTGGGGGTTTTAAATAAATGAAAGAAGAAAAAGATTTACTATTGTACCTAAAAAGTATTTCAAAAAAAATTAGATATGAAACGATAAAACTGGCTTACGAAGCAGAATATGCTCATCCTGGACCTTCATTATCTATAACTGATTTATTAGTAGCTTTATATTATGGTGAATTAAATATTGATCCCAATAAACCTAATTGGGAAGATAGAGATAGATTTGTTCTTTCTAAGGGGCACGGGTGCTTATCTTTATATGCTATTTTAGCGGACTTAGGTTTTTATCCGGCAAAGGAAAATTTAAAATTAAGAAAGTTGAATTCTTTGGTTCAAGGTCATCCCGATATGAGAAAGACACCTGGAATAGATTTTACCGCTGGTTCTTTAGGTAATGGGATTGGAGCAGCGGTAGGTATAGCTATAAGTTTTAAAATTGATAAAAGACAACATAGAGTTTTTACGATTTTAGGAGATGGGGAAATTCAAGAAGGCATTGTCTGGGAAGCTGCATCAATTGCTTCGCATTTAAAGTTGGATAATCTTGTTGCGATCATTGATAATAATAATTTTCAAGCTAGTGGTCCTGTAGAAAAAATAAATAATATTGAACTAATTAAAAATAAATGGGAAGCTTTTGGTTGGATTGTTATTGAGATTAATGGTCATAATTTTACAGAAATATTACCCGCTTTAAAACTAGCAACTTCAATTACATCAAAGCCTACTATTATTATTGCCCACACAATTAAAGGAAAAGGCGTATCTTTTATGGAGAATGATAACTCTTGGCATCAGAGACAATTGACCAAAGAACAATATCAGCTAGCATTGAATGAAATATCTTCTTATGAGGAGGGTGAAAAAATTGGGTAATACAAGAATTGCTTTTGGTGAAGCGGTAAGAGAACTGGCATTAGAAGGAAAGGATATAGTTGCTGTGAATGCGGATACAGAAAAGTCTATCTGCCTTGATTTATTGAAAGAGAAATTTCCTCAAAGAGTTATAAATGTGGGGATAGCAGAACAGAATATGATGATGGTTGCAGCAGGCATAGCTAGTACAGGAAAAATTGTATTTGCTTGTAGTTATGCTATGTTAAATTCAATGAGAGCCCTAGAACAAGTAAGAACATTTATTGCTTATCCCTATCTTAATGTCAAGATAATTTCTGGATTATCGGGTTTATCCGGAGGAATGGAGGGTGTAACTCACCAATCAATAGAGGATATTGCTATAATGCGAAGTATACCCAATATGGTTATTTTAGATCCTGCAGATTATAATGCTACTAAAATAATTGTCAAAAAAGCTTCTGAATATAAGGGTCCTGTTTATATTAGATTAGGGAGGAAGGATAATCCAGATATTTTTGATAAAAATTATCAATTTAAAATTGGAATAGCAAATAAACTTGAAGAAGGGAAAGATGCTTGTATAATTGCCACAGGCTTAATTCTAGATAGAGCAATTAAAGCAGTGAACATTTTGAAAGAAAGAGGATATTCTATTGAACTATTAGAAATGCCCTCAATTAAACCTATAGATAGAGAGGCAATTATTACTGCTGCACGTAAGACGGGTAAGATAATTACTATAGAAGATCATAATATAATTGGAGGATTGGGAGGTGCTGTTGCTGAAGTATTAGTAGAAAATTATCCCATAAAAATGAAAAGGATAGGCCTAAATGATACCTTTGCTGAATCAGCAAAATATCCAGATCTCTTGGATAAATATGGGCTTTCAATTAATAATATAGTTATACAAACAGAGGAGATAATAATTAATTCTTAAATGAATTATTAATCTTGTTTAGTTGTTTGCTCAATTAATTAAACTGGTCTTCCTCTGATAAAACAGATACTCAGTCAAGCAACCGTTGATTTTACTGAATTTAAAAAACTGATGAAAGAAAATAAGGTCAGGATAACTTCCGGTTTAATCTTTTTTCTATCTAAAGTTTTAAGAGAACTAAATCAATTTAATGCCCACTTTAATCA
>Ga0116197_1000216_pt1 | contig 11497 bp, 10 predicted proteins | sample ZodSprsou2mmetaG_FD_94480 | JGI IMG/M metagenome (GOLD analysis project Ga0116197, IMG submission 94480) | Hot spring sediment microbial communities from Zodletone spring, Oklahoma to study Microbial Dark Matter (Phase II) - Zodletone Spring... ...
CCGCTCGGGGAGCTGCCTCTGCCCAGAGACCTCGGGGCGGTCCTGTTGCGGCTCCTGGCCTCGCCGACGATCGCCGACAAGGAATGGGTCTACCGGCAATACGACCACATGGTCCAGTTGAACACCGTCTTCCTGCCGGGGGCCGACGCGGCCCTGCTCAGGATCAAGGGCTCGCGCCGGGGCCTGGCCGTGACCCTCGACGGCAACTCCCTCTACACCCGCCTTGACCCGGGGAAGGGCGCCCGGATCGCCGTGGCCGAGGCCTGCCGGAACCTCGCCTGCGTCGGGGCCCGGCCGATCGGGCTCACGAACTGCCTGAACTTCGGCGACCCCGAGAAACCGGCGGTCATGGGCCAGTTCGAGCGGGCCGTGGCCGGCCTGGCCGAGGCCTGCCGGACCTTCGGGATCCCCGTCACGGGCGGCAACGTCAGCTTCTACAACGACACGGGCGGCCTGTCCATCCATCCGACGCCCGTCATGGGCGTCGTGGGACTGGTCGAGGACGTCCGCAAGGCCGTCCGGCCGGGCTTCAGGGCCGCGGGGGACGCCGTCGTCCTCATCGGGGAAAGCCTGGGCGAAGTGGGCGGCACGGAATATCTCAAGGTCATCCATGGCCTCGAGGCCGGGGACCCGCCCGTGATCGACCTCGAGCGGGAGAAACGCAACCAGGAGCTGCTCCTCGAGGCCATCGAGGCCGGGCTCATCCGCTCCGCCCACGACCTCGCCGAGGGCGGCCTGGCCGTGGCCCTGGCCGAATGCTCTTTCCACGCCGAGCCCCGGATCGGCTGCGCGGTCGACCTCGACGGCGGGCTCCGCGCCGACGCGCTCCTCTTCGGCGAATCCCAGTCCCGTATCCTGGCCACCTGCCGCCGGGCCAAGCTGGCCAGGCTGCTGGAGCTGGCCGCCGCCCGCGGCGTGCCCGCGGCGGCCATCGGGCGCGCCGGGGGACGCGACATCGCCGTCAAGCGAAAGGGCCGTGAGGTCCTCCGGGTCCCGGTCGAGACGGCCTTCCGGGCCTGGAAGGACGGCCTGCCGGCCTTCTTCGAACCCAAGATCTGAGGGGGGACACACCATGGACGACGTCGTCTTCCGGAGCCCGCGGAAGCGCGGGCGCATCGCCGTCTTTCTATCCGGCCGCGGCTCGAACTTCATGGCCATCCGCGAGGCCGTCGAGAGGGGGGACATCGACGCCGAGGTCGGCTTGGTGCTCTCTAACAAGCCCGACGCCCCCGGCCTGGTTCAGGCCCGGGCCTGGGGCCTCGAGACGCTCTTCCTCGACCCCAAGCTCTTCGCCACGCGCGAGGACTACGACCGGGCCGTCGTCCGCGAGCTCGAGGGCCGGCGCGTCGACCTGGTCTGCCTGGCCGGCTATATGCGCGTCCTGACGCCTGGCCTGTGCCAGGCCTACGAGCACCGCATCGTCAATATCCACCCGGCCCTCCTGCCGTCCTTCCCCGGCCTCCACGTCCAGCGGAAGGCCATCGATTGGGGCGTCCGGTTCTCGGGCTGCACGGTGCATTTCGTGGCCGCCGAGGTCGACATGGGGCCCATCATCCTTCAGGCCGTCGTTCCCGTGCTTCAGGACGACACGGAGGAGACCCTGGCGGCCCGCATCCTCGTCGAGGAGCACAAGATCTACCCCGAGGCCGTGGGCCTTTACTTTGCTGGACGGCTCGAGGTCCGGGGACGGCGCGTCTTCATCCTCGAGCCCGGCGCTTGAGAGGCTCTTCCGCCGGGGCAGGGCCGCATGGGCGAAGACCGGGACCGCTTCAGGCGACGCGCCGCGACGGGCGCCGCGCTCGCCCTCGCTTTCGCCGCGACCTGGATCGCGCTCAGCCTCACGGACGACCGTCCCGGCTGGCTGACCGTCTGGGCGCCTGAGGCCGCCGCCGTCGGGCGGCCGCTCGAGGTCCGGGTCAGGCTCGGCGGCTCGATCGAGGCGACCGAGATCAACTGCACCCTCCATCGGGCCAACAGCGAGCGGAAGGGCTGGGGCTTCCTCTCGTCCTCCGGGCCCTCGCGGCCGGCCGCCGGAGGAGAGACCCACGTGTTCCTATTCGATGTTCCCGAGCGCGAGGACACCGCCTACGCCTTCGCTCTGGTCTTTCTCAGCCCGACCGGGTCATGGGGGCAAGCGACGCGGGCCGCCACGGCCAAGTACATACCCGTTGTCGGGGCGACCGAGGCGCCGTCGTCGGCGCTCCAGAGGACAAGGGTCTATCGCTACCCGACACCCGCGGAGGAGGTCCGGCGCCGGAGCAAAGCCCGCCCCGCCGGCCCCAGGAAAGGCCCGTCCGCATGGATCCATCCCGCCCTGGCCGCCCTCCTGCTCGCCGGCGCCGCGCTCTGTGTCGCGAACGGGGTCCGCGAGCGAGCGGCGGGGCTTCCTCCCGGCGGGGCCGGGGAAAGGGCCGCCTGGCTGGCCCTGGCGGCCGTGATGGCCGCCGGCGCCGTCTTCGAGCTGGCCGGGATCGCCGGCCGGTTCGCGTCCTGGGCCCGACAGATGGCGGAGGCCCGGGGCGTCTACGAGCTCCGGCGGCCGGTCCAGAAGGGCTTGATGGCCGCGGCGGCCGCCGCGTCCCTCGGGCTCTTCCTCCTCTTCATGAGGTCTGTCCGGAGGCCGGGACCGCACCGCGCGCTCTGGTGGACCGGGATCGGTGTCGCGGCCTATACGGCCGTCTCGTTCGTCAGCGTGGTCTCCTTCCACGCCGTCGATGTGGCCCGGAGCCTGGCCTGGCACGGCCTGTCGCCCGTCGACGCCGTCCGGGGGGCCGGGGCGGCCGTGGCGTTCTCCGGGACCTTGGCCTCGCTTCTCGGGAAGGCGCGCCGGCGGGCTACTTGAAGATCGGGGGCGGCGTCATGCGGGGAGGCCGCCCGAAGACCCCGGCGTACACCTCCGGGAAGGCGTCCTTGCCGCCCAGGAGGAGACAGGACAACGGCATGGCCTTGGCGGCCAGCCGGGCCATCTCGCCCGTGATGCCGCGTATCTCCCACTGGGCCGTGGCGTCCTGGCGCAGCCTGGAGATGTGATAGAGCTCGCGGACGTTGACCTTGAGCAGGGCCCTCCGCCTGTGGGCGTTGGTCAGGACATAGTCGGCGGCCGGCCCGATCTTCTTCTCGAGGCGGGCATGGACCTCGTCGGTCCGCGCGGCGACGGCCAGGAACTCCCTGTCCGCTCCGATCTCCTCGACCGAGGGGGGCACGGTGACGCCCAGCCTCGGTTCGTATCGCTGCCAGGTCAGGGTGGCCATCCTGTGGCGCTTGAGCTGGGCAAAGGCCGAGGCGGAGAGGACGATGTCGTAGACGAGGTCGGCGTGCTCGAATTCCCGGGGCGGAAAGTCGTAGAACTCCATGCGCTCGAGGGCCCGGCGGACGATGTCCTTCCGGGCGGCAGGCCGGGCGCTCCGGGCCCGGGCCAGACATTCCTTATAAGGTAGGCGCGAGACCGAATGGAGAAGCGCGGCGATGACGCGCGAATCGCCGTCCTCCGGCGAGGCGGCCAGGACGACGCCCTTGGATCCTCCCCTCCCCTTCCCGGCCGCTCCGCTCGGGAACAAAGCGGCGGCGGCCCCGGCCAGGTCCGGATAGGTCTCGGCGTCGAAGGGGCTTGGGTCGGTGAACAGGATGATGGATGGCGCGACCGCCCGGGCCAGTTCGTAGAGCCTCCGGTTGAGCTCCCGGACCTCGGCCAGGCCCTTGGCGGCGAACCGGCGGATGAGGAGCTCCAGGCTTCGGGCGTTGGCCGTCAATCCGAGCTGGCCTTCCGTCGCCAGGCTGACGATGTAGCGGGCGTCCTCCTTGGCCCAGCCGTCCAGGACGGCGTGGTTGCGCGGCTCGGCCGCGGCCTCGGCGTGCTTGGCGAAGACGTGCGGCTTGAGCCTGGCGTAGAGCCTGTGATAGAGCGCGTTCTGGGCCTTGACCGTCCCGACGAACAGGTCTTCCAACCCCGCCCCGCGGACCTCCTCGGGGACGACGAAATCGGAGCCGAGGGTGATGTAGCGCTGCGACTTCTCGGTGAAGGACATCAGCCGGAAGCGCTCGATCTCCTCGATGGCCAGGCGGCTGACGCCGATGACGTCGAAGTTGAAGACCGCGTGCTCGGCGACGGAGTGGTGGCCCATCTTGAAGATGATGGTCTCGTTGGACCGCCGCGCCTTCGCGACCTCGGCCCGGGCCGCGGCCCTGAGCGCGTCGACGGGACGGGGATCGCGCGAGATCCGGGCGTAGGAGGCCGACAGCGTCTCCGGGGTCACGTCGCCGCGGGGCGGCGCGCTTCTCTTGAGCTCGTCGATCACGGCGCTGTCGACGTTGTACCCGGCCAGGAGGATCCGCATGGCGCCCCTACCTTAGAGTCCCGCCAGGGAATTGTCAATTCCGGCCCCTGTCTCCGAGGCTCGTCGGAGGTCACCCCTTCATGACGGCGATCGGCCCGAGCTTGGCGACGACGCGGCCCAATCCGACCTCGTCGGAGACCCGGACGACCTCTTCGACGTCCTTGTAGGCCTCCGGGGCCTCCTCGGCGACCCCCTTCCAGCTCGTCGACTTGAGCTCGATCCCCCGGCGGGCCAGGTCGTCCCGTATCCTCTCGCCCCGGAAGCGCCGCAGGGCCTCGTGCCGCGACAGGACCCGGCCGGCGCCGTGGGCGGTCGAGCCGAAGCTCAGGGCCTCGGCCTCCCGCGTGCCCGCGAGAAGGAACGAGGCCGTGCCCATGCTGCCCGGGATGATGACCGGCTGGCCCACGGTCCGATAGAGGGCCGGGACCTCCGGCCGGCTTGGCCCGAAGCTCCGGGTCGCCCCCTTGCGGTGGACGACGAGCCGCTTCGAGCGTCCGCCGACGACATGCTCCTCGACCTTGGCCACGTTGTGGCAGACATCGTAGACCTGGTCCATGCCCCGGGCGTCGCCGAGGACGCGGCCGAAAACCTCCCGGACCCAGTGGGCGATCATCTGACGGTTGGCGAAGGCGTAGTTGACGGCGGCGCACATGGCCCGGTAATAGCGCTGGCCCTCCGCCGACTTGAACGGCGCATTGACTAGCTCCCGGTCGGGCAGCCCCGACACGCCGTAGGCGTTCCCCAGCGTCTCGATGAAATCGGTCGCGACCTGGTGGCCGAGGCCTCGGCTGCCGCAATGGATCATGACCAGGACCTGACCGACGCCGCGAACGCCGAAAGCCGCCGCCGCCCGCTCGTCGCGGATCTCCAGGACCTTCTGGATCTCGAGGAAATGGTTCCCCGCACCGAGGGTCCCGAGCTGAGGGAGGCCCCGCTCCAGGGCGCGCCCGGAGATCTCGTCGGGGGAAGCGTCCCTCATCCGGCCGCGCTCTTCCGTGCGCTCGAGGTCTTCCGGCCGCCCATAGCCGTTCTCGATGGCCCATTCGGCGCCCCGGGTCAGGATGTCCTTGAGGACATCCCGGCTGAGCTTGGTGACGCCCGCCTTCCCAACCCCGGCCGGGACCTCCCGGACGATCCCCGCCAGCAGCTCCTTGCTCCTCGGGGCGATATCGGCTTCATCGTGGTCCGTCCTCAAGAGGCGCACGCCGCAGTTGATGTCGTAACCAACGCCGCCCGGCGAGATGATCCCCTCGTCGAGGTCGAAGGCCGCGACGCCGCCGATCGGAAAGCCGTAGCCCTGGTGGGCGTCGGGCATGACATAGGACATGCGCTCGATACCGGGCAGGCAGGCGACGTTGCGGGCCTGGGCCAGCGTCTGGTCGCGGCGGATGTCCTGGAGCAGGCGCGCGGAGGCATAGACGCGGGCCGGGACCCTCATGTCCCCCTCGGCCGGGAGCTCCCAGGTGTTCTCGTCGATCTTGCGGGCGTCCATGGTCATCCTCACATATCCACGACGACCTGGACGGTGAAGCCGTCGCAGGCCTCGATCTTCAGGTCGTGGTAGGTCACGGCCTTGACGTCGCCGTGGAGCTCGTGGCGGTCGGAGAGGGTCTCGCCGGCGAGGGTCGCCTCGAGGCCGAAGCCGCCGGGGCGCCGCCGGATCCGGACGTCCCCGACGCGCCCGAGCAGGAACCGGCGCGTCTCGAAGAGATAGAGGACCTCGCCAAGGAACCGGACCAGCAGTTGCTCGTGGTCGGAGCCCTCGACGCGGACGGGGCGGCGTTCCGCGGGCTCGACGGCCTCCCAGTCCCAGACGAGCGAGGCTAGGGCCAGGGCGGCGTTGGCGAAGGCCTCCTCGAGGGTCTCCCCGTAGGCCTGGAATTTTCCGTCGGCCGTGTGGGGCAGGATCCGGTACCTCTCCATGGCGGGCGCGCCCTCCCTGGCCATGGTACCCGAACGGGGCGAAAAAGTCAGCCGGAGGGGCTATTTGACCTCGGCGACGACGGCGTTGAGCACCCGGCCCGACGCCTTGTCTTGGGCGAAAAAGACCATCCTGAGCCCGCGGCGGGGGATCTCGTGGCGCCGGACCTGCCATTTGAAATCCGGCACCCTGGTGTAGGTCTTCTCGAACTCCGTGAGGTAGGCGTCCGTCGCCCTCTCCGAGGCGGCCAGGTCGAAGGACGCCGTTCCCGGCGCGGCCGGATCGACTAACTTCAGGTCGCGGACGACCATCCTGTGGTAGGCCACGCCGTTGGAGCCCTTGTGCTCCTGCTCGTCCTGGACGAGGGCGAGCGCGTAGTCCGCCCCGGGCACGGCCCGGTCTAGTTCGTAGACGACGTCGACCGTGTCACCGGCCAGCGTCGCGCTCGCTTTCAAGCGGACGGCCGGGTAGGCCGAGAGCAGGGGCTCGATCACGCCCCGGTACTGGCCGTACTTGGCCTCGGCCGCGCCCCGGCCCCCGCCGCCGACGGACTTGCCGCCGCCGTCGATGATGACCGTCGGCGCGCTGTTGACGCCGTAGGCCCCGGCCCGGTTGACCGCCGCCGAGTTCATCATCGGGTCCGGCCGGGGAATGGGCAGATGGTAGACGAGCACGGCCAAGTATCTCGACGGGATGGAGGCGATGAGCCCGTCGAAGGCCAGGTCGGCGCCGACGCAGGGGGGGCACTCCGAGCCGGTGAAGAGCTCGGCCAGGACGGTCTTGCCCTTCCAGTCCGCGGGGGCCTTGAAGGGCTCGGGATCGAAAGGCAGGGCCTTCATCTTGGACTCGAGCGCGGCCTCGAAGCCCTCCGCCGAGCCGTGAAGATGGACATGGAGCCGGAGCGCTTTGTCCCGGGCATCCATGTAGTCCTCGACGGCCGCGGAGAGATAGGCCTCGGCCGCCTCGGCGACCCGGCCCTGGCTTTCGAGGACCCCGGCCAGGACGTAGTAATAGTTGCCGCCCGTGGCCCCGCCGGCCTTCCTGTAGGCGTCGATCGAGTACATCGCCTTGTCGGTGTCCCCGACGTTCAGATAGGCCCTGGCCGTCAGCAGGTCGAAAGCGCTCAGGACATAGGACTTGAAGAGGTCCCTCTGGGCCTCGGGGACGCCCGCGTAGGACGCCGGCTCGTCCGCCGCCCGGATGGCCTGGCCCCTGTAGGCGAGGGCGATCTCCAGGACCCGGGCGTGATCGAAGCTCTCCAGCCTCGGATGGTTGAGGAGCTGGACAGCCATGGCCATGGGCTTCTGGAGGCGGTCCGGGCCCCCCGCGCCGGCCAGGAAGTCCCGCTGGAGGGCGATCACCGCGTCGAGGGTCTCCGCCAGAGCCACCTTGGCGTCCTGGATGCCGGCCTCGATGGCCTCGAGATAGGAGGTGTTCGGATTGGCGGCCTTGATCCGCTCGTACGCCTCGAGCCGGAGGGCCGGGTCCTTGATCTGATACGCCGCGACGAGCTCCTTGTATTCCGGCGGAGGGGCCTGACGCTCCTGGGCCGCGGGCCGGGCCGAGGCGATGACGGCCAAACCGGCGAGCAGGGCGGCGGCGATTTTTAGCCTGATCCTCGTGTTCATGGGGCCTCCTGGCAAAGAAACCATTATATCAGACGAAGCGGCCGGGGAGCTCCGCGCCGCAGGACGGGCAGCGGGAACCTAGGAGGACGCTGGCCGCGACGCCGAAGCCGCGCCGGCGGATGAGGACGGTCCCGCAGGCCGCGCAGGCCGTGTCCTCGGACTCGCCCGGCACGTTGCCCACGTAGATGTAGCGGAGGCCCTCGCGACGGCCGGCCGCGGCGGCGGTCCGGAGCGTAGCGATGGGCGTCGCGCCCGTGTCCTCGTATTCGTAGTCGGGATGGAACCGGCTGATGTGCCAGGGGATGCCCGGGTCGACCGAGGCGATGAAGCGGGCGATCGCCCCCAGCTCCTCCTCGCCGTCGTTCAGGCCGGGAACGACGAGGGTCGTCACCTCGACCCAGACACCGGCCTCCTTCATCCGCCGGATCGTTTCGAGGACCGGCTCGAGCCGGGCCCCGCAGACCTTTCTGTACGTCTCGTCCTTGAAGGCCTTGAGATCGACGTTGGCGGCGTCGAGGAAGGGCCGGATCATGTCCAGGGCCTCGCCCGTCATATAGCCGTTGGTGACGAAGCTGTTGGCCAGCCCGGCCCCGTGGGCCAGGCGAGCCGTCTCGTAGGCGTACTCGTAGAAGATCGTCGGTTCGGTGTACGTGTAGGAGATGCTCCGGCAGCCCTGATCGACCGCTGCCCGGACCACGTCCTCCGGCGGGAACGCCTCGCCGGCGATGCCGCCGCCCTTGCGGCGGGGCGCCTGCGAGATCCGCCAGTTCTGACAGAAGCCGCAGCGGAAGTTGCACCCCGCCGTGGCGATCGACAGCGCCTTCGATCCGGGCAGGAAATGGTAGAGCGGCTTCTTCTCGATGGGGTCGACGTGGGCCGCGACGACCTCGCCGTAGACGAGCGTCACCAGCTGGCCCTTCCGGTTCTCGCGGACGGCGCAGATCCCCTGACGTCCCTCCTTGACGAGGCAGCGGTGGGCGCAGAGGCGGCAGAGGGCCGCGCCGCCCTCGGCCGGATCCCAGAGCATCGCCTCGCGGATCACGACGCCTCGAGCTCGGGATGGAATGCCGCCGCCGACGGGCACAGCCCGCGGAGAAAGCACTCCGGGCATTTCGGCTTCCGCGACGGGCAAAGGGCCCGGCCGTGCTCGACGAGGAGGAAGTTGAAATCGAGCCAATCCTTCTTGGCCACGAGGGCCATGAGATCGCGCTCGACTTTGACCGGATCGTTTTCGCGGCTGAGCCCGAGACGTCGCGCGAGCCGCCCGGCATGCGTGTCGACGGCGATGCCCTCGGCCTTGCCGTAGCCGGCGGCCAGGACGATGTTGGCCGTCTTGCGGGCCACGCCGGGAAGCGTCAGGAGCTCCGTCATGGAGTCCGGCACGACGCCGTCGTAGCTGTCGACGATGCGCCGGGCGGCCCCGATGATAGATTTAGCCTTGTTCCGGAAGAAGCCCGCGGGCCGGATGATCCCCTCGAGCTCCTCCCGGTCGGCCCGGGCCAGGGCCTCGGCGGTCGGGTAGGCCCGGAACAGGCCCGGCGTGATGCGGTTGACCCGTTCGTCGGTGCATTGGGCGGCCAGGATCGTGGCCACCAGGATCTCGAGCGGATTGCCGAACGCCAGGGCGGTCCGGGCCCGCGGATAGCGCTTCCGCAGAAGCCGGATGATCGGCCCGATGCGCCGCCGCGCGCCCTCCATCCCGGCTCGCCTCCGGCCCCGCTCAGGGACCGACGTGAAAGAGGTCCTGGGCGATGTGGAAGTCCTCGACGTCATAATAGTCGGGGAACTGGCGGATGAGGTCGATCTCCGATCTGATCATGGCCTGGTGGCTCCGCTCGACCCGGCCGAGGTAGGACAGGATCTTGCGGCCGGCATCGTCCTCCACCCGCTCCGCCGCCTCGTTGTAATAGGCCTCGGCCGTCTCCTCGGCCTCGAGGGCCGCCTCGAACAGGGCCGGGACGGCGGGATGGTCGGGCAGCGAAACGCCGATCGGCGGCATCAGGGACGACTCGGGGACGTCGTTCGGCTTATCCGGGTACTTCTGCCCGAGAAGGCGCTCGAGGATCTTCTTGTGGTGCTCCTCCTCGAGGGCCAGGAATTTGAGCTTCTGGATGAGCAGGGCGTTCTTGATCCGTCTCTGGAGCCGGGTGTAGAACGCGGCCGCGTCGATCTCCGACCGGATGGCGACCCCGAGGATCTGCCATGGAGTCGCGGTCTTGTCGATAGGCATGGGGTCCTCCTTAGGATATGTCGAGCATGGCCTGGATGGCCCCCCGGGCCCGGTCGGCGATGTCGGGGGGGACGACGATCCGGTGCGTGCCCGTCTCGAGGGCCCGCAGGACCTTGTCGAGCGTCGTCATCTTCATATGGACGCAGAGCGCCGTTTCCCGGGCCGGATAGAACGCCACTGCGGGGTTCTCCTTGGCCAGCCGGTAGATGATGCCCGTCTCCGTGCCGACCACGATCTCGGGCTTGGTCGTCTTGCGGGCCTCGGCGACCATCTGCCCCGTCGACAGGGCCTTGTCGGCGGCGTCGATGACGTCGAGAGGGCACTCGGGATGGACCCAGACCTCGGCCGCGGGATGGCTGGCCCGGGCCGCCTCGATGTCCCCGGGCGTGAAGCGGTGATGGACGTAGCAGTAGCCATCCCAGGCGATGATGGCCTTGCCCGTCTGGCGGGCGACGTAGGCGGCCAGGTTCTTGTCGGGCACGAAGAGGAGCTTGTCGACGCCGAGGGACTTGACCACGGCCGCGGCGTTGCTCGATGTGCAGCAGATGTCGCTCTCGGCTTTGACCTCGGCGCTCGTGTTGACATAGCAGACGACCTTGAGCCCCGGGTAGCCGGCCTTCCAGGTCCGGAGCTCGCGGGCGTTGATCATGTCGGCCATGGGACAGCCGGCCTCGACCTCGGGGAGCAGGACCGTCTTATCCGGCGCCAGCACCGCGGCGGTCTCGGCCATGAAGCGGACGCCGCAGAAGACGATGGTGTCGGCCTCGAGGCCGGCCGCTTTTCGGCTGAGCTCCAGCGAGTCGCCGACGAAATCGGCGGCGTCCTGGACCTCGGGGACCTGGTAGTTGTGGGCCAGGATGACGGCGTTCTTGCTCCGCTTGAGCTCGGCGATCCTGTCCAGCCTGCCCAACGCGTCAGTCCTTTCCCTCGAGCGGCTTGCCGCAGTGGATGCAGACCGGCTCGCCCTTCTTGGAGATGCCGCCGCAGGCGGGACATTCCACGAACTCGACCCGGCAGGCCCGGCAGAACAGCTTGTCCTCCTCTTGGAGGGCCGTGTCGCAGAAGGGGCACGAGCAGCACTCCGGGTGCTCGTGCTCCTCGGCGGCGGGGACGGCGGCGGGCGCGCGGCCGGCCCGCGTGTCGCGGTAATTCCGGATGGCCGCGTGGAGGGCGTCGGCCCCGAGGTTGGAGCAGTGCATCTTGTTCTTGGGCAGCCCACCGAGCTCTTCGGCCACGAGTTCGTTGGTGATAGCCAGGCCCTCGTCCAGGGTCTTGCCTTTGGCCATCTCGCTGACCATGCTGGAGACGGCGATGGCCGCGCCGCAGCCGAAGGTCTGGAACTTGACGTCGTCCAGCCGGTCGTCCTTGACCTTGATGTAGAAGG
>Ga0116197_1000220_pt1 | contig 11389 bp, 9 predicted proteins | sample ZodSprsou2mmetaG_FD_94480 | JGI IMG/M metagenome (GOLD analysis project Ga0116197, IMG submission 94480) | Hot spring sediment microbial communities from Zodletone spring, Oklahoma to study Microbial Dark Matter (Phase II) - Zodletone Spring... ...
CGCAGCAAGGCGTGCGTTTCTCCGCCTGCAAGAACTCGATCGCCGCGGCCACCCGCAAACTGGGCCACGAACCCAAGCTCAACCCGGCGGCCCAGTTTGCGGGTGGCCGCGGCGATCGAGTTCTTGCAGGCGGAGAAACGCACGCCTTGCTGCGACAGTGACTGGATGCGTTCGGCATGCGGGTTCTTTTCGAACATCATGCTGATGCCCGGGCCAAACGCGACCACCTCGACGTCGATCTGGTCCGGGCCGCCTCGGGCCGTGAGAACGTTGCTGGCGACGTTGAGTACCAGGTTCTGGCGTTGCAGGTCGGCCTCCGTGATCTGGAGGACCAGGTGTTCTTGGGCAAGCGTGTTGCCGCCGACGGCCTCGATAGCCTTCTGGTCTGCCGCCTGGGCGGGGCCTGCGAGGGTGAGTGCCATGCCCAGCAACAGCGCGGCGGAACGAAGGGCGGTATGAACGGTCATGGGAACGACTCCTGGGTTGATTCGGTTCGGGGGTCGGTTGGATGGTCCGAAGGCTGTGATTGTCATTTTCTCTGCGCGACTCGCCCCGAGTTAGAGCATACGCCGGATCGTGCGTTTTTGCCGCCTGGTGCCGTGAACTGTTGCGTTGATTGCGGGTCGACGACCAGCGTCGCCCGGACGGTCGGCGAGCCTGGTTCGACGAACGATGGACAGCCCTCGTGAGCGCGCAGGATCCTAGGCCCGATGACCCGGCCAAGCTATTGACCAGACGCTATTTTTTAGCGAACATACCGGTTTTCGACGCTCGGGCCTTCCGCCGGTCCCCATCCATCTCGTGCCGTCCGGACAGGGCGCGAGGCAAGCTGGGCGGCCCGTCGACCCAATCAATCGGCCGCGGGGCTCGCTTCCCCTTGGCGCAGTCGTTGTTGCTGACATGACGTTATTCAAACAGCTGATGAAAAACCGGCGGGGACGCGACTTTATCGTCGGCGACTTGCATGGCAGCCGCGGGTTGCTGGAAAAGATCCTCGACAAGCACGGGTTTGCCCCGGAGCGTGACCGCGTCATTGCCGTCGGCGATTTGGTCGATTTCGGTGAGGCATCGCTCGACACCCTGCGTCTGCTGGGTGAATCGTGGTTCTTCTCGGTGGCCGGCAACCACGAGCGGGTCCTTGCCGATCACCGTATCGTTTTGGCGGAACGCACCCTCGGCGACGCCCAGCGCCGGGACCTCGAGGCGATGGGGGCCGGCTGGCTTCTCTCCGCCTACGACAAGCTCAACGACGACAAGTGGGATGACCTGATTACCGAGGTGATGAACCTGATCGGTCAGATGCCCCTCATGATCCAAGTGGGCAACGGGCCGTCGGCTGTCGGGGTCGTTCACGCGGAATTGCCGCTATGGGATTGGGACCAGAACGTCGCCCGCCTCGAACGGGTCAAGAAGCTTGGCTACTGGACGAACCCCGGCGCCGACGCGTCCTTCGATCCCTTGCTGTGGGGCCGCAGTCAACTCAACGAGGTGCTGGGCGGCGGGCAGCCGGAGCGCAGCGTGGCAGGTATCGACTGGGTCATCGCCGGGCACACCGTCACCGACCGGCCGGTGCGCGACGGCAATCGCCTCTGGATCGACTGCGGCGGCTGGGAGAGGCGGCCCGGGCGCGGACTCGTGCTGGTCGAGGTTGGTGACACCCTGACGGTCAGCTCGCATTACCACGACCCGAGTGTGCGCACCCAGCGATTCGTTCGGCGTGGCCATCACACGCACACCGTGCTCAGCGCGACCGGGTGAGCCGGGTGGAAGATCTCGATCGTTTTCCCTGGCAGGAATTGCGGGCCCTGGTCGACGCGGCCCGTGCCGAACTCGAACGGCGTGAAAGCACGCCACTCGACCTGGATACGGCCTGGAAGTCGCTGGAGCTAGACTTAAAGCGCCATCATCGCCGCAAGGACGAGGATCGCTTCAATCCGTTTGCCTGACTCGGGCAAGCGTATACCGCCCGTGAAAAAGGCCCCTCGATTTCGAGGGGCCTTTTCGTGTCCGTGCCCTGCCCACTTCGCCGGGCCGAGCTGACCTCAGTGCCGGAAGTGGCGCATACCGGTGAACACCATGGCGATGCCATGCTCGTCGGCCGCGTCGATCACCTCCTGGTCGCGCATCGAACCGCCCGGCTGGATCACGGCCTTGATGCCCGCCTGGGCGGCGGCGTCGATGCCGTCGCGGAACGGGAAGAAGGCATCCGAGGCCATCACCGAGCCCTCGACCGGCAGGCCGGCATCGGCGGCCTTGATACCGGCGATGCGCGCCGAGTAGACGCGGCTCATCTGGCCGGCGCCGACGCCGATGGTTTGCTGGCCGCTGGCGTAGACGATGGCGTTCGACTTGACGAACTTGGCCACCTGCCAGGCGAACAGCAGATCACGGATCTCCGCCTCGTCCGGCGAGCGCTTGGTGACGATCTTCAGGTCCTTCTCGCCGACCACGCCGTGGTCGAAGTCCTGTACCAGCAGCCCGCCGCCGATACGCTTGAAGTCCATGCCCGGCGCCGGCTTGATCGACCAGTCGTCGATCGCCAGTGCGCGCACGTTCGGCTTGGCGGCCAGCTCGGAGGCGGCATCCGAGCCGATCTCCGGGGCAATGATCACCTCGACGAACTGGCGCTCGACAATGCTGCGGGCCGTATGCGCATCCAGTGGCCGGTTGAAGGCGATGATGCCGCCGAAGGCCGAGGTCGGGTCCGTGGCGAAGGCGCGCTCGTAGGCGGTGGTGATGTCGTCGCTGGTGGCCACGCCGCAGGGATTGGCGTGCTTGACGATCACGCAGGCCGGTTGGTCGAATTGCTTGACGCACTCGAGCGCGGCGTCGGCATCGGCGAGGTTGTTGAAAGACAAGGGCTTGCCCTGGACGATGCGGGCGCGGGCAAGCGTGCCCGGCGCGGCATCCGGCTCGACGTAGAACGCCGCGTTCTGGTGCGGGTTCTCGCCATAGCGCAGGTCCATCGACTTGTTCAGCGGCAGGTGCCAGGTCGGGGCGAACTCGCTATCGCTGAACTGGCGGCCCAGGTAGTCGGCGATCATGCCGTCGTACTGGGCGGTGTGGCTGAAGGCCGCCCCGGCCAGGCGCTGGCGGGTGGCCATGGAGACGCCCTCGCCGTTGATCTCTTCAAGCACGACCTCGTAGTCGGCCGGATTGACCACGATCGCCACGTCGTTGTGGTTCTTGGCCGCGGCGCGGACCATCGCTGGCCCGCCGATGTCGATGTTCTCGATCGCCGTGGGCAGGTCGCAGTCCGGGTCGGCCACGGTGCGGGCGAAGGGATAGAGGTTGACTACCACCAGATCGATCGGGGTGATGCCGTGGGTGGCCATCACCTCGTCGTCGGTGCCGCGGCGGCCGAGGATGCCGCCGTGGATCAGCGGATTGAGCGTCTTGACCCGGCCGGCCATGATTTCCGGAAAGCCGGTCACGTCGCTGACCTCACGCACGGGCACGTCGTTCTCGCGCAGCAGGCGGGCCGTCCCGCCGGTGGACAGCAGTTCCACGCCGGCGGCGTGCAGGCCCTGGGCCAGGCCCAGGATTCCGGTCTTGTCGGAAACGCTCAGCAGGGCGCGGCGCGGCTTGACGGCATGATGGCTCATGGGAAATCCGGTGTATCAGCGGTGAATGGGCGTCAGGAAAGCGCGCATTGTAACCGCTTGCCGGGGCGATGTTGAGACCGCCCCAGGGAGAGCCCGAGGGAACCGCCCGAGGAGTCGCCGACGGGATCGCCACGGGATCGCCACGGGACCACTCTGGCGCTGGCGCATCCGCTCAGTGCGCGGTATCGCTGCGGCCGGGTTCGCGGACCACGCTTTCGAACAGGGCGGAGTAGTCGTGGTTGCCGTGACCGGCATAGACGCCCTCCTCCAGGACGTGCTGCAGCCCGATCAACAGGTGCGTGTCGATGCCCTGGCTGCCGGCACTCTGCGTGAACAGGCGGATGTCCTTGAGCAGGTGCTTCAATGGAAAATTGGCCTGCTCGAAGGAGTGCTCGAGCATGTTGTCGAGCTTCTTGTCGAAGGTAGGCGCGTACAGGGCCGATTCGCGCAGCGTGGCCATGAACTTCTCGACGTCGACGCCCTCGCGTTGCACCAGTCCGAGGCTCATGGAGAAGGCGGCGGTCAATGACCCGATCAGCTGGTTGAAGGCGAGCTTGGCGCCGGCCCCGCTGCGAATCGCGCCGAAGTGGGTCGGCGTGCCCAGTGCACGCAATCGATCGTCGAGCCGGACCGCCAAGGCCTCCGACCCGCCCAGCAGCAGTTGCAGGGTGCCGGTCGTCGCCTGGGGGATGGAGCCGAGCACCGGGGCCTCGAGGTACTCGCCGCCGAGCGCCTCGACGCGACGGGCGATTTCGGCTGACTCGGCCGGGGCGATGGTGGAGCTGTTGATCACGACGTGATCGCGGATGCCGGTCTCGCCCAGCGAGTCGATCACCTCGCGGCAGGCCGGAAAGTCGCTGATCATCAACCAGAGGGTGCCCGCCCGCTCGGCCGTCTCCCCGAGGTTGTCGAGGGTCTCGATGCCCTCGACGTCGCGCGGGTGACGATTGTAGCCGATGACCGGCAGACCGCATTCTGCCAGCCGTCGAGCCATCGCGCTGCCCATCAGGCCCAGGCCGATCACTCCGATGGTCGTGTTCATGGTGGCGCCCTCTTCGATGTTCGTCTGCGGTGGTTCTCGCCGCCGCCATCACTAGGGCACGTTCCATCGTCGGGTGGATTGCGGCGGGTATGGGGTTATGCTTCGTCCAACGGTAGCCGACCCCCCTGCGGCTGTGGGCGGCTGTGGCCCGAGCGGGCCGAGCAACGGTGCGTTCGGCCCCGTTCCAGTCGGGCTCACAGAGGCTAGCAGAACCGCGGCGTGGTTGCCCGGCGGTGTCGCCCAACGTAGCCGCTTGGGGGTCGCGATTCATACCAACGCACGAGGAGCCCCGATGAGGCAGGATCTCGACAGACATTGGCGTAGATGGCTCAACCCCGGACGGCGTCGTCCCGGCAGCGGTCTGAGCGGCCAGCACGATCAGCCCCGGACCGCGATCGAGCGCGACTATGACCGGGTGCTCTTCTCCACGCCAGTGCGGCGCATGGCCGACAAGACCCAGGTCTTTCCGCTCGATCGCTCCGACAGCGTGCGCACCCGCCTGACCCATTCCCACGAAGTGGCCAATCTGGCCCGCTCAGTCGGGATCGACCTGGTGTTCAACCAGTCGATCGCCGCCGGGCTGCCCGAGGCCAAGCGCGATGTGCCGGCGCTGCTGGCGACCATCGGGCTGGCGCACGACCTGGGCAATCCGCCGTTCGGTCACCAGGGGGAGGATGCGATCGCCCGCTGGTTCGAGATCAATCGCGCCACGGTGCTCGACGACCCGGCGCTCAGTCCGGCGATGACGCAGGATTTCCTGCGTTTCGAGGGCAATGCGCAGACCTTGCGGTTGCTGACCAAGCTGCAACTGATCAACGACGACTACGGCTTGAACCTGACGCTCGCCTCGCTGGCCGCCCTGGTGAAGTACCCGGCGGCAAGCGACGAGATCGACCCGGCGCGCGTCACCCACAAGAAGCACGGCTACTTTCAGTCCGAGTCGGGGCTGATGGATGAAGTCTGGGCTGGCACCGGGCTCGCTGCTGGGCAACGCCACCCGCTGACCTGGGTGATGGAGGCCTGCGACGACATCGCCTACTCGGTGCTGGACGCCGAGGATGCGGTCAAGAAGGGGTTGCTGTCGTTTTCCGATACCATCGCCTTCCTGCGCCACGAGGCGCCGGACGATCCGGTGGTGGCGAAGGTCTGCGAGGCGGCGGCCGCCGAGCACAAGGCCTACCGGCGCGAACGCCTCTCGCCGGACGAGCTCAACGACATCTCGATGCAGACCTTCCGCATCCGCGCGATCGGGGCGTTGATGGAGGCGATCGGCGAGGTGTTCATCGAGTCGTTGCCGGCGATGGCCGAGGGTCGATTCGAACGCGAGCTGGTCGATGCCTCGCGCGGCGGGCCACTGCTGGCCGCGCTCAAGGCCTGCAACTGGCAGCATGCCTACCGGCACAAGTCGGTGCTGCGCGTCGAGCTCACCGGCCTGACCGTGATCCACGGCCTGATGGATGCCTTCTGGTATGCGATCACCCGGCGCGAACAGCGCGAGGACCCGGCCAGTCCGCGGGCGACACCGCTGGCCGGCTACATCTACCAGCGCATCTCCGAGAACTACCGACGGGTGTTCGAGTCGCCCGGCAACCCGATGCCGATACGCTACCGCGAGGCACAGCTGCTCACCGACATGATCTCGGGGATGACCGACAGCTTCGCCGTCAGCCTTTTCGAAGAGTTTCGCGAGGTCGGTTTTCGACCGACCACGCAGGTCTGAGCGCCGCACCGGCTTGAAACCAGACGCGCACCCCATTTTTCCAGGCAGATTTTTCAGGCAACCGATGAGCGATTCCGAGCACCGTCCCGAGCAAGCCCCCCAGCAGGTCCAGGAAGAAAGCCATTTCTTCGCCTACCTCTCGCGGATGAAGTACATCTACCGCTGGGGCTTGATGCGCAATACCCGGAGCGAAAACGTCCAGGAACACAGCCTGCAGGTGGCGATGATTGCCCACGCGCTGGCGGTGATCGGCAACCAGGAGTTTGGCGAGGACAACGACGTCGGCCGGGTGGTGAGCGTGGCGCTCTATCACGATGCATCGGAGATCATCACCGGCGACCTGCCCACGCCGGTGAAGTACTTCCGCGAGGACATCCGTGATTCCTACAAGGCGCTCGAGGCGCATGCCGAGCGCAAGATCGCGAACCTGCTGCCGGCGACCCTGCGCGAGTCGTTTGCCGGGGTGATCGAGAGTGCGCGGATCGAGCCCGAAGTGCTGAGACTGGTCAAGGCGGCCGACTCGCTCTCGGCCTATCTCAAATGCATCGAGGAGCGTGCGGCCGGCAACCGCGAGTTCCGCCGCGCCGAGGAGTTCCTCGAGCAGAAGCTCGACGAGATGACCGACCTGCCGTCAGTGGCGTACTTCCGCGAGCACTTCGTCGCCGCCTTCTCCCTGACCCTCGACGACCTCAGTCACGATTGAGGGGGCGATCGGTTGCGCGTCCCTCGGCAGGTTGGTCGCCATCGCGGGTTTCGTCGACGTAGAAGGGCCGGCGCGAGATCTGGCAGAACGCGCCCTGGCGTTTGACGAAGTGGATCGAGCCGGCGAGTACCAGTCCACCGATTACCAGCAGCAGCAGACTGCTCTGCACGTAGCCGAGGGTGAGGATGGCAATGCCGATCAATCCGACGTGTCGAGCCTGGGTGGGCAGCAGATCCTCATGCGGATGCGCGAGCGCGCCGAGAGCGGCCCATTCGATCGCCAGCACGATCAGCAGGACCAGCGGTGCGGTCGCGAATGCCGGGTAGAGCACGGCGACCAGGGCCAGCACCAGGATGATCCCGAGCACCGCCGACTGCGCTATGCGTTGATTGCGCGATGCGCGGGAGTTGGGCGAGAGCGCACCCTTGAGGCGCAGCCAGTGCATCAGGCCGGTGAGACCCGTCCACACACCGATGAAGATGCCGACTACGGCCGCGAGCCGCAGGTCCCAGGCGGAGACGTAGCGCGTGGTCTGTTCCCAGCCGATCAGCCCGAGCAGGATGATGGTGATCCCGCTGCCGACCAGCACGATCGCCGCCCCGCGCACCAGGTCGATCAGCCGGGTTTCCCGATCGCGACTGGCCTCGTACCAGGGGGCGGCCGCGACCCCGAAGGCGAGGGCAGCGATCGCCAGCCACGCCTTCCAGGTCGAGCCGGGGTAGTCCCCCGCGGTGCCGGGGAAGAGCGTGCCGGCCAGCACCACCAGAATCGCCAGCGGCAGTGCCCATATCCAGACACGCCGTTTGGTGGGGTGCGTGAGCGCCGAGAGGGTGATCAGCACCAGCCCCAGGGCGAACCAGCCGGCGTTGTCGATGATCAGTCCGATGCCCATCAGCCGGCCTCCCGCTTGCCGTCGTGCCGTCGTTGCCCTGCCTCCCCGGCATCGGGCGAGTCCTGCTCGTCGGGCTGATCGACCGGTTCAGCGTGGATTTCCTGGCGCAATAGCAGGAAGGAGGTGGCTGCCGCCTGGGCGCCGAAAAACACCGCGATGGTCGACAGCAGCAGCTCAAGGATGCTGTGCGAGGTCAGCAGTGCGCTGACGGCGGCGACCACCAGAAACCCAGAGAGGGTGGTGACGATCAACAGCCCCCGGCCGCAGTGCTCGCGCTCGGCACGCAACGACCCGGTCAGGCCGACGGCCAGGGCGAGCAGTACCACGTAGGCGGCGATGGTTGGATCCATGATCGGCTTGCCTGTATCGGAACGGGTGTGTCTGCCGACCGGGAGACCCGGCCGGGCTCAGTCTTCCAGTTTTTCCAGAAACGCCTTGGCGTCGAGGGCGGCCATGCAGCCGGTGCCAGCGGAGGTCACCGCCTGGCGGTAGACGTGATCCATGACGTCGCCGGCGGCGAACACGCCGTCGACCGAGGTCGCGGTGGCGTTTCCCTCGGTGCCGCTTTTGACCTTGATGTAGCCGCCGGGCATGTCGAGCTGGCCTTCGAAGATCCCGGTGTTGGGCGAGTGGCCGATGGCGATGAACACGCCGGAGAGTTCGAGGTCGGTGGTCTCGCCGGCATTGTCCTTGATGCGCAGACCGTTGACGCCCATCTGGTCGCCGAGCACCTCGTCGACCTCGTGGTTCCAGTGGATCTCGACGTTGCCGTCCTCGACCTTCTTCATCAGGCGGTCGATCAGGATGTCCTCGGCGCGGAACCGATCGCGACGATGGACCACGTGCACCTTGGCGGCGATGTTGGAGAGGTACAGCGCCTCTTCGACGGCCGTGTTGCCACCACCGACCACGGCGACGGTCTGTTTCTTGTAGAAGAAGCCGTCACAGGTCGCGCAAGCCGACACGCCCTTGCCGCGAAAGGCCTGCTCGGATTCGATGCCGAGGTAACGCGCCGACGCGCCGGTGGCAATGATCAGGGCATCGCAGGTGTAGGTGCCCTGGTCGCCCTTCAACGTGAACGGCCGTTTGCCGAGCTCGGTGGAGTGGATGTGATCGAACAGGATCTCGGTATCGAACTTTTCCGCATGCGCCTTCATGCGATCCATCAGCGCCGGGCCCGTCAGGTCGTCGGCATCGCCCGGCCAGTTTTCCACTTCGGTGGTGGTGGTCAGCTGGCCACCCATCTCCATGCCGGTGATCAGCACCGGATCGAGGTTGGCGCGAGCCGCGTAGACCGCCGCGCTGTAGCCGGCCGGTCCGGAACCGAGGATGAGCAGTTTGCTGTGGCGGGTTTTGCTGTCGGCCATGGTCGGGGAGGACTCCTGTAACGGTTACTGTCTCAAGGTTGCCGGCAACCGGCGCGAGCATTGCCTAGAATGACCCGGAGTTCCGGGTGTGGCGACGTCGGTTGGTGCGCCCGCCGGGTACGTCCAAACTGTAGGATACTCGTCGACCAACGTTGAGGCCATCGAATGAATTACCAAGGTGAACCGGACTACAAACACGGCAGCGCGGAGGGCCTCGGCGTGTTGTTGCTCAATCTCGGCACGCCTGACGCGCCCGACACGCCGTCGCTTCGACGCTACCTTCGGCAGTTTCTTTCCGACCCACGTGTGATCGAGCTGCCGCGCTGGAAGTGGTGGCCGATCCTGCATGGCATCGTCCTGCGCACCCGTCCGGCAAAATCCGCCGAGGCCTACCGCTCGGTCTGGGACCAGCACGCCGAGGGCTCGCCGCTGTTGACCATCGCCCGCGAGCAACAGCGGCGCCTGCAACAGCGCCTGTCCGAACAGATGGCCGGCCCGGTCACGGTGGCGCTTGGCATGCGCTACGGCAACCCGTCGGTGCCTTCGGCCCTGCACGAGCTGCGCGAGGCCGGTTGCCGGCGTGTGGTCGTGCTGCCGCTTTACCCGCAGTACGCCGGGGCGACCACCGCCTCGACGCTGGACGCGGTCTTCGACGAGCTGATGCACTGGCGCTGGGTGCCCGAACTGCGCACCATCAACCAGTATCACCGCGACCCCGGCTACCTCGACGCGCTCGCGGAGAGCATCCGGGAACACTTCGATACGCACGGCAAGCCGGACAAGCTGATCATGAGCTACCACGGCGAACCCAAGCGCTACTTGCTCAGCGGTGACCCGTACCATTGCCAGTGCCATGTCACCTCGCGGCTGGTCGCCGAGCGTTTAGGGCTCTCCGAGGATGACTACATGGTGACCTTCCAATCGCGCTTCGGTCGCGAGGAATGGCTCAAGCCCTACACCGACGAAACCCTCAAGGCGCTGCCCGGCCAGGGCGTCAAGCACGTCGCCGTGATTTGCCCGGGCTTTTCCGCCGATTGCCTTGAGACGATCGAGGAGATCGGCGACGAAAACCGCGAGTACTTCGAGGAGGCCGGCGGCGAGGCCTACCACTACATCCCGGCGCTCAACGAGCGCGACGACCACCTCGACGCCCTCGCTCGCCTGGTTCGCCAGCACACCCAGGGCTGGGTGGAGCACAGCGAGTTCGATGCCGTCGAGGACCAGCGCGAGCGGGAACGGGTGCGCGAGAACGCGCTCAAGATCGGTGCCAGGCAGTGAGTCGCGCCCGGCGACGGTTCCATCGCGACGGTTCCGCGGGACGCGATCACAATGGCTGAAGGGCTTCCCAGCGGCCCGCTCGCGGGCATCGGGGTGGTGGTCATCGGCGACGAGATTCTCTCGGGTCGCCGGCGGGATCGCCATCTTGCCGCCGTCACCGACCGGCTTTCGGCGCGTGGGCGCGTGGTCGACTGGGCGCAGTTCCTGCCCGATCGAAGCGACACCATCGTCGATCTGTTGCGGCGCAGTCGTGCCGACGGCGCGACCGTGTTCTGCTTCGGCGGTATCGGCGCGACTCCGGATGACCTGACACGCGCCTGTGCGGCGACGGCCTTCGAGCGACCGTTGCGGCGCCACGCGGAGGCCGTTGGCCTGATCGAGTCGCGGTTCGGTGCGGCGGCCTACCCGAAACGCGTCCTGATGGCCGACCTTCCCGAGGGCGCGACCCTGTTGCCGAACCCCGTCAACCAGGTGCCGGGTTTTGCCCTGGAGCGGCATTTCTTTCTTCCCGGCTTTCCCGAGATGGCCCACGCGATGCTCGACGGCATCCTCGCCGGTCCGTTGGCCGACCTCGGTGATCCCGGCTACGTCGAGCGATCACTGTGGTTGAGGGATACGCCGGAAAGCGAGTTGATGGATTTGATGGATGCCTTCTGTGTCGCCTACCCGACCCTGAAGCTGTTCAGTCTGCCGGTCTTGTCCGGCGAGCGCCGCCTGCTCGAGCTGGGTTTGAAGGGCGAGCGCGAGCACGTCGAGCAGGCGATGGTGGACCTAGAGAATGC